>JAABUP010008610.1_pt1 | contig 12933 bp, 12 predicted proteins | sample 5559201 | NCBI WGS metagenome assembly JAABUP01 (sample SAMN10711887, study PRJNA513373) | rock metagenome | isolation source: Antarctica rocks | place: Antarctica | reverse complement strand
TGGTCAGGTTTCCAACATCCTGACCCTCAACACCTGAAGCAGCTCTGGCCAGCCCAGAGCTGGTAGTAGAAGCCACAGCACCGCTGAGCAGCTTGTTGAACTCTTCTGGGTCCTTGCAGATGCTGCGAAGGGGCTTGCCAATGTGCTCAGCAGTTTCATGGCCAAACAGGTTGTTGAAACCACGCCCTACTGACACAATGATGCCGGCAGGTGACGTACACCATAGCAATGTTGGCGTCATCAGTTATTGGCTTGATGACACCCATGAAGCCTTCAGAGCCTGCACCGTAAAACCTGACAGTTTTACTACACTTTGATGACAAAAAGCCCGGTGTGGTGTTATGCAAGCAAATGGTCGGGAGTAGGCATTCAGCTCCAGCACATGCACACACAGCAGCTAGTGTCATGACTGCAATTGTCTGAACAGCTTGATGAAGGTTCTGCAGCCGCAAATGCAGGGATTGTATGCTCTGCATCTGCCGCAGCTTGCGTAGCTTGCCTGTCTGTGCAACCTTGGTGACAGCAAGTTTGATGGGAAAGCTGTAGCGGTCCATGTGCAAGCCCTGCAGTTCTCTGGTCCTGTTGATGATGTTGGAGTTGCCTGACTCATTGTACGCACGCAGAATGCCATTGTGCATCTGACTATAAGGCGGGGGCATCAGCATTGAGATGTTCTTGCCCTCGATATCAGCCTTGTTCCACCCAAACACCTGCGCATGCACAGGCTTCAGTTTTCCTGTTCAACAGCTATCTGAATCAGATAATCTGATACAAGTGATGACATGGAACATCACAGAATTTGTTGGCAGAGTCCTCAAGGGTGTGATGCCATCCTAGTCATATCAAGCATGCTGTCAAAGGACAGCAATAGGTTGACAGAATTCAGGTCACGGGGACTAGTGTAAGGGGTGCAGTGCACAATGCTTGTAAGGTGGGCATACCGTTGTGACGCCGTTGTTTGCAAACTGGATGATTCCCTCAGAGTTGATGACAATGTTTGCATCCTTCTCCTCATCAATGATACTTAGCATCTGCACTGTTTCAGCATCCATTGCTGATCCGTCGATCTTTGTCAGCATTGTCTCCTTGCGGCTCTGCATGAACATTCACTCGTTTCTGTCAGATTCAATTTGTGGTCTCAGCACAGGCTTTTTCAAGGTCTTATACCAGTCTGGCAAAATAAAACGTGGACTTAATGGCTGCTGGTGACACAAACACAACTTTGCATGCAATTTGTTCCAGGGTGCATGAGTTGTGCAAATGCATTGTGTGAGCGTCTGATCTTCAGAGTAACACACTGAGTTGGCAGCTGAATGCACTGACTTTCATACCTCAGTTTGCTGGGCTTCAAGCTTGTCTGCCTCAACATAATACCGCATTGAAGCATGAGGGTTCAGCTTGATGTCTTGCATGAACTGAGCATAACTCCTCAAGAGTGCTGGGCTTCTGGGATACATCAGCAGACCTTGCCTGTACCCCCGCTCAGCCTGCAGAGGGCATCAGCAAAATATCAACATACATGAGAGCATCAACAAGACCTGCTCCAACATGTAATGTTGTCCTCCTTGAGGATGTACAGCACAGGTCAGCATAGCCTTGTAGTCTGCTGTATTGTGCACAGCTTGGAATGTGATACACAATCACTGCATTCAACTGCCAAGTATGTCTTGACACCTGGAGCAGGTGCAGTCTTTCACAACTGACAGCGTCAAGCTGCAGCAAGCATGTGCAGAGTTGAAAGCGAGCTTACCAATGTCTGCGACTGCTCTACTTTCTTGAAGTGACTGACCAGGGTGAGATATTGGATGTCATGTCGTGTCAGGACCTGCCAGAAGGCGCGAATGGCAAACAGGACCTGTCTGTGGGCTTCTTTGAGACCCTTGAACTGCCTTTGAAACTCAGCATAGCTGGCCATATCCATATTGTCGTTGTCTTCCAGAGCCATACGCTCTAATTCCATCTGGTCCAGCTTGAAGATCTGATACTCTTCAGTCATTAATGGTGCCATGAGCTTTGCCTTTGCTAATGCTGCGCCCTGCATGACCAAAAAGGAATATCATGTCAGAACTGAGGCAGCATGACCTTACAAGTGATCAGCGATGTCTCCGCTCGCAGCATCATCACTACAAGAACTGAGGCAAGCATGGTAAGAAACAGCTCCAGACTGATGTACTGCACAATTGTGAGGAGTTCAAAGGTGAATGCCAAATCAAATAGATGTTGTAACAGGCTGTACTCTGCATCCTGACTAGCTGAAAAGACAACACCCAGAAGCAATTTACACAGACATGGTCAATGACACCTGTCACATAACAGCGTTGCCAGGTGCATGGCAGCAGTTACACTGGTAAGCAAATGCAAGCAGCGAGCAAGAGAGCTTACTGGCTTGTCTTTCTTGAGGTAAACACGCAGCCCAGTCTGGACAATGAGGAGAAACACAGACTCTGGGTACTGGTGAATCCCAGCCTTGATGATTGTGTCTGCTAAGGATATGGCTTGAGGGTGTGGCACACGTACCAGCAAATCCTCATCCAGGGTAGTCTTGCGTGACACCCTATGGAGAGCAACACAGGTGATGAAGCTGCCAAGCACATTGGAGCACAAACATGCTGTCTGCAGTGGCTCTTAGCTCAACCAGATCTGATGACAAGCCATGAAGCAAGCCTTTGCTAAAAGGAGAGTGCCAATTCAGAAGGGACCATGACTCGCCTGGCACATAATTCAGCTTCATACTGATCTCGAAAATGATGCTGCTCTGATGGTTTTAGATCAGCTGTCCAGTTACTCATCTTGTGGGCAAAATAGCGTACAGTCTTGAGCCTGCAAAGCCACAATTGGTTTGTTCCAAGTGCACACCAGTAACGGAAGTGCTTGCATGAGAAGCACTGTGCAGATCCAGCTCAGTGCAGTGTGAGCAACGTCCAGTAGGGCAAACTGAGCCTACAACACTGACATGCCATGCCTTGCAAGAGGCCAGAAGATGCAGCAAGTATGTGCAGAGATCACAATCTTACCTTGAGCCAATGAGAAACATAGAAATGAGGTTGGGCACCACGCCGCAGTAAAAGACAATGGTGAATATATTCCAGTGTGCCCGGACATATGTTGCTATGACCAGCAACAAAGCACCCCAGGCGTATGTGCAGGAGGAAAACGCAAACACGCAGTTGATCCATGTGTGGTAGTAGGGTACATGCCGCATTTGAATCCAGTAGTTGTAGAGCAAGAGGGCAAGATACAACCATGCCTGCATGCAGCACATATTCAGAAACTCTTTTTGTGTGCAAGGCATATCGTCCCAACAATGCATTTGTGGCTAAACTGTAAAAGCAAGAAGCTAACAAAGCATGCTACAAGAGCACATTCTGATTCTGCATGACTTGGCAGTGAGATGTTCACCCGCAGGTGGATGTAGTTGGGAAGTGCTGCCGCTAAAATAGGCAGAGCAGACTTGATGAAAGCTCTGCGGAATGTCCATTTGCCGCAAGGAGAGGCGTAGTAGGCTTTGCTGTGGGGATTCAAATCACTACCATCCGCAACGGCCAGCACCAAGCTGATCAAAGCAAACAGCAAGCTCATAGCAATTCCCACAGCTGCATGAATAAGGTTTGCACCCTTCAAACAATCTGCAGATAAGATCAACTGTGAGAATCATGGTCTGTACTTGCATTGCAAGATATCCAGTGCGGCAAATGAGCGCCAGGAACTCACATACACCAGGGAAGTAGGAAAGCTGCTTGTTGACACGCTTTCCAATGATTGGACAGGTCCAGGTCACAGTGAAGAGCAGTAGGAAAGATGTCTGAAATGTTGTGAAAACCAGGAAGACCAAGATTCTGAACGCAGTCAGTGGCCTGCATGACAAATGAACAAAATCAGCCTGCCTAGGTGGTTTATGCATGAATCTTATGCTGTCGTCAACCAAACAGCTATTGCAGCCGAGACAAGCAAAATCAGCAGCTCATGCAACATGACTTACCACTGCCATCTTGGTTGCTTGCGTGATCTGGTTAGGCTGTAAATATACACACAAACACACAGAATGAAGAAGACTACTGCCACCATCAGGTAGAACACCACAAGAAACACAATATGACTCCGCTCTGCAATTGCACGTTGCAGCTGCCACCGGCTGTAGAATCGCCAGAAGCTGCACTGGCACAAAGGTGTCAGACAACCTGCATGATGCAGGAAGCAAACAAGGCACTAGAAAAGTGTTAGAGCTTGAACCTGTTTGACCAGTTGACATCCCAGTCCCACTCTGGACCGAAAATTAAAATCAGCCATTGCAGGAACTCCAAGAACAGCGTTGGTATGCCTAGTCGAAAGTCTCTGTCTAGCTGCAGTTTCTTGAGCGAGTACACCACACCAAAGATCGCTCCCTGTTGCCACAAGAGTGACGTAAGCAGTCGGCAGAGCGTGCAGTCGTTGCTGATGCGTGGACAGTCCAGATCGAGGCTTATGAACGAAAGGAACCGTACTTTGAGAGAGAACTTGGACTCTTTCAAGATGTCTGCTGCCTGATCTCCACCGTGTGATCCAGCATCCGATTTTCCAGCTTCTGATCCTGCATCTGAAGCTCCTCCCACAGAACTGGCCGCATCCGAGGCAGCGTCCTGTCGAGACATGGTGAGCAGATCACTGACCGCAAGCGCCGCGCCAAACCGACTAAAATCTCGGCTTGCCTGCTTTGCTGACAATATTTGGGATGCAAGGAACTACTCGGGATCGCCAATGCCGATTTCGTACCCTAAAGCTTCTGGAAGAATTGTTGAGGAGCAAGCCCTAGCTGGATTATGTGTGCCTCTGCTGATTCTTACGCAAGCAGTTGAGAGGTAGTCTTTGGCAGCGCATACAGGTCTGCTTGTCCACGAGTCGAGCAATCACCATCCTTCTTGACAGCAAGTGTACGCCTCGCTTAGCAAAACATACTCGTCTGGTGCCCGACTGCAGACTTCGACAGACAAAATCTGTCTTGACAGCTTGTACAACACGCGCGAATGGGGATGTTTGGTAGGTTCCGCGAAAAGGTAATCAGAGCACATACCAACTCGCACACTGCTGCCTGTGTTTCTGTGTTGAAACGCGTACTTCTGGACACTTTGAACGGGTTCAAATCTCAGCTGTCTGAGTCTACTGGCGAAGCGCACCACTTCATTTTTGTGCAGGTCCACGAAGCAGCGCCTGGTCGTTTCAATCCTACGACCAGCGATCGCATCGACAAAATGTACAAGGAGGTAAGCAGCAGTGAACGCACTGCAGTATCTGACTAACGCACTGCAGTATCTGACTTGACCGGTCTTCCTCTGCGGCCACCGCTCTGGGGTTCAGTGCTCCCAATTCAATCTCACGTCGCACTTGTAAAGCTCCTCGATGATCATGCTGGTGCGCGTTTTGCAGGTGCATGACTTTGCTCAGACTTTGAAGGAGTGCGAGAAGCAGATCAAGCAGCTCGAGACAGCGTCAACAGGTAAACTTCGGCCGAAATTGGGACTTGACTTTGTTGGTTCCAGTGATTGGCACTTCAAATCAAGGCACGTTGCTGCTAATGATCATCCCTGTCTGCTGCAGCTGTCTTCAGGGCCACAGGAGATGCGCTGTCAAGGCCCTTACCCCATGTGTATCAGGAAGATGCCCAGGGTAACGCGCAGCCACTTGTTCCACAAGACGAGCTGCGACAACAAGCAGCCACTACAATGGGTACAGCAGGACCACAAAGCTCTGTGCGAGTCCAGGACCTTGCTACCATCTCTCAGAAGCATGTATGTTGCCTGTCCATGTTGCTTTTGCTTGTGTTGGTCAAATTTCATGGCGTTGATTCATTGCAGACCATGATCTCTGTTGCCGGTGCTGGCGGGTACATTTCAGCCTCTGATGTTTTTGCACAAAACGCCAACCCACCATCCACACATGTCGACACAAGCGGAAATTGCTGTTGTGATCATTCCAAGAGACAGGCCAATGAGTGCACAAACCAGCTGACCTAGATAATTCTCACATCAATGCTGTTTGCAGACCAATGACCTGGAGCAGAATGTTCTTGAGCCTCTGCGTGCCTGGATCAAGGAATATAGGACCTTCAAGGACAGGATGAGCGTGCTGGACAACACACGACTGGAATTTGATGCTGAACGGCGGGCCTTCCACAAGCTGGAAATCAAGGGAGTTCATCACAAGCAAGCCAATGATGCTGTCAACCCCGAAATCGCTGGCAAACTTGAAGCCAAGAGCGGTGATGTGGCAGGTACATTGCATGTCAGCACACTCTCACTGCATCGCTTATGTTTTCCTGTTTGTGTGGTCTGCAATTGGTGTGGTGAAACAAAAGAAGGGATCAAGGAGAATGCTTTCACGCTTGCATATGCAACATGTGCTTTCAAGTATTGTGCAGCTGATGTTCATAGAGAGAGAGTGGCTCTAGTTCATGTAGGGTGTGCAGTGACATATACAGTGTACAAGCATAGACATTCTGCATTCCAGCGATCACCACACACTAGTGCGTTTTGGGGCTCACACACTCGAGCCATTTAGCCCAATTCTGGCATTGCATTCTGCTAGCAAATCATGCCCTTCAGTGATGACTGTATGTTCTCTCTGTGTTGCAGCAAAGCGCAATGTGTACAACGCTCATGAGCAAGAGCTGTACAACGGGTTGGCAGCGCTGATCAATGACGCAAAGAATGTGCGTGTCTACCTAGCCTCCCTCATGAGGGTGCAGTCTCAGGCATTTGGTGCTGCCTTGGGCTGAAAATTGGGATCAATTCAGATGGAGGTTGATCAGAGTGGGGTGAAATCTGCTCAGCAGTGTTGATGGCATCTGATGGATTGTGAGGTTGAGCTCAGCATTGCATAATTTTGAGACTTCGGTGACAGCTGCTGTTAGAAGTGACAAAATGGCGGGGTTATGAATGCTGGTGAACTGTGTTCACAGTAGTTGACAGGTTGGCCAGTTTACATGTATATGGCCATTACTGCATGGCTTTGGCAGGAAATACAAGCAGGTTGGAACAGGGTGTGCCACTGGCGTGGCACGCCAGTGGCACTATACACGGTGTATAACAGGTTGGGTACGTGAGACTTCCGTGGTGGACAACGCAGCTGTTGTTTTGTTCAATGCATACACATGCAAAAATCACTTTTCCTGGGGTGCTAGAATTATTATAAAAGCATTCCGTTGACTCTGGTTGTGAATGTACTGAGTGTTGCAACTCCTTAAGTGAACACGACTTCATGGCAGATCAGTTTTCTGCTACTGCTTTTCTGTAAGTGCAGATGGTTGCAACCAATCACAGTTGTGCACGCTCTGACCAGTCCCAAATCATACTCAGTCACTCGAATGCAGGTTATGCAGGCAGTCAGTCCCAAGTCCTAGTGAATATAAAGCTGTTAATGAATACTGACATGCTCCGTCCATGCAACAGCCTGTGAAAGAGAACAAACAAAGCTGCCTATAGACTGCCTAGCTGGCAGAAACAATAGGCAGCACACAAGTTTTTCATTTACTAAACCAAAGAGCAGTGCATTCGTCGCCTAGACATTGACTGCTTGTATGCATTGTTTATCATCAAATATGGACCAATCGCACTTAGATTATACTCAATGTACACCGCAGCCCATGTCACATCAGCCATGAGGACGTTTGTTGCAGCTCTTGTAGGATGCTGCTTGGTGACCTGCCTGCTGAAAGCTGCTCTCGAAGCCAACCTGCACACAAAGAAGGCTGATGACAGCACTGAATCATCAAACACATCTCTTAGCAGTGTGCTTGAAGCAACCCACAGATGCTGTACCTGCATAGTGTGATCAAGAGGCTGTCAAGAGCCTCTTGCAACCAAAACTGGTGCAGTTTTTGACAGACTAGCACTCATTCATAGGCCACACAAAGGAAGGACGGGCTGACCTGCTGACCTGAGGTCAGGGCATGAGTGCAAAGTTGTGCCAGGCAAGGGTGCTACAACGTTCACCTAATTAGCTAAGGTGCCTTGTATGCTATGATGTCACGAATGTCGTGTGTGTTGAATACACCATGCAGCCTTGGTGAGCTCTTCACACTTGAGCTTTCATATTGACTTGTCTTACTTCAGCCTTACTTCAAAAGCAGGTGTCAGTTGTGCAGACTGAGGTCAGCTTGTGGCAGCTCAAGTGTGAACTTGGTCTTCACAATTGACAGCTGCTTTTGCAGTAAGGCTGAAGTGAGACAAGTCAATGAGTTGCCTTCACACTTCTGTCACACCTCCTGTCAGTCCCGAAACATCTAGTGTAATTCAGAAAAGTCATCTCTACACTGGAAATCTAAACTCATGAACATCTGGGGACAGTAAAAACACGTTTCTACATTGTGGTTATGTTTTAGCCCTTATCAATCCCAAAACGTCTATTTAATTCAGAAACGTCATTCCTAGGCTGGAAATCTAAACTCAGAAATGTCTGAGGACAGTAAAAGTAGAGGGGTAGTGATTGAGGCGTTGTGAAGCATACCTTTGTCCGCCTGAGAGTCACGCTCCAAAATGCACAGGATGGTCTTCAGTGCTGCATTCTCTTCCTGGAGCCCAGCCATCTGCAAGTCGCATGCGCTGAGTCAGACTGATTGATCAGCGAGGCCTGTTTCTGACCCCTGTGCAAGTTGCATGCATTGAGTCAGGCTGACCAATCTGTGAGGTGATTTGACTCCTGTGCAAGTTGCATGCATTGAGTCAGGCTGACCAAATAGTGAGGTGATTTGACTCCTGTGCAAGTTGCATGCATTGAGTCAGGCTGACCAAGCAGTGAGGTGATTTGACTCCTGTGCAAGTTGCATGCATTGAGTCAGGCTGACCGATCAGTGGGGTGAATTGACTCCTGTGCAAGTTGCATGCATTGAGTCAGGCTGACCAAATAGTGAGGTGATTTGACTCCTGTGCAAGTTGCATGCACTGGGTCGGCCTGATCAATCAATGAGGCCTGTTTCTGACTCCTATGCTGCTAGTGCAGTGCATGCTGTATTGCAGACCCATAGATGAGTGACTCAAAGGTGAAGTTGACTCGGGTGGCATGCTGTTGACGAGTTCTTTGTGAGTGAATTGAGCTGATTTAGCTGTAAGACCATGACTCCAGCAGCTTAAAAAGAAAGCATGCTGTCTGGCAGAAGTGATGCCGACGCAAACTTCACCCTTAAGAAAGTTTGCGCTGTTGACATGTATCTTTGAGAGCGAGCTGAGCTGAGTTGACTTGTCTGTGAATCATTGTGACTCCAGCATTGGTCATGCACTGCAGGCTGTGTAGCAGAGATGATGATAGCACTGGGCTCAACAGAGTGATGGGCGTCTAACACATATTCACAAAAGGCTTAAAGGCTTCAGAAACGCCAAACTTTACCTCATTGGTCAGCATGGATATGCGCTGCTTGCGATTGTAGTAGCTCTGCGTGGCTGTGTCCCTGTTGCGCTTGCGCCTGCAGCACCACAAGTGCTCCTTTCAATCCCAAAACGTCTGAATAACTCACAAATGTCATCCCTACTACACTGCAAATCTTAAAGAGAGCAAACTCTTGGGGACAGTAAAATCGCGTCTCTACATTAAGAAGATGTTTTAGATCACTTTCAAGTTGCAGCCATAGCCACAAAGATTGGCACGCCAAAACAAGCCACACATGTCACTGCTGGGTGCCAAAACAAAACATCAATCAGGGAGCGACACAGACTCTACATGCCTGACCCTATAAGAAGGGACACTTTTTCATGCATGCATGAATGGATGCGTCCAAGGCAGCATTTACAGTGTGAGCAGAAAGAGCAAGCTCAAGTTGCATGCAATTGTTCACTCACGCGTCTGTTCTTTTCATGCATTTGTTCATTCAACCATTTGTTATTTTCATGCGTTTGTGAATTCAGGCATCTGTTCATTCAACCATTTGTTATTTTCATGCGTTTGTGAATTCACGCATCTTTCATTTTCATGCATTTGTTCTTGCATGCATCTGTTCTTTTCGTTCACTTGTTAGCTACATGTCTTCCCCAAGGGTCAGTAGATACAGTCCTGAGCAGCTCCCTGCATGGGGCCTGTTTTGGCAGTCAAAGCATCAACAACAATTTGTGTTGATGTTGGAAACATCAGTCCTGGGCAGCCCAGTATAACACTTGGCTTCTCATTAAATTGACGCCAAAGGGCATAGTCTTTTCTTTTCTGTGTCTTGCATACATCAAAGTACAGACACATGTGCCTACCTCTTAGCAATAGCTTCCTCGGCAGTGTTGTAGATGTATTTAGGTTTAGCCCCTCTGCCCTTGGTCTTTACAAGGCTCTTGGGTGCTGCCCTTGGGTCATCTGCACGCGGGCACGAATGAGGTGAGCACTTATTTAGCACATGGCACCAAGATCATCAAGCAGTGATATGCAGCAATGGTAGTAAGGCTGTAATGAGCTGTCAACCAATCACTTATGCTTTTTTGGTCTGTATGGCTCATCAGGGATGATTAAATTTGGGAGAGAGAGATAGAATGAAAAAAGTCGCTCGATGCTGCTCTAGACCACATAAAAGCCCGAGTTTTGTAAACCAGATCTACATGCAAACAACCACAGGTGAGGTCTTAGCAAAACAATGGTGTCAAAATAAGTATTTAGTGTCAAGAAAGCAAGCTTGTGCTGGTGTGCTTGCAAATCTCAGTACAACAAAAGCAGGTGTACCAGATGCAAGAAGGCCAGCATGCGTACTGGGATTTGCTATGCATCATGAGAGCTTCTACACATCACACCAGCAGATGTGCCAGATGCAAGAGGAACTGCATATCTACAGGGAGTTGCTATGCATCATGGCAACTTGTGAACCACATCACACCAGTGTTGTAGGACAAAGTCCCACATTGCGCAGTAGATGCCCCTTAACTCATTGTACCCTGCTATAATCAGCAGATGTACCAGATGCAAGAAGGCCTGCATGTATACTGGGACCTGCTATGCATCATCAGAGCTTTTAGATCACAGCACACCAGAATGGCGACAGCAAACAGCCTAGGCAGCCCGGTATAATACTTGGCTTCTCATTACATTGACGCTGAAAGGTGTAGTCCTTTCTTTTCTTGTTTTTTCTGACAGCAAATAGATATGCTAGTGAAAAGTTTCAATTCACCTGGAGGAACAGGCCGGTCTAGATCATACACCCTGGGCCGCCCACACCTCTTCTTCATCTGCCTCCCCCCCTTGACATCTGGCACTTCAGTCTGTTCATCACTGCCACTGCTGGGACTGTTGTCCCTACCAGACAAGGTTGGCAGGTTGCCAAAGCACGAGTCCTGCTCCCTTTGCATGAGCAGCCCCAGAGGGTCTGAGGCCAGCAGCTGGTGCTGGTGTGCGTCTGAAGCCATCTGCGGCTGCTGGTGTGCGTCTGATGCCAACTGCTCGTGCAGGAGTGCGTGTGAAGCCAGCTGCTGGTGCTGAGGTGCGTCTGAAGACAGCTGCTGGTGCTGGTGTGAGTCTGAAGCCAGCTGCTGGTGCTGGAGTGCGTCTGAAACCAGCTGCTGGTGCTGGAGTGCGTCTGAAGCCAGTTGCTGATGCTGAAGTGCGTCTGAAGCCGGGCTATCGTACAGGAGGGGTGTCGGGGCTTGGCTACCTAGATTCCAGGAGGACTGGTCACAGCTCAGATCTGGAACTTGTAGTAATTCGGCTTGCTGAGATGCAGGTCCAGGAGAAGCTGCATAGGAAAGTTCATCTGAACAAGGGTCTTTTGGCAGACCCATACTGACTGGGCACTCCTGTGCTGCTGTGGTCATGGTATGGGTGTCACACCCAGTAGAGGGTTTGTTTAAATTGTAGCTAGGTTGTCTGCTGGTCTGACTCTGCACACCCTGAGCTTCACACTGCAGCTCAAAGGAGTGCTGAGGCAGCTCGTAGCGTGGCATGCTGAGCTGAGCTGAGTCGAGGCTGGGATCTGAGAAGGCTGAGTCAGCTGCTGAGTCAGCTGCCCAATCCAGAAGCTTATCTACATCCTCTGGTAGACAGTCAGCTGCCCACATGTGACTGTCCTCAGACATGTCCATTGTATCAAAGGGGGAAGCTGGAAGGAAGTGACCTGCAGTGTCCAACATGGGTTCTGAGACCAAGCCTTGCAAGGCTTCTGAATCTGATACAGTTGGAAATGGCATTGTTAGTGAAAGCTTGCGCAAGGAAGGGGTGTCAGAAGGTGACCAAACTCCCCTTTGAGAAGGGACAGAGCTGGTTTCTGGAAGCAGTGGGCTTGTGCTATCAGCTGCTTTTGGCAGCTGACATCCATTGTCTATGAAGCTTGACAAGCTGAATGATGACCCTGAATATGAGGCTGCAACCAAAGAGGTTGGTTGGTGATGACATCTCCTCTGAGGGGCCAGTGCTGCAGCTACCAGATGAGAAGCGTCTGTGCAGTCTGTGCTGTCTGAGGCGCAATGGTGCTGCCCAACCCAGAAGAACCTGTTGCCTGCAAAGAGACGTCAGCCAGTCATAGCTTTGAAGCAGAAGATTAACAGGTGCTGATGTTCTGGGCAGCTTCCTCATACATCGTATGGAGCTGGTGGATGTGCGAAGCTCTCTGACATACAGAAATCTCGCTTTGTGAAGAAAAATCCATTTCGTTGGATAGATCTCAACCAGACAATGCCTGGAGACTGGTGAAAGATGGTCTCTACATTGGGGAGATATCTTATCTTGGCTAGATGCCAGATCAAGACCACAGCAATGTCGGACATTGAGATGCTTGCTGCAGTTGACCAGCTCCTTGAATGGGTACGATTGAGCTGACATTCACAATGTGCATGGTGCTGCTTGCTTACCATTTTCAGATGGCAAGTGGGCAAATGACTGACAGGGGGGCGTTGAGGCGCTGCCCTGGCTGCTGGCATGCCCTTCATGCAACAGCCCCACTGCTCCATGCTGCTGCCATCTGCAACACGAAACTGAGCTGCATGGGGCAGAAAACAATGTGCAGCA
>JAABUP010008609.1_pt1 | contig 12933 bp, 9 predicted proteins | sample 5559201 | NCBI WGS metagenome assembly JAABUP01 (sample SAMN10711887, study PRJNA513373) | rock metagenome | isolation source: Antarctica rocks | place: Antarctica | reverse complement strand
ACCGCGCCCCGTGCGCCCCGTCGCGGACGGCCCTCCGCACGCGGACGCCTTGTTCCCTTCCCGCACCCAGTAGCAGCACCACCAGAGCGGTCAGCCGCATGACCACGGTTACGTGTGGCTATACCCGGCCCGTCGCAGTAGCGCCCAAAATGGCTATTGCCGGCGTTGAGGGCGTACTCTATCCTCTATATCGCGTATATCGCGCGGGCGCACGATGCCCTCACCCGTTTCGAGGTGTGTTCGACCAAGGGATGGGACGCCGGGGACGCCGGGGACGCCGGGGACGCCCTGTCTACAGACGCGAAGAAAGGATCTACACGTTGACGGCACTCCCGCGGGTTTCCCCGCTTCCGCCCACACGCGTCGCTGTCGTCGACGACGACCCCGTCTTTCTCGACCTGATGCGCGACGTGCTGACGGAGGAAGGCTATATCCCATATCTCTTCGCCGTGGGCGCGCCGGCCTACGCGCGGATGCGCGCCCTTGCCCCCGACGCCCTCGTGCTCGACGTGCACGCCGAGCGCCCCCACCCTGGCTGGCTCCTGCTCGACCTATGCCGGCAGGACCCCGCCCTGTGCGAGATGACGATCGTCATCTGCTCCGAGGACGAGCGCGAAGCGCGGACCCGCGCCGCCGCGTCGCCGGGCGCCGCCGTGGCGCTGCGCAAGCCGTTCGAGCTCGGCGAGCTCCTCGCGCTGCTCCCGCCAGGGGGGCGCCCGGCGACGCGGGTGGGTGGACGGGAGCCTACAGCTCGCCGGCGCGCCCGTCTAACTGACGCCTCGCTTACCGTGGATCGGCGTTCCTGAAGTGGCGGCCACGCGGCCACGAAGCCGCGTCCGGCGGGCGACGGCGCCTGCCGGAGTGACGCATAGGCTACCAGACCCGACGCGAAATGCGAGACGCGGAACAGATGCCGGGCCGCCCCCGTGGCCAGGGTCAGCGACCGGCGCCCGGTGGCGCCGACGTCCAGTCTGGTTGCGGTCGGTAGGTGGTAACGCGCCCGGCGCTGGTGATGCAGGTGGTCGCGACGCACAGCTGACCATCCTGCGTCGAGAGCGGGTTGGGCGCCCGCGCGACTGTTATGGTCAGGGCTGTCAGGCTACAGGCCAGGGTCAGGGTCAGGGCTCCGATCCTCGCGCGTGTCAAGCTGCTATCCTCCGCGGCCGGTGGTAACGCGCCCGATGCGGCCATGTTGCCGCCCTCGCGCGCCTCGTCCAGCAGTACTAATCGTGCCCTCCCATCAAGGCTAGCACATCTAGTACGTGTATCGGACAAACGGACGGGGACCTTGAGGGGAGGCCGGCGTGACTGCCGCACGCCACGGCACCTCTGCCCCGTCGCGCCCCCGCCCGCCACATCTTTACCGCGCGGGCCACACGTCGTGCAAGGGTTAGAGGACGTGCCATCACGGCGCTCCAACCGGCGGCACGGTATACCGCAGCGCGCCGCCACGTATATACCCTCCCTTCGCTTTCCTTTTAGAATATGAACACCCCGCGATGCTCACGCTCAATCAATCGGATTGAGCGCGCCGCCTTCGACACGCCAGACCTGCGGAGACCCATCGAGCAGGCCGGCGAGGTGGTCGGGCTCCGCCGTGGTGAGGAAGACCTGCGGGAGCTCACGCGTGAGCGCGAGCACGGCGGCGCGGCGCGGCGCGTCGAGCTCGGAGGTGGCGTCGTCGAGCAAGAGGATCGGCCACTCGCCCGCCTCGCGTTTGATATAGGCCAGCTCGGCCAGCTTCAGGGCCAGCGCCACGGTGCGCTGCTGCCCGCGCGAGCCGTAAGAGGTGACGTCGACGCCGCCGATCGCCATCCCGATGTCGTCGCGGTGCGGCCCGACCAGCGAGACCCCGGCCCCCAGCTCGCGCGCCCGCTGCGCCGCCAGCTCCCCCTCGAAGGCCGCGCGCACCCCCCCGGTCCCCTCGCTGTCGAGCGGCGTCGACGAGAGGTACGCGACCTCGAGCCGCTCGCGCCCACCGCTGACCCGCGCGTGCTGCTCGGCCGCCGCCGTCGCGAGGTAGGCCAGCGCCTCGGCGCGCCGCGCCACGACCGTCGCGCCGTATTCCACGAGCTTACTATCCCAGAAAGAGAGCGCCTCGGGCGGCTGCACGCGGTCGCGTATCCCCCGCAGGAGGCTGTTACGCTGCACCAGCACTTTGTTGTAGCCCTGCAGGGCGCGGTAGTACGAGGGGTGCGCCTGGCAAAGGATCACGTCGAGGTAGCGACGGCGCGCCGAGGGCGAGCCGTCCACGATGGCGACATCGGTCGGCGCGAACAACACGGCGTTGACCTGTCCCAGCACCTCGCCGGCGCGGCGCGGCACGCCGTTGATCTTGAATCGCTTGCGCGCGCTCTGCCCATCGCCGCGGGGCAGGGCCCGCTTGCGCCCGCCGCCCCTCTGCGCGCCAACGGCGCCCCCGGCCTCGCCGTCCGCTTCGGCGTCTACCGCGCCCGCGGAGAGCGCGGATACGGCGCCGTTCGAGGTGTACTCGTCGGAGAGATCCTGGATCAGGATCTCCACGTCGACCGGGCCGCGAACGCGCGTCACGTGCGCCGCGACGCGCGAGAAGGCGGTGGGCGAGAACGGATCAGGGGGTCCCCAGGAGATGAGGTCGACGTCCGAGCGCGCGCGCGCCGATTTGGTGGTGGCGAGCAGGTAGATCGCCTCGAGCAGGTTGGTCTTGCCCTGCGCGTTGGCCCCCTGCAGCACGATCACGCCCTCCCCGAACCGCGCCTCCAGGCGCGCGTAGTTGCGGTAGTGGTCCAGGTGCAGGCGTTCGAGCAGCATCACATAGATTATCGCCTATTGGGCGATATGCGCGCGGCGTAGATGGCCTCGTCGAACCTGCCGGGGATCGGGGAGAGGTTCGCCACGGCCAGGACCGGCACGGCATCGCCGCCGGAGAACGTGGTGGCGATGTAGTCCCCGACCATCGCGCCGAGCGATGTGCGCGGCAGCAGGCCGAGCGGCATGGGTCCGGCCAGCCAGCGCGGCGCGCCCCACGTGGCGCCGCCGTCGTTCGAGGAGGTGAAGCCGGCGTAGAGCTGGCACGTCGCGGGGAGGCAGAGCGCGGCGGGGTAGGAGTAGTAGGCCAGCGCCAGGTGGGCGCGCGCGCCCCGCGTGGCCCGGTCGACGCCGAGGCCCGGGATGAAGTGGTCGGCGCCGCCCCCGACGGGGTCGATGGGCACGCGCGCCGGGGGCGACCACGCCACGCCGTCGGGCGACCTGCTCAGCACGATGTCGTTGGCGCCGCAGCGCGCCTCGAAGCGGCAGTCCTGCCAGGCCACATAGACCGTCCCGGCGCCGTCGACCGCGGCCGAGGGCAGGGGCTCGGTGCGCAGGTGGCCGGCCACGTCGTGATCGCGCTGTGCGGCGACGGTGACCGCGGGACCCCACGTGGCGCCGCCGTCGCGCGAGGAGTAGGCGATGATACGCCCGCTCTCGCCGAGCGCGGGGACGACGACCGTGCCGTCGGGGCGCGCCACGGGCTGGCCGCCGAGCCCGTACGGACGCCCGGCCGGGGCGACCGCAGGGCTCCAGGTCTTGCCCCCGTCGAGCGACGCGCTCATCAGCAAGAGGTCGTGTTTGCCGCTGCTGTCCCACTGCGCGTAGCAGTGGCCGTAGTAGGGGCTCGCCGGGGTGTCGTCACAGGTGATCCAGTCTTTGTCGTAGAAGCCGTCCGAGCCCGAGGGCGCGGCCGAGACGGTGTAGGGACCGGTCCAGGTCAGGCCGTCGCCCGACCGATTGACCACGACGGTCCCCCGCGCCACGCGGCCGCGTCCATCGTCGGTGACGGCGAGGGAGGAAACGAGCCACACGCGGTGTCGCGCGTCGTAGGCCACGCTGGCGTCGCTCAGGCGGTTGAACGGGCCGGCGGGCGCCTGGCCTTTGGTCAGGCCAGGTAGGAGCCCCTGCCGCCAGGGACTGTTCGGTCCGGTGCTGGTGGCCCAGCCGATAGCCATGCTACCGCCGTCGTAGAGGCGGCCGACCTGGAAGACCGCGACGGTCACGCCACCGAAGCTAGACACGGCCGGTTCGACCTCGCTGGCGTGCTGGCCCAGGGTCGACGAGATGGCCGGCGCGGAGGCCGTGGCCGTCAGGGGATCGGCGCTGATACGCGTGAGCGGGATCGCCGGCAGTATGGCGCTTGTGGCAGGTGTCGGCGACGGAGGGACTGTAGGGGTCGTGATAGCGCCCGTGGCGGTGGGCGACGGGGCGGCCGGGAGCGCGGGCAACGTCGGCAGCGCGGGCAACGTCGGCAGCGCGGGCAACGTCGGGAGCGCGGGGATACGCGCGTGCACGGCACGGGCGACGCCCGCGCCCGGACTGTACAGGGGCAGTTCCGTCGATAAGAACAACAGCAGCGATGTGACAAGAAGTGAGCGCCGGCGCATGCGAAACGACAACCTTTTAACGACGCGGGGCGGATCAGCTTTTACCGAGGGATGCTCATGGGCATGATGACGTGTAGGTAGTCGGTGCCGTCGAGAGGCTTGACCACGCCGGGCTGCGCCGGGCCGAGCAACTCGATCGAGACCTGGCCCGAGCGGATGACGTTGAGCACATCGCTCATCCACTTGACGTTGAAGGCCACGGTCAAGGCCTCGCCCTCGACGTCGGCGTCGATCTGGTTGACGTTGTCACCCACGTCGGCCGCGTTGGCGGCGATGGTCAGCGAGCCGGCGGCGCCGTCCTCGCCGGGGTCGACCGAGAGGCGCACGATGTTGTTGCTGTCGCGCGCGAAGAAGCTGGCGATGCGCGTAGCCTTGGTCCAGTCGGCCGTGTTCACGACGGCGCGCGTGCCGTACTTCTGAGGGATGATCTGGCGGTAGTTGACGTACTGGCCCTCGATCAGGCGCGAGATGAGGTCGAGCGAGCCGGTGTGGAAGAGCACCTGCGAGCGGTTCGGCGTCACCGTGACCTCGACCAACTCGTCGCCGTCGGGCAGGATGCGCCCGAGTTCGGAGAGCGTGCGCGCGGGGATGATCACGCTGAAGTCGCCGGCCGTGGACTGGCTGAGCGTGGCCGAGCGCACCGAGAGGCGGAAGCCGTCGGCGGCGGCGAAGGTCAGCTTGTCGCCCGCGAAGGTAGCCAGGACGCCGGTGAAGATGGGGCGCGCGTCGTCGGTGGCGGCGGCGAAGACGACCTCGTTGATCATGCCCTTGAGCAGGTCGGCCGGCACGGAGGCGGAGGGCTGTTCGCTGACGGTGGGGATGAGCGGGAACTCGTCGGGATCGATGCCACGCACATTGGCCTTGACGCGCGCGCAGGACACGGCGGTGGTGTGCGCCTCGTCGGTCTGCGCCAGGTCGACGCGCGCGTTGGGCAGCGAGTTGACGAGTTCGGTGAACAGGCGCGCCGGCACCGTCGTGGCGCCTTCCTCCTCGATCGTGGCCGGCAGCCACAGGTTGATACCGATCTCCAGGTCGGTAGCGGAGAGGCGCAGGCGATGCTCGTCGGTCGCGAGGAGGATGTTGCTCGTCACCGGCAGGGTGCTGCGGGCGCTCGAGGCCACGCCACGCCCGACGATGCTCAAAGCCCGGCTCAGCTGGTCCTGCGGCAAGGATACCTTCATTGTTGGCACGCCCCTTCAACGAGTGACTAGTGGTTAGTGACTAGTGGTTAGTAGGGGCGCCTCTCGCGGGCGTCCAGCGTCCTTTGTTCTGGACACCTACAAGACCCGCCCCTATAAACAGGCGCAGGGCAGGCGCAAGACCTGCCCCTACATCTAACCACTCGCCACTTCGTCTCGATACCGCATGATACCGCGCCGTACTGCCCAGGGCAAAGGGCTTGTGCCTGGAACGAGGGAGCAGTCTGGCAATGGTATAATTTAGATACATCCTGCGCGCCCTCATGATCCGTATATTCAGTGCGGATACGGCAGACGGCAGGTGGCCTGTTTTCGCCAATTGTCACTCGCCACTCGCCACTCGTCGCTGATCACTTGCCACTCGCCGCTCGCCGCTGATCACTCGCCACTCGACTGGAGGTGCTGCCATTGCCGCCAAGCTCATGGTCGTGGACGGGCATGCCGTCGTCCATCGCGCCTTCCACGCCGTGCGCCAGGAGCTGACCACCTCGCGCGGTGAGCTCACCAACGCCGTGTTCGGCTTCACCGCTATCCTGTTGAAGGCGCTGCAAACCGAGCGCCCCGACTACTGGGCCGTCTCTTTCGACCGCTCCGCGCCGACCTTCCGCCACGAGAGCTACGCCGGCTACAAGGCGCACCGCCCTGCCATGCCCGACCCCCTGCGCGCGCAGTTCGCGCGCGTGCGCGAGGTCGTGGCCGCCTTCGACATCCCGATCTACGAGATCGACGGCTTCGAGGCCGACGACGTGATCGGCACGTTGGCCAGGCAGGCTGCCGTCCAGGGGGTCGACACGCTGATCGTGACCGGCGACCTCGATGCCACGCAGCTCGTCACGCCCAACGTGACGGTGCTGACGCCGCGCCGCGCCGCCGACGATATCTACCTCTACGACGAGGCGGCCGTGCGGGATCGCTACGGCTTGCGCCCCGACCAGATCCCCGACTACAAGGGTCTCGTCGGCGACACCTCGGACAACATCCCCGGCGTGCGCGGCGTCGGTGAGAAGACGGCCACCAAGCTCTTGCAGCAGTTCGAAACGATCGAGGGCATCTACGAGCACTTAGAGGACCTGCCCGAGAAGCAGCAGAAGCTACTCGCCAACGCGCGGGAGCAGGCCCTTGAGAGCAAGCGCCTGGCCACGATCGTGACCGATGCGCCGGTGGCGCTCGACCTGGCGCGCTGCCGCATCGTCGAGTACGATCGCTCCACGGTGGTGCGCCTCTTCGTCGACCTGGAGTTTCGCTCGCTCCTCGCGCGCCTCCCCGAGTCGACTATCGGGACGGCGCACCCCGTATCCGCCGCGCCCGCCCCGGCTGCGCCGGCGGAGAGCGCATCGCAAGCACCGGCGTCGCCCCCGCCGCTCGCTGGGCTCTTCGCCGGACTCGACCTCGACGAGCCCGCGGCGCCGGTCCCCGCATCGGCCGGCGGAACCAGAGCCCTTTCTGTACAGACGCGCGGCGGGCGCGCCATCGCCGTCGCGCCGGCCCCTGTGTCCGCACCAACTACGACGATGGTGGAGACCGAGCTGGAGAACGCCGGGATCGAGCCGGCGCGCGGCACGCAGGCCTACGTGATCGACTCGGAGACCGCCTTCGACGACTTGCTGGCGCGGCTGCGCCGGCGCGGCCGCTTCGCCGTCGATGTGGAGACGGATGCGCTCAATCCCATCGAGGCCAGCCTGGTCGGCATCTCCCTGGCCACCGAGCCCGGCATCGCCTACTATATCCCGGTCGGCCATACGACAGGCGCGCAAATCCCGCGACAAGATGTGCTGGACCGCCTGCGCCCGCTGCTGGAGGACGAGGCGGTCGCGAAGGTCGCGCACAATGCCAAGTACGACATCACGGTGCTGGCGCGGCAGGGCATAGAGCTGCGCGGCCTCGCCGTCGACACCATGGTCGCGGCCTACCTGCTCAATCCGTCCGGGCGCGGCTACGGGCTCAAGGACCTGGCCCTGGCGCACTTCAACGTGGAGATGACCGACATCCTGGCGCTCATCGGCAAGGGCAAAGAGCAGATCACCATGGCCGGCGTGGACATCCACAAGGCGGCGGACTACGCCGCCGCCGACGCCGACATGACGCTGCGCCTGGAGGCGGTGCTGGTCCCGCAGCTGCGCGAGAAAGAGCTGGACGGCCTGTTCCGCGACGTGGAGATGCCGCTCGTGCCCGTGCTGGCGGCGATGGAGCTCGCCGGTATGGACGTCGACGTGCCGTACCTGCGCGAGATGTCCGCGCGCGTGCAGGAGGACATGGAGCGCCTGATGGCGGAGGTGCACGAGGCGGTGGGGCATCCCTTCAATATCTCCTCGCCCAAGCAGCTCTCGACGGTGCTCTTCGACGAGCTCGGCCTGCCCGCGCAGAAGAAGACGAGTACCGGCTACTCGACCGACGCCGAGGTGCTGGAGACCCTGCGCGGCAAGCACCCCGCCGTCGACGGCATCCTGGAATACCGCCAGCTGGCCAAGCTCAGGGGTACCTACCTCGACGGCCTGCCCGAGTTGATCAGCCCCGTCGACGGGCGCATCCACACCAGCTTCAACCAGACGGTGACCTCGACGGGCCGGCTCTCCTCGAGCACCCCCAACCTGCAGAACATCCCCGTGCGCACCGATCTGGGCCGGCAGATCCGCCGCGCCTTCGTGGCCAAGGGCGCGGACGAGGTGCTGCTGGCGGCCGACTACTCTCAGATCGAGCTGCGCATCCTGGCGCACCTCTCGCACGATCCCATCCTGCTCGACTCGTTCCGGCAGGGCCGCGACATCCACGTGCGCACGGCTGCCCTGATCTACAATCTGCCCGAGGACGAGATCTCGCCCGAGATGCGCCGGCTGGCCAAGACGGCCAACTACGCCATCATCTATGGGCTCTCCGAGTACGGGCTCTCGCGTGAAACGGGTATTCCGCGCAAGGAGGCGGGGGCCTTCCTGGAGCGTTACACCGCGACCTACGCCGACCTCTACGACTACATGGGACGCACGCGCGAGGACGTGCGCGCGCACGGCTACGTGCAGACCCTGCTGGGCCGCCGCCGCTACATGCCCGAGGTCTACTCCTCCTCGCGCACGGTGCGCGACGCGGCCGAGCGCGCGGCCGTCAACATGCCGGTACAGGGGACGCAGGCCGACCTGATCAAGATCGCCATGGTGCGCCTGCACCGGCGCATGCGCGAAGAGGGCCTGCGGAGCAAGATGATCTTACAGGTGCACGACGAGCTGGTGTTCCGCGCGCCGAAAGACGAACTCGAGCGCCTGAGCGCGCTGGTGCGCGAGACCATGGCCGGCGCCATGACGCTCGACGTGCCCATCCAGGTCGACGTCAAGGCCGGCGGGAACTGGCTCGACACCGACCCCGTGAGCGTCTACGACCACGGCGCCCTCGCGCTGTAACCGGTCGATCCGACCATTGTTGATGAGGAGGACCAATGGGCTCGATCGCCGTGCGAAAGGCTATAAGGATAGCCGGGGGGTGTGCGCTCCGGGGGGCCTTGCGTTGCCGCCTCGCTAAATCCAGCAGTCCTTATACTCCTCGACGAACCGCTGCAATGTGGTCGGCGGGCGGCCGAGCAGGCGCGCGGTGTCCCCGGTGACCGCGGCGGCCAGGCCCAATCGCGCGGTCGTGTAGATGCCGAGTATCACCAGTATAAGCGGCAAAGCCAGACCTTCCGCGCGCGCCGTGCGCACGAAGCGCGGGGCCGAGGGGTTCGCATAGACGACCGCGCGACCTCGTAGTAGTCGAGCGCCGTAGTAGTCGAGCGCCTGGGAACCGGTCAGCGCGCCAACCGTACCCGTCGCTCCGGTCACGAGGATACTCGACATAACAAAGGCCTCCGCTGATCAGTGGGCGCCCAGAAACGATATCTTACCCTACCCCTCATTGTACGCCCCAATAACACGCGTGCCGTAAGCTACTAGGGTGAACGACGATCTCCCGGATGTCCGTATCACCGAGGACGAGCCCTCGGTAGACGCCCGCCCGACCGATAGCGGCGAGGGGACAAGAGCGTCGCCTGCGCTGGCCCGCGCCCTGCGCGCCACCGCGCCACCGCGTCGGAACGCGTCCATCCCTGTCCACGAGCGCACGGGGGCGGTGCGCGAGCGGCGACGCCTGGCCCTGGCTGGCCTGTCCGCCCTGCTGGGCTTGTTGGCGCTGGCGCTTTTCATGACGTGGGAGTGGCGCAACAGCGCGGGCGTGACTTATAGCCACTGGGGGCCGCTCGGCAAGGCGGCGGGGGACGACTACGACGAGGGCGCGTACACGCTGGCGGCCCAGTCGCTGAACCGGGGCTACGCCCTGTTCGGCCAGGTGTTCTCGGCGCAGCCAGCCTTCTTCCTGCCGAGTTTGGCCTTCGCCGTGCGCCTCGTCCCCGACCCTCTCGCAGGGGCGCGCCTCTACGAGGCCGCGAGCGGCGCGCTGACGCTCGTCGCGGTGTACCTGCTGGCCACTACGGCCTACCGCGCCCTCGCCGGCCCGCTCGCCGTCGTCCTGCTGGCCGTCTCGCCCGGCTTCCTGCTCTACGCGCACGCCGTGGAGTCGGAGATGCCGATGCTGGCCCTTTGCACGCTCGCCGTCGCCGCGGCGCAATGGTACTATCTGCGCCCCCAGCGCGTCGCGGCCGCGCTCGCCGGCCTGCTGTTGATGGCCGGGACGGAAACGAAGCTGCTCTCGGTCGTTGCGGTCGCGCCGCTGGCCCTGCTGCTCGGCGGCGGATTGTGGTACGGCTACCACGGGGGACGTCCCGCGCGGGCGCTCCTGCTAGATATAGGCGCTTTCCTGCTGGCGTTGCTCGCGCCGGCGCTACTCGTGCTGCTGCTCGTCGCGCCGGCCGCCCAGTGGGACCAGGTCATCGTGTTCCACCTGCGCTCCGGTCACGTCCCTCCCACCGTGCTGCCGCCCAGCCTACCATCGAACGGCGACGCCCTAAAGACCTTCCTGGGCTACGACGTCGGGCTGCTCGTCGCCGCCGTCGCGGGCCTCGTCGTCGCCGCTCTAAGCATCCTCGGCCCTGGTAGCCGCGCCGGCGCCGACCCTGCGCGCGCGCGGAAGGGCGCGCTCCCGCTCGTCTACCTGCTGTGGGCGCTCTCGACGGGGCTGTTCCTGTCGCGCTACCATCCCCTGTTCCAGCACCAGTTCGCGCCGTTGCTGCCGCCGCTGGCCCTGCTTGGCGCGGGGCTGGCTATGGCCCGGACCGCCGCCGTAGCAAAGCGGCCGGCGTTGTCCGGCCACCAAAGACCCCGCGCGAGGGAGGGGCGGTTACGCGCCATGTCGGGGTGCCTTGCCCTTGCTATCGCCTCCCTCGCGGGGCTGGCCTACGCCGTGCTACTTGTCAGGTCCACGCTCACCCTCGACGGGCGTCTGTTCACTCCGGCCGTGGCCCCGCGACGGGCTGCCCTGGTGGCGTTACTCGAGCGCGTGACGCGCCCCGACGACCTGGTGATCTGCGACGACCCCAACGTGGCGCTCGGCGCGCGTCGCCGCGTGGCGCCGGGCCTGGAGGACCCCTCGCGCGTGCGCGCCGCCTCGGGCTACCTCACCGCCACGCAGGTCGAGGCCGCGACCCTGCGCTACCACGTCGCCGCCATCGTGGCCTCGCGGCCCATGTTCGCCCTCTACCTGCCCGCATACCTCGCGTGGGCCGCCGCGCGCTATCGCGCCGTCCCTAGCCCCACCACGGGGGCGCGGGTGTACGTGCGCGCTCTCACCCCCTAGCTAGTACCAATATGCTATGGGACCCCGCGGCCGCGGCGAGTAGGGTACCGATAGAGCTTTTGACGGGTATAGACGCAGACGTCGCGCGCCTCGACCGGACCCGGCCGCCCTGGTGGCCCATGGGACGTGCGATGGCGGACGCCGAGACGCCACATCGTAACAGACGGTCCTGCGCGGGCCGGAGTGGAGGAAGACAGTGGTACAAGGGGGCGCGGGGCGAGGCCTCATCAAGGTCGCCATCATGGAGCAGCGCGAGGAGACGCTGCAGCAGGTGCTCGCGCTGGCGGCGCAGAGCGCGAACCTCAACGTGCAGGTGCTCAAGGATGCCGCGGCCTACTTCGAGGTCTACGACACCTCCGACGGGCCGGACGTGCTCCTGGTGGGGCTGGACAGCGACGCGCAGGCGGCCCTCCACGCCGCTAAGCGCGTCGTCGCGCTGGCGCCCGCTTGCGGGGTCATCGTGTACGGCCGCGCCGCGACGATGGATCTGCTCTCGCAGGCCATGGCCGCGGGGGCCCGACGCTATCTGCCCTTCCCCTTCGACGACGCAGCCTTGCGCACCGCCGTGGGCGAGGTCTACGAGCAAGTAAAGCCGCTGGTGGACAGTTCGCGCCCGGCCCTGCCCGCGCACTCGACCGGCGTGACGACGGACGGCGGGAAAGAACGCGATCCCAAGGTCATCGCCGTCTTCAGCCCCAAGGGCGGCGTCGGCACCTCGACCCTGGCCGTGAATCTGGCCTGCGCACTCGGCGCGATGGGCCGCAAAGTGGCCATCGTCGACGGCAACATCTCTTTCGGCAACGTCGGCGTGTTCCTCAACATCTCGCCCAGCAAGAGCATGCTCCAACTGGTCGGCGACCCGCAGGGCATCGGGGAGGCGAGCGTCGAGGACGTGCTGCTCCCGCACCCCAGCGGGATCAAGGTGATGCTGGCGCCGCTCAAGCCCGAAGAGGCCGACACGATCAACGGCGACCATCTGCGCGCCATCATCAACGTCCTGCGCCCGCGGTATGACTACGTCGTCGTCGACACATGGCCGAGCTACGACGAGCGCGTGTTGGCGATGCTGGACGCCTCCGACCAGATCCTGGCGCCGACCGGGCCGGAGCTGCCGTCGATCAAGAACATGGCCGCCTTCATGCGCGTGGCCCAGCTGCTCGAGTACCCGCAAGACAAGATCATTCCTGTGCTGATGCGCGCCAACAGCGTGTCGCCCGGATATCTGGCCGATATCGAGTCATTCCTCAAGCAGCCGCTGGTGTGGCGCGTGGTGAGCGACGGCAAGCGCGTCACGCAGTCGGTCAACAACGGCGAGCCCTTTGTGCTCACCGACCCGAGCGCGGCGGTCAGCCAGAACATATTCTCGCTCGCGCGCATGATCGACGGGACGGTGGAGACGGTTGCGCCCGCCCGGTCCGAGCCGGCGAACGTGCCCTTCTGGAAGAAGTTCCGCTTCGGCCTCGGTCTCAGCAAGGCAAGCTGAACGGAGTCGCCGGTAGTTAGGACTCGTTAAACAATAACTTCCCGGTTTGGGAGGGGCGTGGCAGGGGGACACGCGGCACCTGAGCGGGGTTGGATGGTGTAGTTCCAGGAGGGGCATACGTCATGGGTGGTGAGGTTGAGCGTGG
>JAABUP010008605.1_pt1 | contig 12939 bp, 19 predicted proteins | sample 5559201 | NCBI WGS metagenome assembly JAABUP01 (sample SAMN10711887, study PRJNA513373) | rock metagenome | isolation source: Antarctica rocks | place: Antarctica | reverse complement strand
GCAATTGGATGCCTTCTGTTGCCGAGAGCTCCTGTACATCAGCAAGCTGTCTGCCGAGCTCAGTGAAGAAGCCATCACTGTCAACATACTGTGCCAAATAGGAATCCTTTTTGGAATTGTCATACCTGAGATTAGGAGAGGGAAAAACTGAACCAGATGAAACAGACAAAGTAGTCGGCATGTCCAAAGTCAACATGATAGGGTAATGGTCTGAAGATGCTACAATGCCTTGCACTTTGAGGTCCAACACAAGATCCTCACTGGAAAGAATCAGACGTAGGAGCCTACATAGCGGACTGTGTAGCTGAATGCAGCTGCGCATTCCATGTATCTAATTGCGCTAGAAGTTGTCCATCTGAGGGTATGCAGCATGGTCAAATTTGCCCATGCATTGATATGCTCAGCTTACAAACTATGATATTGTTTAGCTGGTGAGAAGGAGCAGGCCTGGCAGCTGAGACAGTTGAGTTTTCGCTTACCCTTGCTGATAGTACTGGTGTTCGGTGATGCTGTGCCCTCTCTTTACGAGGTATGATAAATTAGCAACCGAAAATTTTGATTGGACATGTTAGTGGTTCTACGCTTATCATAGATGCTTAAACAATGCGACATCAATTTTTTGCTGAGTACAGCTCTTACGCTCATATCTTGGAACAATTTCTGGCATAACTTATTGACCGTTAATTGGCAAGGGTCGCCAATGTCCCATGTAAATTGCAAAGTGCACCTCCTTTCCAAATTCGTTTGCCATTTCGGGTGCAATTGAGTCAAAACTGCTGACTGATTAGGTCAAACTTAGCGAGACTTTGCACCAAGCTTTGACTGCCTACGCCTTCGGAGCCTGCTGTTCAAAACGCTCGTCAAAACAATCCTTAAGAGCAAATAGCCAGCGACATAACGTCTGCATGTTATCTAGATTCTATCGAGTGCCAGAACGCTTTTGTAAGCTGACAACGTCAGCAGGAGTCAATCCTGCTGCTCGGCGGTGGCCTGTGTTCCGGGACAGCAGACAGCAAGATGGCGGGCTGGACACCTGGCCTGAAGAGGAAGAAAGGCAAACGCGGAAGAGGGGGAGAGACAAGGTGTCCCCTGATCAGGCCGTCAGTATTCAGAGATATCAAGCCAATTGTCGCCTTGCAAAAGCCATAGTGATACTTGCAGGCCGACTTTGGCGAGGCTGGTGTAAGCTTCATGTTCCACGTCGTTGTCATGACTGAAGTAACAAGACTTTTGCTGTGACAGACCTGCTGCACATGTGTTACAGAATGACAGTTTAGGCTTTGCTCCAGAGGAGCTAGATCTGACACACCTTGATCAAACACAAGGAACCCCTGCTGCGCCAGCCACCAGTCCATTCAATCATGAGAATAGCCAGCCTGTGCATCAAGCACATGCACAGCAGCTGACACACTTAGACAGTCAGGGACGGGCTCAGATGGTTGATGTTGGTCAGGTAGATTGGGGCATCTGTATGCCTGGCATGTGACATGCCAAACAGCCCTGTGTTGACACATCTCCTTTCCGTGCAGAAGAAAGCCACAACCAGAGCTGCAACGGCATCGGCAAGAGTCCAACTGAACAATGCAGCTTTCAGCGCCATAGCATCAGGCAAATCAGCCAAGGGAGATGCACTCACAGTTGCTCAACTTGCAGGCACAGACTTCTGAAGCAACAACAACTGCCACATACACTGTCATTGTATGACGCAAAGAGGGGTTTAACGGACCGTCTTTTGTTTGGCTGTTCAGCACACAATGTTTTTTGGCATAAGGATCCAATACATCCTTGCTAAATCACAGTGTGCTGTAGGTATCATGGGGGCGAAGCAGACAGCCCAGCTGATTCCTCTGTGTCATAACATACCCTTGGACAAAGTCAGTGTTGAGCTCAGCCTTGACTCCTCTGAGCAATGTGTACACATTGAAGCTAATGCAAAGACACAGGGGCACACAGGTGCAGTCATTGTGCCATGCTTTCTTTTCTTCAGTCAGCCATACTTGTTTTCTGTTTCAGTGTGCCATGCTAACCCAGCCATTCCATTGGCATACTCTAGTGTTGATGATGGAAGCAGTGGCATGGTGAACAATGTCGTGCTGATGCCGTATACCTGCGTGAGAACAAAAGGCTTAGGTCCTCTCACTGACAAACAACTGCAAGACCTTGGTCTTGTTGCCATGCTGACAGCTGCAAAACTGACCACACATGTCTGTGTGAATGCGTGTGTACGTACCAAATTGACGGGAAGACATCAGATGCATGCAGGTGTTGAAATGGAAGCTATGGTAGCAGCTTCCGTGGCAGCTCTTACAGTGTATGACATGTGCAAAGCATTGGACAAAGGCATCACTATTGAGCACATCAGACTGGAGGCCAAGACTGGTGGCAAAAGTGGGAATTATCATCGGTTCCCAATCCCTTAGTGATTGTGCGGAGTCAGGCAAATATGATCAGTTGCGCCAGTCGGGAACGTGAATCTAGATGTGTGCATATATACATACGTAATTGTGTATGAACAGCTATTACATGCACAGACATGTGCAGCAAAACATGCTGTGTCCATATTCAACATCAAAGAAGTCTGTACAGCAATGGAGGTCTCCATTGAAGTAGTTCACTGGTTGCATTCTCTGGGGTAAACCGCCAGCTCCAATCAAGCCCACAGTAGTTGCTTGCACCTATGCATGATCCTACGCACTGGCAGCTTGGCAACACTGCACCAACAGCTTAAACGCACTGCACTGGCAGCTTGACAACCTTGTACTAACAGCCCAGGCCTAGTGCACTGCCAGCTTGACAATATTGGACTAGGAATAATATCAATGCCGCAGTGGCAGCTTGGCAATGCTGCAGTGGTAGCTTGACAGCACAGGTCAGGCAGCTTCAAGTGGCAGCGCCTCTGTTGACACAATGTCATCTTAATGCAAGGCATGCCAAATAGTTGACCACTACAGTGTCACAGGTTCTGGTTAGCCCAAGGTAGCTTCTGCTGTACCAGAAGCCTAACCCAGCCCCAGGCTCAAGGCTGTGCCGCATAGTTACGTGTCTTTCCCGACACTGACTACCTGGTTTTCCTAGACACATGCCCCCGGGGTTGCACTGATAGCTATAGCTCGAGCGTGAGGGCACGCACAGGTCATAGACAGCCAAAGTCATACCCTGTGCTACCAGCATTGACCTTGTCAAAGATGCCAATCGATGATGTACGTATGTGGGCTACGACCCCAATAGAAATAGTACAACTTGCAGTGACAAGTTGTGCACTCAGGCACACAGTGCATCATGCGTTTACAAAGTGGTTGGCTTGAAAGAAGCCGATGCTGTTGATGTGTGTGTGACAGGGCTGCAGACAACCTTCACAGATCGATGTTTGGCTATTCAAGCACACTCCACCACCAGCTACAATAATTGACTTGCACTTCTGTTTTATCAAACTTATCTCTACCCTACCATCTATGCTTGGTGTGTTCAGATAGACAAAAAAACAACATGGAGTTTGTTCAACGCCAATGTCGATAACACATGCAAGCCAAATTTGACCTTATAGCATGACAGCAAAACTTCAAAAAGGGGGCCTCTCACATAGAACATACAACATAACTGTCAGCACCAAAAATTTGGCTGCAGCATGTACATCTCTCACTGCAGTATCAAGGGCTCGACTGTTTGCAACCGCTGCTTGAAGGAGAACAAAACTATACAGGTGACAAATGATCAGGACTATAGACGCACTAAACGGCCTGCGCCTGCATCAGTGGCCTGCCTGTCATCCTGACAGTACGAATGGCAGGTTGCTGCCAGGTGGCCTGACCAGGCTTGTGGCTGTGGATTGCTGCCAGGCCACTGGACAGCAGTGATTTCACTTTGAAGCCAGTGAGAGTGACAAAGGGTTGAGCCTCTACCTTGCTCCAGCTCTTGGGGGCACCCCCATCATCATGATAAGATGGCAGGGGTCCAGTTGGGCTGACGCCAGAGTCAAGCAATGCATCAAACTCATCATCTGAGCTGACACTGTCGCCCTGTACTTGTGGTGTGACTGTTCTGTTTCTGCCGATGAGAGTGTCTTGTGCCTTGGCAGGAAGCCACTTACTGATCATACTTCTGGGTTGGCGCCAAGGAGGGCATGTGGCACCCTGTTCCTTGAATGCAAGGGCCATTTCCAAGCATAACAGCTCTACCAAAGGCGCAAGGCGTACAGCTGAGCCCACAAACACCTCTGGAAGGCATTTCAGGACCTGCTGGTACTGCTGGGTGTAGTGACCAATTCTGAACTGATCCTTGAAGTGGCAGTCTATAAAGATCTCCTGGTCATGCTCTGTTACAACCAGGAATTCATGATGTAGGTTATGGAAGCAGTCCTGACCAGGTCCCCCACCCATTGCTGTGCGCACTGCAACTTTGTAGCCAATGTTGACAAGCTTGCTGGCTAGCACTATGGTTTCATGTTTGCCATCTTCTTTGATAGTGGTGTGGTTGAACCAGCACACATCACGAGCTACCTGCAGCAGCAGTGCCTAGGTTGGCATGGTGATAGCCGTCATGGGAATTGGCTCCAACAGTTGTGCATACATGAGCTTGTGCATACACAAGGCCCAGCATGACTGCTGTGGCTACTTATGCAGCAACAACTCAGGGTACAGCACCGTCGTCAAACCTGTTGCTGAGGACAGGTCTGCAACAGTGCTTCATATAGCTTCAGATGTTCAATAGAATATTCTGACCTAAGGTCAATTCAGAAAGGCCTGCTCGAGCGCTCTTGACCGCAATGGCATGATGCAACTCGCACTGGTGGTTCAATGTACGCTTGGGCAACCAGATTGAATCGCGAAGGTTTTGACAGAGACAAGTGCGTGCAATGTATCCATCGACCAAGAAATAGATTCTTACCCGCAGCTCCAAGGTCTCGCGCGGCTGTAGCAGGGGCGCAAGCCTGTGCTGGTTGGCAATCAGTTGATTCTGCAAACTCGCTTCCGACACTTGCGAAGCAGTGACCTCGTCCATCTGCGAGCGTGAAGCACGGAGGCATGAGCATCGAGCAAGAAGAGCTTACTAGCTTGTACTTCTTGCGACAGCCATAGATGACGCACTTCAACATGTGCAACAGCCAGACAAGATGCCTTTAAGATCGGGGCAGCAATGACACCTCGAGGTCAAACAACGTCGAGCCTAGCTCCTTCTCTCCCATCGTCTTGGAGTAGTCGTCCACTAATGGTCTACGCACACCAGGCATAAGGCAGGCTGCTTGCAAGATGTCGGCACAGGATCGTTAAGGTGAGATCGGGAACATAGTTCAGTTTTGATGCGTGTTCTCAAGATTGACCTGATGCTCTTGCTTGATTCCAGTCAGCCTACAGGTGTACAGTCGGCTTTAGTTCGAAACATCGTGACGCGGAAGACGCTGAAAGGCGGCGGTGTAATGACACCCTGACGTAGTACTTGCTGCAGTATATCTTGGGTAACGACGGCGGGTAACGAGACACTACCCGGACTGCACCGTAATTTTGCCCTTTCGGAGAAGCCTTGCTGTCTGTCACGTTTCTACCACATTTCGCCCCCAATTCAAATTTCTATTGTCACCGCACGTGCCGACATGCGCACATGGCTCCTTTTGCACGTGCTATTAGCCAACTTTCTTCCAAAGCGCCGTACCTGCGCCGTACCTGCATGCGCTCCTCGCGTTTGGCCTGCGCGTTGGCCACAAGTCTTCACAGGCGCAGGTTGTGGTTATTCCGTATCCTCTACTCCTCACTTCCTGGGCTTATGGGCACCTCTTCAGATTGATCCCTTCGCCTTTTGCTGTCACAAGATGCTGACACGCGAATTTGATAATTGCATTGCTTTTCATGTGCAGCTGTGGCCTTTGGATTAGGCGTGTTACATTTGCTCCAGCCTTTGCCTAGGCTTGTGGTGCCAACGGATCATGCCTGTCTGGAGGACACTGACATTTACTTTGACACACATGAATGACGCTAGGCAGGCCTGGGGTTGCTGAGGCTCTGCCACGAGCTGTCAAACTTGTTGGCTGGCCAAAGCTTGTAATCTTCTTCTAACGGCAATTAGTGACACTTTGGTCTCTGTGTTCAATATGTACACTCAAAGTACTATTTCCTGCAAAACCAATTGGTCTGCAATCTGGGTGGATCTGATGTGGGGCCTTTGCTACAAGACCGCAGCACTGCAGGCCCTAGGGCTTACAGCGGCTAGCCTAGGCCTGTACGGACCTGTGAGTCACAGGTCTTTGACATCGGTTTGTCAATCCGTGCACCTCTGCCACCACAAGCTGTTGGACAGCCATGACACGCTCACGTCAATCCGTGCACGGCGCAGTAGTGGTGATTCTAATGCGTAGATACATAGTTGGCTATTTATATACGTATAGGTATGCACATATGTCAGGCATGCATGTAGTTGCGGGCGGTATATTGCACGCAGCTGATAGGCTCATAAAAAGCAAAGACCTCCACACTGCAATGCTGGTCATGCAGAGTCTCTTGATCTAGACATTTCTTGCTGTTGAGCCTCGCGAAGTTTGGGTCAACATGACTAATGATTGTTTTGACAGCTACACTGCCAACTTCGTTTGACCTGATACCAGCTCGCGCAGTGAGTTACTAGGCATGGCCGGCCCTGCAGACACCACGCACGCGATCACACTGTTACAACGGGTCCTGCCGCGCCAACCAACGGCAACTACAACGGCTCACGCTTCTCTATGTCTCGCCTCTGACAGCCTCAACAGACTGCAAGAGGATGGTCAGATTTCTCAGCTTGACGCCAGAGAGCAAGCAGCCAGCGACTTATGGGACGCCACTCAGTCTGAAGGACCTGCAACCATAGCAGTAGCAAACTCAGGGCTAGATATAATACCACAAGTGGTATTGCATGCCATAAGCCACCAGCAGCTCAGGCTGGCAGAGCTCTTGCTGGGAGCGTTGGCTAACATTCTCTGCCATACATGTCTGGCAGAACTGGTAATCAAACATACTGGCAGTCCAGCTCTGCACTTACAACCTAAAGTCAGGCAGCAGCATGCAAACAAGCGCAGAACATGCCTGCATGTGACATGCACATTCTTTGTTGCTGTTCAGGCAGCACAGCAGCAGCCATTGCATCAAACTGTATTGGACATTGCTCACAGCACAACAGATGCACCATGTCTGGCAGAAAGCTTTAGGCTCATGACAGTGGCAGTCAAAGGCCCAGCCAGCAGCGCTTGGCTGGACACCCTCCTCCATGGCCCTTTTGATCTTCTTTTGCACCTGATCTGGATAGCAGAGAATACACTCAATGCCAACTTGTTTGAAAGGTAATGGTGCATAATGTGGCTTGCGACACAGCAGGCATACAGCTCAGCTGGCAACAAAGCTGCCACATACAACTTTCATGCACGCAGGCATGCATGCACCTGCGTGTGACGTAGCTTCTCATGTCAAAAGTTTCAATGGCATATGCAGGTGCCTGGATCTGTTGCTGTCAATGGCGTATAAGCGTGAGGAGACCCTGCAGCAAATGCTGGAAGCAGGCATCATGCCAGTCATCATCAATGCCTTGAAGGCTTGCACCCATGCACTGCAACAGGATGCAGCTGTGCAGCCTGGCCCGCAGGAGCCACCTGACAGCAATGATGACACACCAGGGCCTGCACCTACACATGCTGCTGCGCTGGCTGCACTTACCATATGTGAGGTGATCCATCTCTGTTACAAGCCTTGCTATACTGTAAGTCGCTGATTGCCATCATTTGCAACACACGTAGATGCAAATGTTGCTGTCTACACTGCAATACTTGATGGTACGCTGATGCCCTTCTGTGTCCAATACACCTGAAAGCTGATTTGACCGAATGTCAGAGTGCAATCTGCAATGTACACTTGTATAACAGGTGTGCTCCATGAAAGCCACGTGCAGGTTCAGCGTGACTGATACACCACAGTCATATAGCTGCTGATTTTGCTTGTTCACCTATTGTAGGTCTTGGCTCAAGATCCTGATGACCTTTTGTTTGCCAGCCACAGCAGCACCTTATGTGGCCTGTCAATACAGATGCTTGCACTGCACGACTTTCTACATCGCAAGGCGAACATGCAATGCGTATTGGTGGTCTTGCTAGCCTGTCTAGACAGCTCACAATGGGTACCAAGCATAGTCACCAATGCAGCTGCGTTGGAAGCTGTCCTTGAGGTGTTGACAGACGATTATGGCTTTGAAGAAGAAGTAGAGGCTGATGCAGCTTTGCAAGGGCAAGAAGCTGCCTGGGCAGTTCTTGCAGCTGTCAGCAAGCATCTAGCAAGTTGTAATGCTGTGTCTCAGGTGAAAATTGACATCAGACCTGGATGCTGAGCACATATGGATGCGACATGTGCTGCATAATATGTTACTGTGTATGCGCTTCACATGCTGCAGATGAAGCAGTCATCATGTGAATAGATGCCCCAGGACCTGCAGCTGCAGCACTCATGCTTTTGCCCTTTCTGTGTCATCATGGTGCTTACTTGTTGCCACACTGATGTCATATATGGCAGACGGCGCAGTGCAAGCCGTGTACTGGCAGTGCAGGTCTTCAGTTGCCTAGCTGATCATGCAGAAGTATTGACTGACAGCAACCTAACAGAAATTGCTCCGGCCAGTGCATCATATGTATGGCGCACCTTGCTGCATGCGCTTGATAGCAGCACGACCGTACATGACCATGACCGGCGGCAAGCAGAGGCAAGGCAACAAAGCAAACTGGTATGGTGGCAGCCAGTATTGAACAGCCTACTCGATGTGCTACGCTGGGTTTGCTTGGATTTGGTACTGTGATGCCTATTGCCAAGGATGTGTCTGTGCTCTGTGCCTCGCCAACATGAGCTGAGCTGTGCTTTGCTGTAGCTTGCTCACATGCGCTGCTTTGTACAATGCTGTGCAATTACTTACAACTGGCGACGAACCTCAGCTGTTGTGTGCTTTTGGCTTCAGAGCATCAATTGTTCCCTTTGTCTCCTGGTATTCGATGCAAATGAGCACATTCAGTTTTGAATGCAGAGTGCGTTCAAGGTTCAGCTTACAGAAGCCTTGCGCCGTGTCAAGCAGCTGATGTAAAGCCATCATGAGGTGAAGTACAGCTTTCAGACCAGTTTAGCATCAGTGCAGGCAGCTGCGCAGATGCTCAAGCATGTCCCCCCTATGTGTTCCACCAGCTGAAGTCACAGTCTGGCGATTGTGTATCCTGGGAACTTGCTTTGTGTGCATGCTTCTTTGAGCTGTTTGATGTGAAACACACGCTGTCTGGACTAATATTTGATTGTGGGCATCAAAACATGTATTACACCACCGACGTTACCTATCTGGCTGTGTGTATGTGTTAAACCATATGGTGCATGTGCATTGCAAGTGATTTTAGTTTTGCCTCATACTTCGAAATGTGTGATGATGCATGGTAAAACATGTTTTGCTGTTTCCATAATCCACTGACACACTGCACAGGATGCACTACTAAAGTCACTGACAGGGTGTTCAAAACAGAGATGAACATGATGAGCATGCAGTGCAGAGCTGCAGCTGTGATGGAATTTGTACTCAGCAAACTGCACCTTGCAGCAAGACCATATCAATGCAATATTGTAGCACAAGTATCATGTAGTATGATTCACTCAGGTTGGTAAGAGGACCCAATTGTCAGTCAAGGCCCAAACAACAGAAGCAGTCATGGCGAACCACTCAACTTCAACCATTACAGACGGACTCAGGTCATTTGCTATTCTGAGAGGTCCTGGGTTTCAAACCTCAGATCACATTCGCAGTGTGTATGATGTCAGTGGCACAAACAGCGTACAGGGCCCACCAGCATTTATGCGTTAAGTAGAGGCCATGAAAGCAGTCAGTCTAGAGCAAATACGGAAGGGCAGTCCCCAGGGATCACAACAATCAGTGACAAGGGCTTCAAGGGCAACTATCCAGCATTAGAAAACTTTGCAGTGCAGCACCACTGGCCCACAAATCTGCACCTTCCTGTCTTCCCAATCATGAGCCTTGACGCTGCAAGCTGTGGCTCATGGTGAGCTCACAAGTCTGCATCTATGTCGCATCTTGTGGCAGACAAGGCAGACATGAATGCTGGATGACCAGCATCTCAGGATCATACTTCTTCCTATCCTGAGCTTGATAGCTTGTTTTGACACGCGCTTTCTAAGAAAAGGGTCTGACAAAACTTATGTGGATTCAGCCTTGTTTTCACTCTGCGCTTGAGGACAACATGGTACTTTTTGACGCCTTCCATCAGCCCTCTGCAATCCTCACAGTGCTGGTTTGTCCTCTGTTAGCTGCTGCATACATGTCCAGCACATGTTGGCCAGATGTGGTGGGCAGAAACTTTGCAGCCTCATGCTTGCAGCATTGGGGTAGACACTCCACCCTTGCATTAAAGTTGGGGTTGTAGAAGAAGGCTGTGGAGTAGCGCTCCTTGCCTTCATCGTTGACTACCCTGTGCAATGTGGACCTGAAATAGCCATTGGTCCACCTGTAACAGCCAAGGTACAGCTGACAACTTACCTGAACTGAGCTTGAAGACGTTGTATCGGAGACGCATGCTGTATGACCTGACATCACCCTTGACACCATTCATGCTTCTGTCACAAAAGATATGGCACAGAGGGCAGGGTGTGCCGTTCAACGGGTAGAACAAAACAACGTTTAACCAGATGTACCATGAAGGGCATGCATGGTGTTCAGGTTCTTGAGCTGCAAGGGACGCTCGGCATTGCTTCTGTCTTCTTATGCGTGACTTGCCAGGCTGTAGACAAATCGCGAGCATGAAGATGCAAGGTGCAGGCTACAATAGAGCAGTCGAGAAAGCATGAGCAGTCACATAAACCATTGGCAGCAACAGCAGCAGCAGCAGCACACCTTTCCAGCATGTCACCCAGGTTGATGACAAATGTGGCAGGGACAGGCTTCACATGTGCCCACTTGCCCTCTGTGTAGATCTGCAGCCCTGGGTTCTCATCTGTTGCTAGAACAGTCAGCAGGCCATAGTCTGTATGTGCGCCAGCGCCATATACGCCCTGCAAAAGTATGTCAGGATGACGCTGAATGCTGTGTTGACAAGAGCACACCTGTACTTGATAAGTGTGAAGGCGTGAAGTCATCATTGCTTGAAGCTAAAGCAGCATGCCAGCTGCAGACAAATGGTGCTATTTGACTGTTTGGCTCCTGTTACAAACAGCCTGCTTACCAAGATAGGCCTAAGCAACATGACCATGCAAGTAACAGCGCACCTCATCAGGCAGGGAGGTCTGTGCGCTGTAATGCAGGGGTCTCAGGGCTATCATTGGCTTATCAAAGTGCATATCAAAGAAGTCTGTGGGCAGTTGCAGCGCTATGGCAATGAGAGGGAGCAGGCGATCTGCCAGGCCACATATGGCATCCATGTAGGCCTGCATGGCAGCCTTGTACCCCGGCAAAAGCCCCTGCAGCACGCACTTTCATCTAGCAGACCTTCTGACGCTTGACAAACATGGTGCACAGTGCTTCTGCAAGCTAATGAGAAAAGGCATGTTCCGCAAAAACACCATGCATGTGCACCTCTGGTGGCCACTGATTTGGCCCATGCAGTGGCAGCTTGGCTTCCTCGCTGTCAGCTGGCACTTCTCTGCCAAAAACCAAGCCTGAGTGCAGCACATGGAGGCTTCAGTCACACTTCTTTGTCTGAGAGAAAGGGCTGCTGTGCACCTGCACATCGTTTGACTTGTTACTTTGCATAACATGTGGCAAGTACTGTGCGAATCAAGTTGCATGCTGCCTAGCAGCATTGGCAGATTCTTTCATCGGAGCTTTGTGCCTAGTGATAATCAATATGAGTACGGTGGCACATTTGAAGACAAGGTGACGCTGGTGGTGAAGGCGATGTTGATCACAGTGTTATGTATACAATGTTGGCATTAAGTTGGCACATGAGTTTGGCACATCAAGTTGACGTGTCGAGGTGGCTCATGCACCTTCCTTTGTATCACCCTGTGATTGATGCTCAGGGTCCAAGCTTTCTGCAGAGAAGGGTGTGTAGCCCCTGCAAAGCATACATCGCAAAGTTGACGTGGCGTGCATGTCCCAGGCGCTGAAAAGAGCCTTGCTAGCAGCAAAGCACCTGTTGCATGACAATACATACATTTGTGAGCACATTGTGGCTGCATCATACCTGCCGTTGCTGTCTGCCAATATGAGCAGCTTTTCCTTGAGTGGCAAGTCGAAGAAAGCCCTGTTTTGCTGCCACTGATTTTCAATGATATGTTGTTCAACGCCGTGATTGGAAACTGCGACGCTGCAGTTGCTGAGGTGTTGTTCATGCGGTTGCCGGTCAGGGCCAGTTGTGCGCTCACCGTAAAAGAAGCCAGTAGTCACGCAAGCGTGCAGAATCGCCGCTGCAGCCCTTTTGTCCGGCGACGATATATCGATGACATGCACCTGCAGCAATTCGTAGCAGATTGACCAATCTCGAATGAGTACGCAAGTGTCGACTGTCCGCACAGTATAAGAGGCCACCGTCGTCTACCTCAGCGTCCGTCAGGCGGTCACTCTTCGTGACCATGCCGTTGCAAAGATGGTTTCACTTGAAACATGGAATGCGGTAGTCGGTTTTGTTGTCGACAGCAGGTACAAACTCGCGCGCAACTCTGTGCTGTTAGCTGTACCTCCTCCGACGTTTGCGAGCCTGATCCAAGCTTAGTAAAATTTTACGTGACCGGAGACCTCGTCACAGACAGCAAGAACAGGCATGTCAAGCAAACAGCACCCAGCTAATGCTCATACATAATGCATCGTCATCCAAGGATCAGAACACAATACTACCTTGATGTTTGTTTGCCAATTGCTGCGCCAAATTTGTCTACTTATTTCTCAACCTGTGTAGACAAGTGGGTGGCCTCATTTCAAAGTGAAGTTACAGGTCGAGTGGTTGTAGATAATGCT
>JAABUP010008603.1_pt1 | contig 12940 bp, 12 predicted proteins | sample 5559201 | NCBI WGS metagenome assembly JAABUP01 (sample SAMN10711887, study PRJNA513373) | rock metagenome | isolation source: Antarctica rocks | place: Antarctica | reverse complement strand
CAGTCTGAAAAGACCCAGCCTACCAGTTTTCACACAGAGTCACACAGCTGAAATTTTCAAAAAATTGACAACTCTGCTGTCTGTTGACATTTTCAGATGATTTTTGCATCACAGTGTGACAGACTGCTTGTATTTGCAGACAAAAATCAAAATGTCTGTTAAAGTGTCACCATCATTAGAAAAGACCCAGGGTACCAGTTTTCACTCAAAGTTACACACTCAAAATTTTTGAATGTGTCAGAAAATTGACAGCTTCACTGTCTGTTGACATTTTCAGGTGATTTTTGTGTCACAGAGTCCCTGTTTACTCACACTTTCAGGCAAAAATCAAAAAGTGTGCAAAAGTGCTTAAATGATCTCAAAAGACCCAGGGTACCAGTTTGTTTTTTAAAAAGTGGTACCCTGGGTCAAATCCGGTATTTTATTTTTGTTTACCCACACAAAAAAGTGGTACCCTGCTCAGGGTACCAGGGGGGGATGGTGTTAGGATTGCAAGGATTTTACGGTTATCTACGCTTTTGGTCTCAGGCATCAGTTCACAGTTTGTAAAGCCTTTGAAAGTGACTTGCATCTTTGTCAGTGAAGCCTAACTGCACCGGGGGTTTCTCGGTCAGTATCGGGTTGCTGAGTAAAGTCACATGGGAACGTCGAGCCTCATCATATATCTCTGTCGTCAGACAAGTTCTTGTCGCACATCAGCGTTCTTCTGATGACATCAGATATTTTGCTCTCTCGCACCGCGCCTCGTTTTACTATATCATCTCACTCATCTCGCTTCGTGTATTCTATCAAGGCGCAGGACCTAGCTCCGATATTGCGAAATTATATCAGATAGTGTTGATGCCTTCCGGTGCTGCTATGTTCGCCGCCGTGATTCATTACAGTAGAATAATGCATTGAAGTGCGCCATCGTGCCCTGCAGAAACCAACTTTTTTATACGTTCTGCACAATTGAAGCCATGAATACGTTTGTTTACATCGGCCTATGACAGGTAACAGAACCAAACAAATACCCGCAAGGAGCCTCTGTTTTCTTATTTGAATGTAGACACCTTCGCTTCAGATTCGGCGTGATCTCCTGCAGGGACCGACAGCCCCCTCGAGATCTCCGACCGCTCAAAATCCACAAGCACTACATTTCTACCTTCTGGATTCCATAGCACATTCGGCGGGCGTATATCGAGGTGCTCCACTCCATGACACCACAGCTTTGTGACAGCAAGAGTTGTCTCCGAGTCTATATTCCTTCCCATGCGTGACATCATATCCTCCTGCGCCTGCTCGCCTGCCCATGACATTAGCAGCATGTGCCCTACTCTGACTCTAAAATTGAGAAAGTACGGGTTGGAGAGAGAGATGTTCCCGAGGTATACCGGAATAACCTCTCCCTGAACTTCATGTAGATGGCGGTATACTCGCCCTTCATGCTTCAAATTTCGTATGAATGCTTCCACGGTTCCCTTGGCGACGAACGTATATCTATATGAGGCTAAGGTCAATTTGAACAAAGCGCCTCGAGCGCCTTACTTTCCGAGCGGTTCGCATCCATTGTTAAGGCTTTCTTTAAGTTGACGTCGGATATGCTGTGCAAGAGTCTTCCGCTCCAATGCATGACTGTTGTTGGTTTCCTACACACGATGTGCGGAGACATTCAGGCAAGCTTCGTCCAAGGGGCGTTTGCGTACGAGCCCTAACAAGCAGGCTTGTGTACAGTACTGTCGTTGACGTATATCACGCTCCTGCGCTGTTTGTGACGTTTTGGCGGCGTGAGACTGTCTAAATCTAGACGGTGCTGTACGATCCCTTGGCTTGCTTGGTGTTTCGATATCCGAATTCTCATCCGATGAGCTAGAGGTACTCTGCGGATCCTCGTGCACCTGTATGTCTGCAGAACCACAGCTGTTCCTCGTCTTCCGTGACTTTCTACGTCGCAACACAATCGGTGACCGCTCAAATGGATGAATCCGGGCGTGGAATGCTGAGGGTGGTAGAGTGTCAGTCTTTTTCCTCGGCGGCACCTGCCTTAAAAATTGCTTCGTGATCAATGACTGCCTTAGAGGAGGTCTCGAGTGTTCGATGTCGCCACGTTTAGCTGCGAGGTTTCGAGTTTAATGCCATCAGACAGAAGGTTAGTGTCTGGCTCACGGCCGTACGGCAAAGCAAGATATTAAACTCATCGTGCGCCTCCGCTTCAATGTTGGGTTCTGCGAGGTGATAATAGAGAGTATGTGGCTCCTCTTCCTTGATCTAAAGAAAGACGAATGCCTCTCCGGTGACGAGGTAGCTGTACTCGAGCCCATTCTCAACCATGTAGCTATAAGTTGAGTCAGAGCCGCCGCGACTAGCCACTCTGAGTTGTACACAAACTTCTCCTCTGGGTCCTTAGGTATTGTGATGCGATTGATGACATGAACCAGAATATCCATACGCCCACTATCAGCTCGCAAAAGCCCAGCCCGCAGATTGAAGACTGATAGCTTGTGAGGTCGCTTGTATTCCACAACCATGCAAGGGCTCCGCGTTCCATCTGTCTCCTTGTATACACATATTTTGTCGACGTTCTTGGGTTTTGGATTCGAGCTTGACGATTGCTGTTTACGTGGAAGTCGAAGGTTGATTGATTGATTTTGTCATACTCGGTTCCAGCAGCTTAGTCAGCCGCTATGTTGGAAGGGGCAGTGTCAGGCCTACCGCCGACGCGAGCTGTGGTTGGACAGCATGCCCCACTTCACCATGTAGCCATGGCCAGCGACCCCTCCTACTGCGCCTGGTCTGGCTGCTATCTACGTCTATATACATATCCGCTTCAAGAAGTGCTTTACAGGTGTCTATTAACCTTCTGCTTTCCTTGGTAGCCGCTAGTGCCGTCCTTCTAGTGTCCTCGTACCTAATTCGACTACATCGCAGGTCCGGGGAGGTGGGGTGATCGAAGGCGTAGTAGGTACGAGAATTGAGTTGGAGGCTAGGCAGCCTTCACGTTGTGTCGATACGATGTTCGGACTGGGGAAGATATTACCAGTCGATTCAAGGGAGGGAGGGTGAAGATAGAAAGATTTCCTGTCCAAATTCCTCGTCCAGAATCTGAAAATGATCCGATGGAGCTAGTTTGAGAAGCTTCTTTGGTTCGCTTAGGCGACAACTAATGATGAGATCATAAGTTCAGCCTGGTCTTCTTTGCAAGCACCAAAGGTGCTTGCTCGTGACCAGTCATTCCTGCACTTGTTCTCCGGACCTCCGAGTCACGTGTACGGGCATATATGCCTTGTTGCCTTGCCGACCGTCATCATTTTGGAACAAACCGAAGGCTGGTCTGTGAACAACCACCTTTACCATTGACAGCTTTAATCGTTCTGCACATCTTTCTCGCTGATCATTCCAAGGCATGGCATGCTGTCAATGGCATCTATTCGATCAACGCCTGCGTACGTCTCCATCCATGGTCCAATAACTCCGCCGCTCCCAAATTCCTTCACAACTACGCCGCGCCGACAAATCCTCATTCGACATCCACATTACCCAGACTCGAGTAACATTCTGCTGAACCTTTTCGCACCGGATCATCCTGACGGTGGATTGCAATATAACTATGTCTTGGTGATATGTGGGATAATTGCTGGGAATAGATGGGATGGATGGTTTACGAAGTCAAAAGACGGACCTCCATTGAAGAAACAGTCTGATGAGATTCTGCCCAAGGGAGAGTACTTCTTTCATCTCGAACCGTCCTCAAGCGACTCGCCATACCCGATTGTACCATCGTTTCGAGAATGGGTATTTCCTCACAACAATCTTCCTTTCAGCTGGACAACACTTGACACCCTTTCAACCCCGTCAAGAATACTGGCTGCTTCGAGCCTGACAACCGCCCTTACACTTCGCGATGTGTCCTGCCGAATCAGTGGGTGCACAGAAGGAACACAAGTTGCCCATATATGTCCGCGACAAGAGGCAGATTGGTACCAACGGAATCAGATGTCTCGATACCACAATAGCCATCTCACTAGCAGGTTGGAAGATGATACTGCAAACGCCATACTACTTCGCGCAGATCTCCATATCGATTTTGACAAGCCGAAATTTGTTTTATTGCCAAAGTCGAACCCCTCATCTGCGGATAGCTCGACCAAATTCGTCACACATCTCCTCGTGGAATCCAATGAGCATGAATTCTTATACCACAATCGCGCCCTTCAAGGAATATCACAGGTTAGCCCGGAACTCCTCTTCGCAAGGCTCGCCTGGACAATCTTTCCATTCCTAGACGATTTTCTCAGATATGGCCTGGCTCGATATCTGAGTATTGCGGCCAGAGATGGCAGCTCGACCTCGACAGCTCGAAGGGTGGAACCGGAAAAGTGCAAGGAATATAGCTCGAAGGCTTCTCGATCCCGAAATCCAAGTCCCAAAAAGCGCGGAAGACGAGATGGGAGCCCAGCGGAAGACGCGGAACCTCGAACGAAGCGGCAGCGAACCTCACTTCTACTATCTTCCGAAGATTCAACCACTTCATCGGGCAATGGTGCCCTGCCTGAAACCCCTCGTTACTCGTCGAATCGAGACACGCCGTTCTCACACACGCTCAACGAAGCAGACGTACCTATCAATGAACTTAAGCGACATTGGCTGCACAAGGAGCGTTCACGATCCGATCCGGACCATACTTGGGAAGCTGAAGAGAAGTGGGCGAATAGAATACAAAGAGAAGACAACACCATGAATCAGGCGGAGGCTATACGGTTATTGGAGTACTATGGGGGGGAATTCCAGCATTGACTAGCTAGATATGTTTTGTGGAGCAAAGGCTGTGCAATTAACCGCGGGGGAAAGACAGCGCTCGAACTGTGCTTAGTACCGAGAGACTGGAGAATGTCCAAGAACTGTTGGACATGCTCAGTAGTTACAATCTATAGTGATGGTTTGTTTGTCCGGAACGTATAGCAGGGAGTTGCTGGCGAACAGAGATCGGTTGAAGGTGTATGAGCGCAGGTGCACTTCGGGGCATCTACAGAGGCCATCTGCATGTCTATGACGGCTTTGACCAACTTTGGGCGTCGCATAATGTGGCAAAGCTCTTGGATGGTAATTGAATCGGGCTGCTCAGTGGGGTGGTTGGCTGTGCTAGTGACAACGGAGGGCTAGTTTGAATCATCTCTGCCGGTGCTATGATTAACGTGGAGGGGATAGGTGAATGGTTTCAATGTATGTGATGGGAGGAGGTATGAACAGAAGTAAGATGCTAGGGAACAAAGAAGGTGATGATCAAAACTTAGAGGGGATCTATGCTCCTATATATTTATTAGTTTTCGTATTATTACCCGCAACAAAGGTCGATTCTTGCCCAGCCAACGCGGGACGGTCGATTAAGGAAGCTGGTTCCGTTGTCCCCTGGATGAAGTCGGCGGGCTACGGTTATAGCATGATGTGTTAATTTCTTGACTGATCAAGCTGGCTTCGTCGATTCTTATCATGAAGGAATGCGGAGGAGGCAAGACATTGATGTGGGGCATTGGTAGCGTTCGAACCGTGGGAGTTGTTAGAGGAAGAGTTTATGGCGTATCAAATGTAAATTCTCTAAAAATGGAACCTCTCCGTATAGTACTCCGATCCTTGAGCGCTCCTATTGAATTAAGAAAATGCTGCAGAGACATCGGGGCTTGTATGCAGGATATCGTCGATCGAATAAGATACGGTTGAACGAGAAGCCGATGTGCAGTGTGTTGTAGGAAGGACATATACGACCTCCCGGTCTGGTCGATTAAAGCCGAAGTGAAAAGAGGGTTAATTACTCCAAGGTAGCGTAGAATGTGGCATTCTCTGACGTTGACTGAGCGGACGCGCTGAAGCTCGCAAGAATGGTGGAAGTTCGCATGAAAGGGCCGAGGATCTGGTGGATCCGTGCTTGGCGCTTAAATTTTATTTTCTGAACGTTGCTTACTTCGTATAGTGACTTCCGCAACCTGGGTCCTAGCATCTGAGCCTTCCTCTAAGTCACACCTAAGATAAACCAAGGATGGGGAAGAAGGACAAAAAGAAGAGCTCGGCTCTAGCAACTAAGCATGAGTTATCTCCGAAGGATATGAGGAAGAGCTTATATCTAAGGTAGGAATCTTTGGAATATCTGTATTTGTGCTTTCTGATTTAGATTATAGAGCTTTACAAAGCGATCGTGTCACTATTCTTGTTGGATCGACTGAGGAGTCATTTCGGGTTCCAGGAGGCCTCTTAATCCATTACTCGCCATCCTTTCGAAAGATGTGTCAGTCATCATTTAAGGAATCCCTTACCAAAGTCATAAAACTTCCTGAGGTCGAGATACCAACTTTTAAGAATTTCTTAATCTGGCTCCACGCCTTTCAGCCTAGTATACAGATCGAGTCCTTTCAAGACGTCGTCGACCTAGCCATCTTTGCAGAGATGTACCTTGTTTACCACCTTAGAAATCAGACCTCCGATGCTTTACGGGCGGCATTAAGCAACGGCAAATGGAGCCCAACACCCGAGGAAGTCTCGACAGTATATCTTCATGTACCCTTCGGATGTATTCTCCGAAAGCTATGCTCTTTCGGCTTCGCTAATGCCTCCCCTGATAGGTGGACTGGGGTTACCACACGGCAATATCCTGATACCTCTGTATGGCGTTCTGTCTTCGAAAACTCCGCGGATTTTGGTTGAGATTACTTCCAGTTAATACAAAGTACTCAATCAGGTATTGGCGAGGGAGGAGCTTGTCGCTTTCATGACCATTCAGACGTAATTGGCTGAAAACCTGATGATGGTATTACGTGCCCCTATGCGCAAGGAGGTCCTTGGACACCTAATGCAGTAGCTGATGAAGCTGCGAAGGTATTCCAGGAGAAAGAAGAGGGAAAATAGACGCAGAGAATGCCTCACCCGGCTTGACGAAGCCTCTCGTAAGAAGGGAATATTCACGACTTAGGTGACGATAATAAAAGGACTTATCCAAGTAGCCTTTGTGTCTAAGTAACAACTAGACGGTGTGTACAAACCAGATGGTGCGTAAAAACCAAGAGGTGTGTACAAACCAGATGGTGTGCGACAAACCAAGGGGTGCGTAAAAACTAGCGGGTGTGTACAAACTGTTGGTATTCAGGCCTATTTGGGCATGGTGTTGGGGCCCTGATTTATGCATCACTAACCTGATTGAGCATAGTATCAACCTTCAGAAAGCTTTCTTTACCTGAGTAATTCTCTTTTACATACATGTAATCAGGTCAATACATTATGAGTTATTAGACTCATGCACACTGCTATAAGTGTATCTTTAATACAAACCAGATGATGTGTAAGAACAAGTGAGTGTGCACAAACTAGTGCACAAATCAGATGATGCTCAAGATCATCTTGTTTATTTAAGATCATCTTGCTTTTAAATGAGATGATTTAAAGAATAGTCTTTATTTAAGATGATTTTCTTTTATCTAGTGAATCTATTAACTCTACAACTGCAACTCATTTTTATTTAGTTTGCACTTGAATTTTTCATTCTCTCACATTATAAAGAGAATGATTAAGTGCAAACTGACTACTTGTTGTTTAAATCTCTATTTCTCAATAGTAAAGAGAAAGAAGAGAAGAATAATAAGAAATATTTCTGCTACTAAAGATGCTTGATTAAAGATTGTTGAGGCTTTTTCATTCTTAATAATAAAAGTAAGAAACTGACAGAAGAAGAATTGAGTAAAGAGGCTAACACTGTTTTCTCTGATAGCCTGAGGCAGTCTACTGCTTTTCTGTATGAATAAACAAAAATAAAATACTGAATTTGACCCAGCCTATCACTTTTTAAAAAACAAACTGATAGGCTGATCTGATCTGAGCTGTTAGGGCACTTTTGCACACCTTTTGATTCTGATCTGAAAGTGTAAGTGAATGAGGACTCTGTGACACAAAAATCATCTGAAAATGTCAACAGACAGTGAAGTTGTTGATTGTCTTGAATATTTGAAATTTTTGAGTGTGTAACTTTGGGTGAAAACTGGTAGGTTGAGTCTTTTCTTATGATTGTGACACTTTTTAAGACACTTTGATTTTTTTCTAAAAGATTAAATGATTTGTCACACTGTGATGCAAAAATCATCTGAAAATGTTAACTGACAGCTGAGTGATCAATTTTTCTCTTACATTTTAACTGTGTACCTGTACATGAAGACTGATAGGCTGGGTCTTTCCTGACTGTTGTGAAACTTTTGCAGACATTTTGATTTTTGTGTGAAAGATTGCATAATTCAAGACATTGTGATGCAAAAATCATCTGAAAATGTCAACAGACAGCAGAGTTGTTAATTTTTTGAATGTTTCAGCTGTGTAACCCTGTGTGAAAACTGATAGGCTGAATCTTTTCTGACTGTTTTGAGACTTTTACAGATTTTTGAATTTTTGTCTGAAACTGTACACAGTTTGTGACATTGTGATGAAGAAATTATCTGAAAATGTTAACAGGCAGCTAAGTTGCCAATTTTTTGAAAATTTTAAATGTGTAGTAACTCTGTGTAAAAACTGGTAGGCTGAGTCTTTTCTGACTGTGGTGACACATTTGCAGATGCTTTGATTTCTGTTTAAAAACATAAACAATTTGTCACATTGTGATGCAAAAATCTTCTGAAATTGTCAACAGACAGCTGAGTTGTCAATTTTCTTTAATAATTGTTTCTGATTTTCATCATGTAGCTGTGAATGAAAACTGATAGACTGAGTGTTTTTTGTGTGAATGAGAAGATGTGATGATGATACTTTTAAATGTGAAAACAGCATTAATCTGTCACACTGTAATGCAATAATCTTCTAAAAATGTTAACAGACAGCTGAGTTGTTTTTTAACTCTAAGAAATTTTACTGTGTAGCTATACATGAAATCTGATAAACTGAGTGTTTTTAAATGTGAATGATGAGATGTGATGATGATACTTTTAAATGTAAGAACAACATTGATATGTCACATTGTGATGCAAAAATCCTTTAAAAATATGAACAGGCAGCTGAGATAATAAATTTTTGATATTTTAACAAAATGTTTTTTAAATAAACTGACAGGTGAAATGCTTTATGTGTAACTTCATCATCAAGGTTGAGAATAAGGCTTTGAATCTTCTTAACTGACTCAGTTTAAAACAATTTGCTGTTAATAACAGTTCTTTTAAGCTGATCATCTTCATATGCCATAGCTTAAAAGATATTGTGGTCAAAAAGACACTCATTCTAGCTCATGAGCGCTCTTTCAACTCAGACTATAAAGATATACTAAACAACATCAGATCTATTGCTTTTCTTGAAGTGTCACACAAAGCATCTGATAGTGCTTGATGAGCAACATTTGCAGTCAATGCTTTGAAAGGTGTCAGCATTGATACCTTCATCAACACTGCTTTTGTGACAGACTTAAAGAAGAATTCTATCACTTTAACAAACATTTCAAAACAATTTGTTGATAGGGTCAAGAATTTAACACTTTATATCTTCTTTGAAACTCAGAAACTGTCAGAAGTCTTAATTCATGAGAATTGAATTCAGTGTTTTTGTCACAGCTGCTGATTATAATTCAACAGGTTGTCAATGAACTATCAGCCTGCATTGATCTGTCAAATGAAAAGCTATTTTAAGTCAACTCAAATCACAGAACAATTTACAAGATTTCATCAGTCAAGAGTCAAGAATACAATACAGTAAGTGTATGAATTGCAAAGCTAGTGAAAATGACTGTTAAAGATACTGAGACAATCAAGGTGCAATGTATGTTTGACAAGATGAAATGCAGTTCTCATTTATTTTTATATTTAACAGTGCTTAAAGAACAACCATCATTATATTATTGAAATCTCATAAAGCAGAATCAACAGCTAGTCAGACTGTTTTGTACTGTTGATGCCGCTTTTAATTCATATCATTGTCAGCATGAGCCTTAATGCATCTATGATACTTAAGTTAATCTTCTTCATCAGGTTGAAGAATGAAGTGTTAATTGTGAAAATTGTATCTTTTGACTGAATGAGATGACTGAGACCAAAAAATCTACCATTGCTTGTACTGTCACTCATACCTTTCATGATCAGAGAAAACTTAAAGCCAGCTTCTTCTTCTTTAGAGACACAGGTGATCTTAATTATGCTAACAGCTTTGTCAGTACCTTGACACATCAGTTAACAGACACATTATTCTTGCTGAAGCAGTATATCTGTGAAGCAATAGTGAAGCATCTCAAAATTGCTCAGCAAGGTTTACACACTCAGTGAAAAGAGCTTATACTTCTACCACTTATAAGACTAAACACTTAATGCTCAACTTTAAGTCTTGTGATTAATGTTCTGAACAAATGCAAGCATGAAGAAGATGTAAAACTCATTTTTTAACTCTTCATTGAGACAAAAGATTTGAATGTCATGAATGTTGAAATCTTTGTGACTAGTAGATCAGAGATTTCTATTCAACTTAACTTTTAAAATATACTCAAGATCTTGCATCAAGATCTCATCTTGCATGATGTCTTTTGCTCAGTTATTAAGCATGATATATCTGTATTCTTGAGGCACAAGCTGCATCAGATTGAGAAAAAGCACAATCTTCAAAATTGATCAAATGAAGAAAAGATTAAACTGCTCATTCAGAGATCAAATTGTTTATTCATCTACGTCACATCAGTATGTCATTTTGTTGAGAACTTAAACTGACTTTCAGAAGAACAACTTTCTTTGATTCTTTAAAGAGATCTTAAAAGTGAACGGTCTATTGTAAAGCTGAATGAGATGTATATTCAGGTCTTGCAGTGTTTTCTTATGAAAGATCAGTGTGAGAAAGAAAAAGTGAAGCTGAGTAAGTGCTTCAAACATATAATTAAATCTATTGTCATTTTGTTTAATGTGCTTTCTGTCTCTGTGTTGGTGAATCTGCTTTTGATATTGGTCAAAATAATGAATGTGTCTCTTAATTCACTACATTTAGTGCTAAATATTTTGAAGAAGAAGAAATCAAATGGTTCTATATAATTACTTCACCTCTCATTTTGCAATTTTCTTCTTGACAAGAGAAGATGTTAAAACAGTCACTTTTGAGTCAATTAAGAAAGAACACATCAGAATCTTGTTACAAGCTGTTTACACTATTGTTTGAGAATCTGAACAGAGATATCTGCAATTTGAAGACCTTTGATACCTCAGCACACATCATGCAAAAGAACAAAATATATGATCATTTGCTGAGACATGTTCAGTATGCATGTTGTTACTGAATTCAACATCTTGAACAGGTCAGTTCTCATTGTTAAAATAAAGTTAATCTATACAATGATGAACAGATTCATCATTTCTTTCAAATCAATTTTCTTCATTAACTTAAAGCTTTAAGTCTGATGAGTAAGATATCTGAAGAGATGCTCATGATCACAAAGCTAAAGCTTATGTTTAAGGTCAGATATCTCATTTAATCACATTGTAATCTGAAACACTAACTTGTTTGCTTTTTAACACAGCAAAAATCCTGCCTTGTGTACTATCATTCAAGATGCAAAGTGATTCATTCTCAGCAACAGGTCAATTATAAAAGAAGCACCACTATAGACTTATGCTTCTGTTCTTGTGTTCAGCTTTAAACAGAGCTTAATTTAAAGCCTTTATTTGAATCAGCTTTTGATCTGAATAGTAAGAGTTATAATGACTAAAGACAGTTAAAAGGCTTTTTTGCAAGCACTCAAAGGTCACTTGAGTGTGGTGACAGCAGTGACATTCTCACACAACAACAAGCAGCTGGCATTGACCTTCAAGAATAACACAGTTCAGTTGTGAGAATCAGCAACAAAAGCACTGAGCAGCATGCTTGAAGATCACTTGAGTGCAATAACAGCAGTGACATTCTTGTGCAACAGCAAGCAGCTGGCATTGACCTTCTTGAATAACACAGTTTAGCTGTGAGACTCAGTGACAGAAGCACTGAGCAGCACACTTAAAGACCACTTAAATTGAGTGACAGCAGTGATGTTCTTGCATGACAGCAAGCAGTTGACATCAGTCTTTTATGATGAAACAGTTCAACTGTAAAACTCAGTGACAGAAGCACTGAGCAGCACACTCAAAAACCACTCAGATTAAGTGACAACAATAATGTTCTCATGTGATGACAAGCAGCTGACATTGATCTCAAAAGATGATATCACAGTTCAGCTGTGAGACTCAGTAACAGAAGCACTGAGTAACACACTCAAAGATCACTTAAGTCAAATGACAGCAGTGACATTCTTGTGCAATGACAAGCAGCTGGCATCAGCCTCTCATGATATCACAATTTAACTATAAGACTCAGCAACAAAAGCACTGAGCAGCACACTTAAAGGTCACTTAAGTTAAGTGACAGCAGTGATGTTCTTGTGTGACAGCAAGCAGCTGACATTGATCTCAAATGATATCACAGTTCAGCTGTGAAACTCAGCAACAAAAGCACTGAGCAGCACACTTGAAGGTCACTTAAATTAAGTGACAGTCATGACATTCTTGCACAATGACAAGCAGCTGACATTGATCTTCTGAGATAATATCACAATTCAGCTGTGAAACTCAGCAACAGAAGCACTGAGCAGCACACTCAAAGGTCACTTAAATTGAGTGACAGCAGTGACATTCTTATGCAACAATAAGCAGCTGACATCAATCTTCTGTAATGATATCATGATTTAACTGTAAGACTTAGCAACAGAAGCACTGAGCAGCACACTCAAAGGCCACTTGAGTTGAGTAACAGCAGTGATGTTCTTGTGTGATGACAAGCAGTTAACATCAGCTCACTGAGATAGAATGATTCAGCTGTGAGACTTAACAACAAAAAGACTGCTTTAAATATTCAATTTTGAAAGAGTCATCAAATTATGGTTCTCTGCTGATATGTCATATATTGAGACAAGTCATGATCAAATACAACTTAAGCCTGTTTTAAGTAACAC
>JAABUP010008602.1_pt1 | contig 12941 bp, 13 predicted proteins | sample 5559201 | NCBI WGS metagenome assembly JAABUP01 (sample SAMN10711887, study PRJNA513373) | rock metagenome | isolation source: Antarctica rocks | place: Antarctica | reverse complement strand
TGAGTCAAAATGTCTTTGCTTATGTTTGAGAGCAGTCTCTCAACTTGCTGATGTTCACTGCATTTAGTATGCTTTAACAGTGACATACAGAAGATTGTTCTTTACAATGTTATGTATACTTCTTCTTCATCAGCAAACCTTATTTCTGATTGCTGTATGCAGTTTGACAATGTCATTTTTAACATAACTGACTGCACTTTACATTATAACAACAATGTTATTGAACATGTCTCAGAAGTCAATAAGCTATTTCAGTTACACCTTAATGATTTATCTCAGTTTTATACATTTGCTGTAAGCAGAGATTTTAAGATTTTGTTTAAAATGTAACACTGTTGTTTAAAGTATCTTAATCATGTTAACATTAATTGTTTAACTAGAATAACTGATAGCATGAATCTTACTGATTTACTCTGTCTTCACTGTGAGAACATCTGCAAAGCATGCATGAAAGTTAAGCAGACACATTGTCTGTATAACACTTTAATTAAGTCAGTCACTTAAATTCTCAGCCTTATTCATTCAGATATTGTTAGTCTTATTACATCAATTATATACAAAGATTTAAAGTACTTTGTTACTCTTATTAACAATTATATTAGGTTCATCTGAATGTATTTTATGAAGAAAAAGAAACAAACTGTTAAGCATGTTAAGATCTTTATTATTACTATGAAAATTTATCTTCTGAATCTTTCTGTCAGTTGTTTCTGTACTGATTATAAACACAAATACCTTAACCTTAAAAACTGATTTAGTTCTCAGAGCATTATTTAAGAACTTACAGTAACATACTTCTCTGAAAAGAACAGCATTTCTGAGCAAATTAACTGCACTATTTATGAACTGACTAGAACTATGTTTAAGAATAGTAACATAAACTTTTTCTTATAATCTGAAGTCATTAAAACAGCTGTCTTTCTTAAGAATTGTTTACTCACTCAATGTCTTAAGAATAAAACATTATATAAAGCATGAACTGACAAAAAACTGAATCTCAATAAGCTCTGTATCTTTGATATAACTGTATGAACACACATTTCTAAGAAATGTCATTAACAAAAAGCTAAGTTTAAAGATAGAAGTTTAAAGTGCTGTTATTTAAACACTGTTAGTGACTTCATTTACTGTGTCTGAAATTCTGAATTGAAAAGAGTTCTACAGATTTATAATTGCTTTATTAATGAGAATATAAAAGCATATGAGAACATAACTAACTTACAGATTGACAGTAAGAAGAAGTTCTTAATTGTTTCTGTTATTTTTGTTATTTCTTCTGTTTCAAAGAGAGTCTTTACTTTTACATCTTAAACATCTTCATTGTTTTTCTTATTTGCTTTTTTACTCATTATGCTGATTATTATTTCACTGACTCAGCAGCATTCATTACTACAGTGTTTTTAAAGTCTTCATATTAATGATGTATCTGTTACATTTAATACAGCAAAATTTACACTGTCTGTTTAATATTTCTCTGTGAATTCTTTCTTGTTAACTTCATTTAACAATATTAATTATTCTCTGCTTTTTAACTTTCAGTCATCATCTATTATTTTTACTTCTTTTAATGACAACTCAGAAGCACACATTTTATATGTATATGCTGCTGTTTTTATGAATGACATCATTAAACCTACTACATACAAGCAGACTACAGACTTGTCTTTATGCAATAAGTGAAAGAAAGCTATAAAGAAGAAAATACACTCACTTAAGTATAATAACATGTGAAATGTGATGACTAATTTACAGAATCAGCATGTTTTACAAAGCTGATAAATATACAAGATTAAATGTGATGCTGATGATTAAATTACTCACTATAAGACTTACTGAGTTGTTAAAAGATACAAGCAGCAGTTTAATGTTGATTATGATCAGATGTTTGTCTCAATGATTAAATCTCAGATATACAAAGCTCTGTTTACTTTAGTGACACATTTTAATCTTAAGACAGATCAAATAAACATTATTATAGTCTTTCTTTACAATTTTATCAATCAGATTATCTATATCAAACTGCTGCATAATTACAGACTATCTGACAAGATTACATTACTAAATAAGACTCTTTATAATCTAAAGCAATCATCTTGTCTATGATATAAGACTTTATTCAATTATCTTATTTTGCTGAGGTTCTGATGTTCAGAACTAAATTACAGCATCTTTTTAAAGAATAGCATTATTATCACTGTTTACATTAATGACCTACTTCTTATTAATAGCAGTAAGTCAGTCATTTAACACATTAAAAACAAGCTAAATTCAGTCTTTAACATAACAGACTTAAAGCCTGTTACTTATTATCTGAGTATGTGAATTAAACAAAATCATACTGAATGTACTATTTATCTTACTTAAACAGTCTACATTCATAAGGTTCTACATACTTTTTGTCAGAATGAGACAAATTCAGTGAATACATTTATGAATTCTGACATTGTTCTTATAAAGAAGTTTAATAAACAGACTGACATTATCACTATTTGTTGTTATCAGCAAGCAATTAACTCACTAATGTACATTATGTTATAAATGCATCTCAATATTGTCTTTACTGTTTTCTCTGTTAGTCAGTTTGCTTAAAATTTTAATGCTACTCATTATAACACTGTTAAATGAATCTTTTACTATTTAGTTAAAACAGCTACACAAGGTGTTACTTATAAATTCACTAATAGTGATTTACTGAGTTATACTGACACTGACTAAGATGATAATCAGAACTTTAAAAAGTCTATTAATGTCTATCTCTTTCTTCTATTCAGAGATTCTATTAGTTAATTGTTTAAACATTAACAAACTGTTACTTTATCTTTTATAAAAGCTGAATACATAACAGAAACTCAGACTATTAAGAAAGCTATTTAATTATGCTGTTTTCTCTGTAAAACTGATTTTTGTATCATGAATTCTGTCATTATTAAGGCTGATAACAAGAAAGCAATTGAGCTGTTTAAAAACTCTGAGTTTCATGTCTGTATAAAGCACATTAATATTCAGTATCACTTTATTTATAAGATCATTAAATAACATCTTATTGATTTTAAATATATTTCTATAACTGATTAAGTCATTGACAGTCTCACTAAATCTCTACTCACTGTTAAATTTCACTGTTTTCTTATTCAAGTGAGTTAACTTATTAAGTAGTTAGTTAAGAGAATAATATCAAAGTGTATAGAGTGAATTTACTATAAATTCAGATCTTTTAAGTCTGAGAAAAAGTGTTAAAAATTGTGCAGTTCTATGTCAGATCATTTTAAATTTCATTCTGAGGTCATGTGACCTCAGCACACATAAAACTTAGCTAGATATTATTTTAACAACCTAAGCAATACAAGAATGTTCATTCTGACCCTATTATGTTTAACAAATTTTAATGACAATGTTGTAACTACTACTATCAGTGAGTTATGTGAGACCCTAACACAGATTTTCAACACAGATTTTAACAAGCAGTTTTGATATATTTGATAAAAAGACCCAATATACAGGTCTAACTATATACAAGATAGTGTAATTAAGACTTACAAGCATCATCACTTCTTTAACACTGACAGCTGGTCTCTACTGTTCTCACCTTTTATCAGGTTTTAAACACACGGGGTGTAGCTAAAGGTGAGGTCTAAAATCGAATCCCGATGGCTTCATAGTTGGGAATCTCTTATGATCATCCTTGCGGTCCACAGACCCACGGGGATTCTTGGAAGACTCAACGGAGAGTTCGGTGACGATGGTGATCCCTTTGCCGGCGGTACCATCATCACCGCCTATATTTCCGCCGTTTCTGTTACCGTCCTCGGCATCCGTGGCGCGAATCTCTGTCCCCGTTCCAGAAGGCAGGACGATCCTCTCGTCGCTTCCCCACGCCTTGTCGTTCGGCATGCTCAGCGGGTGCGGATACTTCTTGCTTTTCTTGTGGAAGTTACTGGCTTCTCCCGTCCGATGTGAGCCGAGATGGTAACTGTTGTCGTCGCTTGATTTCCCCAAGAATGTGCTCCGTAGCCGTACGTCTCGAGTCGTGCGTTGGTAGAGCGAGTAAATCATCGGGAGGTTGCCGACTGCGACGGCAATGAATGATTCACGGCATGACCATTCGCCTGCTTTCTGGGGTCCATCGGCGCCGGCCTGTTGCGATGTGAGTCTGGTGCCGATAGAGATAAGTAGGTTGATGTGTGGGTGGGGGGGAGGTAGTGAATTGATGTTCGCCTTTATTCACGGGAACATCTGAAGACCAATCAACACGGGCAGCTTACCGTAAGAATGAGGGTGCATCGAAGTAGTCCGGCTACCATGACGAAGATACCGCCGCTAAACATGACAAGGAGGATATACCTTTTCTTAGGCGTAAGACGGGCTTTCCATATCATCTACAGAATATATTAGTATACCGGTCACTATTCTCTTACCTCAGACAAGGGAGTTACTCACTGGTAATGGAACAGACATGAGGTAAACATCGGTAGAAATGTTTAATGTAATCAGAACGGTTACTTGGAGTTTCGAAACAGCTGGCTGGCAAAGATCTAGGTCTTATTAGTACTTGAACTGGGCGCGCAAACCTGCATGTAAAGGCGCTATAAACGTACTTCCTGGGTCTGGGTTAATTTGCCAATGCTTTTCGATAGGCGTGCAGCCAAAAATAATGGAGAGGAACGTTGCAAGAAATGTTACAACAAGGAGTACCGCGCCAATTCTGATGCGGATAGGCATATGATCGACGCCATCTCTAGAAAGGTTGATTCGTGAGCAATAATACAAAGCAATAGGCTAAGGTGCATGAAATAAGTATGGAGAAGTGAAGCCCTTACGTTAATCGTGAGTAAAAAATGATCATGCATGTCTTTAACGTCCAAAGAAGCACAGTATAAACAAGCCAACCCATAAGTTGAGTTTTCGAACCGTTGACTCTGAGAATCCATTCCTCGGAGGCTGGGTCGAGAGCCGCTCGTTGTTCGGGAGTCATGCTGTTGTTCGCGAGTCCGTGCCAATACGCTCCGACACAATATGCAGCCACCGTCTCAGCCGTGTACAACAACTGTTCGTTTCTTGAGTCAGTTCCCCTTGTTTTCGAAAGATGCAGCAAAAGGTTACCGACACCGGCCACGACCATCAGATAATCGTCCGCCGCAAGCTTGCGAAAGCCAACGGACGTCCATCGAGAGTAGATACGTAAAGCAATGATGACCAGCGATATTGCTAGCAAACTAAAAGCCTCAGCGTCGAAGTTCTCAGCCATTCTGCTTTATGGCTTGGAAGGGCATGAAGAATGATGGAACAGAGAAACCAAAGCAATGAATGGTCGGAGGATGAAAATTTTATTACTTAGTTGAGTTCAACTGCAATGTTGACTCGGAGAGGGAGAGGAAAAGAACAAGCAAAAGATCGGCACAATCAGACCATAATCGGCATTGAGACCAGTGCTCAAGGAAATTTTGAGGCGGATCTATTGGGCCGTTCCTAGGACGTTGTGCTTTGAGGTAAATATCAGGGATCCTCTCATCTGAACTAACATGGGAAAGTGGTGCCGTCTGCGGTACGGCAGGGTCACATCCCCGGGATAGACACAACTAAAAAAGGGGAAAAGAAAACTTGCAACTGCCGCCTGCCAAGTGCGGAAAAGTCCTATCTGCGATTTCAGGGAACAAGGATTCAGGCCTCAAGCGTGTATGAGTATTCTGGCCTTCAAGCGGTGGGAAGAGCAGATAGCTTACTCACTATTTTACAAGTACAGCAGTTGTTACGGGGTGTGACAGCGGCCCGCTACAATAGTGGAAGAATATCATCTAGACCACAATAATAGATTTGGCGGCTTTGCTCTTACACGAGTTTGTATGAGAACTTGGCTTTTCCATGGATTATTCGCACACGAGACGACCTGCGATGTCTACTTGTATACCTTAGTACTCTCCACTGTGGAGCTGGGAGAGGGACTACGAGTACTTGTTTCGCACCTCAAACGCAGCCTTGCATACCTTAGAGAAGTCTTGGCACTTTGCCGCTCCTTGCGTCGGCCTCACCTTACTACCTGACCTTAGTAGTGGAGATAGATGCATGGATGTTGTTGATAGCAATGCATCTACAGTACTGTACCTTACTAGGCTTGCATACCCCTCTTTTCCTTGGATCAAAACGCCTCTCCTCGATGAACCTCCTGAGCCAGAGGCTTTCTTCAGTCCTCTTGCGAGAAGCATATGTAACCTACCTCAATTTCGTTCATTGTCCTCAATCCGTCTAGCATCATGTCTCCCGTTTCCGTTACCAATGGAACCGCCAACAGCGTCAATGGTTATGCTGCTAAGCTGGACTTCACGGCAAGTGTTCTGAAAAAGAGAGAAGCATCTCGTCCGTAGCTGACATGAAGAGAGACTTTCCACAATGTCATCAACAACAAACTGACTACCACATCTCAAACCCGCCATAATATCAATCCTGCCACCACCGAGCCCAATGCCGAAGTACCAGTCTCGACGCAAGAAGATGTTGACAATGCCGTATCCGCCGCCCGAGTGGCCTTTAAGACCTGGTCCAAAACTCCTGTTGAGAAGCGTCGGGAAGCCATCATTGCCTTCGCTGACGCCGTCGCAAGCTACCGTGAGGAGTTCGCCCGTCTTCTGACCACGGAGCAAGGCAAACCTCTGGAACAGTCATATCAAGAAGTTGACTTGGCCGTGATGTGGCTCAAGGCTCTTCCTGACTTGAAACTTCCGGAAGATATTATAGAGGACACTGAGGACCGACAAATCATCAACAGATATACTCCGCTGGGAGTGGCATGTGGGATCGTTCCCTGGAACTACCCTGTACTATTGGCATGCGGAAAGATTGCCCCTGCGCTTTACACTGGAAATGCTATCATTCTCAAGCCATCTCCATACACCCCTTATTGCGACTTAAAACTTGGTGAATTAGGACAGCAGTTCTTCCCATCTGGCGTTTTTCAGGTTCTCAGCGGTGGGGACGATCTCGGACCTATGCTCACATCCCATCCTGGCATCGATAAAGTCAGCTTCACCGGATCAAGCGTCACGGGCAAGAAGGTCATGGAAAGTTGCAGCAAGACCCTGAAACGGGTGACACTCGAGCTGGGTGGGAACGACCCTGCGATCATATGCGAGGACGTCGATATTGAGAAAGTGATTCCTAAGGTGAAATCTCCTCAGCGCTCGGCCTTGACAGTTGCTAACCGATCACGTGTTCCAGATCACACTACTCTCCTTCCTATGTTCCAGCCAAATCTGCATGATGATCAAACGTCTCTACGTCCACGAATCCATTTACCCTCAATTCCTCGACGCAATGGTCAAGCACGTGAAGACCCTAAAAGTCGGGCCCGGATTTGAACCTGATGTCTTCTTCGGCCCCGTCCAAAACAGCATGCAATACGAGAAGGTCAAGACACTATTCTCCGACATCACCAAGGAAGGGTGGAAGCCCGCTGTTGGCGGCACTATTGAGAAGTCCAGAGGCTACTTCATCACTCCCACCATTATTGACAACCCTCCCGAGGACTCTCGTATCGTGACCGAAGAGCCTTTTGGCCCTATCTTACCAATACTCAAATGGAAGAATGAAGAGGACGTCATTGAGCGCGCCAATGATACAAAGATGGGACTGGGTGCGTCGGTGTGGAGTGCAGATTTAGATCGAGCAACTCGGATAGCCAAGCAATTGGAGGCCGGAAGTGTCTGGGTGAACTCGCATTTCGATGTCGCTCCTGGCGTGCCGTTTGGTGGTCACAAGTGGAGCGGGATTGGGACTGAGTGGGGCATCAACGGGCTGAAGGCGTACTGCAACTCACAAACTTTGTGGTTGAAGAAAACGTTATGAGATAGAAAAGACTTCAGCAGAAATGAGATAGCCTAGCTATACCAACTTGTTTTAATTCAACAATTAATATCAGCTATACATGTTGATGAACTTTCAGTATAGAAGTTAACCGCTATTCATTAACTTAAATAGTTGTTGAAAATTGTGCAGTTCTGCATCAGATCATTTCAGATTCTGTTCTGAGATCATGTGACTCTGACACATAAAACTTAGCTAAATATTATTTTAACAACCTAAGCAATATAAGAACATTCATTCTGACCCTATTATGTTTAACAGATTATGAGTCTGACACTATACACTTAAAACATTTTAATTGTCTTTATTCTGACAGTCTTTATCTCACTGTTCTCAATTTATAGCCTTTTTCTGTTCATTAATTGCAGTTGCATCACATTTTAGTTGACAACATAACTTTCTCAAACAGCAACATTCATTTCATAGTTAAACTCATCAATATGAGCAATTATGCTTTCTGAGCTGTCAATATCAAGTATGTTCTTATGAATAAAGATGTTTAAAAGATAATTAATGACACTTTTACTAAATTATCTTCTTTTTTCAGTTCTGAACCTTCATTTAAAACTCTCTTTAAGTCATTAATCACTTTCTCTCATCTATTTTAAAGTAAAAACAACAGCAAGATATGTGTTACTATTGCACTCAGCTGCATAAATGACTTTAAGAAATTCATTAAGAATCTTAACATTCATTTTATATGATTAAAGTTAAAGAAGTTGTATAAAGTTCAGAGATTTAATGTCTGCTATCTGATGTTTACTACTCTTCTTTCTCATCATTATAACAACTGCAAGTTAGTGAAGAATTATGTTAAACAGATTAAAACATCATCATTATGTTTAAAAGAGATGAATTCTATCTTTTCAGCTTAAATTATACTCACAGTTTTTCTAAATAATCTAGAATTCTCATTTAATGCATTTACTACAGCTAAATAACAGACTATTTAAGTTTATGTTTCTTTCTTTAATGCTTTAGTGACTGAACTCATTGATAAGTCTTAAATTGACAGTATTAAGTTCTTCATCATCATGACTTTTTACAGTAATAACATTACATTCTTTAAACAATGTTTTCATTGTAAAAGAACAGGTCACAAAGAACTTATGTGTTGAAATAAATATCTGCATAAAAAGAAGAAATTTAAGATGACTAGAAAGAAGAAGAATAAAAAGCCTAAATCTGATAATAATTCTGAAGACAATTTCAGTGATAATTTCACATCAAACTCAACTTTTAATTTAACCTTCAAATTGTTCTTAAATACAAAGTCTAGTGCATCTACACTCAGCTTTATGTCAGTTGCTGATCAGCACTCTTTGAGTGTTTAAATAATTAATACTGAGACTTTAAATCATCTGTGTTCTATGTAAAAGTTCTTTTCTAGCTATCAGTCTGTTGTGCAGTCATTGAAAATGGTCAATGAATCTGCTTAAATCATTAAAAAGAATACAGTTTCACTGTGTTTAGTACATTTTAACAGTAACATACAGAAAGTTATTCTTTATGATGTTATGCATGTCTCTTCTTCATCAGCTAATCTTATTTCTGATTACTGTATGCAGTTTAACAATGTCATCTTTAACATAACTGACTACATCTTACATTACAACAATAACATTATTGAACATCTTCTGAAAGTCAACAAGCTATTTCAGCTACATCTTAATGATTCATCTCAGTCTTACACATTTGCAGCAAGCAGAAATTTTAAGATTTCATTTAAAATGTGACACTGTTATTTAAAGCATCTTAATTATGCTAACATTGAATGTTTAGCTAAAATGACTAATAACATGAATCTTACTGATTTACTCTGTCTTCACTGTGAGAACATTTATAAAGCATTGTTATGGGTTTGCAATGAGACTGACGCTCAATTGATAATTTCTAAATACAAGAAGAATATTATAAAGAGAAAAAAAGAAGAGCTTCATACAGAAGTGAAAAGATAATGTGCTTTAGTCTTAAAGTCTTAGTAAGCAACTAGATTATAAGACCTTAGTATGAGTTCAACTTATGACATCACCTTTTTCTTTTTCTTTAAGGTTGTGCTTTAAGTCTCTGAAAAGATTGTTGTATGATTGTTAATGTCTGTTGACATGTGTTTTGTTTGCTTTGTACAGATAAGGTTTGCAGATGAAAATTTTTTCATTGCTTGTGTGATTTTCTTCAACAATTCACTTGAGCTTACTCATCAGTAAAGTGAGTTATAAACCTCACATCTCACATACAACTTCTTTTTTTGTTTCTTCTTCAACTTCTTCACTTATAACTTTTGTATGTGAAATCTTTTTTAATTAAATATGTCAGTACTGACTTTTGTATGACAAGCTCAGCAGCAACAACATCAACAACAACAACAATGTAAGTGTCATACAAGTATGTATCTCAAAGCTGACAGCTCACAGAGTTCTCATTCTTTACAATGCATATGTTGTTGTTCTCACTCTTACAGATGTTGATGTTGATTCAGTTTTCTTTGTTGATCAGCAGCAGCTCACTCAGTACACTTATTTTTCTCAGACAAGGACTATCATTGCACTGCTCAGTGTGAACATTCTGTTCATACAGTAATGTATCACACTGAATCAAATAAGAACTCATTGTTCATTGTACATCAACGCAATTCTGATTTAAAGTCAGAGTGTGTTGATTTCTGCTGATTGTATCAACTGTCAGACACACAGTATAGCACTCTTTTTAAAATGTCATTGTATGTCAGAACATTTCAGTGAATGTTGTGATAACTGCAAGTGACATAACCATGCTGCTCACTGTTCTGTACACAACAATGACATTCTCATTGTCATCTCAGATGATAAGAACAACAACAATGTCAATGAGAATGAGTCTGCTGCTCAGCTGAGGCAGATCACATCAGCATCACTGATGAGAACAGTTGTTATCTATGTTGTCTCTTAAGTACATATGACTCTTCTTTCTTCTTTATGCTGTGCTTGTTTAGTTATACAGGCTGTGTGTGACACTTATAAAGCCTAATCATATAAGCTGTGTGTGACATCTGAGCAATGTGCCTCATCTCTTTACAATGCTTAAAACAAGTAGCTTTGATGAAATTAAGAAGGCATCATTAGTAATTAGTATAGAAATAAATCAAATAAATTCAACACTAAATTTTGAACTCTGTACAATTCTCTGAACTCATGAAGCATCTCAACCTTCTTGTGTACAGTTAAGATCTAGTCAACTCAGGTTGCATTAACTCTTATCAGTTTAATGTCACTGTGTCTTTCAGAGCAAATGCTGATTTTCATGTGAGTCAGGTATAACTGACTCATTTTATCAAGTACTTCTTCTTAAATTCTTCTTTACATCATATGAATCTCTTCTTCAGAATCTTCTTAATCTCAAACTCTTCTTCATCACTTACAATTTGTGACAGAGGTTGTGAGTCTGTTGTACACTGAGAAGAAAGAGTGTTCATGACTGCTGATTGAAGCATGACTGAGTGAAACATGTTATGAATACTTGATGATGTGTTTAAACAGAAAGAATGTGAGCTGATCTTCTTAACAATGGTGTATTTAACATTTTTTGCATCAAACTTCTTGCACAGACAGTTCATATGAATGTTCTTAAGATTTAGTCAGATTTTGTCTTTTTTCTTAAAGTCATAAGACTGCTGTCTCTTCTAATTCACTGTTTTTTTCTGTATCTGCTGAGTGAGAGCCATAATCATCTGTGCTCACTCTGTGACTTCTTTCATCTTTCATATGATTTGATCAGCTTTTTGTACTGAACTTTTCACAGATCATACAGACTTCAACTTCTCAAGTAGTTATAAAGACTTCATGTAATACTCATGAGACAAGAAGAAAAGACTCACTTCTGTTAAGACAGAGTCATGATTGTTTATAACTAGCTCAGTCATGAGAAGCAGGCTTGCTCAATTGTTCTGACTATAATTTGAGAACATACAAATGTACAGCTCAACATTCTGATTCATTTTCTCAGTTGCTCTGTCAGTTTTCAGATGATATGCTGTGAACATTCTTCATACAATCTTCAAAAGTTAACAGACTCTTTTTCATAAACTGCTCACAAACTGAGTGCCTCAATCTGAGACTATTGTGGTAAAGAGCTCATGAGCTCAATAGAAATGTTGTACAAATGTCTGAGTCACTCATTCTGCAGTCATATTTGTGCACAGCTTCAGTATTATTCTCTTGTTAAGACAATTCATAATAATCAGAAGGTTTGTACAATCCTTACTTGACAGTAGATCTATTACAAAGTTGATGAATATCTTTTGTCAACTTCACTTCAGTACAGATAGAGGCTTCAAGAAGCCTTGTCAGCAGTTTTTTCAGCTGTTGTTTGTACAACATTTATCACAATTTCAGCAGAATGTACAGACATTCTGTAGCATCTCAGATCAAAAGAACTGTCATGATAAGAGAGCATCAGTTACATCTCTTTCTGAGTGTTCAGTCATTGTTAAGTCATGTGTATACTGAATCAGTTCTGTATGAAGAGATTTTGATGACAGCACTCAGCATTTTTCACAAAAGAGTAGCTTTTCTTCATCACTCAAGAAGCATTTCATTATGAATACCCTCACTTTTAAAACAGTAGAAAATGATCTCTGTTTCTTGTGAATTGTCTGACAAAGCTCATTGTACAACTCATCTTCTGCTTCAGCATTTACTCACATCTGTTTGAGGTTCATAATCTCACTGAATAAGTTCTGATCTCATACAAGCACAGAGATCAATATGTCTGCTACTGTCATTGAGACAGCCTGTATAGGCTTGCTTATCATCTTAAAATGTATTATCTGCATCATACAATGTTGTACTCTGTTGTTTGAGAGATTCATTGACACATTCTACTTTTGTCTTAATAGAGCATTTGCTCTCTCATTCTGCTTACTCAGCAAGTATAGTATGAAGAAGCTGTATTGTGACAGAATTAAAGGTCATCTCATTTGTCACTCTGTAAGCTTTCTGACTGTCATAAAGTATTTCAGATTTTTGTGATCTGTACAAATCTGAAAACTTGACACACTTCTCAATTCTGCATCTCACTCTTTCAAGCATTGTATGATGATCAGCATCTCT
>JAABUP010008599.1_pt1 | contig 12944 bp, 20 predicted proteins | sample 5559201 | NCBI WGS metagenome assembly JAABUP01 (sample SAMN10711887, study PRJNA513373) | rock metagenome | isolation source: Antarctica rocks | place: Antarctica | reverse complement strand
TGATCTTCCGACAAAACATCGCATCGCCATCGGTGCTGCTGTGGATTCCACCATCCCGCCACTGCCCGCGAGTCGCCGAGATTCGCTACGTACAGCTTATCGCTCGCTGCGTCGACGATTGCTGTGATGGCGCATGACCCGCCGGGCTCAAGCTCGGCGAGGAGGGAGTCAGTGGGGCGGAAGGGTAGGTATGCGCCCGTGCTGATCGGCACGGGGGATTTGAGGAGAGCAATAGGGGTATTGATGATGTCGGCGTCGACGGCGAAGTAACTGTGTCCCCTCAGTCCCCATCAGACATCAATACGCGTGGACATACGTTGTCTTGATCATGTCCGCGAAGAAACTTTCTTTTGCATCTGAGGTACCTCGAGGTAAACCCATTGCGTACCCTAGCGAAGTCGGGTCGCGCCAGAAACCGGCTGATCCACCTGGAGCGGCACCGAAAGGACTCGCCAAAGCCGGGTGTATCACCTTGCTCAGCAGATGACTGATCACCAGACCACCATGTCCATCGAAGACCGACGCGAAGACGAGGTCTTTTCTCCCATCGCCAGGTACTGCATTCTCACCAGTTGGAAGAATAGCCGTTCGAAGATCTAGCCATCTGTCCCAGAACGACCGGTCCGCCTGTTCTTCGACCAATTGGCTTGTCGCTTCGGCCGGGATAACATCGATAGCATGTCGGTCCTCGGTCGCTACCTGCGTCGGCAGGGATGTCACATCCCATTTCACCACCGGATTGCCAGGGCGAACGACCTCTGTCGTTTGCTTTCGAGCGTGGAGCATCTTCTCAGTCGCCTCTTCGTCGAGTAGAATATACTTGTTAACTTCCTCGTTGCTCTGCCTAATTGGTCCATTCCAGCGCTTGACGTCGAACGTCAGCTCGGACGAAGTCTTGATGTAGGCAGTCTGGCCATTGGAGTCTTTGGTCGTTAGGAAATCGTCGCGGCGGTAGCGGTAGACGCCAAGGGCGGTTGCAATTCCGCCTATGAGAACAGGTGCGACTAGACTCCTGATCAGTGGTTGTAGCTTGTTGAAAATAGACATGTCGTCACGAGGTATCATTAAAGAAAGACGCAAGCTGTCGTTGACCCCATCCAGCTGCTTCGAGCCACAAAGGAGCGGCAGCACAAAGGTAAGGTACTGTGGTGTTCCCCCAGGTCGAGACCGACGGGATCCCATTCGGTCCGAGCATTGCTTTGCAGCCGCATGCATCGTCAGGTCCGGGTAAGCGCGGTCCGCGTGTCAAGCAAAGTACACAATCAGGTGTTCTGATAAGCGTTCTTGCTTGACTTAATGTGGAGAAGCAAGACGCGGCATGATACCAACCTGTGAGGTCCACTCAAACTCCTACGAGCCGTTCGTAAGGAGCCGAGCCTGCCATGCGCACCGACATGCGCAACAACCATCGTTATTCGTCTATGACGATCACGTCATCCGCGTTCGATCCTCCGGTTCTTCCTTCTGTGACGCCGTTGAGTAATCGTGCCCGTTTCGTTGCCCTCGTATCCCTCGATCTGACCTGACTAGTACCATTCGTCCCATATGTGGTATTCTCCCCTAATACCTCGATTTCTGAAGTATCACCCGATTCTTGATCTGAATCGTTCGCAAGATCGATAGGCATGTGATTAGACAATGTGCCGTTTGTCGAAGTGAAGGGATTGGACCGACGAGTTCCGGCTAAAGATGGCGGTTGCGAAGCGGACGAGGAGGACGCGGATGGACGGGATGCAGCGCGAGGTCGAGAGGATATTGCGGATGAGCTAGATCGGAGCGCGGATGGGGCTACTGTTGTGGGCGGAGCTATGGTTACTGGTTTAGGTGTCGCATACCTGCGCAATGATGGTCAGCTTCCGAATCCCGTCGATTAGCAGCTGGATCGAGAGCTGTACGTTGCGGGAAAGAAACGACTAACATTTTGACCCATTCCCTAGCTGTTTGATCATGCTTCTTCCTATCTCGCCTATACTCCTGAGCGATCGCGGGAACGAGAGGGTCTGCGGGATTGGGATCGGTAAGGAGAGAAGAGAGGGAGAGGATGACTTTGTAGAGAGACAGGGCGGGAGACCAAGCGGATTTGAGCAGCTAAGATTAGGCGGATCCGGATCAGCGAACCGAATCGCTTCACGTAGCAGCGAGAGGTTGTCGTTTTGGCCATGACCAGTACTCACATCAAGACCTGGGCAACACATCAGTCAGTAAAATTCAGCCACAATGGGAGACTCGCAAACCCACATATTGCTCCCGTGCTGGCGACATTGCAGTGATATAACCTCGTCAAGAATTGCAGGTGAGGTGGCGAGAAGCTACGATCCGCCGCGACCTTATCAGCTCATGCATCAACATATCTACTAAAACACGCAGGAAGATGAGTAGGAGATGAGCTCACGGGTAATCTTCCGGTACCCGGATGTCCACCTCGAACACCCCTCCCTCATAAGGCGATCCGGCTGGACCAGCAAGGGTCGCTCGCCACGAGAAGATATTGGATTCGTTGGGAGTAAGGGTGATGGAGCCGAGATTCTCTTTGGACAGGTCTGCGATCTGACGAGGTTTCAGTCAGTTCTGATTCCGCTCCAATCGCTGCCCACAGGCAGGGACCGGGTTTAGGAGTCAAGAACTTACCTCCTTCTTTATTCGCTTTGCGGCCATCTGCGAAGGGAATCCAACGTCAGAGCTAGTCACGTTCACAGGAGGAAGAAAGCAGGATCCGAAGAAATAATACTCACTGTATTACCGTTTGGCGCCGCTGACTTCCGCGAGAACGACATGCTGACAATGCCTTACGAGGGGCAGGCGGACAGTGGCGAACTTCTCCTGGACTGGCGGCTAAGAATGCCTAGTTGTTTATGACCTATCGAGCCTAAGGAGCTTGAACAACTTGCTCGGATCGATGAGAGCTGACGATGCCTCAGACAGAATGCTGGAAGCGGTAAGTTATCATTCGCGTCGCCAGCTCATTGTCGAACCATCTATGTGTCACGTGGTAAAGTGGAGGCGGGGCAAAGTCGGCTCGATTGTGATTTCCCAGCTTAGCTGGCCTTGATAACTTGATCGTGCAGGAACGATCTCACGCGACCGGCCTCGCGGGATACAACCGTGTCTCTGGTGTGTCCGCTAGACACATAGTCCATGTTTCTCTATGCGCGTCGCGAACCACTCCATCGCTTTTCGCATTCCCCCTGTTCTCCAGTTGTTGACCACAATCTCCTTGACCTCTCCGACACGTTCTCGGATGTGCCTTCCCTCCTTACCGCGAATCCTCTCCCATACTTCTGACATTCCTTTCCGTCTCACTTCCTTCTGATCTACAGGGACGACACCTCTCATTGTCGGCGGTCAACGCTCTCCCCAGTCCGTACCTGCATCAGCTCGATGGCGACGCCCAGGTCCGAAGCGATCGCCGCCATGTGAGGCGTCTGCGGTGAGCGGCCAGGCCACCATGGGTGTGTCCGTGAAAAGGCATTCGAAAAAGCTTGACAGTCCGCAGTGGCACTCCCGACGGGAGGACGAATCAATACTCAACCGTCGAGACGGATGAAAGAGATCAGCTCACCAGACTGTAAACCCCGGAAGCACGTTGGAGGACAGTGACCTGGGGTGCCTTCTTCACGACCATGCCCAGGCCACTCGTTTCGATTTTTTCGACCAGTCCCCACTTCAGCGCCCTGTGGCATCGTCCCTAGGAGGAAGGGGAACCTCGCCTCAATCAGGGTCTCGAACAAGTCCTCAATCAGGTCGGGCCGGAAGATGGGCCAACGAGGGATCCGAAGCTTCTCATCAATCTCGAATATGCCGCCACAAACGAGCAACTGACCTAATGTAGATCACGCTCTTCTCCTCAAGCTTGTCTAGGATCTCCTTGACGATGTGTATATCGGACAGGATGGCGTCTCGTGCATCCGGCTCCAGCTCCGGCGGCACAGTGATGAGCGCGCCATCAGAAGAGGGTACGAGTTCGGACACCCTGAAGAATAGTTGGGCCTGACGAGGATCCCGTGTGACCATGGCGGCGGACTATGGACCTTTCGAGTCGGCCGAATTGGAAGAGGATTTGTCGTAAAATGGATGGTGAAGGGAGAAATGGAGGGTGAAGGGAGAATGCGAATCAAAAAACTCGAGGGTCAGGAGGAGTCTGTGACCTGGCCCCTCCAGTCGGAATGTTACTCACAGGCCTCGTCTGCATACTGTGACTTGAGTGTCTGATAAGATGGACATCGCTCACATTTGAATATCTGCGGCATACCGGGGACGTTCAAGACACCTTCCTCGGTTACATTGTTGACCTCTTCTCCTTCAGACATGTCTCAATGATATGACACTCACGTCATCGCATGCCTCCGCGAATGTCTCTCCTTCCTCGCCCACGATCTTGTTCGCCTTGAGGCGGAAAATTCGGACTCTACCGCCGGCACCCCACCAACTGCAATGCGGTATCGATCAAAGCGGGAAGCGCGGAGTGGAGTAGCCGATTATAGTAATTGGGATGAATGGAAAGACGAATGGACGAAGATTTCAGCACTGCCGGTCTTTCGATGAGCGAGACTCACTGCAAGAACCAATTCGCCGGCCAAGGGTTGGAAACGAAGACCGGCACCTCGCCGGGCTGTTTCGGCGGACTAAGCGATGCGAGAGCCTTCCCAAGGCAGGATTGGACCACAACCCAGCACATCTGCCCGATATTAGCTGGCGTGTTTTCTCGGTCCGGAGAATACCATACGTCGGTCAAGGCGAGCCTCACCGGCGCGTCCCATGATTCCACTTCACCCTTCACGGCACACCTGAACCCCTTTTCGTGAACGATCGCCTCGATAACGACATCGATACCAGATTGGAACCCCTCAATCGCCCTCGCAGCTTTGTCATGTATCGTATCCGCCAATGGATCTCCCTCATGTAGCCCATCGACGGCCATGACTCGCAGCCTCGACACCACGTCTTGGGTAGAGGAGACGGCCACGATCTCGGCCTGGATGGGGTCAAACCAAGGTGGCACGGTGAGGAGGGTTATTTATGGATAGAGGGCAAGAAGAGTGAAAGAGAGCTGTAAGAGGTGTCGAGTGTGGCCCGTGAGGACATAAGCGCCGTTCACTTCCACTGACCCACCAGAAACCGAACGGTGCGACGAGAAATTATGCTGCATTAGCATCGCGGTAAGTGATTTATTGGATTCAAGTCCGTTCGCGCTCGACAGAATCGCATTGCAGGTTAGTCCATCGACAGACCGAGAAGACCGAGAGACAGCAAGCGATAACGTCATCTGTAAGCTGGATGGAAGTTCAGTCAAATGACCCTGCAGGTCGTCCCAAAGTAAACAGAGACATCAAGCGGCAATCTGACGAGATGTGTAGGTAGATGAGAAGTGTCTGAGAGGTTGCACGCTAGAAATCGGGATTCGAGGTCATTGATCGGCCTCTTTGTTGAAGGGCTCTTTCTATTTCGTGGGCGGGGTATGGCGAGGTGGAGGCGGGGCCCGGCTGGTGGATTGCCTTTCTCCATATACAAGCTAAGCGGATTGTCTGGCCCGTGGCGTCCTCTTACGACAAAATAACATCCGCTGAAACATGTCTGCGATTGTGTCGAGTCTCCCTATTTCCGGCACCTTCCCGATCAACCTCTCATCCTTGGTCCCAGGAGATGCTGGTGGGAAGAAGAGACGAAGAGATGCAGATGAGGTCGTGGCGTTTCGATGTATGTCACCTTGTCGAGTATTTCTGCTCGGCAGATATCAATGTGCTCGTGTTCTGTTGCTGCATGATGAGGCTTACCTCCGAACCTTCCCAGATGCGTTCAAGCCCGCCTCGATTACTACTTCTGCCTCAGGCGTACTGTCATCCAAGGGCGCAATAGGACGATCTCTGAGTTTCGAGGTATCAGTGGGTCGTCCTTACAGAACCAGCCGAATTTTCGCCAGCCCAGGAAAGGGTCATTGACACGAGATTCTTTGGATAGGGCGGCAATCAGCAAGTGTTCGAGGTGAAAGAAGAGCCAAGCAAGCCAAGGGAATGCGCTTTGGTGTGGGACGAGACTACTCAGGTGGGCCACAAGATCTCGCTCAATTGTGTCACACTCTGAAGCATACAATGTGATTAGACATTCGCGCTTCATCCCCTCTCCACAACTCTCAGTCTCACCCTGAATCGCTCAGCCTCCACCTCGACGCGGACGCCTACCGCGACCCTGCCCGTCAAACCCGTGTCGACCGCCTCATCCTCGTCCTCCGCCTCTGTACCCCTTGCGAAGCGCAAGCATGCAGACTCTAGCGGAAGAGACGGAAGCCAACATCTCAGCGTTCCCGAAGCAGCGTCAAAAGCGAAGCAAATGAGGCCCAGTGAGAGTACCAGCTCAGCACCGCGACCGTCAAGAGGAGGCAAATCCCTCCCTCGAACAGCACCGATGCCAACGGAGACCAGAACACCGATGAAGGCGAAGGCAAAGGGAAGTGGCAAGAAGGGAGCGAAGCAAGCGACAAAGGCACCGCCTACATCGAAAGGGAAGCTGTCCGCGGAGATCATCGAGGACTCAGATGAAGACTATGGATTGGCTGAAGGTGGTGAGGCAGAGGAGGATGAGTTTGCAAAAATGGTAGGGGAGAGTCTGGCTGCGGAAGGAGACATTGGATGGGATGACGAGGATGATGACGAGGACGAGCAAGAGGATAACGAGGATGAGGGGGACGAGTTCAGCGGGGCAACCGTGGTGGTGCGGGACGAGGGAAGGGTTACTTCCGGTCAGTGCCCAGACTTTGCGCTGCTGAACCGGAAACACAGTTGCTGATTGGCTGACACTCGATGCTTCTCCTTTCAGGTGTCAATGACGATAGCTCAGAGTGGCTGTGATCCTTTGTATTCTACGTATCTTCTTGCATGTACCAGCATATGTTCAGATTCGACTGCTGACTGTGTGCCACAAACATGCGGGTCCTGAAATCGCGGGATATACCGCTTGTGGCAAAATGAGGGAACATACGATCGGTGGGCCCTCGTCATTCAAAGCCCAAGATAGATTCTCATCGCCCGTCTCAACGTTTCAACCTGATTCATACCATTTATCCTCTTTCAAAACTCGCTTTGACGCTGTGCTGTCCCAGCTATCACGTTCGAGGCTGGACCTACAGAAACTCGATACAAATTTTCCTGCAAGCTCTCACGAGGCCCCTTCGGATCCCCTGATTCGGCTTCCGACATCCGCATACTCCTCTTGCTTTATCCAGAGGGCCATCTTTCAAGATGTCACAAAGCAGTACCATGAACAATTGGTACACTAATGCATAGTTCGTCAAGCGTCCATTTTCAGATCCATCGTCTGCTGATCATCCTCAGTTCTGGCTCATTCCGCACCAATCGCCTCCGAGCCCCTCCTTTCCTCCCAGGATCCCGCTTGGCCATGCATCAACATGCTGTGACTGCCATGCAGCAGACCCTCGTCGTTGACGCCGCTCGTCAGACGGGTGTCGGAGCGACAACAGAAGGTAAGGATGAGAGCAAGATTGTCAGGAGGCGGGAGACGATTTTCGGGCCAGATGTGGGCGAGGACGATGAGCCGGGGTGGACAAAGGCGGATGAGGGGGCTACAGTGGCTGTCGATGTGGTCAAGGGATGGGTGGAGATGGCGAAGAGCGAGGAGGTCAGTTGTGATCTCGTATCTCATGGCGGAAACTGATGGATGTGTAGGGCCTCCATGCTACCACTACGCTGCAAGCATTGGTCAACCTCAAACGTCCGACTCTACTTCTGCAGCAGCTCGTACAGGATGTCGCGGCTTCGTCGTCGATGGTACACGAGCAGGAGGGCGAGATCACTCCGGCCAACGCGTCAATGTTGTCCTTAGTCCCGGTTCATCCTCTCCACCTCCTCAAGTTCAATTACGATGCCACAACGCCACTCGTCAATATTAGCTTGTCGATCCATCCGACACCGACTCAGGATGCCGAAGGCAAGGCTTCCGCTGCCGAAGAGGATATCAAGGTCATGTACAGCGGTGTACACGAGGGCGGGTTCAACCAGGTATTCACTCTGCCCGCCGAAGCGGCGCTCGACCTGTCCGACGCCGTCACTCCCTTGGCTGCACCGGCGGTTGACCAGCAGGTCACCGCTCAAAGCAGCGTCGACAAGATCGATCCGAACGTATCGTCTGTCGCTCGCGAATCGTATTCCGAGGATACCAACCGAAGCAGCCTCGAGCGAACCATGGGAAATCCACAGGTTGCCGCTGCGACCGAACCCGATCTCGAGACCGTGCCAGAGCTCGGCGGTCCCAATGCGACCACTAGTACCCTCGGCCAGACTCCAGCAGATCGTCGAGCGCCAAGGAGGTTTGGCATCTTCCCTCGGCGACAGCGCGAGCCGGATGTTGAAGAGGCTGCGCGGATCGAGATGAGCAATCGCCCGGCTGAGGGGGCGGGCGCGAAGTCGGAGGAGGTAAAGGCGCCTGAGAAGGGGATGAGGCTGCTCATTCGGATCGAGGCTGTTGGTGATGGTGGTGAGTCCAAGCAGAGTTATCGGTTATGATGTTAACGATTTTGACGCAGGGCAACCCATCAAGCGACGGAACGCACAACTCACTCACATTCTCGTCACCGGCATGTGGTCGCCTGACGCGGGCTCTACCGCTCCGGTCGGTCAAGCGGGCAAGCGAGTCTGGGTTGTGAAAGTAGTCCGGCGAGAGGCTGTTGTCAGTCCCTGAATCGTCCTCAGGTCGCCGCTGATTACCGCACAGATTGGCGCGCACACCTTCCTGCTCAAGGAGATCTACGGGTTATCCTCGACCCAAACTCAACAACCGAGTTACCCGCCGACTGCTGGCGCTGAACGAGACCCATACGCCTCTACACCGAACGAGTGTATTGTCTGCCTGACAGCGCCACGCGATGTTGTTCTGCTCCCTTGCCGACATCTAGTCGTTTGCCGCGACTGCGCGGTCGGAATGGTGGAGTTCGGTGCCGGAGGCAAAGTTGGACGGAGAGACGATCCCGCAGGGGCAGCGACGGTTGTTGAGGATGCCGCGCCTAGGGATGTCGGCGCAGCCACTAATACAGCCGCCCCACCTGTTGCCGGTGGAACTACTACGACTGGTCGCGAGAGGAGGAAGAAGGCCAAGGGATGGTACTGCCCGGTCTGCCGACAGCGTTAGTACCCAGATTTGGAGTGTGATACTGTCGCTAAACCCGCTTAGCGTACACCTCCCTGCTCCGCCTCGCTCTTCCGGCCTCAGCAAAGCCGCCGCGCAGCGCCTCGCGTCCACCATCCATCCGCTCCGTTCGCTCGACCCATACTCTCAAGGGGGTGCCCAGTATCGCACCCACCCTTCCGAATGGCGCAGAGCGTATGCTGGGTCAGCTCCGGCCCAACGGCGACGACGATGAAGAGGATATCCAGGATGGGAATCAGGATATTGGCCACGATGTGGATTCTCAACGACCGCAGTTTGTGCTTGGTGCGGAAGTCGATGATGAGGATCACCATGATCATCAGCACGAGCACGGTTCCCCGGCGGGTCAGACGGTCATCGATGAGAGCACCAAGGGCTGGAGGGAGGTGGCTTAGGCATTGTGCGTCAGGTATGAAGTTGTATACCAAGTCTTCATGCAGCGAGTTCTCCAAAGTTTCAGCTTCGAGACTCATCCCGCTGTAATCGGGTTCTGGGGTCCCCGCAGGTTTGCCGGTACCTGGTTTCGGTGTGGCGCAATTTCCGTCGATCGCATTGGATTCCCTGAAACGCTCAGCTTCTCCAGTCTTCACAACTCGGGAGAACGGGAATTGTCAGGTCGAAACCCTTGATCTGAGCGGCAAGGATCGGCTCAAGTAGGGTGAGTCGTTGCAGTCACCTAGACGTCGGGACGCCTCTGGCAGCTCTGCGGTGAGGATCCGGTAGCATGTACTGCATGTCTCGTGGCTCCACAAGCCACGCCGAAGATCAGACCCTTTGTTGCCTCACGCTCTTACCACCACCTCACATCATTCTCGTTTCCTGTATCTCTTGTTTCGGCAGGATAATCCGCTTGATCTCCGAGGCGCTGCTGAATGCTCCGTGAGGAGTTGAGAGCTGTACTTACTCCGGTCCCTTGCCCTTGTCCCTTGTCCCTTGTCCCTTGAGAAACATCCGAAACACACGCTGATCAGTGGATCCTACACCACTCCCTCCCTCGCCCCGACCACGCTCATATCACTGCGATAACTCCTCTTGCTCCCCGTCCTCGTACTCGACTGGATGAATTCTTCCTCCGATCGCTAATGCCTGCGGGCTTATGGCGGGTGTGAGATGGGTAGCTGCTTCTCCTCTCCTCGTCAGCGAGAAACACGAGCCGAGGCGAGGCGATCGGTCCATCCAGTCTCCAACCCGACATCCCCAAGCCGAGCATTCCGAAGATCATCAAGGGACAAAGAGAGGGGTAGAGCCAGTCACAGTCGATCTGAGAGCTTCGCCATGAGATCCTCCCTCTCAGCTCTACGGACATACGCCACACTCCCACACCCAGCCTCAGCCCTCCCTGCCTCAACACTGCTCCTATCCACGCCCAATACTATCGCCATCTTCGATGCCTTCCCCAAAGCGAAATACCATTTCCTCGTGCTCCCGCGATACCCATTCCCACCCCAATCAGGTCCCGAAAGCAGTACCTCCATCGTCAAGCTCGATGCTCTCGACGATTTGAGGAGCTTGCTATTAGAAGCAGGAGCAGACCAGAGGGGTGATGTGATTGAGGCTATGGCGGAGACGGCGAGGGAGGTCGAGGAGATGATTAGGGATGAGATGATCAAGACCGAGGGGTTCGAGTGGAAGATTGATGTGGGGTTTCATGCGATTCCTTCGATGAAGTGAGCGGCTTCATCTCTTGTCTTCAGCTATCATTGACCGCTGGCTTGTGGCGTATAGACACGTCCACCTGCACGTCATTTCGGAAGATCGGATATCGCCCTCGTACAAGACGAAGAAACACCACAATTCATTCCGACCCGATCTCGGATTCTTCATCACCATCATGGAGGTCCAACGATGGCTCCAACAGGACAAGCATTATCTCTACGATCGCATTGACGTGAGTCCCCTTCCTTCTCGCTCTAAAACAGTTCTCATCGCCCATTTGGTAGGCCACGTCATCGGCTCAAGGACTTCTCGACGCCCCGATCACATGCTTCAAATGCGACGAACCGTTCCATAACATCCCCAAACTGAAACAGCACCTCGAGAAGGAATTTTTACAGGAGAAGCAGAAGGCACTGAAGCAGATCGCACGGCATGGCCAGCAGAAGGGGAGCGACGAGGATCTCTTCTAGAATAGACGTATCACACCCATACATGCGGTTCGTATAGCATAGTTCGTTTGTAGCAATACTCATAGCACGATCATTTGTCATGTCAATCATGGATCCTAGATGATCTGCATGACTTTTAGCCTCATCTAGGCTCTATTGTAGGCTTGGGCAGCCGCGATCCTCGACCAAAAAGGATAAGTCCGCCAATCGCCTTCCAGTCTACGCGCAACAACCCGTCCTCGTGTCCCGATTACCTGATCCCCATTCTGCCGCCGCTCTATGGGGACGAGATACCAGATCTCCTCCACGCCCATGGACGAGAGATATACTCTCATCCTGAGGTAGTTGAGTCCGACCTGCGAAACCCCATGCGAGTCATCGGACAAGCATACTCGTCCACCTAGTCTGTGGATGAGCTAGAAATTGATCTCCAGTCAGCAATGCTAACCGAGTGAAAGCTCAATGGGCTTACCTCCAGTACTCCTCGACCTGGATAACTCGTCTCCCAGCCCTTCCTCAACGCCGCTACATTCGCCTCGAATAGTCCTCCGTACTCCACGATATATCGTACATTCCGCTCGACCTTCTCCCAAACCCCTTCAAAATCCTCTGACCGGAGGGACACACTCGGTGTCCAGAGGAGGCACAGGTCGAAGTGCCCGATCACCTCGGGCCGGTGGTTCCGCAGCAGCTCGTATTGCCAATCGAAGTATGCTAGGAGAAACGACCGGAGTTCAGGTATGGTTGGGGTGTAACCGGGCTGGAGATGCGGATCGTCCGGATCTGAAGGGGCCAGAACTGGTTGACCGGACGAGCTGGCAACCATGGTAGTGCGTATCAGGCCGAGATTGACAGTCCTCACCGCCCGCAGCCAGGTCGAGCGATCGAAATCTATTGACACGCCGTTGACATGATGTACGCTGCCGACGAGGCAATCGATCTCTTGGTGATCCGCAACAAGTCGAGTGGTATTGCCCAGGTCGAGCGGGGTGATGTAGTCCGTCTCGAGACCAATCAACAGGGATATCCGGTCTGCGTGTTTCTCTCGCAATCGCGCAGCTTCATATAGAAACACCTCGTATGCTCTTAGCAAGTCGGTAGGCGACAGATCTGCCTGACCGGCACCCATGAGCTGAGTTTGTAAGGGTGAGGAGGACTTACCTCCTCGGGGAAGAGGTCCTCGACCCTCCAGCGTGGTGCATGCTCGGTCAACCCGTAGACTTCGAAGCCTTGACGTATGGCTTCGAGGACGATCTCCTCGAGGGTGTCCTTGGCGTGTCGACAGAATTGACCGGAGTGAGAGTGGTGAGAATGGGGCATTGTTCGGACTTCCTTGAGGCAGTGAAGTAGGATTCCGTGGGCCTCGGTAAGGATGAGCTGGGTTTGATGGAGTCAGGCGCCATGTACAGCTTTTAAGTGGACGATAAGTCGTAAAGAAAGGAAGAGGAAAAGGTTGGAGAACCTGGGAAATCTATGCCGTTTTTAAGATGTATTCATGCGTTTTTACTGTTGAATAACCAGGTTCATATGCAATAGTAAAAACGCATGACTACATCATAAACGATTTCGAGCGCTATCTTACCTCCCTAGGTATCACTCACCAAACCACCTTGCCTTATACCTCTCAGCAGAATGGTGTAGTGGAACGCACGAATCGAACCCTTGTAGAACGTACAATCGCTCTCC
>JAABUP010008597.1_pt1 | contig 12948 bp, 4 predicted proteins | sample 5559201 | NCBI WGS metagenome assembly JAABUP01 (sample SAMN10711887, study PRJNA513373) | rock metagenome | isolation source: Antarctica rocks | place: Antarctica | reverse complement strand
CCAGGCGCACCGTCAGGTTGCGCGCCGCCTCATAATCCACGGTCTTGAATGTTCGACTCATGCTCACACTGTACCATCACAGACGGGACGGAGCGTTCGCTTCTCTCCGACAAACTGCTAGTATCCTTGTTGCTCTTTATGCGAGAGGTGGAAAGACATGAAGAGGTTGGGGTCGCACGCATTCTCACCACGGACCGTCGGGCATACCTTACTACTGTGCGCCGTCGCACTCGGCGCGGCCCTGCCCGCGCCGGCCAGCGGCGCGCAAGACGCGCGGGCGCGGGGGGCGCCGGACGCCCTGCATGTGCTGCGTGTGTCGCCGGACGCCGCGACGGATGACGTCCCGAGGGCCACCCCGCTCGTGGTCTTCTTCGACCGCCCGATGGTCCCGCTGACGGCGCTCGGGACGCCGGTCGCCGCGGCCCCCGCGCGCGTCGACCCGCCCATACCCGGCGGGGGCCACTGGCTCAACACCGCCACGTGGGCGTGGTCCCCGCCACTGCGCGGCGCCACGCGCTACATCGTCACGGTCCCGGCCGGCCTGCGCGCCCTCGACGGCGCCGCGCTCCGGGCGGCGTACACCTCCTCGTTCAGCACCGTGCGCCCCGCCGTGGCGCGCGCGACGCCGGGCGACGGCGCCCCCTACGCCGACTACCGCGCCCCCGTGACCTTGCGCTTCAACCAGGACGTCGACCGGGCCTCCGTCGCCGCCGCGTTCGGCCTGCGCGACGACGCCGGCCGCCCCGTCCCTGGCGCGCTCTCGTGGCCGCGCGGGGACACGCTGCTCTTCCGCCCCTCCGCCGAGCTTGCTCCCGGCGCGCGCTACAGCGCCTCTGTCGGCACGGGGTTGCGCTCGGCCGAGGGGCCGCTGCCGGCGCGCGGGCGGGCCGCGTGGGGCTTCACCACCGCGGCGCTGCCCCTCGTCACGACGACACCGTCGAACGGGGATAGGAGCGCCGACATGAGCGGCGGGCTGACGCTCCACTTCAGCGCCCCGGTCAGCCTCGCGCGCGTGCGCGCCCGGCTGCGCATGCTGCCCCACCTCGACAACATGGACAGCTACCTCGACCAGGACGGGCTGACGGTGCATGTCTACGGCAGCTTCGCCCCCTCCACGCGCTACCATATCGCGCTCGACGGCGTCGTCGGGACCTACGGCCAGGCCATGGCGCGCCCGCTGCGACTGAGCTTCACCAGCGCGCCGCTCGCCCCGGCGGTGCAGTTCGCCTACGCCGGCAGCACCGTGTCGTTCGACGCCTACCGCCCCGTGGATGTCGTCGTGCGCGAGGTCAACGCGCGCGCCCTTACCCTCACGCTCTCCCCGCTCTCGCAAAACGAGTTCCTGACCGCGCGGGGGAGCGGCGACCTGCGGGACTTCAGCCCCGCCGCCCGCCCCGTCTTCACCGTCACGCGTCGCCTGACCGCGGGGCTCAACCGGACGGCCACGGTCGGGCAGGAACTGCCCGGCGCGGGATCGGCGGGACCGGCGGGACCGGCGAGGCCGGCGGGACCGGCGGGGTCGGGGGCCCCGCGCGGTGGGGGGGCGCTGATGCGCCCCGGCTACTACTACCTGCGCGCGGACGGCGCCGCCGGGGGCAGCGACGCCATGGTCTTCCTGGTCACGCGCACGAGCCTGACGCTCAAAACGTCGAACAATCGCGCGCTGGTCTGGGCGACCGACCTGCGCACGGGGCGCCCGCTGTCGCGCCTACTCGTGCGCTTGGTGCGCGGCGACGACGGCGGGCTGGTCCTGGCCGGGCACACCGGGGCCGACGGCGTGCTGGACGCCCGCGACGCGTACCCGCCGTCGCCGAACGGGTCGGGGCTGATGGCCCTGCTCGACCGCCCCGGCGACGTCGCTCTGTGCTCCACCGACTGGGGCGGCGGCGTGCGCGCCTACGACTATCGCCTGCCCACGCCGTACGGCCCCGCGACGCGCCAGGGCTACCTGTACACCGACCGCCCGATCTATCGCCCCGGCGGCCCGGTGCATTTCCGCGGCCTGCTGCGCGCCGACGACGACGGCGCCTACGGCCTGCTCGGCGCGGGGACGACGGTGCGCGTCACGCTGGCCGACCCCAACGGCCACGCCATCTACGACGGCCACGCGCGGCTGGACGCCTTCGGCGCCTTTAACGGCACGCTCACCCTCCCGGCGGGCGCGGCGCTCGGCGCCGACACCCTCACTGCCCAGGTGGGCGACCAGGGCTTCAACACGTACCTGCAGGTCGCCGCCTATCGCAAGCCCGACTACACGGTCTCCGTCACCCCGGCGCACACCGACGGCGCCTACACGACCGGCGCGCCGGTCAAGGTGACGGTCGCGGCGCGCTATCTGTTCGACGCGCCGCTCAAGAGGGCCAGGGTGCACTGGTCCGTCGTCAAGAACGATCTCTACTTCAGCGCCCCCGCCTACCCCGACTACACCTTCCAGGACTATCCCGACACGTTCTGGGACGGCGGGAATAGCCTCCCGCGCCCTGCCACACAGTTGCCCGGCTACCCCGCCCCCGCGGGCGGCGGCGCGGGGCCTTGCTTCGACGCCTGCGGGACGGGCGCCGGCGCGGCGCCGCCCGCGCAGGGCGACACGCGCACCGACGCCAACGGCGCCCTGACCCTCTCCGTGCCGGCCGATTTGAGCCGCGCCGCGTTGAGCCAGCAGTGGAGTGTCGAGGCCGACGTCACGGACATCGACAACGCCTCGGTCAGCGGGCGCGCCGTCGTTTCCGTGCACAAGGGCCGCTTCTACATCGGCCTGCGCCAATCGGCGCCCTTCGTCGCCGCCGGCCAGCCCGCGCGCCTCGACCTGCTCACGCTGGGCCAGGACGGCGCGACGGCCGCGCCGCGCGTCCCTCTGTCCATCACGCTGTATCGTCGCACTTACCGCCCCTTCGACGACCCCAACAGCCCTTTCCCCCTGGAGCGGCCGGTCGACACGCCGCTGCGCGTCCTCAGCGCCGCCACGGGCGCGGACGGGCGCGGCAGCATTGCTGTACCCTTGCCGTCGAGCGGAGAGTACCGTCTCGTGGCCACGGCGCGCGACGCGGCCGGCAACAGCATACGTAGCGCGCTCTCGCTCTACGCCGCCGGGGCCGACGAGTCCTACAGCCCATGGGCCAACGGGGCGCAGGACCGCGCGCGCCTGGTACCCGACAAGAGGCTCTACAAGGTCGGCGACGTAGCGCGTGTGCTCGTCGCCGCGCCGCGCCCGGACATGACCGCGCTGGTCACGATCGAGCGCGGCCGCGTCTACAGCCATCAGGTGGTACGCCTCTCCGGGGCCAGCCCGACGCTGCGCGTGCCGATCCTGCCGGGCTACCTGCCCAACGTCTTCGTCTCCGTCGCGCTCGTCGCGGGGACGAACGCGCGCGGGGACGCGCCCGTGTGGAAGATGGGCGTGGCCGAACTGCCGGTCGATGTGCGCGCGCGGCAGGTCAGCCTCTCGCTGCGCGCGGACACGACGCGCGCCCACCCCGGCCAGACGATCAGGGCGACGCTGCACGCCGCGGGACCAGACGGCCGCCCTGTCCGGGGCGAATTCTCGCTCGCCGTGGCCGACGCCGGCGTGCTCTCGCTCGCGGCCGAGGCCGCGCCGGCCATCCTCGACGCCTTCTACGCCGAGCGCGGCCTCGGCGTGCAGACCGCCTACTCGCAGAACATCCAGGGCTTCCAGGTCTCGGCGGCCGACGCGGCGAAGGGGGACGCGACGAGCCGCCAGAAGCGCGTCGCCTACGCCGCGGCGCCCGCGCGCGCGGCCGGTGGTGGCGGCGGGGCCGGCGGCGGTGTCGCGCCGCCCACCAAGCCGCGCGCCCACTTTCCTGACACGGCCTACTGGAACGCCGCCGTGACGACCGATGCTAACGGGAACGCTACCCTGCCCATTACGTTGCCCGACAACCTGACCACCTGGCGGCTCTCCGCGCGCGGCCTCACCCGAGACACGCTGGTCGGGCAAACCAGCCTCGACGTCGTCAGCGCGCGCGACCTCTTGCTGCGCCCGCTGGCGCCGCGTTTCTTCACCCTCGACGACGGTGCGCAGGTCGGCGCCGTGGTCAACAACACGACCGGCAGAACGCTCACGGCGCGGGTGATCCTGACCGTGACCGGCGTCGGGGTCGACCAAGCGCCAGGGGCGCAAACAGTCATGATCGGGCCCGAGGGCGAGCGCCTCGTCACATGGCCGCTGCGGCTGGGCGCGTTGGGGACAGCGCGCCTGCTGCTGACCGCCACGGCCCCGGGCGTAGACGGCGATAGCGTGGTCGCCACGGCGCCGGTCGCGCCCAACAGCACGCCTGAGACGGTCGCCACCTCCGGCGAGGTCGGCGTGTCGCGCGTCGAGACCGTGCGCGTCCCGGCGGGGGCCCAGGCCGGCGAGGGCGGCCTGACGCTCACGCTGCAACCCTCGCTCGCCGCCGGGCTGCGCTCGAGCGTCGATTTCCTGCGCCACTACCCCTTCGAGTCGAACACGGACCTGGCCGCGCGCCTGATGGGCGAGGGCGCGCTGCTGCGCCTCCCCGCGACGGCGACGGGCCTCGACCCGGCCACCCTATCCGCCTACCGCCGCGACGTGTCCTCCACGCTGGCGGACCTGCTGGCGCGCCAGCGCGGCGACGGCGGCTGGGGCTGGTGGATCGAGGACCGCGAGAGCATACCCGCCATCACGGCCTTCTGCCTCGACGCGCTGGGCGTCGCGCGGCGCGCCGGCTACGCCACGCCGGCCGGCGCCGTCGCCGCCGGCATCGGTTACATCGGGGCGCGGGCGCGGGACTTCGACGCATCCCCGCTGGCCGCCCCCGCGGGTGCCGGCGCCGTGACGCCGGACCTGCGCCCCTACCTGGCCTACCTGCTCGCGGGGAGCGGCGCCGCGGGCGCCGGGAGCAGTCTTTATCCGGCCCGCGACACCCTGCCCCTGTGGTCGCGCGCCTACCTGCTGCGCGCCCTCTACCTGGAGAACAACTCGCAGTTGGGTCCGCGCGGCCGCACCGTGCTCGCCGAGCTGGAGGGTGGGGCTCACCTCGACGCGGCAGGCGCGCACTGGGAAGAGTCGGGCGACCCGCTCTCGGGCGACGACGCCATCCACGCCACCGCCGTCGTACTCGACGCGCTCGTCCAGGTCGACCCGGCCAGCCCGCTGATCGCGCGGGCCACGCGCTGGCTGATGGCCGCGCGCAGCGGCGAGGCCTGGCAGACCACCGTCGACAACGGCGTGGCCCTGCGCGCCCTCTCCGACGAACTGCGCGGCTCCGGCGAGCTCGGGGGCCACTACGCCTACAGCGCAACACTCGATGGCCGTCCATTCGGTCAGGGCGTAGTCGGGGCGGCGACGCTGGGGACACCGCGCGTGCTGCGCGCCCCGCTCGGCGCGGGGGCGACGGGCGCCCTGGCGCCGGGTGGAGCGACCAGCGTCGGCGTGCGGCGCAGCAACACCTCGGGGCGCCTGTACTACACGGCGCGCCTCTCCTACTACCCGCGCGTCGACACGGTGGGGGCGCTGAGTCGCGGCGTCTCGGTCGCGCGCGCGTACCTCTACAACGGGCGGCCGGTCGCCGCAGCGCCGGTCGGGGCCACCGTGACGGTGCGGCTGACGGTCACGGCGCCGGGGGACCTCTACTACCTGGCCCTCGAAGACCCCTTCCCCGCCGGCGGCGAGGCGGTCGACCCCACGCTGCTGACCACGAGCCAGCTGGCGCAGGGCGGCTACAGCGTGCCCAAGGGCACAAGCGACCTGGCCTGGTACATCGGGCACGCCGAACTGCGCGACGACCGCGCCGCGCTCTTCGTCGACTACCTGCCCCGGGGCGTCTACCGCTACGAGTACAGCATCCACCTGACCACGCGCGGCCTGTTCCACGCCCTGCCGGCCCACGCCGCCGAATCCTACTTCCCCGAGGTGTTCGGCCGCAGCCCCGGCGGCTACTTCACCGTGCGGTAGTGATCCTCACCCACCTCTCCTACGTCGTAGGACACCACCCCGCGCTCCCCTCTCCCCCGACGCGGGAGAGGGGGAATGGCCGCCCCACGCGGCAAGAGGGACTGTGTCTACACGCGGATGAGCTAATCGGCATCCTCTTGGAGGACCCGGTAGAGATCGTCGGGCAATGGGACGCGGATGGTCAGACTAATCAGAAGGACAGCGCCCCGTCCGGCATCACGCGCGTTCGGCGAGGAGCCAATGCCGGCCGACGGACCAGCCCAGGAAGCGCCGGCCGCCCGACGGCGCGTGATAGCCGTCGGGGTCGAAATGGTCGCCCCCGGCGACGACGACCAGCCCTTGCGTGACGGGCGCGAAGCGTCGGCGGAACTCGTCCCGTTGCCCCTCCAAATGAGCCGCGCTCCAGTCGAGGAAGGCATCGATCTCCGATTGGTCGAGCAGGGAGAGGTAGAACATCATCTGCCGCCAGGCGTACGCCGTGTTCTTCATCATCTGGAGTTCTGCGCGCCAGTCGGAGATGCGCATCTGCTGCCGCCGGCATATCCACGCGAAGCATCGGCGCGCCAGTAGGGGCAACTGCGGGCGCAGCGAGCCCGCGAGGTCGAGGGCGCCGAATAGGGCCGCGAGGTTGTGGGTGGTCAGGATCTCGGCCTGCTCGATGATCGCGCCGTTGCGCGCCACCGACCATGAGCCGCCGCGATCCGTCCCGGCTCGCTCCTCGCACAGGCGGGCGAACCCGGGCGAGGTGGGCACACCGAAGCGGCCCTTCGTCACGTCGTCCAGGCGGAGGATCGCCCCATACGGGATGCCATAGTACCGCTCATACAGGCTCCCCCCCAGCAGGCGGCCTGCCGTCCGGGCGGCGCGCAAGAACGTTTCGGAGAACGCGCCCATGAAGATGTCGGCGGCCAACTCGTCGACCAGGGGGACGGACACGCCGGCCCCCGCGGCGAGCGCCCGCAGCTCTTTCACCAGCTTGTTGGGGAGTATCGTCTGCGGGAACGCCCTGATCGCCAGGGCGGTCGATTGGACGAGCGTCGCGCGCACGGCGTCGCGCGACGCCCCGTCCGAGCCGACCCATGGCTCGATGGCCGCGATCCATGGCAGCTCCGCGAGCCTGACCTGACTCTCGAGGTCGAGCAGGAGCAGCGAACGGCGGCGGCGGAAAGCGCGGTAGACGGCCTCGTAGACCCTGCCCAGCGCGGGGTCCGCGATCGCCGCCGCTCGGGTGCGCGCCGTGAGCAGGGGCAGGACGCCTGCCATCGCCTCGCTCGACGGCACGATGCGCCGCTCGACGAGGACGTCCAGCGGGGCCTCGAGGCAACGCATGGCCAGCGCGGTGACGGAGGGCGGGAGCGGCGCGCCGGCCGGCGCGCCGATGCCCATCGCCTCGTCCGCGGTCAACGGCCCGAGGAGGCTGGGCGCCTCGGCGGCGCCCTCGTCCTCGGGGTAGCCCTGCAGCCGGTCCGCCAGCACGCGGGCCAGCAGGTGGCGCATGGGCCGGGCGGCCGCGGCGGCTTGGTCCACGCGGGTCGCGCGCCGGCGTTCGCTCCCGGGAGCGCCGTGTCGCGCGAGATACGAGGCCAGGATCTTACGGATCATCCCGACGTCGCGCCCCGTCAACGAGCCCGGGTCGTCGCTGCACATGGCCAGGTACCCCCGCAGGCGGGCGAAGTTCTCCTTGGCCTTTTCGGGCTTGCCGCAGAGCGTGTGGTGCGCCCGGACCTGCGCGTAGTCCGCGAGCAACCGGCGGGCACGGGGCGCCCAGTCCGGCGGGTAGCGGCGGCACGGCCACTCTCCGGCTACGAGAGGCTGGCCGTCGGGTCCTCTGAGCAATTGGCCGGAGCTGTCGGTCTGGAGGGCCGGCATGTCGCCTTCCACCGTTTCGAGGAAGAGTCCCACCGCACGGTCGTAGAGGGGCGTCCAGATCTCGATGGCTTCATTCATCCGTTCCACCGCTGCTTGTGGGCGTTTGGCGCGCAGGCTCGCGATCGACTCGCCGACGGTGTGGACGTACACGCCCGTGCCGGCGCGGGCCGGGCGAGGGTGCGGTATGGGATAGAAGCGCAGCCGGTCGAAGAAGGGCGCGATCGTCTCGACCAATCCGGCCGCGCGCTCCGCCTCGCCCCGCTCCATCAACCACGCTGCGATGAGCAGCGCCCCTTCCTCGGGCACGGCGACGCGGAAGTGTCCGTTCGCCAGCATTGCCGCCAGCTCGGGTCGCCCGAGATCGCCGAGGTAGTACAGGTTCAATGCGGCGCGGTCGGTCAGCTGGCTTGGGCGCGGCGCCGCGTCCAGCTTCTGGATCTCGTGCGGCTGCAACGGCCCGGCCGCGGCCCAGTTCCCCGTGGCGAAGCCGCCGTGGACGACCTCGAGCGTTACCCAGGGCGGAGTGTTTTGGACCGGGGTGCGCGAACCGATCCGCAAGGCGCCATCGAAGAGACCAGAGAGCACCCGCCGCCATTGCTCGACGCGTTTGGGGGCCTGCTCCCCGGCCCCCGAGAGCGCCTTGCGGAGTTGGGCAAGCGGGTACCCAGGATTGACGCGCGGCCCGTCGTCGTCACTCATCGTTCAGATAAACCTATAGACCTGGAGGCAGGATTCGAACCCGCGCCCGGTCGGTTAGCAGCCGACTGCTCAGCCACAGAGCTTCTCCAGGATATGCAAGATTGGCCGGACGAAAATCGGGTGCCCCGATGCGTCGCCGTCAATCGTAAATATCGCATGCGCCGGGGCAGACCGCAATTCGTCCGGCTCAGGACGTATGCTGAAGGGCGGAGGAACAAGGATGAGCGAGCACCAATACTACGAGTTTCAGGCGGTCGATCGCCCCCTGAGCGGGCGAGAGATGGCGGACCTACGCACGCTATCGAGCCGCGCGACAATCACCTCGACCCGGTTGGTCAACGTCTACAATTGGGGCGCCTTCCGCGGCAACCCGGCCGCCCTGATGGAGACTCTTTTCGACGCGTTCGTGTACACCGCGAACTGGGGGACGCGCCAGCTCATGCTGCGGCTCCCGCGGCGGCTGCTCGATCTGCCGACAGCGACGCGCTACTGCGCGGGCGACGACGCGCAGGCGCGCGCGGCCGGCGACTATATCATCGTGGAGTACCTCTCCGAGCAAGAGCCCGACGACGAGGTCGACGACGACGAGGGGTGGATGCCCGCGCTCCTGCCCCTGCGCGCAGAGCTCGCGGACGGCGACCTGCGCGGCCTGTACCTGGGCTGGCTGCTCTGCGCCCAATCGGGGGCGCTCGACGACGACGCCGTCGAGCCGCCACCGCCGCCCGGCCTCGCCACACCGTCGGCCTCGCAGCAGGCCCTGGCCGACTTCCTGCGCCTCAACGACGATCTCCTGGCCGTCGCGGCGGAGCACAGTCCCCTCCGCGACGAGACGCACCCGTCGCGACAGGCGTTGGAGCGATGGCTCGGCGGCCTCGCAGAGTCCGAGAAGACCGCGCTGTTGCTGCGCCTGGTGGAAGGAGGCGACCCTCACCTGCGCAGCGCGCTCCTGCAACGCTTTCGCGCGGCGACAAGGGCCACGGCGGAGCCGGATCGTGAGGGCGGCGGCGAGACCGGCCGGCGGACCGTGGGGCAACTCCTCGCGGACGCCGAGCAGCGCGCGGACGCGCGGCGTCGGGCGGAAGCGGAGCGCGCCGCGCGGGAACAGGCGCGGCGCGCTCGCGAGCGGGCAGCCGCCCGGGCCGAGCGCCTCGCGCACCTCGCCGCGCACGAGGCCGAGGCCTGGCAGCGCGTCGACGCGCTCATCGCGACGAAGCGCCCGGCGGATTACGACGAGGCCGTCCGGTTGCTCGTGGATCTGCGCGACCTCCACGCCCAAAGCGGACGGAGCGCGGCGTTCGCGACACGCCTCGGCGAGTTGCGCGAGCAGCACGCGCGTAAGCCGAGCTTTGTGCAACAGCTGGACCGCGCGGGGTTGGGGGCGCAAACCGGCAAGGCTATGCGGAACGAACGCTAACGCCACCTGCATAAGCGCTCTGGCGACAGTATGCGCGGCGCCGAAAGCTTTTCCCCCGCGGTCTTCGGCGGACAACTCCGAGTTATTGGAGAATAAAGCGCCTGCACGTGCCTGCACGTGCCTGCACGTGCCTGCACAGTGATCGCGACCGCGCGACACAACTCGGACAGGACACGCTGCGCGATGGGAACCCCATGTGTGCCTGGCATAGGGTGGGAGGGCCTCTCAACCGCTCAGACTCGCCGGCCGGCGCCAGGCCGCCCATGAGGGGAATTGGAGCCTCGCCGCGCCCGCCGGTACGGGTCTACCGGCGACGGCGGGGGGGCGACGGACGCGCCCCGGGCACGGGATATGCACGATATCCCCTTGCGGTCATGCGCCGTTTGCGCTATATAGGGATGCATACGTCCTTGTCGTGCGGGGGGAGCCGCACAATCACGCGCCCCATCATTCTGTTGACCTCATTATTATCTGTGTACGCCGCGCCGGGAGCGCCTGTATCCCCGCGCGCCGCGTGCCCCGCATAGGCGTAGAGGATACGCCGGAGACCAAGCCATGCCGAAGCTCATCGTCGTCGAATCGCCCACCAAGGCCAAGACCATCGGCCGCTTCCTCGGCCCGCAATACCGCGTCGTGGCCTCGGCCGGCCACGTGCGCGACCTGCCCAAGAAGGACATCGGCTACGACGCCGAGACCTTCGAGCCGCAGTACGAGGTCATCGCCGACAAAAAGAACGCCGTCAAGGCCCTCAAGGACGCCGCGCGCGGCGTCGACGAGGTCTTTATCGCCACCGACCCCGACCGCGAGGGCGAGGCCATCGGCTGGCACGTGGCCACCCTGCTGGGCCTCAAGGGCGACGTCAAGCGCCTGGAGTTCCACGAGATCACGCAGAAGGCCATAGACGCCGCCCTGTCGCACCCGCGCACGATCGACATGAACCTCGTCAACTCACAGCAGGCGCGGCGTCTGCTCGACCGTATGGTGGGCTACAAGCTCAGCCCCGTGCTGTGGCGCAAGGTCAAGCCCGGCACCAGCGCCGGGCGTGTACAGAGCGTGGCCGTGCGCGTGATCTGCGACCGCGAGCGCGAGATCCTGGACTTCACGCCCAAGGAATATTGGAGCATCGCCGGCCTCTTCACGCCCTCCAACGCCGGCCGCGAGCCCTTTTTCACGGCCATGCTGACGCGCTGGGAGGGTAAGAAGGCCGAGATCGGCACGACCGCCGAGGCCGAAGAGATCACGGCGGCGCTGCGCCCACTGCGCTACGACGTGAAAAACGTCGAGACCAAGCGGGTCAAGAAGTCGGCCGCGCCGCCCTTCACCACCAGCACCCTGCAGCAGGCCGCCTCGAACCGCCTGGGCTTCGCCGCCAAGCGCACCATGAAGGTGGCGCAGGAGCTCTACGAGGGCATCAAGCTGGGCGGCGAGGGCGAGACCGGCCTGATCACCTACATGCGCACCGACTCGGTCAACCTCGCCGACGACGCCATCGCGGCGGCGCGCGGGCACGTCGAGGAGGCCTTCGGCAAGAAGTACGTGCCCGAGAAGCCCAACCGCTATAAGACCAAGGCGAAGGGCGCGCAGGAGGCGCACGAGGCCGTGCGGCCCACCGACGTTTCGCGCACGCCCGAGGCCATGGCCAAGCACATCAAGGGCGACCAGTTCGCGCTCTACCGCCTGATCTGGCAGCGCTTCGTGGCCTGCCAGATGGTCCCGGCCGAGTACGACCGCACCACGGTCGACATCTCCGGGGGGGATGGCGCGAAGGAGCGGGCGGTCTTCCGGGCCACGGCCTCGCCGCTGGCCTTCCCTGGCTGGCTGGCCGCCTACGGCGTCACCGCCAACACGGACGAGGAGGAGCGCGCCGGCGAGCGCGACACGGACGAGGGGGCCGACAACAAGACCCTGCCGCCCCTTACGAAAGCACAGGGCCTACGCCTGCTCGACCTCGCGCCCGAGCAGCACTTCACCAAGCCGGCGGCGCGCTTCAACGAGGCCTCGCTGGTCAAGTACCTCGAGGAGCAGGGCATCGGGCGGCCGAGCACCTACGCGGCCATCATCAGCACGATCCAGGACCGCGCCTATGTGGAGAAGCAGGGCAAGGCCTTCGTGCCCACCCCGCTCGGCTTCGCCGCAACCGAACTGCTGGTGCGCGACTTCCCCGACATCGTGGACACCGGCTTCACCGCCGGGATGGAGGGCGAGCTCGACGAGATCGCCGACGCCGGGCGCGACTGGAAGACGATGTTGCGCTCCTTCGCCACGCCGTTCGAGGAGCGCGTGGAGCAGAAGATCAAGGAAGGCGAGAGGGTCAAGATCGATAAGCCGGCGCCTGAGCCGACGGGGGAGATGTGCCCTGACTGTGGCGAGCCGCTGGTGACGCGCGTCGGGCGCTTCGGCCCGTTCGTGTCGTGCTCGAACTACCCCGCGTGCAAGTACATCAAGCGCGAGCCCAAGCCCGAGCCACAGCCGACCGGCGAGAACTGCCCCGACTGCGGGAACGCGCTGGTGCAGCGGGCGGGCCGCTACGGACCGTTCACCTCGTGCTCGAACTACCCCAAGTGCAAGTACATCAAGCGCGAGCCCAAGGCCGCGGGGAAGGGCGACGGCAAAGACGGCGCCGCGGCGGCGACGGGGCGGCCGGCGGCGAAGGTCACCGACGTCAAGTGCCCCGAGTGCGGCCGCCCGATGGTCGAGCGCGTGGCCGCGCGCGGCCGGAACGCCGGCAACCCCTTCCTGGGCTGCAGCGGCTACCCCAAGTGCAAGCACACCGAGCAGGTCGCCGCGGCGGGCGCGCTCGCCGGCGCGCCGGCGGAGGAGGCCAAAGAGGCCGTCCCGGCGTAGCGTTTCCATTCTCCGCGGTGTGACGCACGGGCGCTATCTGGGCGTCCCTGGTGGCGCTGTCGTCGCCGATGCGCAAACTGGTCGCGTCTTCGTGGCCTGATTCAGATGAGGGGACGGTCGCGGTGCTCGACGCCGCGCGGCTGTAACGGTTGGATAATCCTTTCATAGGGTTCGCCTGCCACGCTCTTAG
>JAABUP010008596.1_pt1 | contig 12949 bp, 10 predicted proteins | sample 5559201 | NCBI WGS metagenome assembly JAABUP01 (sample SAMN10711887, study PRJNA513373) | rock metagenome | isolation source: Antarctica rocks | place: Antarctica | reverse complement strand
GATGGGAGCTTAGTGAGAGGGATGGGCGTTTCTTTGGGTTTGGGAGGGGGATGTGGTGGGGGTAGGGGGGGGATGTTGCAGGGGAGCGGTAGGGAGGAGAAGCCATGCTGAGGTGTACTCCGTATGGTGAAGTGTGGTTCCAGATAGAAAGTAATCGATTCTTTGGCTATAGAGAATGGGTGGCGTGCAATGTCTATCAAGACCGTTGCATGGTGGATGATGAGCTTGTGGTGATAGAAAGTTTCCGCAGGCAAGGCTGCAAACGCAGAATAAATGGACCCAGCTCATTCACCAATCAACAACAAGCACTCATGACGAACAGATTCTACGTAAGCTCAGAAATGCGTATTTCTTCTAGCCACTAACCAATTGCTCAGTTCGGAGGCTCCGACTCCTCAGGCTCCGACGAGGACAACCTCCCCTACCCGAAACCCCTTACCCGCGCCTCTTTCTTAACCCCAGAGTTCGACCCTACTACCTTCCTCTCGAGTCTCCGCAACCGCCATCAAACCCTTGAAGATCTTCGGACCGAGCTTCGGACACGTAGCCAAGAGCTCAACAAAGAACTTCTAGATCTCGTCAATGAAAACTATCAGGACTTCCTGTCTCTAGGTAGTAGTTTACATGGCGGAGAGGAGAAGGTTGAGGAAGTCAGGTTGGGGCTACTTGGAGTTAAGAGAGACTTTGAGGGCTTGAAAGGCGAGATTGAGGGGAGGAAACTTGAGGTTGAGGGGTTGTTGGAGGAAAGGAAAAGGATCCGGGAAGATGTGCAGGTTGGCAGGACGTTGTTGGAAGTCGACCAGAGGCTAGAGGAGCTGGAGGGAAGGTTGATGGTAGTGTCTGACAGGCAAATCCAGACTGGCGATCCGCCGGATACAATGGACCCCGAGCCTAGCGACAGCGACGAGGATAGTGACGATAGAGAGTCTGGTGGCATGTCAATTGCGCGCTTACGTCGGCATACGCAGCAGTATTCATATATCAAGCGATTAATGGCGAGGATCGGTTCTGGTCATCCATTCCTAGCAAAACAGGAAGAGCGGGTCTTGAGATTGAAACAAACGGTATTGTTAGACTTGAGCAGCGCGCTGAAGCAGGTAAACAAAACAAGTGAGAAGGACAAAGACCATTTGATGAAAATCTTAGCCATCTATAGGGATATGGGCGAGCCTGTAGAGGCTATGAAAGTCATAAGGGAGACGAGGTTCTAATTTCAGTAGAGTCGTGTAGAAAACCATTGGCGTGCCTGCCGTGAGGATTTTATGAAAACATCATCGGCACTCCAAGCCAAGAACGAACTGTGCTTATGGGTCTTGATTATGATTTACAGTACGGTCAAATCGCGCGTTGGCGGCGACGATGGGCTCCTAAAGTCTCCATTGAGACTGAAACCTGGAGCATGGGTGGAGCTCAAGACCTGATTGCTTTCAGCGGCGAATATAGAAAGAAAGCTTCTGCAGATACCACTTACAACCTCATGTATCTCCTTACCAATCTTATCACTTAGCCTAGCAATATCATTCTTCACCTCGGCCATAAAAGCCTTGATATTGCTTTGCATCTCCTCAGGTGAGAACCCCAATTGCCCCACAGCCATTCGGATAACCCCAAGCTTTTCTCTGTATTCGCTACCTCCAGCTAAGCTTCGCACGCTTGTGCGAACATCCTTGACCACTGTTCCAAACTTTGCACTTGGCATCAGCCCCCTGGGTCCCAGTATTTTCCCCACGCCCGACTTATTCAACTTTTGTGTACTGTCCGTATGGCACAGGCACCGATCAAAATTTATCCGACCTTCCTTCACAGCCTCAAAGACATTTTCTTCGCCTACCATGACCGCCCCTGCTTTGAGAGCTGCGGCGGCTATGGGGCTATCTGGAGGGCAGATCACACATATTCGGAGGCCAGACTTGACTGGGTGCGGCAGCTGAAGACGATTCCGTACTGCAGGCCCGTTCTTTAGCGTACGAAGCTTCACGGCCAGGTCATATTTGGGAGAGCTTCCAGATCGGCCAACTTCAAAAGCGCGAATATATCTAGGCGAAGCATTGTCAGCAGATCCTAAAGGTGTTCCGAAGCCGGGTCTCGCACCGCATGGCATCGCATAGTGAAAACTGCTCAGCAGCTTTTATATCATATTGTAAGAAACTAGCTCTAGCTTTGCGTTTCTTCTTTGTTGGGTCTTTCGACCTTGAGTCGCTCTTGCTGGAACCCGATGCGTGTCGTTTTATCACGGGCGACACGGAACTCCGTAGGGCAGATAGATAGAAAGTGGGATGAAGCGATGATCGATGCGCCTGTACGCAGAGCCTAGGGATAGATATCGTGGACGCCATAATCGATGAGAAAGCTGAAATGGATCAAGGGTATTTGGTATCACTCATCGTTCACCAATAAGGTAGCAATCCAAGCCATGACTAAGCAATTATTCTAGTGACTCTCATACTGGAGCGATTGGCGTAAACATGACACACCAACTATTTTACAACTTAAAATCAAGACTGTTTGCAAAATCATCTCTCCGAAAGGATTGATTCTCCAGTCATGTCGGCTCTCTGTATTGCCTCAAAAGCAAACCAAGCAACGACTGTCCCAGTACTGCTTGTTGCCAGCTACGTGAACGAGTCTGATCCAAATGCCTCAATTGATATTAAATTTCAGGAAGCTGAGACTCTCAAATCAAAAGACGGAGCATCCGTTGAGCTTTTGGTCAAAGATAACACCCCCTTATATGGGTTCGACAAAGCTATTAGTGGGCTCACTGTTGCATATCCTTCACTTCAAGGAAAACATGAAGCCCTCGTAGGCGACTTTGCTCTCAACTCCTCGGGTAGAGAGAGCTGATGACAACCCAGGTCAAAGAATGGTTAGGCCGGATTGTTAATTTTTGCCCCACTGACTTCAAGTCCATCGAAGGGCCATTGCTTGAGCTAGACTCACATCTGACGCTCCGCTCGTATATTGTGGGGTACACTCTTACGATTGCAGACATTGCCGTATGGGGTGCTATCAGAGGCAATAAGATCGCCTACGCGGCTGTGAAGAAAGGTAGCATGCTTAATGTCAGCCGATGGTTCAAGTTCATCGATGAGACCAATTATTGGATGGCCAGCGCGCTTCAAGCAATGAATGCTGAGGCACAAGAGAAGAAGGCAGCGAAGAGCAAGGAAGGCGGAAGCTTTGACGTTGCTCTACCAGATACTGAGAAAGGCGTCGTCACCCGATTCCCCCCCGAACCATCGTAAGAATCACGTATTGAGATTTACAGTCATGATTTGCTAACACGGGAAAAGGGGTTACCTACATATTGGTCACGCAAAAGCAGCTTTACTCAATGATTACTTTGCTCACGAGAAATATAAAGGAACCCTGATCTGTCGATTCGATGATACGAATCCGTCCAAGGAAAAGGAAGAGTTCCAGGATGCCATAGTTGAGGACCTCGCGCTGATGGGGATTCGTCCTGACATGACTAGTTACACAAGTGATTACTTTGAAGAACTCTATCAATACTGTATCAGAATGATCAAGGAAGCAAAAGCATATGCCGACAATACCGAACAAACGACTATGAGGGACGAGAGAATGAACGGAATCGCTAGCAAGTGCCGGGATGCCACCGTTGATGAGAATCTATCACATTTCAAAGAGATGGAAAAGGGCACAGAAGATGGTGTGAAGTGGTGCATCAGAGCCAAAATGTCCGTTGACAATCCAAACAAGGCAATGCGTGATCCAGTGATATACCGTTGCAATCCCCAGCCGCACCACCGTACAGGTGACAAATGGAAAATTTATCCTACCTATGACTTCTGCTGCCCAATTGTCGACTCGATGGAAGGTGTTACTCATGCCTTGAGGACGATTGAGTACCGAGACCGAAATCCACAGTACCAATGGATGCTGGATGCTCTAAACCTTCGCAAAGTCCATATCTGGGATTTTGCCCGCATGAACTTCATCCGTACTCTGCTATCTAAGCGTAAACTTACCAAATTCGTCGAACAAGGTATTGTCTGGGGTTGGGATGATCCAAGATTCCCAACAATCCGCGGTATCCGACGGCGAGGAATGACCATTGATGCATTAAGAGAGTTCATCCTTAAGCAAGGCCCAAGCAGAAACATTGTTAATTTAGACTGGACGCTTTTCTGGGCAACAAACAAGAAATTCATCGATCCAGTCGCACCCAGGCATACTGCCATCACAAAAGAGAATGCAGTCAAAGCTACAGTGAGTGGCAATGACGTACTACCGCATACCTTGATAAAGCCTAAGCATGGCAAAAACCCTGAGCTCGGCATGAAGACAGTCGCATATGGCCACACAATACTCGTTGATCAAGTCGATGCCCAGGCTTTTACCGAGGGTGAAGAGATTACTCTTATGAACTGGGGTAACGCCTTCGTACGCAAAGTCTCACATTCTCTTAATTGTCTCAGCCGTAAACAGGTGACGGCCTTGGACCTGGAACTCAACCTAGATGGTGACGTCAAGACGACGAAACAAAAGATCACCTGGCTGGCCATCGAATTACAAGAGCTTGTTCCGGTTGAGCTGGTCGATTTTGATTACCTGATTACGAAGGATAAGATCGAAGAAGATGACAATGTAGACGACTTTCTAAATGAGCACACCGAGTTTCGGACAGAAGCATGGGCGGATTGCAATGTGGCGGCGCTCAAAGTGGACGACATCATTCAGTTTGAGCGAAAGGGTTATTTCAGAGTCGATAAGGCATTCCAGGACGGAAAACCAGCAGTATTATTCAACATACCCACAGGAAAAACGGGCAAATGAGAGGACCAAATGGGCTAGTGTATTTCGAGTAATTGAGATAGAATGTGGGTCAAAGAGAGCCAGCACTCGCGTGTATGTAGTTGAGCTGCAAAAGAATTTCGACAAAATCCAGTCGTACTTGCTCACTTGAATAATATGTTGAAGCCGTGCCGACCCATGTCGCCACTATTGACTTTTGCAGTAACAGCCTGTGCTATACTGCTTACATCTGCTATAAAACCTTGAAACTCATCCCTGGCTTTAGGAACATGTATTCTACCGCGAGGTCTTCTAGGAAAGACAGGTGAATTGAGTGAGAGTCAATGGCGTGCTGAAAGCAGTTTTCGTCAACCCGGAAGCTGCGAATAGAATCTTGAATTATCTCAGCAAGTGAGGCTGCTCTCATACCAAACTCTGGTGTGGACAAATTCGAATTTCATGGCCGCATCCTAGGTGCAGCCCGACGTCAATCGCCCAAGTCCGCCCTTTTCCTTCCATCCGCCCTCCTCCACTTAATTCTACTTAAACCCCCCATCACCCACTTGCTTTTCCAAACCCTTTCGCAAAGCCAACCTGCCAAATCTGCCATTCTCATTGGTTTCAGTCGTTTCTCAGCCTCGTCGGAACCTGCAGGGGCTCCGCCAGCACACCACACATACTACGTTACAATCGCCCTTATTGGCCGCCCTCGAACGCCTTTCTCGCCCTTTTTCGGAACCAATGGATCCACACCGCAGTCCCGTCATGGGGGATATCGATTTTGATTGGGACGCCTTCCTCAACTCTCCACTTGCAGATGAGATGCAGGGCGGGGAGGTTGGGTAGGTTTTTTTTTTACTGGCTGACTGAAGGGCGTACAGAGATGTTGGCCAACGCACCAACGAGTGGTCAATCGCCGCCTTACGTCCAAACGCGCAGTATGGTTTGCATTTAACAGACGATCAGATAGTCCTGCCACAGCCAGGCCCTTTATGGTTGGCAAGACCATATGATCATCAATCTTCCCACAGAGAATGGTCTTTTACGACCCTAGATGGAGACCTGACCGACGGCGCAGGTTCGAGGATTGTACCAGCTCTTGCTACAACGGCATCATACACTCAAGAATTCCTCCCTGATGCGAATCAGTCAGATATGGGCCCAGCGGCCAAGTCCGAGCAATGGGATTTACAGCAACCAGCGGCTTTTGCGTCCTGTAACCCGGCGGACCTTGAAAATACGTCAACTGACATATCGGAATTCATTCAGTGTGAATGTTTGAGTTGTCTTCGTTTAGGTGAATCTTTGCATTACTCTGGCAACTACGAGACTGCCTGTCGTGTCCCTGGTTGTGTCACCAGACCATTGAATTGGACGCTTCGAGGCCATGAAAAGGATCATTTTCTCCACGGTGAACATTACATGTGCAACTCATCCAGTTGCAAGAGATCTTTCAAACGCTGGGATGATCTCGTCCGCCACACCTCAAACAAGCACTGCTTGAATCCGAAACGATTCCCATGCCCAGAGATTAGGTGCAAATACAGTGGAGGTAATGGTTTCGTTCGGAAAGATAAATTGAAGAGCCACTACAAGAATGCCCATGAAGGGAAACCGAGGTTCGCCCAACGAGGGGTACCGAGATTAGTCCCGTCAACATCGACTCTGCGATGAATCGTTAGCCGAAGCTCACGAGCAGGGGTTAGATCCGAGGGAAACAAGAGGGTGCCGCAGGACTTGAGGGTGCTTTGGTAGCAAACGCAGGGCTTTGAAGGGAATTTCTAGGTCCTGTCAAGACCTTCACATTCTTTACCGTCATGTCTATCGTTTGGTCAGTTTGCTTTTTTGTGGTCATGGCTCGGAAGGAAGCGGAGATTAGCAAGAACACAGGCTTCATGGGGACGAACCGAGTCTTGATCTTGTCATGTCGGTGTGGGTTTCAATATTTCGGACCTTATACTGTATCTCCTCAACATTGTCCCTACAGCCATAGAATTTCCTCGTAATCCCCTTACTGGCGGCAAACCCAGTCATTACCTAGTACAATCAATGCGAGTCGCTCATTCCTAGACTGTGCCTTGGCTATTGACCACTTGCCATAATCTCCCCTTCAAAGAACCCGACCGTCAAAGAAACAGCGGTAGCTTGTCCCACCGTCAACAGAGCAGTAAGAACGGCTTCAGTACCGAGTCCCACGCATGGGCTACTATTCTCGCCTTGAGGGCCCCCGTTCTACGTTTCTTCATACGTGAGCCCTAACCCATGTGCCCAAATGCTAGGAACACTCGAAGAATGTCGTTTCGCCACGGCTATCGCCAAAATATCGGCGATCTTAGATCTCATGATGCTGAGTTAATACGTTCTGTTAGTATGTCGGTTGTGAGAGCTATCCGTACGTTTGCTGTAATCTCGTGGATGTAAGGGTGCTCTGGGTGTAGAGGGATAGAATGTGGACAATTTGGTTTTCGGTCTGGTGAAAGCTTGCTATCCAAATTTTAATTTTCAGCGTACAGTATGTAACTCGGGCATCTCTAGGCCGTGACGAAGTCAGAGCCTTTTCAAGCCTGGTGTGAGTTCGAAGACTGGATTATGAAGGAAGAGGCTGAAGGCTCATCAAGCATTCGGCTTTGGTTCATTTCGATCTAAAATGCAGCTCCATCGACTATATGTAGTTGTTTCGTGAGGATGATTGGGCCGCAGCATGCATGAACTCCCCTGCCATGCACACCTCTTGCTAACGGGGTTAGTGTGACACGTCTGAGAACCTGAGGCAAGCACACCTCGCTTGGCCCCTCAGTGCTGAGGCATCGCGAGGCTGGGTAGAACAATGCCCACATTCAAGTCTTGAGAATCGACGTTGCGGATCGGTCATTTGTTATTTCGTTTAACAGTCCCAGACTCCAAGATGGGAAAACCAGTGGGTTTGGAGTTGTTGTACAATCCGGACGGCAATGACCCAGCCCTTGCAGAGTGAGTTTCGAAGTCCAAGGTTCCCTATTGTCCCATTAACACTCACCAAGCATCATTTTCGTGCACGGATTGAATGGTCACCGCCGAGATACTTGGACTAAGACACTCAACAAACATGAGTTGACACAACCAATGGTGCCAACAGGACCTCAAAGAAAAAGGGATCGTCTGAAATCTTTATTCCATCCAAGCCAATCATCGCCAATAGGCGCAAGCTCGCAGGTACAGACGGAGCTCCCCGAGGTGGAAAATGGAAATGTCTCCAAAAAAGTCTTCTGGCCCTTAGACTTGCTGCCAGATACTCTACCAGGTTGTCGCATCTTTACGTGGGGCTACGATGCTGACATCTTGGGCCCTTCAACCACAACTGTATTCCAGCATGCAAGGAATTTGTTATCAAGTGTAGCTGACAATAGAATATCCTCTGCGGATCGACAAAGACCAGTCGTGTGGGTAGCCCACTCTCTAGGAGGAATCGTCGTTAAAGACGCGCTCAACCAATCTCGAACGGCCACAACTTATTTGAAAGATGTACTACCAGCAACTTATGGTGTCTGCTTTCTTGGAACGCCCCACAGAGGGTCTTCCTTAGCTGCGCTTGGAGCGACAATATCTCGCATAATAAGACTTTGCGGAGTGTCACCGAGCCTCCAGATCATTAATGCTCTGAAGTACGACGCCGAGACTTTGAATCGAATCCAGACACACTTCAAGGAGACTCTTGACCTGTGTAAATCCCAAAGCAAGCGAATCTCGATCCGTTCGTTCTGCGAGTCGAATAAAACCTTAGGCGTACAAGTGAGTTTATGTCTATGCAGCATTTGGAAAAAATGCTAACCGAGCGCAAGGTGGTAGATCACTTCTCCTCTATGATTGATGATGTTGACGAAATTGTCACCGATGTTGCAGCGAACCATTCTCAATTATCAAAGTTTGCATCATCGGCTGATGCAGGCTACGTAGACCTTTCTAATGCACTGAAGCGATGGGTCATAGAAATAACGGAACAATCCTCGAAGTGTAGGTGCCCATGTATATAGGCCACAACAATGCTTGGCCAATGTTGATTACTTCCGTTACCAGATGCTTCATTCCAAGACTGATGTTTCATCCTTCACAGATCATGAACTCTTCGAAGGGCTGAGAACGGGTATCTAATTCTGCCATTGTCCATTTCCAATAGTTTGCTGACGACGAATAGACTATATACGAAATTTGGAGAACCAAGAAAGAGGGCTACGAGTTAGACAAGTGGAGAAAAACCACGGTTACACTTTCGCATGGCTCTTTGGCGATACTGTTCCTTTCCAGGACTGGCTTCAGCAGCGAGAACCAATTTTCTGGATACATGGCAAGCCTGGTTCTGCAAAATCGACATTGATGAAATATGCGCTATTGCACCCTAAAACTCAGGAGCTGCTACAGAAGTCTCATCAGGGCCTGTGGACCTTGATTCCCTTCTTCTTCAGTGATCGCGGGTCATCAATTCAGAAGACTGTTGATGGCCTTCTTCAGGAGCTTCTCTATCAGCTTTTGTGTCACTATGAGGACTTGATCGAGCTCGTGATATCTAGTAGCTTAAGATCTATACTTCCGGAGATCTCCTTAAAATCATATACATTTGACGACCAAGAGCCCGGGCGGATCAGCTTGGATCTTGAAAGCATACAGAATGCCCACAAAATTCTAAAAGACGATATAGAGCCCGGCGGTGCTCGCAGACTGTGTGCCCCGAAAGTCCTGAAGGAAGCTCTGATGGCTATCGTACAACAAGACAAAATTCCAATCAATGTTCTCTTCTTCATCGACGCTCTCGATGAACACCATGGTAGCCACATAGAATTGGTCGAAATTCTTAAGTGTCTTTCAAATGTGGAGAATTCAACAACAGTTCGCATAAAGTTATGCCTTGCTAGTAGGCAAGAATCAGTTTTCCCGGGTGCATTCCACAAATCTCCTGGGTTCGCCATTCACGAATATACTCATAGCGATATCGAACAATATGTTGGTGATCATGTAGAGTCCGCTTTCGGTTTATCGATTGTAACAGAGGACGACCAGAAACAAGTCAAAGCTCTATCGAACGAAGTCACACAACGAGCAAAAGGTGTTTTCATATGGGTCAAACTAGTTGTTCAAGAGTTGGTTGAAGGTATCGTCGATGGGAGTAACATTTCACAACTTCGTCATTGTTTAGAGTCGATTCCAACGGAGCTTGATGCATTGTACACGAAAATACTTGAGAAAAGGAAACCAGAGCACGTGTTTGAGATGTACATCATGTCTCAGATACTGCTGTGTAGTCGAGACTCAGTTTCACTACCGTCGTTAATGGCCATTACCGATTTAGCTTTGCCAGGCATTGTTGTAGAAACAACCTCTACTCATCGTATGCGGCAGAGATTAAGCAGCCGCTGTGGTGGATTGCTTGAAATCTACGAAGAGACGCACGCCAAGAAGATGGACGCCGAAGAGACGGACGACGAGGAGACGGGCGACGAGGAGACGGACGACGAAGAGATAGGGAACGAAGAGATGAGCAACAATGGACCGATCTATAAACAGTATGAATACATACGCGGTTTGATCGATGACGAGCTCTCTATTTCTCATGACGAGAAACATAAAATCTACAATGTACAGTTTCTGCACCAGACAGTGAAATCGTATCTGGAGAGCTCAGGAAACATCAAGTCTATGTTTAAAGATTCAGAGCATTGTTCAATAGAAAACGGATGGAGCTACATTCTCATGTTCTGTGTCAAGGCAATTACGCAAATGGAGTTCAAACAAGCTTTATCTTATAGGACTATCATTAATGACTTATTCTACTACGCTTGGCAGCTGGAGCAGTGTACAAAGACCGACCAGACAGAGCTTCTCGATCTTTTACTCGTAGAGCGCGAAGGATGGTTTCCCGACAGCTTTGACATGCGACTTCGTACGCAGGGGCGGGCACTGGACATTTGGAAGAATTGCGTTCATACAGTGCCACATACGCGACTTCGACCTGACGGCCTTAATTTGTGGCAGATCTGCATGGACAACTCCGACCAGGGGCTAGCCGAAATGATTGCTGTACTTCGATGTTTAGCATTGCCCACAAGCTCCTCACTCAGGGCGTTTGATCTCTTGTTTCTTGCAACATGTTATGGTCTCTCCTATTACGTAAAGCGCAAGATTCTCGAAGGTGCTCCACTGGTCTGCCCTCAAACACAGCGTTCCTTGCTGTGGGCCGCATCCGAGTATTATACAAGTCCCCTATCGGCTGGCTCATCCTCGGAGTCACTAGAGATGTTAGACTTGATCATTTCAAAGGGCTCTTGTGTAGACCTTATTTATCATGATTTGACTCCTCTTGGAAATACACTGTCTGACCTAGACGACTTCGATAACGAGAAGGCCATTCAATCAGTCGTAATTGTGCGGAAACTCTTGTGCTCCGGAGCTGATGCAAATACACTCATTCGGGGACTAGCTGCACTATCATTTTCGACGATAGACTGTTGTTATGAACCTTCAAGGCACACTTATGAAATATTCGAATTACTCCTCCAACATGGCGCAAAGCCTAGTTCTGTTGATGGCAAGGGGTACAAACCTCTATTTTGGACCATACATTGGGGCCACGTGAATCTTACGGAGACTTTGATTCGCTATGGTGCAGATCCTTCGAATGTTGGGAATAACGTCAATGCTATGGAGCCTCTAGCTCATGCTGAACCACCTACCAGGCTGCTATATGATTCGATGGACTGGAGCAAATTTCAGCAAAATGCAGCCAAAATGCATGACCTGCTCGTAAGATACAAGGATCCACCACCTCCACCACCTCTATGCCAATGCAAGCAGAAAGAGGCCAACACCAGATCGGAGACTTAGCTGGTTGACCTTTCTGGATACGGACCCGGAGCACCATAAGCAGATTTGGCGGACATGGGCGCCTGCAGCTATCTTACTTTCTCATTCTCCACATACAATTTCCTATCAACAGATTGGAATTCAACTGGAATATCTGTATCCGTCTTGGATCGGCCTCAGACCACAGCGCCAAAGCATATCCATGTTACCAGACGGCATTCGATTGCAATATAGTATACCATTCGTCTCATCACGAGACTGGACTCGGTTCAGAAAACTTTACCTGCTGTCATGCACACTGGCAAATCCCCGCAAGAGCTTCTTTTCTTGATGAGAAGCTCGTAAGAATCAGCCGGCAACTTCCCAGGGGTAGCAGTTTTACGAAGGTGTGGTTAATGTTCAGGCTGCAAGACGTGCACGACTGGTACGTGGGGCGAGAGGAGGAATGATACATGAGGTTCTCAGTCCAAACCTGTGGGGATGGGTTTGCGTTTTCTGTGCTCGTCACGATCAAGCGGCAAGTTTTTTCGGCGTTGTTTTGGTTATCTCGAGACTCATCAGTCAAGAGATCATTTATTTTTCTACGCAGATATATTCAGGGGGGAGAAGAAGGATGCTGGTGGAAACTCGCGATATAAGGGACTGATTTTGACGACAAAGAGTTGTGGTTTTTTGGAAAGTAGTGTTCTCTAATATTGTTAGTTTGTTTGATATGTACAATGCACCGATCTGATCATCGCTCGCTTAATGACATATCTCAGTACGAAGTACATATCTAGGTGGCATTGCACACGAGCTACTGCAAGGATAATCTCAGCTGAGTGTGACAAAAGCAGATACCGCGGTGTGCAACAATCCTAGGTAGATTTTTTTCTCCAAGGCGAAAATTGGGGGAAAATCACTTCGAAAGTTGATTTGACGTCGTTGAAAATCGGTATTGTCAATCTTGTGGCGTCTTATAAACGATCTGCATGTCATGTAATGCTTTTGCAATGCTTTGTATAGACTTATGACATGTACCTCACAAGATTGATCTATCGATATTTTACGATTCTTCGCAGATAGTGAGCCGACGTTTGGAGTGATGCTCTCCAGTTTTCGCTTATAAAAATCTTTCTAGGTTTTTGCACACCGCTATACATAATGTGCGACTCCTTCTTTTGCGCTCACTACCTTGCCATGGCCAGGTCAAAACCTATGAATGCCATTCACAGACACACGATAGACCCCTACCCACCCACCCACGCCTCAAGCCTCTTCAACCCCCTTCGCCATCCCCTTCCCCCCAACCCCACCTCCACCCCTAGCAACCAACTCCAAAAACCCCTCCCTACTCATCTCATTCACCTTCTCCTCCCTC
>JAABUP010008595.1_pt1 | contig 12949 bp, 16 predicted proteins | sample 5559201 | NCBI WGS metagenome assembly JAABUP01 (sample SAMN10711887, study PRJNA513373) | rock metagenome | isolation source: Antarctica rocks | place: Antarctica | reverse complement strand
GGCCGAATGTCCGAGTACGGCGAGCCAATGAGAGAATGAAATAGCACTACTACCTTACTTTTTAGGTTTTCGCTACCTTATGAGCAGGGCAAGTGGACGGAAGAACGGCACTTCTGTTTTGTATCCTAGCCATCATCAGCCGATACATGTGGATTGCGATCAAATGATGTACTTTACCTACATTCCCTGACTCGACCATCCATACGTTGACCGGGAACTGGTAGAATTTGAGGTTATCTAGAAGATTCTTTGTTTTGACATTTCCCCGATGCAATAAATGCCGAGAACCGCATGGCTAGTTCAGGGTTTAAGGCTCTCCGCATTCTTGCGCTTCGAGGCGTGAGAGAGGGGAATTACATAAGTCTTTTCAGCCGTTATGGGTGCATACCTCGGATGAACAGGTAGCGTCTCATCTTCGGCAAGGGACGCAGTTGCGCGGGCACTGAAGATACTGTAGGTACGACTACCTTACTGTATGGATCGGACTCTATGTTTACACGGCAGCTGTGTGGGATACCATAAGCAGGACGAAAAGTTTTGGGCCTCTTGCATCCATTGCGAGAGAATGGAATCTGTGTGGCTACTCTTCTGGAAAACTGGGCTTATCGTAAAGCTCGTATCTATGCTAACATAACGGAATCTGGTCGTTGTCAGCCACGAACCGTTCTTTCTGTTGTGTTGACATCTTTCTCTTTCAGATACATTTTGCATCATTAATCATCGATTCACTGGCCACTCCTAATGGCACAGTTAGAGCTACTGGTGGTGCTTGTGGCATTGTTGTCACTGGTTAACGCCGCTTCACTTTATGATAACCCAGACCAGGACCCAATATCGCCAGGTACAACTCCGTCGGAAGAGCTTGAGCGGAAATGGGGCCTCGAGGTACTCTCTCAAATTGGGATCGTTACTTCAAATCATAAGCACTGAGTGTGCTCTTAGTGGGCCTTCTCTGGAATATCCACATTCGCTCATCTGCGACACATTAAATGCTTGACGAATCCGGACGTCCCATTTGACATCGGCATCATAGGGGCTCCGTTCGATACTGCTGTTAGCTATAGACCTGGTACGCAGAGCACGTCAATTCGCATATCTTCCCTGCTTCTGTTCACTGCTGCGCTGTTGATCGCGCAGTCCCATAAGCTGCCTGCCCATCCTTGGATTCTTTCCGCAATCCATGCAAAATCAGTCTTCTATGCCGTTCAAGATTTTACTAGACCTGTCCGCCTTTCCACGTCGTCTCTTCCTCCTCCAATAGCTTTGTCTTATATTCACGTTCCCAGGAGCAAGGTTTGGCCCCCGTGCCATCCGCGCCGCCAGCGCTCGCCAAACCTCCTTCCGTGGCTTCAACCCTCGTGCAGGCCTGAACCCGTACACATCATGGGCGCGCATCCTCGACTGCGGCGACATTCCCATCACTCCATTCGACAACGCCCTTGCAGTCCGCCAAATGTCCGAAGCCTTTCTCGAACTTGGATCCCGTCCCGCCACTTATCCGGACCGGAAGCCTAAGCTACTGACCTTGGGAGGAGATCACAGTATTGCGTTGCCAGCTTTGCGAGCCTTGAACAAGCTCTACGATCAGCCAATTGCGGTGTTACATTTTGACGCACACCTTGACACCTGGCACCCAGCTAAATATCCGTCCGCATGGGAGTCCCCCCAGAGCGACTTCAACCACGGCAGCATGTTCTGGATTGCCTCAAACGAAGGCTTGATCCTCAACGGTTCCTCTGTCCATGGCGGTCTTCGCACCCGTCTAAGTGGAGACGGCTGGGACGACCATGAAGACGACGATCGTCAAGGCTTCCTCCGTATCTCTAGCGATGAAATTGATGAAATCGGCACTAAAGGTATCATCACTACCATCCTTGAACGGATTGGGCTGGATGTGCCGGTGTATCTCAGCATTGACATCGATGTCATTGACCCTGGCTTGGCACCGGGAACAGGCACGCCTGAGCCCGGCGGATGGACGACACGAGAACTCATCCGTATCATACGCGGTATTGAAGGGTTGAATGTAGTGGGAGCGGATATTGTCGAGGTAGCGCCAGCTTACGATGGAACGGGGGAGATAACGGCATTGGCGGCGGCGCAGGTGGGCTTTGAGATTTTGACTAGTCTGATCAGGAGATGGCTCAATGATCGCATGAAAGAGAAGAGTGATGGAGGCATTGTCGGGAAAGAAACACGAGATGAGCTGTAGGACTTGCGGCGAACCTGAGCGAAAGCGATGGCGTTCTTCATGAAAACGTCATGAAACCCATCTCTACTTTATCTCTCCAGTTTACGTTTTCAAGCGCTTGATGTGAATACATATTCAATGTTCTGGTAGACGCGCTCGGTAATCGAAAATGATTGAGTTGCACTCCTGAAGTATGTCAGCCCTATAGGAACAACAAACCGGCTAGCGTCGGTGTATCGATAAGGTTGCAGGGATCGTCGATGAAAGAATTCCGCCGCCACAAAGCATTTTTCAACAACAGCGTAGGCTCCAAGCATCGATTCGACCTCATACAAGTGTATAGAGACATCACTCTCGTGCGCTCAGCATCTTCTGCTTCAATTAGAGCCAAGATATCACACCAACAATATCCAAAGATGTCGACTATCAGCAAGCCAAAGATCCCACCGGTGGTGATGGATTCAGTCACGGAACAAATAGGAAATACACCACTCGTCAAGCTGAACAAGCTGCCTCAGAGTCTGGGCATTGAAGCAACAATATACGCGAAACTAGAATACTTCAATGCAGGCGGCAGCGTCAAGGACCGGATTGCGCTCCGGATGATCGAGGAGGCGGAGCGGATAGGGAGGATAAAGCCAGGGGATACGTTGATTGAACCTACGAGTGGAAATACGTGAGCAACACTGGAGAGCACGACAGGGCTACGGATATGGGTAGAATGCTGACTGCTGTTCTCAGTGGAATAGGCCTTGCTCTTGTCGCCGCTGTCAAAGGTACGTTGTTGTAAACTCTCCCGTAGATGAAGATGCTCATTGACCATCTTGCAGGTTACAAGACCATCATCACACTGCCCGAGAAGATGTCACCTGAAAAAGTAGCGGTTCTGCGAGCTCTAAATTCAACCATTATACGAACACCAACGCAAGCAGCTTTCGATTCCCCGGAGAGTCACATAGGGGTTGCTAGGCGATTACAGAAAGAGATTCCCAACGCACACATACTCGACCAATATGGCAATCCGGATAATCCGTTGGCGCACGAATATGGTACAGCCGAGGAGATCTGGACACAAACGGACGGCAGGATCAAGGCTGTCGTGGCAGGTGCTGGCACAGGAGGAACAATCACAGGGCTTGCAAAAGGTCTTAGGAAACACAATCCAGAAGTGAAGATCATTGCTGCAGATCCGTACGGGTCAATATTGGCGTTGCCGCAGTCGTTGAACGAGACTCATGCCAATGAATCGTATAAGGTAGAAGGCATCGGCTACGACTTTGTGCCGGATGTTCTGGATCAACATGTTATTGACAAGTGGTACAAAACAGACGATCGAGAGGCGTTTGCTTATGCTCGACGACTGATAGCAGAGGAAGGCCTGCTCGTTGGGGGCAGTAGCGGGAGTGCTATGGCGGCTATGGTTCGAGGGGTGAAAGATCTGGGATATGGGAAAGGTGACGTAGTCGTTGTTATATTACCTGATAGTATCAGAAGCTACCTCAGTAAAGTCAGTCTTCCCTTCCCTGGTTTGAATACTTCTCCCACTCATGACACTTTAGTTCGTCGACGATGATTGGCTTGCGGCAAATGACCTTCTTCCTCCAACACCACCAACCACGAATCCCTCATCACCTAATTTGAAAGCACATGGCGCTTCGAAAGATGCCTTCAAAGGTGCTACGATCCGCGCGTTACGACTCAAGCCAGTCACTACAGTGCTCACTGACTCTGCTTGCGCCGATGCCATAGAGACAATGCGTGAGAAGGGCTTCGACCAGCTGCCTGTATTAGATCCGCAAGGGAAGAAGCTGGCTGGGTTAGTTACATTGGGGAACCTTCTCAGTTGGATCAGCCAAGGACGAGCGAGTGGGAAGAGCCCGATCTCCGATGTCATGTTCAGCTTTTCGAAGATCACGGAAGTCGTTACGGATCCCAGAGACATCGGTCACATTGTTCCACCGAAGAACAGCAAGAGCACGATGACCAATGGAGAGGCTGATTCGCAAGGCGTACCGCAGAAGCGGAAATTTGTGGAGATTACGCTTGATACGCCCGTGAGTGCCTTGAGCAGGTTCTTCGAGTGGAACAGCGCTGCAGTGGTAACCGAGAGGGCCGACCAAGGTGAAATGAAACCTGTTGCGGTGGTGACCAAAGTGGATTTGCTCACCTGGCTCGTAAAGCAAGGTCAAATTACTGCTTGATAGGTTAGACTTTTTTTTTGGAGTGGGTTCTGTTTGGCTGGGAAGAGCTAGAATGGTGTATGGAGTTCGAAGATGATGTAGAACATTGTAAATAGTTGAAAAGAGCATCATGGTTGGGATCTGCACAGCCGATGAGCTAATATCTCGCTTATCGGAAGATCGACGTCACAGCAAGCTAGTGAGTCTTAGGTTATCGTCATCGACAGGAGCTTAAGTTGTGTACGTTTTACAGAACAAACAAGTGACTGCACAGTCTCAAGAACCAACTGACACGAATTCAGCTTGTACATACCATTTCGATATGACCGGTCTCATCAACTACCGGGGCTTCTCCCTCTCGGAGACTCCCAAGCTTACAGGCAAGATAGCTGTCATAACTGGGGGCCAAGCTGGCATAGGGAGAGGTAGGCATTCCAGTTCGATATCGTACAAGGTTGGCGGAGCTAATCGCGAATAGAAATGAGCGCCCAACTGCTGCTTCATGGCGTTGAGAAAGTGTACATTCTGGCAAGGACACCGAGCAAGTACGAAGATTCGAAAGAGCAATGGCTGCATACTCGTGGTATCACAATCGAAGACAGCGGGAAGCGATCTGAGTACATCAAGTGTGACCTCAGTGATATCAGAGACGTCAAAAGAGTCGCAGATGAGCTGCTAAGCAAGCTGGACAGGTTGGACATGCTGATTAATAATGCTGGTACGTGCAGTGTTTCCTCCTTTCCTCCATCAAGTATCAAATCTGACCGATCGTCGATGGCAGGTCTTCCAACGGTCCCGGATTATACGCTGTCACCTCAAGGAGTAGAAACTATCTTCGCAACCAACCACGTCGGTCACTACGTCCTGACAAACCTTCTCCTCCCACTCATAGAATCAACGGCCTCGAAATACGGCGACGCGCGCATCGTTGTCACAAGCTCCTCCTTCCACATGGGCTGCCAAGAGCTCGACCTCAGCCTCCTCACCTCGCCCACACGCATTAAATGGCCGGCTAGCATAGACAGTTGCTGGCGCTACGCCCGCAGCAAACTCGCCACCATCCTCTTCACTCGCCAGCTGGCGCACCTCCTGCAGAAGAAAGGTGCAAACAACGTCTACATCAACTGCTTCTTCCCTGGTAATATCCCCACCGAAGCGATGGATACGTGGAAGCAGCTTTTCGGGCCTTTAGGGTATCTGATGAAGGGGACATTTTGGATTCTGGGACAGTCCACTACGGATGCGGCTGCTACGGCGATATTCCTTGCTGCGAGCCAGGAAGTGGCGAGGGGCGATCTGAAGGGGAAATATTTCATTCCAATTGCAACGGAGGATAAGACAAGCAAGATCGCGGAGGACATGGACCTAGCGAGGAATCTGTGGTATTGGTCAGATAGTAAAGTTGCGGAGACTCTGGGAAAGGATTGGCAGAAGGGTGGCAAAAGCTCCTCTGCGGAAGGGAAGGCGTGAGCGAACGTCCAAGGGTTGATAGTGCTAGACCAAATTTTCGTCTTGGCGTTCGACGTGTATTGAATGGTGTTCCGGCGTTGTAATACAACCAGCGCAATGTCAATACGGATCGTGGCAGGTGGCACCGCTCGTATCTTTTCAAAGAACACTTCCTATCCAATCCCACCACTTGGCGACATCAGCGCCCTCTGAGCCCGAAACATTCCCACCCGCCACAACCACCGAGACATTGACTTCTTCCATCTGTGAGAACTCAAACTTCCCTTCTCCCCCATCACCAAGCCATTCCTTTTCTTCCCCAGCATCAGCAGTATCGCCCATACTGATCCCCGAATCAAGCAAACCTCTCAACCGCGAGTTGCGTACATTGGTAATCTCTGCCTCCAACGCTGTCCTCACGAGTGGTGCCGGTAGCGCGGTGAACAGATCGAGCTTGTTGGCTGCTATAAGCATTGGGATTTCACTAGGTGCTTTGGACGTCGTAGCTCCGGTAGCCCGCTTCTGTAGGAGCAGCAGTATATCGTGCAGGTACTCTGCCGCCTCTCGTAGTCCCTCGTCCGCACTTCGGGCTCCACCAGACCCCGAAGCAGATGATGATGATAGATTCGCCGCGTCGACGAGGAAGATTATGCCCTTGAGTTTCTGCGGTTTGACGATGCTGTCGAGGGCGTGGTGGCGCAGTTTGCCGTGCCCGGGGTTGTCGATGAGGAGGAAGCGCTTGTGGACTTGGAGGGCGGGGTCAGCGGCGGAGCGGTAGCGTGAGGAGGAGGTGGTGGTTATTATGGGCAGCGACACTTCGACGGTTAGGGGTGTTTGGGAGGTGTGTGTTGCGGCGGGGTTGCCTCGTTCGAGCTGCAGGGTGGCCGAGAGTCAACGTAGAATGTGATGTTATGGAGATTGGAGAACGCTTACGAGTGTCAGCAGAGAGGTCTTGCCGGAACCACTTGGTCCGATGAGGAGGAATGAGGGGAGGTGGGTCGTGGTGCTCGAGCGGTAGATTATTAGGTGCAGGAGGAGAGGGATTGTGATGGCGATGATGACTGTGATGAGTATTGCGGATAGTGATGGGCCCATCAGTGAAGAGAGCCATCCTTGTGAGTCTGACCAAGACATGACGATGCGGAGGTCGATGAAGGAGGCCCTAAAAGCAGACGCTACAAAAAGAAAGATTCGCGAGAGACTTCTGAATGGCCAAGAGTTTCCGACGCTACAGTACAATTACATACGTATGTATGTAGCGGCCTTTCACATGAGATCTTGGGGGATTTCTATTCTGCATATACGCTATAATTCTTTACATTTCAGCTGAGTAAGCCCCTCCATTGTTTGTTTACCTACTAACTGACGCATAGCACCTTGCTGTCATCCTCAATAATCAATCACACCCATCATCTTGTCATTTCTGTTCTCGCTGTCACGCATCCATCTTGTCACATCTGTCATGACTGTAACTGCTCTCTTCAAGTTCCCTTCAGCTGTAGCAGAGACTCAGTGTTGTCTTTTCTTCTTAAACAATGAGATTATTCTCTTCTCTCACAACTTCAAGACTTACTGATCACATGTTGACAACATCTGATTCTTTACTGAGATCTTCTGAGACTTAAAAGAAAGACAAATAGTCTACTATTGCTGTTATCTTCACAATACACAAGACTGAGTGTCAAAAGAAGATGAAAAACATGCTCAGCAGAGAATGAAACTGTTAAAGATAACTGTTAATGTGAGATGTGCATGTGCATAGTCTTTTACAAAGATCATGTAACTGTAAGTCATATAAAGAGATGCTCTCAGTACTCTCACACTTTGAAGAATTTAAATCAGTTTAAGAGATCTTCTCACTTCTGTAGTCTTATTGCTGATTAAATAGTAAGTGACTACAAAGTAGTGAAAGTAGTCAGAAATCTTTGTGAGATGAATTAACTGACAAATTAAAAAGCTTTTCTTAATATTAAAGATCATTAACTGTTTTTAAAGAACATTCACAATGAAAGTGCTGCTTAAAGAAAGCAGCATTTAGATTTTAAATAATAAGAAAATGCAGAGGTCTGAGAAAAACAGTGTTTAATGACTTAAAAATGACTAAAAAAGAAGAATTAAAATGTATTTAAGATTAAGATAAGACTGTCTCTTCTTTATAGTATTTACTAATTATTCTATAAACTATTTAAAATAACAGACTCTCTGTTGACTTAATCTTTACTAACTCACAATAACTCATAATTCTTTGCTGTTGTAGTTATTTTATGATGATGAATGTCACTCATTACATCAATAAGCTGAGATGATTACTTTACATCTTGATGATTTAAAATGAGAAAGAAAGCTGAGTTTTTAAAGTATACATGCTCATAGTAAAGAAGAACAGTGACATTGTGACTGCAGAGCTTTAACAGATAAGTTTCTCTTATTTATAACATCTTTACTAATATTATTATCTATAGATTAAACATTAATGTCATTAAAGATGACATCTTCATTACATGCTTACAAATAACTTTGTTAATGAGTAATATTGTTACATTCTGATCTGAGATGCCTCAAATATTAGGGCTAAAGGTTTGTGCTTGTTAATATAAAAGTCTCAGTGTGCAGTGTAGGGTAAACCAGTAGTTGATAACTTGTATTGAGTTGAACATGATTGTTTTCATAAGAGAAATGATTCTTTCTATATAAAACAAGAGTCAACTCTTAAAGAGTTGACTCAACCTGCTAAGGGTCAACTCAACTGTTACAACCATACTCAGTTAAAACTAACAAAATGAGTTGAATGCAAGAACTGCATAATCTTCAGCATGAGATGATGAGTTGAGTGTTGACTTAATCATGAGAATGTCAAGTCAATCCTTAGCAGGTCAAGTCAACTCTTTGAGAGTTGACTCTTGTTTTATATAGAAAGAATTGTTTCTCTTATGAAAACAATCATGTTCAACTCAATACAAGTTATCAACTACTGATTTACCCTACATCACACACTGAGATTCTTATATCAACAAGCACAAATCTTTAGCCCTAATATTTGAGGCATCTCAGATCAGAACGTAACACTTTGAACACTCTTACAATATAAGAATGACAATCAGTGCACAGAAGTCAGCTTTGACAAGTCAAGTCAACCTTCAAGGCCTTCAGCAAATGATCAATGTACTTAAGGTACTGACACTCAATGTGTTCACAGACAAGAGAGAGAAGCTGTGAGCCTTCTTGATCAAGCTTGAGTTATATATTGAATTCAATCAGACAAAGTTCAGATCTGAGATGAACAAAGATCTGTTTATCATATCATATCTCAAGAATGCAGCATTCAATTGAGTTAACCTCAAACTGCATGAGTTTCTTGACAAGACATCAAAGAAATGAATGAACAATAAGAAATTCATATTCAGCAACTATAAGAAGTTCAAGGATGAGCTTCAGAGAGCCTTTGAGATAGTTGATGAGAAACAAGCAGCGAAAAGATGACTTCACATTCTAAAGATGAATAAGTCAGCAGTCAAGTATGCAGCAGAGTTTCAGTGAATCACAGCCTTAATGAATTGAGACAATGACACTTTAGTATTGCAATACTATTGAGAACTCAATGAGACTATTAAAGATGAGATAGTCAAAATGAATCAACCTGAAGAGCTTCAGAATATGATCAATATCTTCATCAACATTGACAGTCATCAATGAAAATGATGAATGAAGCATACAGAACACTACACATCAAAGATGTAAAAAAGACATTATATTCTCAGAAGAGGTGATTCTATGAATCTCAACACAATTGAGAAGCATCATGAGCAACAACCACAAGTAAAGCAAGAACAGTGCATGAGCAAGCTCTATAAGCCTCAACCTTGATGAGTAGAGACTTATAAATGTTATAACTGTGAAAAGCTCAAACATCTTGCAAGAACCTGCAAGAAACCTCAACAAAAGAGAAAAGAAGTTGCAGCAACAAATACACATGTAGTGCATGATGCTCTGAGCTGAACAGCCTGCTATAATGACATGTGCTGAACACATATGAGCAGCAAAGATGAAGTCAAATGATACTCACAGATACTCAAGAAGAAACAAAACAGTTATGACATGACAGGTCAATCAAAGAAATTAGTTATTCTAGAAAAAGTCAAGATTAAAGAAACCAATACTCACAAAACTCAGATAGAAGAAGACTACAGCAATAGCATCTGAATAGCTCTGAATTCAGACACAAACTCAAAGAATGTCAACAACTGAGAAGTTGACATGAAACTCAAAACAAGATATGAGCACCCTGAGAATCAGTGCTGAAAGATGTGTCAACAACTGCTAAAAAGACAGCAGAAAGAGCTTAAGAAAAGAGTTAATGATCTTAAGAAGCAACAAGAAGAAACAGAAGAAGCAAGAGCATGCTTAAAACTCAACAAGTTGATGAAAGATGTATGAATGACAATCAACTCAGTACTGAAACAACTTGTGTGAAAAACTAAGAGCCACAAAATCAAGATCTGTTTATCTGCAGAGTACTCAACATCAGACAGTGATTGATGAACCTTTTCAGAAGGCTACATGTCATCTGAGTTTCTGAATAAAGTGAAAGCACTTCAGAACCAGGTTCAGTGAAAATATGATCAGTACAAACTGCACCTACACTCAGAATGAAATATTGAGAAAGACAGCAAGAAATACATACAACTGATTATACAAGAAATAGAACCTAAATGATTTCAGAACCTCTGAAGAAGAGTAAGTGACACAGTACAGTCAAAAAACTGCAAGCTTCCTCAAAGAGACTAGAGAACAAGAAGCTTTTAATGTCTCAGAAGAATGATAAGAACCATAAGATATGAGTTAACATTCAGGTTGAACAAGATAGACTTCTTCAAGCAATGATAGACTCAGAGGCAATCAACAACTATATTTCACAGCAAGTGATAAGAATGCTAGAATTAACACTGCAGTGAGTGCTGAAGTCTATGCAGGTATATATAATCAATGAAGAATTTGAGTGAATAACAGACCAGGTTCACATCAAAGTCATAATACTAGAAGATTCACAGAAGTTGATGTTTGATGTTCTCAATTTGATCAAGTATGACATCATACTAGAAATGCTCTGATTATGTGAAAAGAACTCAAGAATTGATTGAATTAGCAAAGAATTATACATCATGATAAATGTGTATGAGATCTCTGAACAATCAGAAATGAGCTTATCAGAGCATAAGTCATGAGATCACAAAATACCGCTATTGAATGACAAGCAGTCAAAATGAATGCCACTGTACTCAATAAGTGAAGATCAGCTCAAGAAAGTCAGAACTTATCTTAATGAAAATCTCAAAAGAGGATTCATCAGATCATCAAAGTCATTGACAGAATATCTGATTCTGTTTGTATCAAAGAAAGTTGACACAAAGCAACTATGTGTTGACTATAAACAACTCAACAAGATAACTAGACAAGACAGTTATCTCTTATCATTGATTAAAGAGTTACAAAATTGATTAAGTAAAGTCAAGTGGTTCACAAGTCTGAACTTGAAAGAAGTCTATTACTGAGTATGAATGAAGGAAGGCAAAGAATGAAAAACAGCATTCTGAACAAGATACAGACACTATAAATACACTGTTATGCCATTTGAGCTCAAGAACATTCTCATCACCTTTCAAAGATTAATTAATGACACATTGAGAGAATACCTTAATGATTTTGTGATCACATACCTTGATGACATTTTAATATATTCAGATGACCTTGAAATGCACTGCAGTCATGTGCACAAGGTACTGAGAAAGCTTAACAAAAGAGCTTTGTATGTGAAGAAGTCAAAAAGCAAGTTTGAAGCAAAGGAAATCAAATTTCTTAACTATATAATTCAATCTGAGCAAATTAAGAAGAACTCAAAAAAGACAAACACAGTCAGAAACTGACCTCTGTCAAAATGAGTCAAGAAAGTACAAGTCTTTTTAGAGTTAATGAACTATTATCAGAAGTTTGTACTTAATTATGCAAAGATTGCAGAACCTCTTACACAACTAATGTGTAAGAACAAGAAATGACATTGAGATAAGAAGCAGAAGAATGCATTTCACACATTAAAGAAAAGCTTTAGCAGAACAGCACACCTGAGAATACTCAATTCAACATGTAAAAAGATACTGAAAACCAACACATCAGATTTTGCAGTAGGTGCATGCTTGTACCAGATTGAGAATGAGCAACAGAGACTCATAGCCTATCAATCTAGAAAACTGTCAGAATTTGAGAAAAGATATGAGGTTCATGACAAAGAACTTCTTGTGATAGTGAAAGCACTGCAAGATTGAAGACCTTATCTCACAGATACTGAGAAGTCTATTCAAATCTACACAGATCACAAGAATTTGAGAAACTTTGCAACAATAAAACAGTTGAATTGACAACAGGTTTGCTGAGCTGAACAGTTAGTCAATTACAAATTTCAAATCCATTACAAGAAGAATAATGAGAATGATGAAGCAGACGCTTTAAGTAGACAGTCTGATCACAAAGAAGTGAAAAAGATTCACATCAAAATTTTGAGTGAAGACAACAAGAGAATTCTCACAAAAGACTTAACAGCAATGTATAAGATGAAGCAAACTCTCTTGATGAATGAAGAGTTGATATAAGTATGTCACAACAACAGGGTCAGTGAACACCTTGAAGTCAAAAGAACTGAGAACCTCATACAAAGAAGACACAATATCAGCAATCTTAAAGATTGAATCACTGAGTACATCATCAAATGCAATTTATGTCACAGAAACAAGATTCAGAGAGATAAAAGATATGATGAAGTAACACAACTAAACACACTGAATGTGTCATGAAAATCAGTTACCATGAACTTCATAATGAAGTTACTGACATCAAAGAATCTGACATGAGAAGTGAAATTCAACAGTGTATTGACTATAGTTGATAGACTGATCAAGTACACCATGTTCATTTCATTTAAGAAAACCACAACAGCATCAGTATTGACATACATCATACTGCAAGAATTGATTAACAATCATGAGCTATCAAAGAAATTTATCATCAACAGAGACAAGCTGTTTACAAGCAAATTTTTGAGAAATGCTCACAGCAGAACTCAGAATAAATCATAAGATGT
>JAABUP010008592.1_pt1 | contig 12951 bp, 4 predicted proteins | sample 5559201 | NCBI WGS metagenome assembly JAABUP01 (sample SAMN10711887, study PRJNA513373) | rock metagenome | isolation source: Antarctica rocks | place: Antarctica | reverse complement strand
GGTAGCTAGATAGGAGCCCTTACTCGAGCGTAATATTTTAGCTCTTATATATATCCTATACTCTTTCTATACGTGCGCGTAGGCACGTAGTAATAGATAGGTCTCGTTCCGTACTTTTTACGACCGTATTACGTTAATCCTTAACGCCGTAGCCGCTAATATTCTCGAGGAAGGAATAGGAGGAGGAGGAGGACGAAGGTAAGCTATTTACCGCCGCGTTACTAGTATCTATCGTCTATTTACCTAATATTCTAGTTACTATCCTATTTCGCTAGTCGGTATACGTGTTATTAACTCTACTAGTTCTTAACGCTTTAGTCTCGGAGCTGTCGCACTCCTTAAGGGGGGGATCTCTTAGCTCTCCTAACTACTATAAGTAGTAGTAGGAGGTTCGTAGCTAGTACTACGTACAGGTGGATCCCATTACTAGCCATTCCTATTCTTTAATATACCGCTCTTTAAAGATACGCTAGAACTAGGCTCCCGATATAAGTAGGAGGCTTTATAAACGACGTCTATTTACTAGCGTATAGCGAGTTTACTAAGGCTAATTATAAGCACCTAGAGAGGGTATACGAAATCTACCTATATTAGGTACGAACCTATAGGGCGACGTTCGCCCTCTAAAAGTATAAGCTAATATACCTATTTCGGACCCTAAAGAAATTTAATATAAAGATAATAATTAACTTTAATAACGCGGTAATTAAACCGGGATCTAGCTTATAAGTCTTAGAGCTCTATATCGACCCTAAACTACGCTAGGGCCCCTATATTACCTAGTTAAAAGTAAGGGTAGCTATCTAGACTAGGGCTATTAACTATATAGCGGGGTCGATATAGGGAGCTACCCTCGAGAAGTATAGACTAGTTTATAATATAGTAGTAAGACTAATACTAACGTTTACCGCCCCGATCTAGTACTAATCTAAAGGTATAAGCGAAGCGTCGAAGACGCCCGCGAGAATACTAGCTATAATCTAGAACTAGTACTTTAGAACGGTACTAGGGATATATAAGGCTACCCCGGTCTAGGTTCTTAAGGCGGAATTAATAATTATACCGATAGATTAGTAACTTAATAGGCTAGTTATATAATACTAAGTATTAAGAGGGGCTAGCTCCGTAATAATAAATAGGAATAAGATAATTTAGAATAGGCTCTACCGGCGGAGGAGGCGCGACCTACTATCTATACTAATTTAGGAGAAGGAGAAGTAGGCCCTCGACTCCCTAGGCTATAACTATTAATAAGGCGGCTACTACTATTAGGAAAAGATAGGGCTAGACCTCTAGTACTAAAACCGAGGAATACTAGAGTATTAAGGTAATTAACGCTACCGGCCGCAAAGCGGTAGTTTAGACCATAACTTACGATACGCAAGAATAGGAACTAACGTAAGTTCTCACCGTAGTGTAAGAGACCTAGCGGCACCGCCGTAGGGTTAACAATTAGCAAATTATATAGATAAGAGGGAGTTTTAGACTAGAGCGTAGGCTCTAACGGTTTCTCTAGCGGCTAACGAGTATATCTAATACTCGGAGGTAAAAGGTATAAGGAACACCCTTATTAGTAATATAGTTTTACTAGAGTAGGAGTATAAACAATTAAATTAAATTAAGGTAATTAACGAGAATATAAAGTACTAGGTACGGCGACGTTAGGTCGATAGATAGGAGAAGTATAAGATAGACCTCTAGAGCTAGTAAATATCTCCCGCTTAATAAGGCGGTCTATTTAATAATCGCCTAGACTACTACTATATACTACGGAAAGTAGAAAGCTTAATAGCGATTTAGCTTTAGAGCGGTAAGATCGGCCTAAACTACTTTCTCTACCGTATATATATTTTAACAGTAGATAGCGGCGAATACTTATATAGATAGAGGAGGTAAAACGTAAAGTATATTCTCTTTTTCTACCCTAAATTTAGAGAGGCCTAATAGCGGCTTTTTATAGAGGCTAGTATAACCGATACTCGAAGGATACTAATTAAAATAAATAGTATTAGAGTAGCGGTACGGTAGATAGTAGAAACTAGGGTAATTATATCCTTTTCGCTTATAAGGGATTAACTAGTAAAGTCGAAGCTCTTATAAAGTATTAAGACGGAGGGCCTAGTATAAAAGAAGAGAAAGAGGAAGAAGAAAAGAGCGGGGGCTAAAGGGGTAATAACCGCCCTAAGACTAACCGCGTAAACTTAACTACTTTATTTACTCTACCGGCCGTAAAGCGGTAGTTTAGACTATAATTTATAATACGTAAGAATAGAAATTAAAGTAAGTTCTTACTATAGTATAAGAGACCTAGCGGTACCGCCGTAGGGTTAATAATTAGTAAATTATATAGATAAGAGGGAGTTTTTAACTAGAGCGTAGGCTCTAACGGTTTCTCTAACGGCTAACGAGTACGTCTAATACTCGGAGGTAAAAGGTATAAGAAACACCCTTATTAGTAATATAGTTTTACTAGAGTAGAAGTATAAATAATTAAATTAAATTAAAGACCGAACTATTAATATAGTAGGGTTAACTTAGTAGAGTAGACTTGCGTCGGTTATGCGCGTAGCTAGTCGCGCAACCGCGGGAACTAACCGTATTTAAGGGGGTGTATATATATAAAGATAGGGGGTGTACATACATTAAAAGGGGGTGTACACCTATCCGTTCCCGATAAGAAAAGCGTTTTCCGATTCTATTATCCTATTTCTACTTTTACCTATTATAGATTGAAAAAGTAGAAATAAAAATTATGCTAATCGTAACTATCCCCGGATACTTTTTCCTTCTAGATGAAGCCAACCCATTCAATCAATCATCCACATATGAGGCACCTTCTCTCTCGTGATTCTCGACAGGGCGCTGAAGACGTCATTGAATTGAACCATCTTGAATAGCCATGATAGGCGAAGAGAGACAGCCAGGGCGGCTTCGAACGTCTCTACAACGCAGACATGTATCAGAAAAATCGCTTTCTCAACCAAAGCCACTCGGGAAATACACCCTTTCAGCCCCGTCTTCGATCGGAGAGAAGCAACAAGAGCTTCCCACCTCTCTCGACGTGAATCCTGGCCCTTCAGAAAGCGGGAACAGTGGCCTTTGGGGCGAAGTCTATGATACTTTTATGACTTCAAACGCATCACCCGACCTACGGGATGTTGCGAGGCTCCTTCGAATCGAAAGCCGAGACGATTTTTCGTTGTCTGCGAACGCCTCCGACGGTGGAACAAAAGTATCACGGGAATGGCGCCTTTGCAAGGAAATATTACGTTTGGCAGAGACCAAGAAGACCGAGCTTAGCAAAGGCACCGAAGGCCGATTGATAGAAAAAGTGCGGCGTTCTTATAGCGAAATCATCACCTGGGTACAAAAGTTTGTGGCTTTAGGGGACGTCGTATGTCAAATAGATCCTATACATATTGGGCTACCTTGGGCTGGGGTCAGGGCTATCTTGATTGTATGTATGCGGTTTTCTGTTCAACGCTGAGGTCGCTGATGCCAAAAAATACGGCAGATCTCCATCCATGATCATCAAATCCAAACTGAGATCCTTGCCGGAATCGCAAGCCTTGCCAGGCTTGTCTGCAGGTATGCTGTGTTTGAGGAGGTATACTTACAGGATAGTTCTTTATTACGAGAACCCCTTAAACTCAAATTGAAAGCCGCACTGAAAACGCTCTACCTGGCCGCATTTCGATATCTCGTGGAAGTCACCTTGCATTTGAAGCGAACTCCAATAGGCTAGTGGTTGGATCTTGTCATGATGAGGGAAAGTTGCTAAACCGAACATGTAGCAAGGCACCTACACGGTATGACGCTTTCGGAGAATCTGAGACACCTTTATGACGATGTTAAAACAAACGAAGAGGAAGTTCTGCGTTATGAGACAATGACCATCAGAGCGAGTATCTTTCCCCTACAGAACCTTCCAAAAACAGTTTGTGACCTGACTTATAGCATCTCATACTCAATACGTCGAAGTGCGGAATAGACTCTGCACTTATGAAGACCATCTTCGAAGTCAGTACACTTCTACACCTTAAGTCAGATAGCTGCTTGCTTATCAAGAGACTCTTAGGCGAAGAACGGAAGAACATATCTGAATGGATATCTAAGATGGACTTTTATTCTCATCACCGGGAGATGAAGGCAAGAGTGCTTTCTGATACGGGCCATTGGTTTCAAACTAGGAGAGAATTTCAATCTTGGATTGAAAGCGATCAATGCTCACTGCTATGGCTCCGGGGTAATGGTATGCCTGTATCTGTCCATCAAACGGGGCCAAATCCCAATTGACCATACTTTCTAGCGGGGACTGGGAAGACGAGCCTTGTGTGAGTTTCATTTGGACCTAGATATTTCTGTTTGACTCATCTTTCATGCCAGCTCATGCGTCGTCGAGAAGTTCTTAGAAAGGCCATGCTTAGACAGCAACGAAGCTTTAGCCTACTTCTATTGCTCACGAACCACGAACGACACATTACAGCGAGACCCAAGGGCAATACTTTTATCTGTCCTTCGCCAATTGGCATCGCCATTTCCTGATCTTCCACTCAAGCCGCCGGTCTTATCAGTCTACCAGAGAGAAGTTTCAAGAGGCAGCCAGGGAGCGCAGCTGTCCATCGATGAGATTACAGCTCTGCTGACTGACCTTGTGCAGAATCACTATGCGAGAGTGACTCTAGTCATAGATGCACTTGACGAATGCGACGTCGGCAGACGCGCGCAGCTCCTTGACATAATTACAAAGCTAACATACAATCCTCAATCAATTGTGAAGACACTCGTTTCAAGTCGAAACGATCCCGATATTGAGCGCCACTTCTCTAAAATCCCAAATCTGTCGATCACTTCAGCAGAAAACGCCGGTGATATCATGACGTTTATCAATTCAGAATTAAGCCAACGGCTTCTAATGGGCAAAGCTAGCAAGCACTTGAAAAAGCGAGTAGGAGATGAACTAAACAGGAAAGCCAACGGGGTCTTCCGATGGGTTGCCCTTCAGGTTGATGCATTATGTGATCCAGATCGTGTTTACAGCGAGAAGGATGTTGAGTATTTGCTACCGAAACTTCCAGAAACCCTTGAGGATACCTACGCGGCGATTGTGGACAGCATAGACACTCTAACACCCCCTAGTCGTGATGCATTTAGGAATGTGATCAAGCTGCTAATGTGTGCGGAGTATCCAATGAACGTAAGACAAGTCCTGGAGGCCTTAACCATTCTCTCTGAATCACGCAAGGCTGAGTGGGACACGGCTATGATCCTCAAAATGGCGCGGGGCTTGGTTTCCTTGGAAATTGATCCTTTACGGTTCGCTTTTGCTCATCTATCAGTAAAAGAATATTTTGAACGCAGATCTGACCTGAGCGGAGAATTTGCCCACGCTATCGCCGCTGAGGCATGCTTGAGGATTTACCTCAGATCCGATTGGGATTACGTGGAAGATCTCGATTTTCGTTGGTACGCACTCATTCACCTCGGTCGACATTGTTCGAAGTCGGGTAAATTAAGACAAGAATTGAGGCTTCGAGATCTGATGCAGGCATTCTTTCTAGACCGAGACTCTAACAATGCTTTCAGAAAATGGAATTCCGACAGCTTTAAAACAGATGTGGAAACGGCTCCAGGTACTTGCAATGAAAAGAGAAGAAGCCAGTCCCGTCCAGGTCTACCATTGTTTATGATCTGTGTCTACGGCTTCGATGATTTTGTGGTTCCTGCGATCGAGAAGACCGACGGCGCACTTCTTGCAGAGAATTTCTACCACGACAGACCGCTAGAAGTTGCCGCATTTTATGGAAACTTTGTCACGATGAAGCTGGTTTATAACGCTGCTTCTTCGACGTTCAAGTCCCCCATACGGGCCAAAGAGTGGTTAGCAGCAGCAGCGCTGAGTGGCAGTCTAGGCGTTTGGAAATTTGCAGTAAAGCACATTGAAAATATACCGCTCAAAAGTGCAATCATCAAAGCAGCACAGGTTCCAAATTATGGAAAAGAGATGGTCTGCAGTCTCTTGACAGATACGGTTGACGTTGACGAAGAGATCCTTCTTGAGACACTTCAGCGTTGTGCGTCTTTTGATACACTTGACGTCATACTGGCAAAATCGCATACGCCTAGATTCACTAAGCATATGTTGAAGGCGGCGGTAGAGAACCCATTCATCAATCCCGAGCTGGTGGAAATGATCCTTGCAGAAGGCCAGAAACTTCAGGTATCTGAAAGTACAATTATAACGGCGTTTCAGACTTTACCGAGCAATAAAGAATCCGTCGTAAAAGCGTTGTTGAATCATGTTCCATGTTGTGAGATATCTGAAGAGATGGTCTGCCTCATAGCCAGACACAGCATAGTCACAGATATTGCAAGTCTGGACCTACTCCTTGAACATTGTTCAATTGGTCGTATCACAGAGGACTTGCTGGTGGCGGGTGCTAGGAGCTATGGAAGAGATTCCACTGTGCTCAAATTCTTTCTCGAGCGTTCTTGCAGTCGTACGATCAGCCAGCAAGTGCTCCAAAGTGCACTTTTGGAAAGGCATTCACTCGACAGATTCGGAATCCTGCTCTTCTGGCCGGAGTGTCCCCCAGTACTTGAAGAAAGCCTCTACATCATGACAGAGGAATGGGGTTCGCAGGCAGGTCTGCCGGTAGCCATGAAACATTGTAGGTCACTGCATATAACCGACGCTTTCCTACAGGCCTGCGCTGCCAACAGGGACGTGTCAGAGATGGAAATGGTCATTTCGTTACCCAGGGCAGTTCCAATATCCAGAGAAGTCGTATGCGCGTCTCTCACGAGTTCTTGGGATGCGGCAGAGAAGTTCAGACTCCTGTTACACCACAAATGCGGCTTCGACCTTGAACCTTCAGAGACCATCCTTCGTCAAGCACTCTCCAATTACCATTGCAAGCTAGGTCTAGTTCTCATCCTTGCCAATCGCTGGACTAAATTACCGGTGACGGAGGCGACAATGATAGCTTCGGTTGAAAATCCGCGGGATGGGACTCAAGTTTTTGAGTTTCTCCTTAGGCATTGTGAGTCCGTCGAGACAGGCCTTACCGAAGATGTCCTTTTTGCTGCCATTCGGGGCGACAATCTAGAATTTGTGGAATATTTCAAACAAATGAGACCCAACTTTGAAGTTAAAGAGGAATACCTGATTGCTGCGATGAACCCGTACAGCACCAATATGGCTGTCCTACGAATTCTGCTGTCCCAACTTGGCGATTCTCCTATCTCAAGCTCTGTGCTCGAAGCAGCTGCTCAACAGGGGAATCAATCAATGGTTGAACTTATCCTGGAACAACCGGGCGCTCCTCACCCGACCCCACCTATGCTAGACCTCGTCAAAGAAACCCCACCTCACATAGAGACCGATGAAGATGTCAGTTTCGAGGCAGTCTTATCAGCAGCGTCGAAGGAAGCAATGCCCGATCAATATGACGCTTTTGAGCTCGGCACCACGAAAATTGACGGTCTGCTCTCAAAATATGGTGACCCAAAGCTGGACAGCAGCCTTCTCATTGAAGCTGCAGCTGAGCGGGAAGATGGGAAATTCGTTGTGCAGTATCTCCTCTCAGGTTTTCCAAAGACGGTCGTGACCCGAAGAGCTCTGCTGGCCGCAGCGAGAAATGAAGAAGCCTTGACTACGCTGCTTGACTTTCTTTTGCACTATTCGGGTATAAAAGCTGACACCGAACTGTTGCAACAAGCTGCCGGAAACAAATACCGGGGAACCCCGATGGTTGAACTCTTGTTGGCCAGCTTACCTGCGGATACAGAAATCGAGAACCCTGTAATTGCAGCTGCGTTGCAAAACCCATATTGCGGCCGATCACTCCTGGAACTAATACTTGAAAGGCAACCGAATCTCAAAGTCACTCAAGACCTTGTGGATGCCGCTTCTGAGAATAGCTTTCAAGGCAACTTCCTCCTACACATGCTTCTAGATCATAGCTTGAAGTTGTGCTCAACGAGATCGGCGGATCTTGTTTTGTGCAAGATTCGTGGCAGTAAGAACGGTCTTCGCGACAACGTCTTCATCGCTGCATGCTACGAGAACGAATCCGTTCTTAGATTTTTACTATCACAAGCTGCACCTGTCAAGGTCGTTTCTGGCGAGCTCGGTACCCCACTAAATGTTGCGGCTCATGCTGGTAACAATAATGCTGTTGCTATCCTGTTAGATTCTGATAGTGACCCTGAGGCCTGCAGTGCGCTATATGGTACACCACTGCAATCAGCGTGCTATCAAGGGAACCTAGCCATGATACGAACCTTGTGCAAACACGGTGTCGAACTTGATCGCCAAGACAAGACAGGGAGGACAGCACTCCACACAGCACTAAGACAAGGCCGATATGACCTTGTGTGTTTGCTTCTATCTCTTCGAGCCTCGACAACAAAGTGCGACAATCAAGGAATGACTGCAATGCATCACGCATCTACCTACACACAGTCCACAGAGTGCGTCGGTAAATTGATTGAATCAGGCATGCCGGTTGACCACGAGGACTCACAGCAGTGGACGCCCTTGCACTGGGCGGCAAAGGCCGGCTCATCTGCCCTGGTAAGTCAGCTTCTTAAGGCTGGGGCTAGTAAGAGCAAGGTCGACGCATTGGATAGAACGCCGTTCCAGACTGCGATCTTTTGCGGAAACGTCCATTTAAGACCACAACTGTTCATCTCTGATGGTCCTGGCAGTCAAGTGGAAGCTGTAGGCGAAGAGCATCAAGGAATCACTTGTGACATTTGTAACATGGTAAGTCGTGATGCAGCAGATCGCGACGCGAAATTCCCATACATTAAACCTTGCTAGCACAGCTGACCAAATTTCGTCTCGCAGGATGTTTGGGGTCCAAATTACAAGTGTGCTGACTGCGAGGATTTCGATCTCTGTTTCCGCTGTATAGCTGATGCTGATAGGGTACACGATACTAATCATCACTTTAAGGAGTTGTAGGGTCAAGTGCGGTACCAGCGTTCGCTGGTAAAGCAGAGTCTCTTGGCTAGATGGAGCGTGCCGCCTTAAAGAGACTTTTTCTTTCCAGGTACGACTTGATAACGGATACCGACTTCCATATGAATACCTACGTTCCTTCTACTAGCTAAAACGGTACGGTTCAAAAAAATGTTGCTCACGGTTTGATTTGCACTGAAGGCCCTGCGTAAGTGGTCATATATGTGCGGGAAAATATGAGCCCCAATGAAGACCAAGCTCATTATTACTCTTCATGCCAAATTTCGTGGGCTGCACTGTTATGCTTTCCCGCCCATAGTACCTTGCCTTGATTATACTGCTATTGATGGCGGAATTTCAAAGCGAACAATCCATCACGAGGCATGTGAGATAAGATCAGAGGAGCCTGGATTACTTCCTGGCAATGCTGAACCGGGAGTCGTTACGTTGAATTTCTTGACAAGAGCCTGAGGAGCCCCCATGGATACCATAGGAATGGAAAGTAAGGCAGATGAAAACCGGCTAGAAACGCCTGCGCGACTTCCGGGTGAGTGAAAGAGGTGTACACTTCGTACTGCCTGTATCGTCAAGAAGTCGTCAATGCGCTCCGACCCGCAGTGCTACCTGCCGAGTCCTATGTGTGACACAGACTGTTGAATGTTCTCCACTAAATGGGCCATTTGTCATGGGTACATATCTCAGAGATGGAGCTACGTACCTGCTCTCGGTGTCCAATTTTGGAATAAAGCCTTTGCTGTGCCTCGTCTCCCGGCGTGTGAATATTCAGTCACACTCCACTGCGGAGGAGAGATTGCATCGGCTCCCTGCGAGGAGGCAGAAGCAGTCTCGTAAAGGAGGCTTAATGTATTGTCCAGTCCGAGTGTCAAGTATCAGCTCGCCAGCATCAACCCACACCTAGCATGGATGGCCCGGACTGGTGAGCGGCACGGTGCTCTCATTTCACAGTGAATTAGCCAGCAAATTATCACGGAACCATGGTCCAGCTTCAGGGCACATGGTAGAGCGAGACACTATGAATACATGACGTCAATTGATTCAATTACAGTCAGCCAATTCCTTCCGTATTGAGCAATTTTGTACAAATAGCACAAGTCTCCGCTTTTGCGACCCCAAGTCCGCTATGGCACCAAGAAGCGAGTCACAGGCCAAATCAAATGCTATGTTCGAGGCAGGCAAGCAACCTCTAGGACAGTGCCTATATAAGGTCTGATCCGCTGATTCTTCGTTCCCCAATTCAGACAGTCAGGTACCTCTTAAGACGAAAACCTCTCTAAGCACAATCCTCTTCTAGCAAAATTTCTATATCACACCTTTCGTACAGCAGGATCAATCATATTTCCCCCAAACCACCATGGACGGGTCGGATCTTATGGCAGAACAAGTAGCTTTGGAGGATTAGGATTGATGGGGTCATCCTGACTTCGTCCTTTGCTGTTGGCTGAGGTCGATTTGCGCTTCGAGTCTTCATGATGGGTAGAAAGCCGTGGTCGTACGCTCTTCGAGACTTCGACCGTCTCGCGAGACAAACGCGGATATTTCGTGTGCACGTGAATAAGCGTCCAATTTGAGATGGTCTGGACGCCGTTTTACGATAGCCTTTCACATTTGCTAAACGATCAATACCTCAAGCTAAGGTATTAATCCGTAATCTTTAAACCATTCGAGAGCGCTGCTAAGACTGCTGCCTCAACTAGCCGAGTTAAGAAGTAGCCTAGCTTTAGAACCCGGAATATAAAGTAATTGGGAAAAATAAGGAAATCAAGAGAGTGAAGACGATAGAGAGGAAAAAAATATATATATGAAACTTTCTCCCCAACAGGCTGCGAGAGTGTTAGAATTAATGAATTGATTGAATACGTGCGTACCTACGAATCGAACCCTGGTCTCCCGCGTGACAAGCGAAAATCTACTATTATCAGTATTTGCAGCTGTGAGCGGTGCAAGGCAACTTGCCATAACCACTAGACCATTGAGGAATTTAACTATCTTTCGTTCATTGTTTTACTGCCTTATATATCTAGCTATTTTCGATTAATGTATAAAATCTTCAAGAAAGTAATTAATAGGACATTGATCTTCAAAACCATTCATGGTCATCTTGACGACTCACTTAAGTCAGCATTCACTATGTCTATAAGTCCCACGATGCCTTTTTCACGCCTTTTCTAAAGATTCTAGAAAGACTGTTGGATTTCAGCCCTATGCCAGGTAGTCCAGGTTTCTTAGTGGGCTGCCCAATCGGGTCTAGCGTCTTGGCACTCTCCTGATAATTCTTCCTGTTCTCCATGTAACCAACTTAATGAATCAATTACACACATATGAGACCTCACGTTCTCTACGTATTTCAACAAAGACTTCTAGAACGGGACCATGGTACGGAGTATTCTGACCTGTTCTCTTGGTGCCAATAAGTAACCCTTGTATGAGGAACTTGGTCGTAAAAATTACGAAGAAGATTCCGACTTTTCTAGCCACCACAACGCTCAGATTACTTAGCAGCGACTTCAGAGTATTGCCTATACTTGGTACTGTTTTCGCGAGAGGCCGAGAAAATCCGGCCAGGATACCGCGGTCCTTAGAACGCGGATATTTCGTGTGCAGGTGAGAAAGCGCCCATTTCGCGATGGCTTTGATGCCGCTTTACGAGGAATGCTCACATTTTATTTTTCGCGTTTAATTTGACCTAACGGTACTAAGCTTTTGGAATAGATGAAACGACTTGATTTGGTTCTATGGGAGACGTGTCATATTTATGCTGCGTGCCAAGCATGTAGGGCTAAGGCTGATTTCCAACGCTAAGGTGTAATTTTCGGGGTAATTGAATAGCTGCCTGCTGCCTAGCCGCTGCCTGGCTCCTATTCTTGGCAAATGCAACCATAGGGAGCATCTGTTTTCTGACGTTTTAGTATGTGAAATCAAACAACAGCATCATGACCGTCCACATTGTCAACACCCCTAATGAAGTAGTGTCTCTTCTCAACGATATCGAAAATCGACCAACGAATCCTCCCTCACTCTATCTAGACATCGAGGGCGTAAGGCTCTCTCGCCATGGCTCCATATCTATCATACAGCTCTTCAACGTACCCCAAAACCACGTCTTTCTTATAGACATCTTTGTTCTCCGGCAAGCAGCATTTGACACCCCGAATCGGTGTGGCATTACTTTACGATCGATTCTTGAGTCAGAAATAATACCAAAAGTCTTCTTCGACCTTCGCAATGATTCTGATGCACTCTTTGCCCATTTCAACATCTTCTTACGGGGGTCTCATGATGTTCAGCTGTTAAAAGCAGCTACGCAGCCATGGGCTAAACGGTTGGCTGGGCTTAGGCAATGCGTCGAGTATGATGCTCAACTTCCTGTTGATGTACTCAAAGATTGGCAAACGGTAAAAGCCAAAGGAAGGAAATTGTTTTCTGCAGAGGACGGCGGATCATACGAGGTGTTCAACATTCGGCCTCTATTGCAGGATGTCATCACTTATTGCGCGCAAGATGTCGTGCATCTACCCATCCTCTGGAGTACGTATTCAGACAGGCTCTCTAAAAGTTGGCTCAAGCGAGTGGAAGCAGAGACAGCAAAGAGGGTCACGTTGTCGCAGGCAGAATCTTATGATCCTAGTGGAGATGGTAAAGTCTGGAGTCCCTGGGCAAAAAAGGTGAAAGGTAAAGATTGGAATGTTTCCAGAAAGGTTAATGTGAGGCAGAATGAGGGTAACGAACTCTCTACCATGGAATACCAAGGAACAAAGGATCCTAAGAGCGTGGTACAATTAGTCAATGAGAAGCTTGCGCATCCACAAGCAGAGAAACTGCTTGGCGTGCATTCATCCTTTCCATTGTCAGTAGGAAATACTGAGCAACAGACCTCGAAGCGAATTACAAACATCATGGTAGCCCAAGAGAATAAGGGCGTTCCCAAGGTCACACACACTATTCTGCCAACAAGAAGTCAACGC
>JAABUP010008591.1_pt1 | contig 12953 bp, 11 predicted proteins | sample 5559201 | NCBI WGS metagenome assembly JAABUP01 (sample SAMN10711887, study PRJNA513373) | rock metagenome | isolation source: Antarctica rocks | place: Antarctica | reverse complement strand
GAGGGCGCAATGTCTGATCTTCATCGCTTCTTGAAATCTCTCTGCTCTGACCCCAGGCACACCTCGCATCATTTTGATCTTCTTGTAATGCCCTTCTTTCGCCCCTTCAAAGATCATCTCTGGCGGATCTACTTCCCAGCGCCACGTCGTGCCGACCGGATTGGTTCCATGACGCCAACAAAACACGCACTTGTTACTGCACGAGAGGGAGGGTGTGGTCTCCATGCAGAGATGCGACTTAATGCCGTAGAAAGAGAATTTATAGCAAGAGCCTCGACCTCGAAGAGCCGATTTGGTCCACCGGCAGATCTTGACACCTGAATGACTGCCAATAATGGTGTAGCCTTGTTTGGTAAGAGCTGCATATGTAGGAGACGATCTAGGAACCATGAGCTTCGGGGGTGGAGGTATTTGGGGGGCAGTAGAGGTAGTAAAGTCAATAGGGAGAGGTGAGGGGGATGGTTCTTGTGTAGATGCTACGAGGAACTGTGCACGGCCTTTTCCCCCAAGATCTTCGAGGTCGTCGACATTCGACTTTGCCTGAAGCCTTTGTCGTTTTGCAGGCCTCCGAGTTCTTGATTCTGTATCATCCAGCTCAACAGGCTCCTCCTCATCGCTCTCTATAGCGTAGCCACTGCCCATTACACCTTCTCCAAGACCTCCGCGAGCAGCGATATCCAGGAGCACCTTCGTCACACCATCTTCCCACTCCTCAAGTCTCGCTACCGCATCTGACTTGACATCGCCGAGCCCTATAGGAAATGCTCTCTTCCCGCCTGTCAATCTGGCCATCCATCTGTCAACCTCGATAGCCTGTGAGCAAAAGCCTTCTTCCTCTGTACCCCATCCTTCTCGGTCCCCAAAGCCGAAGACTGAGTAGCCTACTAGGCCAGAAAGTGGTGCGGTATCGATGCGGAAATCATGGTGGGTCTCTTGCAGGTGGCTTAGAAAATTGTCGAGGGCAGTATCAATATTGTAGGATGGGAGAAGTACGAGATAGAAGTATTGGACATCTTCAGCGGATTCGTGGATCCTGGGAGGAGTAACGAAGAAATTGTCGTTGTCGATGTAGGATAGATCATGGATCTGAGGCGTGAGTACGTCTGAGGTTTGGTCTTCCAGTGAGGCTTGCAAGCCTCTTGACAACGTCTGCGCATATTTCTCGGTCGCCCCTGTCAGTGACGAAAAGAAAACCAATGGTTGTATCCTCCCTACGGCTTTCGTCTCCGATTTGACCTTTCTCTCGATTTTTGAACCTGTCACTCTCCTTGGCAGGCTTCGAATACGAGCTCCGGCAGTCTCCAACTTCTTCGAAAGTCTCGCATCTGGGACTGCAGGCTCCCAGTTGAGGTCTATCTTCTCTTGCACAACCCTAATCAGCGGATTCTCTTCTAGCCAGCTCGCCTTCTCCGATGTTCGCGTGGCGGTAATTGGAGTAGTAGCAAGAGGAGATGATGACTGCTTCGGTCTTCGAGATCTCCAATATGCGTAGGTGCGGACAGCGAAGAAGACGGATATTACGCTAAGGACTATACAGAATCCATGCTCGTGCCAATGGTCAAACATATCTGAATAGCCTCCCGGTTAGCTCAAAGGTCCATACAACTGTCCCAAGACTGATCACAAAATAGATGTCAGAGCCAGGCGATCCTCATCAGTCCCAAGTGCCATCGCGACGGTAACAGGCCAAATGCATTGATTGTGAGGCTTGAAGAAATGTGTGGGCGAGGGGCATGCTACAGCTGTAGGGCTAGCGAATCACATGCCCCAAGCTCGAAGCTCCGCATGTTTACTTCATTTGTTTTCTTGGGAATCATGGGCTGAAACCTCCTCAAACGTTGCTTTAGAGGCGCAAATATCTTCATCCAGACCAGGGCAGTGGGGCATATGAGAAAAATGGTCACAAGCATGGCTCGTGAAGCTAGCAAGCGTTGCGCCGACCTGGCATCCCCCAGCTATGTGAATTTCACGCTCTCCATGTACGTCGATTGGTCCTTTACGGGCATCTACTAAACCGGATGCTAATTGTCACACTCTAGACTGATACTGCTCGGTATTCTGATATCGTACCTACCCCAGCACCACCGCATTATCTCTCGGCGCTCCTCCGAAGGCATCTCCCCATACTTCGTGCTTTTAGGCATGACATCAGGCACCTGCGCTTTTGCCAATATCCTTACGCTACCTGCCAGTCAGAGAGATCTAGCGTGCTGTAGGGAGCTAAACGCCTTTGACTGTACGGCGGGGCTGTTGGGGATTGCGCAGGTCGGGGTGCAGTGGGCTTGTTTTACTGTTATGTGAGACTCCAGCTTGAGATATTCTACGCACGGAGAACTTGAGGTTGACGGCGTGACCTTGTAGATTGTTCCTCTTCCTCCTCTTCTTCCCTCATGCGACGCCCCTCTTCCCCGTCTCAAAATCCAACACGCTTCCCACATACCGCCTGGCCATCCTTGTCTTCCTGACTTGCATCTTGCACCTGGTGGCTGTCTTCATCATATCATTGATCGTCCAATTCCGAGTTCCGTCGCATCTGAACGCCTGGGCCCAGACCCTAGGCATATTAGGCACCTGCCTTGCTGCGATCCAATTCTTGCCTCAGATATGGACGACATGGAAATTGCAACATGTGGGGAGCTTGAGCATACCAATGATGTTGATACAAACACCGGGAAGCTTTGTGTGGGTGGGTAGTCTCGCGGCAAGGTTCGGATGGGAAGGGTGGAGCACATGGGGAGTCTATCTTGTGACAGGCGTGTTGCAAGGATGTTTGTTGGCTATGGCTATCACGTTCGAGGTCAGAGAATGGAGGCGCCGGAATAGAGACGGCGGGGTTGGAGATACAAGCGGCGCGGGCAATAGTTCTGCTGGTCATGAAGATAATGAGCGGACGCGCTTGCTTGACAGTGAACGGTAGTTGTGACCTATCGACGAATGGGTTGGCCGGTTACGATATTCCATCACTCTTCTCGCGAATTCGCTGCAGCAATTCTGGGTATATGCCCATCTCGCTGTGTTGCGACGAATGAGCACGCAATAGTCATGTTTAACAAAAAAAAATCGGTGAGACTTGACTTGGTTGACAGAAAATGCAATTCGGAACGTCTGAGGGTTCGTGGTTGACTAGCTTCTTGAGAGCCGATGTTGCAGGTAGTAAGAATCGCCATCTCGGTTGATGCAGTGTCCGTTACCTAGGCTCAAATTACAGTACCTTATCGAGGTACAAGCACTGATAAATGCCCTCTTCGAGTTTAATTTTCCATTGCTTGATAATAGGCTTGGCGTTTTGAGAGAACCAGAGCAACAAATCCAAAGCATAGACACGTGCAGGCATTTAACAGTATGACCCCGTTCATAGCCCATTTATAAAGGTAGGTTAAGCTACTGACCCCTCTGATAAAGTAGCTTGTCGACGGCCGGTTAGCGGCAATCGCGCGTTCGGAAAGAGATGGTAAATAAGCTGAACAGGAAAAGGCTATCACTGACGAAAGTGCCAACGCAGAAAACGAAACCATGTAACGTTAGCATACGCTAAAAGCTTTGCTTCCATGCAAATCGATTATGTAACAAACATGCTGTGCGTGTGACCACAGCAGAATGACGCACGACGATGACTCGAGACTGGGCACATAGGCTATGACAGAAAATGACTGGTACTCAGTGCTGCCCGCTGAAGTTTGCAAGTCCGGGCCCGGAGACAGTGATGAAGTCCATTGTAGCCAAGATCCCATTGCTCAATACGGCTTGAGCCGCGTTCTCTTTGCGAAGCTGTAGACAAGCCAGGCATTCCCTCAGAACAAGTGGCAGTCGCATGGGCTATAGAACGAAAGTATCACGGCACAGTACCGCAGAAGTGCAAAGGCTCGTCTGTAGGCGCTTAAGATGAGTCACAATTGATAACCAGTGGCTCTAGAGTAAGCCTTTGATATCAAATTTGTTGCTCAAGTCGAGAACGCTTTGAGCCCACATTTATAGCGTTGGCGTCTAAGACTGCCACTTATCCTAGCACCAAGCCTGATATCAAAAGAGTTTTCGTTCCCGAAGCGTTTGGTCAGGCCCCTGAGAACGATGATTTGAGAACAAACCATGTAAAATTGCCTCGGAGCTTGACAGGTTAGCGTGCTGATAGCTATTGGTATCAGGCTTTGACAAAGGTTCTTGATGAATATGTCTGCATGCGTCAGATGCAGGTTGTTGTCGTCACATCAATGTTACTAGATTGAATTCTTTAAGAGGCCAGTCCTAGCTAATGCGTTTGTTTTTCTGGTGCGCTTAGCCATTTTGTTGCCTTCCAAAAGCGCATGGCGTCCTTTTTCACAGCTTGGTCGGATGGTTTCTTCGAAGGTGCAGCTGCATAATGACACGATTTTGCGGTTGATCGAACATGACCGAAGGTGCCCGCGTCCCGGAGATGGTGCTGTGTCCCGTTAGATCCGCAATCTTGAAAGAGAGCCCACTCAGCGAAGACTGCGTGTCCCATATACGCTAATGGATTTCCCTATCGACTCCTGCTGAGCAAAGCGGGCAGTCCAAGAAGTGGCGAAATGGTCTCAGGCCTTGAAAGATGCGCCACGCGACTAGATTCAGGGCTTTTGGGCTTCTGGAGGTCAGCCGGTGGTCATCTATGGATCAAGGGCAGCTTGTCACCATTCAAACGGTCTGACAGGTGACAGGGAATCAAGACTCGGTCTTCGGAACAATGGAAACGCTGCATTGCTAAAACAACAAAGAATGGAGCGGATGCAAAGCTTGTGGTATTCATGGTCGATATATGATATTCGCAAGAGCGCATGTTCCAACGGCGGACTATCACGCAACATTGTAATAATCTCGCGTGCAAAATTTGATGATGTTGGCTCCCTCGGCTCCGTACCTTAGTTCTATGACGATTCACGCTAGACCACATCTAGATCATTAGTGGCCAATGAAATCCCCTCAATCTCTTTAGTTGCACAATAGGGCTCCTCTCCCAGACGACAACTGCTGGTTTTGCCCAGAAGGTGAACCAAACCCATGCGCGATCGCATCTCAAACAAGACTCAAGCGGCTTGAGCCTCTCACGTCTATCAATACGCACATCCCGAACGCGAACCATGACTTCTCGTCCTGGAATTGATTGCTGAAAACCAGCGCTGATGGTCCTAGCTCGCTTTTATGTCCCGGTCTATCTCATGAGCAATAGTAGCAGTGCCTTGAGAACAATGCCTTCGACGGTTGTCGCCTGAAGTTCCAGTGATTTTTTACCAAATGCGGTTTACAGTATGTGGGGAGATATCCACATCGTCTTCGAAATGTTACGTTCGATCGGACAATTTACATTTCCTTTGTGGCGTGCTCGCCCTTTTCGATGTTGTGATGAGACGGCTATGGTTGCACGCATGCATGCGTAGTCCGCCCCCTATGATTAGTCTCAAACTGTTTTATAGTCACATTCCTTTCTTGTCTTCTACCATCTTTCTATGCATACCAGTACAACTCTTTTTCTCATACGCTTGAATCCTGCCCTCTTTGGTTCCTTACCCAAACAAAGAGCTCTCATCATATACATTGTTCCTCAGACCCTGCAACCAACAGAACCACCACTCATACTTCTTCAATGATGGCTCCATTCATGGAAGAACCAAGCACTCTTACCCCATACGTTAGCAAAGCAACCACTAACAAAGATAGCCATAGGTCTCCGTCCCTAGGCAAGACAATTAATCTCATTGCCAAGGAGCTTGTTGAGAGAAACAATGACTACGAACATGACAATCTTCGGCCAATGTTTCCAGACGTTCACTGGGAGCCCTGGACAGAGGTACCCTACCATGACAGAGGTATGCAAGGTAAGGCACCTTTCGGAGTGTTTTCCCCGTATTTACGGTGTGGGATCGTGGGTTTTCACCCAAAGATTGCTCCCAATAAATACCTTGCAATCCAATTCTGGACTCAATGCTGACTCCGAAATTTGCCAGGTGATCCTCAATTCCGCAACCTCCTTGCCGATGCCACCGATATATTCGATTACAACCCCAAGATTGGTACGGAGATCTATGGTGTCAACCTGGCCAGGCTTACCGATGCGCAGAAGGATGATCTGGCACGGCTCATTGCAACCCGAGGAGTGGTATTCTTCCGCAACCAGTCCGACCTTGACATCGATGCTCAACGTGAGCTGACCAATTACTTTGGCAAGCTTCACAAGCATGCTTCGACATCTGTACCTCGTCGAGGAGATATAGATGATGTCCATGTTGTTTACACGGATGAAAAGTCGAAGGAGCAGCGGGCGAAATTTGCTCCTACCTTACTATGGCATTCTGATGTGAGAGATTCATCTCCTTGGCACGTACACGTGTCTAATAGTTCCTCAGGTGACCTACGAAATCCAGCCACCATCCTACACTGCATTAAAACGGCCCTCCACAGGGAGGAGGCGGTGACACGCTCTGGTCATCCCAGTACGCTGTATACGACCTCCTGTCCCCCGGTATGCAGAAGTACTTGGAGGGACTTGAAGCTTTGCAGTCGGCACAGATCCAAGCTGATGGATCCAATAGTCTCGGCCGTACTGTTCGCCGGGAACCGGTCGTCACAAAGCACCCTTTGGTTAGGACTAACCCCGTCACTGGATGGAAGTCTGTTTTCTTCAACCCTGGCTTCGTCACAGCCATTGTCGGAATTCCCAAGGCTGAGAGCAACTGGATCATCAGCTACCTCAACGAGCTTAGTGCTACCACCCAAGAGCTCCATGTTCAGTACCAATGGCAGAAGAACGATGTGGCCTTTTGGGATAACAGGGTTTGTGTAAGTAGAGTACATTGTCTCCCTTATTGCTTACAACGGGACTGACATAACACAGAATTACTCAGCCTCATACGGCTTTGCTCCTCGCCGCCGCCATGCTATTCGTACCACTTGCCATGCAGAGCGTCCAGTGTTCGATTGTGTCGGCAAGTCTCAAGAAGAGGACATGAATGCTCGCTATGGGCTTCTCAAGGTCAACAAGGATGGATCTAGCCAATCCAACTTCAACGATTGAATATTTGGATGAAAGCCGGTAGTGAGCGAGAACTTTTGGATATCTCCTTGCATACCGTGCATTGCTTAATTCATAAATGACACATGATTACGAAAACTTGAATGAGGCTAGAGCAGTGAACGTATCTTGAACAAGGATACGCTTTCATCTTGGGAATGTGGTGCCTTTGGTGGAGGTAACGCCCCTTTCCTGAGTTTTAGCTAGCACCTCTCTGCTTTTATCCTGCTCGAGGTGCCCATCTCAATGTGAGATGATAGTCCCAAATTGACCCTTTGAACTTCTAAAGTCATGTGACAGGATAATTTTCGCGGTGACTAAATCTGGGATCAACGGGAATCTGCTCGAGCCATCCATCGAATGGCATGATACGTGTTGATAGGGTACCATCGATGTGGTAATTTGATCGGTAGTAAACCCTAAATATTGGTATAGCGCACTTGACATTCCCTTCTCCATATCCCAGGAATTCCCCAGATTTCGCAATCAATGTAACCGATAATGCAGGGCAATGTACCTGAGTTTTGACCATGTCGCAGGGAGCCGAGCCTTCGATGATCGACTACGCGCGCTTCTACGGCCTAATCCGAGACCATCTAGGGCCTCATCCGCTGCAGGCATTGTCGAATAGTCTACTAGCGCAACAATCAGAAGATACCGCGGACCTATTCCAGATCCATCTCGAGAACATTAGAGCTCCAGAGGAAAGGTTGGCGGTCGATGCAGGCAGCACGTCCTTGTTGTCGTCCATCGCGACATTGGCAAAGGGACCACCATCACGAGATGACGAAGATGATGGGATCTGCACCCGTCGGGTCAGCCGCATGAAGCATGAGTTACCATTACTGCGCTCCGATCATGAGCTTGATGTGATATGTTTTGCGACTCAGATTGTGCCTGATCTGGAGAATGAATTTCTACCACTCGAGCCCGTTGACGAGGAAGCAGACGAAGGTTTCACTTGGCCGTCAAAGTGCCATGAGTTGCCAGACATTTACGATAGGAAGTCGAAATCCGAAAAACTTGAAGTCTCAACTGAAGGGTTGCTCTTTTTGCAGGAGTCACTAAGATACCATTCTGACGGTGGAGTGCATGAAGTCTTCGAGGTTGACGTGGCCCCCTACAAGAAGGTATGTACAACAGACCAGCCTTCCTTCGAAAGTTGATGGACCTTGACATGATGATAGAAAACCGTAGTGGAACATGTGTCACCGCCGCTGCTTCCTTTGTCACCAGAAATCCTGCCTTATGTACCATCATCCGAGACCGGCCATCTCGACCTCCTCTCCGATCACACCAGTCCAACTCGAGATGAAGCACGCCAGGTGGAGCGAATGATCTTCAATGAAAATGCTATCGCGCTCCCAAGGAAGCATGAAGGTTCCAGCTCACAATGCTCAGATCCAATGCTTCTCGAGTCAGATAGCCTTGGGGACATCTACAGTCCGCTAAAAGGCATCAAAGACCCACCATCCTCGCCTCCGCCTCTCAGAGCACCATTGCAGGATCGCAAAGTCGAGGTACCCCTTGAGCCGGCAGAAGTAGAGCAACCACCACCATGGAAGAAGAAGAGTGTGACTTTCAGCGAAGCCTTACATGAGCTGATCCCTAATCTTCCACTGCCCATTCCGAGGTCAGAAAATGTGTCGTCTAGCGATATCGATACATATTTTGCGGAGGTAATTGCGCCGATTGCCATCAAAGCAGAACGTGCAATCGAACAGGAGCAGCTGCTGGAGGCGGATACCATGCTCAGAGTCAATGTGCCGATTATGGACTTCACTCTACCTATGGCTCCGTGGAAGGCTAGTCTCCATGCTCCACATTCGAGAGACGGAGACAAGCTCTTCAAGCAGACAATGACTGAAATGAAGGTGCTGCACTTTAGCAAGCACGTCTGGCCTATTAGTGGAAAGGGTGAACGAGAATTGAAATGGGCACCTTTCCCAGCCGCTCTTGGAAAGGTGGAAACTCAAGAAAGCATTTCTGATAACGGATCCCTGGAGAAGTATCTTGTGCAGCCGGACAGGGTGGATGTCAGTACGTTGACGTGGAAGCCGGAAGGCCTACGCATATTGGATGAGCTTAGAGACGATGGCGAGGAAGATCTCAAAGAGGGCACTTTCCCAGAAGAGAAAGACATGAAGTCGCTGATCAGGAAGAGAAAGCTCGAGTTGGAAGCACATGATCTCGATTCATCTTCCCCCTCACGAGTATCGAGAGCGGAAAAGGAAAATCCTCCAGAAAGAAATGTATTTCCCGAGAAGTTCCTTTCATCTAATGCGCTGGACAGCTACCTGAATGTGAGAAAGGGTGTCATCAAAGAGCCGAAGTCCGACCATTTTCCAATACAGGCAGTTGCAGAAGGTCCTAAACCCCCAACACGTCCTGACCCGGCCCACAAAGTATCAGACACCGTCCTCCAGCCTTCTTTCCCAGCCAATCCCAGTCTGCCATCACCAGATGTAATACCACCGATCAATCCCAATCCCTTCGTCATTTCCGCCTCCTCCCTCAACAACCGCAAGCTCTCGCGTCAGATACAGCGTCTCTTTCCATCTGCAGAATTTATCGAGCGAGACTTCAACCTCTACCTCGATCCACCGCAGCGACCACCGTCAATGCCCAACACCCCCCCTGCGGTCGACAGCACTATGGCCGATGAAGCAGACATGATACTGTCTCCTAGCACGGGTCTGATCTGGACGACACTGCAGAAAATCAAACAGCGCTCTTTGCCAGGACAGGCAGCGAGATCAGCCATGAGAGAGAAGATTTTAGGAGCCAGTCCTCGGTATGAGAAATTGCTCGTTCTAGTCAGTGAAGACCGTGGTGAGACGGATGGAAGTGATTGCGAGGCGCTGGTTGAGTTCATTGCCTTCTGCTCAAGCTTGCAAGACGAAGTCCAGGTCATATTCATCGCTGGTGGTGAAGATGAATTAGCGAAGTGGATCGTAGCGATGATGGTGACGCACGCCACAACTGAGGTCAAGCTGATTCAGGACGAGTCTTTGTGGGAGATCTTCCTCAGAAGAGCGGGCATAAATGCTTTTGCTGCTCAAGCGATTTTGGGCAAGCTCAAGGCGCCGGACCAGGATAATGGCAAGAGTTCGGGAGATGAACACTGGCGAGATGCTGATTTTGGGCTTACTGCCTTTGTGAAAATGTCATTTGAGGAAAGGGAAGCTAGGTTCAAGACGTTGCTTGGGGGGAGGCGCTTACTGGGTAGGGTCAGTAAGGGGATGGATGCCCGATGGTAAACATCAAGGTGAGAAATGTTCGATATATGGAGGTGGTTTGGCTGACCATAATCCCTGATTTTGATAGATTTGCTGCTCATCAGTTTTGTGAAAGATCACTTTGTCCACTTTGCTGACTACAGGTTTTGGTTCATGAGCTACTTGACGAACGCAGAAATGAGCGCAGCAAGGGGGCAATGCCCTGATCCTAAGTATAAGATGGGTGATATGTCATATATGGAGGGGGCATGGCTAGCATTAACCTTGAATTGATAGAGCATTCTGCCCATCCGCTATGCGAAAGAATGATTTGTCGGCTTTGCTGACCATGAATTCGGTTTCTGAAGCTCAAAGACCGAAGATGCCACGAAAGGATTGGGATTAGATGATGGTTCGTAGGCGGCATTGTGTATTTCGTGGGGGTGATTTGGTTGGCAACAAGATTGATAGTGAAGAAGATCGCTTTTGAGAAGGAACGATCTGCCAACCATGTCGACTTCGATTTTTGGTGCGCGACTTGCCTGATTTTGAAGTCAGGAGCGCATTATCGCAGAAAACATTGTTCAAGCCCAGCAGTGCCAAGGTACTCGCCGCGCTATTGACACATTCTCCACTCAGGTGCGTCGCCGAAGGTTTTCATCCGTGGCTTTCTCATATCAGTCAGAAGGCTCTAGTATGGTCGGTCGAGATCCGCGTCGCAAACGATCGACTTTGTCCCTTCTCGACCGCGTTCGAGGGTCCCAAAACAGTTTCAATCGTGTTGTGCGTTCCCTGGGAGCAAGCGCTTCATCCGAGCATTGATCTAAGCCATTTGGTCTTTTCGGAGACCAAGAATTGTGTCTCTTAGCCATGGCTGCAGTTCACCGAAAAGGACGGTTTGGCACTCATTGTTGCTGCAATCGTTCATGCTTGGCCAGTCAATCTCCGAGACTGTCAGCGAGTTTTGGGGGATACTGTTGCCAGTTCTTGCATCCTTTCAAAAGGGATGTCATGGGATTTGCAGACTATGCCAATTGTCGATGTCCACATCATGTGGCTTGGTCCCAGAAACGTTCCGATGAACGCGCAGGTCGAGGTGGGCTAGATTCGGCAAATAAGTACTGATGTAATAGCACACATCTTCCCAGGTGATCTCATCCATGCGTCTAGAGTCGATTTCTGTTCATTTGCTCCAAATTAGCACTTCCATTTCTGTTATACAATCGCGATAATCAGACATGTTTGAAGCGCACACAAGAAGCAAAACCCCTTCACTATGCCCACCACATGTGATAAGGCTTTCTCATGATACTGAGTTGGAAGATACAGCTTGGGTAAGACGTACCGGAAGAGACCACATCTACGAGGTCAACAGGGCTGGGATATTCTACGGACAATCTCCGTAAAAGGCCGAGGATACGGCTTCCGCGGTCCTTGAGAAAGGGTGTTAATACTGAAGGGCTCGCTCCGTGGAACAAATTCTGCGAATAAAACATCTCGGAAGCTTCTTCATGTATTTGCCGATTCGTCTCCAGGGCCCTCAAATCGATTCGAAGGGGAATGCAATGGTAGGTTGTCGCTTGCCACTCATAGTCACTCTCGTAGCCAGTGGTGAAAAAATGCGTGCGTCTAGTTGAAAGTGGGTTGTTTTTTTGTGGGTCCAGGGGGTCAATTATCAGGCAGCCTGTGTCTTCGGATCGTCGACTGGATTGTTGTTAGTCAACGGGCAGAGGTCCTACAGCACAGAGTACAATTCACATCACATCCATTCGTCCCTAGTCATTATAGTCGCAATCGTAGATTATGTTCTTCTTGACATGCAATTCGGAGAAGATTGTGGCTCGTATCTCTATGGGGAGACCAACGAGCCTGAACGGCTGGGCTTCAGTCTGGTCCTACGAATTTCTGAGCCATTTGAGAGGCGAATTAGGACAGCACAGTTACAGTATTCGAGAATTTGCCGTTTGAAATACTGCGTGCAAAAGGGGACGCCATCCCTGCGTGTAAGCCTCTGTGGTGTTCGTAGGTGCTCGATTGGTGGTACAAAGGGTTGCTTCGAAGAACTTAGTGGGACAGAAGGTCTCAAGTTGGCAGAGCAGTCTTCAGACCATGTAATGGGTAGATCTCTCAGATTGATAGATTATAAAGGGGACGTGCTACAGAGACACCCCCTTTGCCTACATAGACACCCCCCCGATCGCTACATAGACACCTCCCCCATATTGGGTTAGTGGCCGGGGTTGCCGTAACAAGACATTGCAAAATTGTTCAGGCGACGCGGGCGCATAGTAGTGAGGCTGCTACCTCATCCCCAACACCGTCAGCGACGACGACGTCACATATGTTAGGATTCTGAATAGGCAGATCTTCAAATATAGTGTGTAGCTAGGTACCATAGCGAGCGTTTAATAATAGAATCGCTATGGAGTAAGTATGAACAGGATTTTCATTGTTTTCGCCCTCATCCTGGCCGAAAAACGCGCCCATGGTAGAAACGCCTCAAATCGTTCAAATCCGAGGTCTTTTTTTCAAAAAAACCTGTTTTAGCGTCGCTGAGTCAGCTCAGCTACCAAGCTAACTTATCAAAATTCATTATCGGGGCTGGCCTCCGGACCCTAGAGCCGGACCCTGGAGCCGGGCTTGGGCCAGCCTGTGGTAGACATACTAATGGTTACGGCAACCACGGCCACTAACCAAACATGGGGGGGGTGTTT
>JAABUP010008590.1_pt1 | contig 12953 bp, 12 predicted proteins | sample 5559201 | NCBI WGS metagenome assembly JAABUP01 (sample SAMN10711887, study PRJNA513373) | rock metagenome | isolation source: Antarctica rocks | place: Antarctica | reverse complement strand
GCGTGAGTTCTTGGGGCGCAACACGAACTGTTGATCGTGGTGAGCCAGCATCGCTGCCGGCAGTACCGGCGTCAGGTCCGCCCGCAGCGGCTCGCGCTGAGTGCGATAGCCGGCCAGCGCTCGCTCACGGGCAGCGTCGTCTGGCTGGTCGGTGGCCACTCTGAGGACTTCGTAGCCGGTGTCCTGCAGGATGGACGGCCGCTGCCAGAAGCTCGACCAGATGGGGTACTCGAGCAGCGGTGTGGGCAGTTGCGCACAGCCTCGTGCTGCGGCGGCGCCGAGCGCGGCGTGGTCGGGGTGCGGGTCGAACCGCCACGGCACGGCCACCATCGCGGCAACTCGCACCAGCCGGTCGAACTGCCGGCGGACCGCGGAGAACCCGACGTCGATCTTGCCGTCCGGGATGGAACAGCACAGAGTTCGCCGGGCGCCCAGGGTCCGGCCCGCCGCCGCGAGTTCGCGACGGCGGATCTGCCCGAGCTGGGGGATCCGCACCCCGAGGTGGTCAAGGCACGCCTCGCCCGCGGACATCGACACGATGGTGACGGGTCCGATGGTGCGCGCCCAATGGGCGATCAGCCGCCCGGCCCCGATCGTCTCGTCATCCGGGTGGGCGCCGAGAACCACCAGATGGCCGCCATGGTCCGGTGCCAGATCGCGCACCGTCAGTACGGGCGCCTGGTCGATGACGGTCCGCCAGAGATCGGGCGGGAATCCGTCGGGCGTGACCACCTGCACGCGTGCACCATCCGGTCGGTTGGACGGCCCGCTCGAGTGGCCGAAGGTGGGAGCTGTGGTCAGTCTATCGGCCGGCCGGCATCCGCTGCCCGTGTGTAGGAAGGGGGACATCGGGTACCGGATGGACAACTCCGCACCACTCACAGGAGGCATCATGGCGAAGAACCCCAAGTTCACCGTTCCGGGAATGTCGCTGCAGGAAGGCGCCGAGGTGGCGGCCGTCCTGCAGATGCGGCTGCATGCGCTGAACGATCTGGCGCTGACTCTCAAGCATGTGCACTGGAACGTGGTGGGGGCGCACTTCATCGGCGTTCACGAGATGCTGGACCCGCAGATCGAGGACGTGCGCGGTTTCGTCGACGAGATCGCCGAGCGGATCGCCACCCTCGGCGTCGGGGTGCAGGGCACACCTGGAGCGCTGGTGGCCGCCCGGACCTGGGACGACTACTCGATCGGGCGCGCCGACACCCTTGCCCACCTCGGCGCCCTCGACCAGGTTTATCAGGGGGTGATCGCCGACCATCGGAAGGCTGCCGAGGAGACCGAGGAGCCGGATCCTGTCACCAACGACATGTTGATCGGTCACCTGCGCTCGCTGGAGCAGTTCCATTGGTTCGTCCGGGCGCACCTGGAGAACTCCGGCGGAACGCTGGCCGACGCCGGCGCCGGTTCGGAAGGCGAAGCCGCCAGCAAGGCGATCCGCGCCAGCAGGAGCCGCGCCCGGAAGTGACAAGGCCCAGCAGGCCTCGGTCGGACGACCACTGGATGTGACCCACGCCTCGGCGCCGGGTTCTCGCAGGCCGGGAACACCGGCGCCGTTTCGTGACGTTGACACGATCAGCAAAGTTGAGTGCATTCAACTCAAGGCAGGTTGCCATGCCGGTGATTCACCGGCACTGTGGGAACAGGCTGCGAGTCGCGAATGGCTCAACCACGCCGAACGGGCCCAGGATGTTCAGGGTGCGACAGGCCGCCGAGTCTGTCCACATGAGGAGGAATTGGCATGTCACGAGCAGTTGGAATCGACCTCGGCACCACCAACTCGGTGGTGTCGGTCCTGGAGGGCGGCGAGCCCACGGTGATCGCCAATGCCGAGGGATCACGCACCACCCCGTCGATCGTCGCGTTCGCCAAGAACGGTGAGGTGCTGGTCGGCGAGGTCGCCAAACGCCAGGCCGTCACGAACGTCGACCGCACCATCCGGTCGGTCAAGCGGCACATGGGCACCACCTGGTCGGTGGACATCGACGGCAAGAAATACACCGCACAGGAGATCAGCGCCAGAGTGCTCGGCAAGCTCAAGCGGGACGCGGAGTCCTACCTCGGCGAGCCGGTCACCGACGCGGTCATCACCGTCCCCGCGTACTTCAACGACGCCGAGCGGCAGGCCACCAAGGAGGCCGGCGAGATCGCCGGGCTGAACGTCCTGCGCATCGTCAACGAGCCGACCGCGGCCGCCCTGGCCTACGGCCTGGACAAGGGTGAGAAGGAGCAGACGATCCTGGTCTTCGACCTCGGCGGCGGCACCTTCGACGTCTCCCTGCTGGAGATCGGCGACGGGGTGGTCGAGGTCCGTTCCACCGCCGGCGACAACCGGCTCGGTGGCGACGACTGGGACGAGCGGGTGGTCGGCTGGTTGGGCGACAAGTTCAAGAAGGCCAACGGCATCGACCTGACCAAGGACAAGATGGCGATGCAGCGCATCCGGGAGGCGGCCGAGAAGGCGAAGATCGAGCTGAGCTCCAGCCAGCAGACCTCGATCAACCTGCCGTACATCACCGTGGATGCGGAGAAGAACCCGCTGTTCCTGGACGAGTCGCTGTCCAGGGCGGAGTTCCAGAAGATCACCTCCGATCTCCTCGACCGCACCCGCAACCCCTTCCACCAGGTGATCAAGGACGCCGGCATCAACGTGTCCAACATCGACCACGTGGTACTGGTCGGTGGTTCGACCCGGATGCCCGCGGTCAGCGCCCTGGTCAAGGAACTCACCGGCGGCAAGGAACCGAACAAGGGTGTCAACCCCGACGAGGTGGTGGCTGTCGGGGCGGCGCTGCAGGCCGGTGTGCTGCGCGGCGAGGTGAAGGACGTGCTGTTGCTCGACGTCACCCCGCTGTCCCTCGGTATCGAGACCAAGGGCGGCATCATGACCAAGCTGATCGAGCGCAACACCACCATCCCGACCAAGCGCAGCGAAATCTTCACCACGGCCGAGGACAACCAGCCGTCGGTGCAGATCCAGGTGTTCCAGGGTGAGCGCGAGATCGCCGCGTACAACAAGAAGCTGGGCATGTTCGAGCTGACCGGCTTGCCGCCGGCACCGCGCAATGTCCCGCAGATCGAGGTGACCTTCGACATCGATGCCAACGGCATCGTGCATGTGACGGCGACCGACAAGGGCACCGGCAAGGAGCAGTCGATGACGATCACCGGCGGGTCCGCCCTGCCGAAGGAGGACATCGACCGGATGGTCAAGGAAGCCGAGGCGCATGCGGACGAGGACAAGGCCCGCCGCGAGGAGGCCGAGATCCGCAACTCTGCCGAGCAGCTGGTCCACCAGACCGAGAAGTTCGTCAAGGACAACGACGAGAAGCTTCCGGACGAGCCGAAGCAGCGGGTCGCCCAGTCCATTGCCAAGGTGAACGAGGCACTGGCCGGTACCGACATCCCGGCGCTGAAGACCGCCGTGGAGGAGTTGGCGAACGAATCGCAGCAGCTGGGCGCTGCGCTCTACGCGCAGAACCAGACCGACGGTTCGTCCACCGACGGTGGGACGGCCCCGGGTGCCGGTTCCTCCGGCTCCGATGACGACATCGTCGATGCCGAGATTGTGGAGGATGCTGTCGGCGCCGATGACGTGAAGAAGGACGCGGGCCAGTGAGCGGACCAGATGCCGATCGGGAGGCCGGCGCCGACAAGCCGTTCCACTTCACCGACCGGCGGCGCTTCGACCCGAAGACCGGCGCGCGCCGTGATCCGGCGCCCGGCGATGCGGGCGGCCGGACGGCCGGGGTCGACGGCGGCGGCGGCCGATCGTTGGGTGGCGGCGGTTCGCCGTTCGGGCCGACCGGCGCTGCTGCCGATCCGGGCAACCCGGCCAACGCCGCTCAGCCGATCTCCGTGGATGCGACCGCTCCGGAACTCGAAGCAGCGCACCAGGAGGCGGCGGAGCGAACGGCGGATCTGCAGCGGGTGACGGCCGAATACGCCAACTACCGCAAGCGGGTGGATCGGGACCGGCAGCAGGTGGTGCTGGCCGCCAAGGCGGCGGTCCTGACCGAGATGCTGCCGGTCCTGGACGACGTGGATCGGGCGGCGGCACACGGCGATCTGACCGGCGCGTTCAAGACGGTGGCCGACAAGCTGTCCGGTGTGCTGCGCAAGCTGGGCCTGGAACAGGTTGGTGCCGACGGTGATCCGTTCGACCCGGCGCTGCACGAGGCGGTGCAGTTCGCCACCTCCAGCGAGGTGGCGGAGCCGACGGTGACCGAGGTGCTGCGGCACGGCTACTCCATCTCCGAGCGCCTGGTGCGGCCGGCGGTGGTGGTGGTGACCGGTCCGGAGCATGAGGCGGACGCCGAGTCCGGCGTCGCCGGCGATGCGTCCGGCGAATCTCCGGTGGACGCCCTGCTGAACCCGGTGAGCCAGGCCGGATCGTCCGATGGGGCAGACCAGGAGCCGGCAGATCGAGAGCCGGCAGACCAGGAGCCAGCAGATCAGGAGCCGGCAGACCGAGAGCCGGCAGATCGAGAGCCGGCAGACCCGCAGAAGGTGGACCGGACCGAGGATCCCGACCAGGATCACTGACATGTGCAGAGGAGGCTGAGATGGCCGTCCAGGACTATTACGAGAAGGACTACTACGCCGAACTGGGCGTGACGAAGACGGCCACCCCGGCCGAGATCAAGCGGGCCTACCGCAAGCTGGCCCGCGACCTGCACCCGGACAAGAACCCCGGCAACAAGCAGTCCGAGGACAGGTTCAAGGCGGTGTCCGAGGCCCACGACGTGCTCTCCGACCCGAGCAAACGCAAGGAGTACGACGAGGCCCGCGATCTTGCGGCCTCAGGTGCCTTCCGCGGCTTCCCGGGGGGCGGCTTCCCGGGCGGGGCGAGCGCCGGGCCGGGCTCGTTCGACCTGGGCGATCTGCTGCGTAATTCGGGCGCAGGCGGTGGTGGCGCCGGCGGCCTCGGCGACCTGTTCGGCGGGCTGTTCAACCGGGGCAGCGGCGGCGCAGGGCGCACCAGGGCCAGGCGGGGCGCCGATCTGGAGACCGAGGTGACGCTGTCGTTCGAGGACTCGATCTCCGGTGTGATGGTGCCGTTGCGGATCAGCGAACGTGGCAGTTGCGACACCTGCCACGGCACCGGGGCCCGCCCGGGTACCAGCCCTCGCGTCTGTGAGGTGTGCCAGGGGTCGGGCCTGGTCACCCGCAACCAGGGCTCGTTCGCGTTTTCCGAACCGTGCGGCAACTGTTCCGGCACCGGTAGCGTGATCGACGATCCGTGTCCGACCTGCCACGGCGAGCGGACCGTGGTCAAGTCCCGCACGCTCAGAACCCGCATCCCGGCCGGGGTGTCGGATGGTCAGCGGATCAAGCTGGCCGGCCGTGGGGAGCCCGGACTGGGTGGTGGGCCGACCGGCGACCTCTACGTCGTGGTGCATGTTGCCCGGCACGAACTGTTCGGCCGCAGCGGCGACAACCTGACCCTGACCGTGCCGGTGACCTTCGCCGAGTTGGTGCGGGGCACCACCCTGAAGGTACCGACGCTGACCGGCGCCGTCTCGCTCAAGGTGCCGCCGGGGACCGCGTCGGGCCGGAAGTTCCGGGTGAAGGGCGCCGGGGTGACCCGTAAGTCGCACATAGGCGACCTGATCGTCAGCGTCGAAGTGTCCATCCCGCAACGCATCTCGGCGGAGGCGACCGAAGCGTTGTCGCAGTTCGCCGCGGCTTCACCCGAGGATCCCCGCGCGGCGATCACCCGAGCGGTGGCGAGCAAGGCGGGTAGCTCGTCATGATCGGTGACCGGCGCTCCGCAACAGGGGACGGACGCGCCGGCGACGCAGACCCCCAGGGGTTCGACCCCCAGGGGTTCGACCCCCAGGGGTTCGACCCCCAGGCGCCGCTCTTCGTCATCTCGGTGGCTGCCCAACTGGCCGGCATGCACGCCCAGACGCTGCGTTCCTACGACCGCGAGGGTCTGGTGTCGCCCGGCCGTAGCGCCGGCGGCGGTCGGCGCTACTCGCGGCACGACATCGAACTGTTGCGCGAGGTGCAGCGGTTGAGCCAGGCCGACGGTGTGAACCGGGCCGGCATCCGGCGGATCATCGAACTCCAGGCGCAGGTCGATGCATTGCGCAGCAGATTGGCGGAGATGCAACGCGACAACGCTGCGCTGTTCGCCGAGGTGGATGCGTTGCGCGCGCAGGCATCGACGGTCGCCACGGTGGCCGCCTCCAAGGCGGTCGCCGGTCTGCGCAGGGATCTGGTGCCCTTCACCGCCCCCGGTAACGCCGTGGTGCGCTGGCGTCGGGGCTGACCACCGACCGCGTCCGTCCTCGACCCGCCTGGGCGCGGTGATGGTTCCGTGATGCGCTCGGAAGAAACTGTGGCAAGAAACTTCGGCCGGTCCCGCAAAATCGGCCGATGCTGCTCGTGGTGTCGGTGAGCGGGGCCGCATCGGTGGCCCTGGAACCGAAGGGAGAGGCCATGACCAGCATTCGGCAGACAGCGGTCCGGCAGGATCAGGCCGTTCGACAGGATCCGGCCGTCCGGAATGATCGGACGGTCCGGAAGAATCAGGCCGTCGGACCTGAGCTGGCCGGGTGCACACCCGAGTCCCGGATCACCAAAACCCTGTTGGGCTACGGCGTCATCGCCGGGCCGCTGTACGTCGTCGTCGCGTTGTCCCAGGCTCTCACCAGGGACGGGTTCGACCTGTCCAGGCACGCCTGGAGCCTGCTGGCGCTGGGCGGTCCGGGCTGGATCCAGATCGCCAACCTGATTCTCACCGGCCTGATGACGGTCGCTTTCGCCGTCGGACTCCGGCGGGTACTGGGATCCGGCACCGGCTCCCGATGGGCACCACGGTTGGTGGCGACCTACGGAGTGAGTTTGGTGGTCGCCGGCATCTTCCGGGCCGACCCGACACTCGGCTTCCCGGTCGGTACCCCGGCCGGTCAGGGCGCTGTCAGCTGGCACGGCATGGTCCACCTCGCCGCGGGTGCCATCGGCTTCACTGCGCTGACGATCGGCTGCTTCGTCCTGGCCCGCCGGTACACCGCCGAGGCGCGACGCGGCTGGGCAGTGATCTGCCGGATCACCGGGGTGGCCTTCCTGGCCGGATTCGTCGCAGTGGCATCGGGCGGCGGTAGCGCATCGAGCACCCTTGCCTTCACCGCTGCCGTGGTGCTGGTCTGCGGGTGGTCCAGTGCGGTCGCGGTAGATCGATATGCGGCGGTCGATGCTGCACGCTGACCCCGCCGGTAGAAGCCGACCGTCAGCGTCATCGCCCCTCACCAGCAAGCACAGCACAACTCCGGCTGAATCCCTGACAGCGCAGCACATCTGCGCCACATCGAAAGGCACTGTCATGCGATACATCGTCCTGTTGGAAGGCACCAACCCGGCTACTCCGCCGCCGCCAGAACTGATGGCCGGCATCATGCAACTCGGCGAGGACGCCACCAAGGTGGGCGCGCTGCTGGACACCGCCGGTCTGGCGCCCAGTGCGCTGGGCGCCAAGGTGGTGGTGAGCGGCGGCGAGTTGAGCGTCGTTGACGGCCCGTTCGCCGAGTCGAAGGAAATGATCAGTTACGCCCTGTATGAGGTCCGCAGTAAGGAAGAAGCCGTCGAGTGGACCAGCCGGTTCATGCGGCTGCACACTGAGCTGTGGCCGGGCTGGACCGGCGAGGCCAGGGTGCTGCAGGCCTTCGGTCCGCAGGACTTCCCGCCCCAGACCTGAGCCCGCCCCAGACCTGAGCCGCCCCAGACCTGAGTACCCGACAGCACCCGACGAGCGCCGGAGCCATCCGCTCCGGCGCTCGTCGCCGTCGTACGGGCTGATCGGTCTCCAGGGCGCACTTGGCGGCGATGCAGCGCGCCGGAGGCCGGCTCAACGGGCCGATCGCGGCAGCTCACCGGTCAGATAACCCTGCAGGACCGGGCCGACCGCGGCGGCCAGATCGTCGACCGGGACGGTGCTCAGCGGTGCCAACCGGAGCAGATACCGGCCGATCATCACCCCGGACAGCTGAGCGGCGACCAGCGCCAGCCGCAGGTCCGCCGCCGCGGCCGGTCCGTCCAGCAGGGTTCGGACCTTGCCGATCAGCACGGTGCTGACGAACTCGGGGAACGCCCGCTGCCCGTCCGGGTCGGCCAGCGCCGACCGCAGCACTGCGGCCAACGCGGTGCCGGCCGGCGACTCCCAGACCGACAGCACCGCGCGGATCAACCGGTCGCCCAACCCGTCCAGCCCGTCGGCCACCAGCGCATCGATGATGTCGGCGGGATTCACCGGCACCTCGACCGTGGCCACGAACAACTTTTCCTTGGTACCGAAATAGTGGTGCACCAGCGCCGGATCGCAACCGGCGTCGGCAGCTATCCGTCGGATCGAGGCGCCGGCGAAGCCCTTGCCGGCGAACGCATGTCGGGCCGCCAACAGAATCGCCCGGCGGGTATCCGGGTTGCCGGGCCGGCGCCCGGTGCGACCTTCGACCGTCGCCCTCACCCCGGTTTCGCTCCGTGCGCTGTCACTCGGTGCGCCTGGGTAGGGTAGCCGCGGCCAGCGTCAGCGCCAGGATCACACACCCGGCGACGACGCCGAGATCGCGCCACAACAATCCGGACGGCGCCGAATGGGCGCCCACCTCCTGCAGACCGTGCACCGCATAGGACAACGGCAGCACATCGGAGATCGCCTGCAGCCAGCCGGTCATCGCCTCCCGCGGCACGAACAGTCCGCACAACAGCAACTGCGGGATGACGATCACCGGCAGCAGTTGCACCGCCTGGAACTCGGTACGGGCGAATGCCGAGCAGAGCAGTCCGATGCCAACCCCGAGCACCGCGTTCAGCACCGCGATCCCGATCACCAGCAGCGGCGGCCCGGCAGTGTCCAGCGACAGCGCCAGGTAGCCGAATCCGGCGGCGATCACCGCCTGCAGTGCGGCGGCGATACCGAACGAGATGCCGTAGCCGAACAACAGATCGAGCTTGCCGGCCGGCGTTGTCATCAGCCGTTCCAGGGTGCCGGACTGACGCTCGCGCAACATCGCGATGCTGGTCACCAGGAACATGATGACGAACGGAAAAATGCCCAGCATGATCAGCAGCAGCCCGGACACCATCGGCTGACGCCCGTCGAACATGAAGTACAGCAACGTCATCAGCAGTACCGGGACCAGCAACATCAACGCGATGGTCCGCGGATCATGCCGCAGCTGGCGCAGGATTCGGCCGATGGTGGCGCCCAGAATGCGGGCGGTCATGACGCTGCCTGCTCGGTCGGGTCGCTGCGCCGGATCAGGTTCAGGAACGCCTGGTCCAGGTCCTCGGTGCCGGCCAGCTGCTTGACGGCGTTCGGAGTGTCGTCTGCCAGCAATCCGCCGTTGCGGATCAACAACAATCGATCGCAGCGGTTGGCTTCGTCCATCACGTGGCTGGACACCAGCACCGTCGCGCCGGCTTCGGCGCGGCGACGGAAGGCTGCCCACAGGTCTTCTCTGAGCACCGGATCCTGACCGACAGTCGGTTCGTCCAGCACCAGCAGTTCCGGGTCACCGACCAACGCGCAGGCCAGCGACGCCCTGGAGTGTTGCCCACCGGACAACGTCCGGACGAGTTGGCCGGCGGCCGCCGTCAGACCGGCCTCGGCGATCGCCCGATCGGCGGATCCGGCCGGCGACCCGGCGACCGACGCGAAGTACCCGACGTTTTCGGCGACCGTCAGATCGTCGTAGACACTCGGCGACTGGGTGACGTATCCGGTGCGCCGACGGAGCTCGGCGGACCCGGCCGGCCGGCCGAGCACGGTGACGCTGCCGGCCGCGATCCGCTGCACCCCGACCACCGCCCGGATCAGCGTCGTCTTGCCCGAACCCGACGGACCGAGCAGGCCGGTGATCAGCCCGCGGTCGACCTGGCAGCGAAAGTCCTGCAGAACGGTGGTGCTGCCGCGCCGGACGGTCAACCCGTCGACGTCGATGGCGATGTCCATCGGTCCTCCTGACAGGAGACAACTCATCGCATGATGATTTATTCACCGAAAGTACGACTGCCGGCGGCGAATGTCAACGGTGGATGAATTAACTACGCTGATCGCGGCTGACCCGCAGTCCCAGGAGATCTCGCTGAGCAGCCATCGTGCGTACCAGGCAGCGACATACATCGATCTCCGTCTCATCGTCCGAATGCGCGGCATCGGTATCACCCCCGGAGAAGCCGCGGCAACCGAAGATCGGGCTGCAGTGAGTCGGCCGATCGATTCGGCCGACGCCGAACCGTCCCGGATCTACCGTCTTCGGGTGCCCTCTTCCGAGATCGCTGTCGATACCTATCCCGATGTGCTTGCGGTGCTGTCCGAACCGCGGATGCAGGTGCCCGATGCTGCCGCCGGCGACGGTGCATTCCTGGACTTCCGCCGTCGGGTGTCCCGGTACAGCAGCGGCGCCGACCATCGGGAGCGGCGGGAGTTGATCCTGGCGTTGCTGGCCGGGATGGACCCTGATCGGCTGCGCCTGGATGCGGTTGCCGGGACCGAGCGGTTGCTCGCTGAAGGGCCGATCGCCGATCGCGCAAAGTTCGAGATGCATTGCGCCCGAACGATTCCAGTTGCCGTGATGGGCGCGGCGCTCGGCTTTACCGAACCTGCCGACTTGGCCGGGCCGGTGTCGGTGATGGCCGGGCCGTACGCCAGCGGCACGGTGTCCGATCCAGCCGAAATGGATGACGCGATCACCGCGCTGTTGGGTCGGGCCCGCGGTGATCACCCGGTCCTGCGGGCGCAGTTGTTGCTGCAGACCTTCACCGCCACGGCCGCACTGATCGGTTCGGTGCTGGCCAGCATGCCGTCCGAGGACATCGGCGCAACGATCCGGTGGGTGCTGGAGCACCGGCCGCCGGTGGCCGGTACTCGCCGGGTGGCAACGACATCCATGTTGATCGGCGACCACCGGTTCGAGCCCGGAGCGACCGCGCTGGTCAACCTGCGCGCCCGGCCCGCGGGTGGCGCCGGGGCATCGCTGGCGTTCGGCAGCGGACCGCGGGCCTGCCCGGCACCGGCTCATGCGGTGGCCATCACCCACGGAGTGGTGGCGGTGCTGACGGCGAGCGGTCGCCACTGACCGTTCGGGAGAACCGGACGGCCCGTCACGGCCTGTCACGGCCCGTGCGGCAGACTCCGGTGGCCGAAGACCTGGTGGTGAGCCGCCGGGCTGGGTGATCCCTGTCGGCGAACTTCGCGAACGGTTCTCCCGGAGTTCCGTTCCGGGCGGTCAGGGCGTGAGCACCGCGGACTCCCGGTCGAGCTGTCCCTCGATGTCGCCGGCTCGCCGTCGGTGCCGGCCGGCCTGCGCGGCGTCGCTGCGTACCGTGCTCGGCCCGGGAATCGGGGCCTGCCTCGAGATCGGTTGCGGCAGCGGCATTCACGCCGACACGCTGCGAGAACTCGATCGCGCACCGACCTGTCCGACTCGCCGGCCGTCCTGCAGGAGATCGCCCGGGTGCTGCGGCCCCGGCGGTGTTGACCGGCTGTCCGGCAACGTCTTCATCGGCCTGGCCGCCCGGATGGCACCCTCAGCCGCCGACTCGTCCTCGGATCGGCCGGTGCGGGTGTTGATGTGCCGAAGACATTCCAGCGGATCCACGGCAGGATGAGCCGATGCCTTCCACTCCTGATTTGACGCCCGTTACCGACGCGATCGCCGGCCTGCTGCCCGGCGTCGACGACCACCAGCTCGATGCGCGGACTCCGTGCGAAAAATGGACCACCCGAGAGCTGCTGGCTCATCTCGACGGCCTGACCCAGGCATTCCGGGCGGCCGCCGCGAAGGATTTCGGCCCGCTGACGGACACCCCGCCGGCCGACGCTGCGCTGGGCCTGGCCGCCGACTGGCGACACAAGCTGCCCGCGCGACTGTCCGCGCTGGCCACCGCCTGGACCGACCCGACCGCCACCGAAGGCATGACCCGCGCCGGCGGCGTCGAGATGCCGGCCGAAGTGATGGGCTGCGTCGTCACCAACGAACTGGTGCTGCACGGCTGGGACCTGGCCCAGGCCACCGGTCAGGGGTTCGATCCCGCCCCGCCCGCCGTCGCCCACGCACTGGCGTTCGTCGAGCAGGTCGGCGACGAACCCGAGCAGCGCCAAGGACTGTTCGGCCCGCGAGTATCGACGGACGACGATGCGCCGTTGGATCGGCTGCTGGCCGGCGCCGGCCGCGATCCCCGGTGGCAGGCCTGAAACCGGGAGAAGCACCGCACGCTGGGTGACGCGGAGGCGTTGGTATTCCCTCGACCCCACCGGCCTCCCGCCGTGGATGTGCTGTCCGACGGCCATCGCTGATGTCGTGAACCGCCGCTATGCGCCGCGCGGCTTCCGACCGGGGTGACGGTGACGCCCGGGATGCTGGAGCCACAGGACCGTGCCGCCGGACGGTGCCGCCGGATCGTGCTGCCGGAACGCGGCACCGGAAGGTGCCCCCGGCACGTGCCGCCGGAACGCGGCACCGGAACATGGCACCGGCACGTGCCGCCGGAAGGTGCCGCCGGACCGTGCCGCCGGAAGTTGCCCCCGGGAACGTGCTGCCGGAACGTGGCACCGGAAGGTGCTGCCGGAACGGGGCACCGGAACGTGGCGCGCGTCCGCCCCGGGCCTCCCGCATCGATCGGGGCGCCGCAAAGTTACGCGGCGGTGGTTGATTGTCGTTGGTAGGAGCCGGGTCTTCGGTCCCACAAGACTTGCCCTTCGACGATGGCGGCTGCCAGCTGGTCGCGGTGCACCACGGTGTGGTGCCGCCCACACAACAGCGCCGCGTTATCGAGGTCGGTGGGGCCGCCGTCGGCCCAATGCTTCAGATGGTGCGCGTCGCACCAATGCGCCGGCGCGTCGCAGCCCGGGAAGGTGCACTGTCTGTCCCGCAGGCACAGCGCTTTCACCTGGCCGGCGGTGAACAACCGTTGGGTGCGGCCCACCTCCAGCACCTCACCCGGCC
>JAABUP010008589.1_pt1 | contig 12953 bp, 14 predicted proteins | sample 5559201 | NCBI WGS metagenome assembly JAABUP01 (sample SAMN10711887, study PRJNA513373) | rock metagenome | isolation source: Antarctica rocks | place: Antarctica | reverse complement strand
AGGAGAGTACTAGAAAGGGAGAAGTCAGACAAAAGCAGACAAAACAGACCAGATCCACCTTAGGTTTGGGATTTTTCCTTTCCCTTAGGGCTATGGCCTATGGCCATAGCTCCGGGCTGCCGCCTCAAGAGGCTCCCGTTATGATCGCTGCGAAGCGAAAATTTTTCTTTTCATTTTCTTTCTGTAAAGGCGACCTGTACAGATTGTACACTTCAATGACATGGTCTTGGCATACAATGTTGGGTACAGATGTCATGCACGCGTACAAAGCCAACGCAATAGCAACAACCAATGAATCGAAGTTCAGCATGGGGCGCATGCAAGATCCACCAAGGAACAACCGCAGTATTTGCAGCTCTTGCAAATGCAACCTTCTCTTGTGCAAACTTGTGTTAAATAAAAGTTGAAGGTGCTCTGACAAGAACATCAAAACTATTAATAGGATGTTGAAGCCTGTCTGACAAACAGTTGCTTTGACTCTGGGCCATTGTACAGTTTTTAATTTGGCACTGACCAAGCGAGTAACTAATGAGCCACAAATGTACACGAACAGCTGAGCATAGGCCATTGGTGTTCTTCGGCCTGGTGCGTAACGATCAAGTGAACGGAATTTGCATGCCGACATCGAGTCTCGGTACTTCCCTGTTGTAGCCAAGCGAAACTTCTGCCACACCAGAATCTCGTCTGGGTTGTACCTGACCTATGATCCCTCGATATACTGTATCTGGCGACACCAGCTTGTGTATGACAAGAGAGAGGGAGAGAAAGATGTCAATGCTTTAGCCAGCCAACTAGTCTGATCACTTATAGTAGAGAAGACAAAGGTCAGAGATCAAGGCAACTCAGAACAAACTTGAAAACCTACAAAGGTGTGAAGAAACAGAAGAAGACGAACTCCACCTGCAAAGTCAAACCCTCGACATCTCACCCTGCGACCTGGATGCAGGCGGGTGCCACTCGCTGGTAACAGCACTTGGTATGGACTCTAGGAACACTGCCTCACTTTACGTGTTCGCTCGCAAAATAGACCAGTTTGGTTCGAGCAGCTTGATACACGAAGAAAAGAGTAAGCTCACACAACAGCTTGGTGTGCACCTTCGTGACTTACGGGTTCTTGATTCATCTCTGGCCTGCTCTTATCCCTCGGCTCTTTTCTGTCGGGACAGAGCTTTGATAGTTAACCTAGAGGATATCAACTGTATCCGCAAGGTTTGTCCTCTTCAAGGCTACCGAGGATAGCGCACATTTGTCGTTTGCGACCAAGTTGCAGGGGGACTATGCCAACTTCTGCCAGAACCCCTTTGAGCTGAGGGTTTTGGAAGTGGTCTTGGATTTGGTGGGCACTGAGCTTCTGGATAGACCAAATAAAATCTGTGCAAGCTTGGGCTCACAGACGTTTACCAGCAACCTTGCAGGTGTGCTCACAAATTGAGCACAAGACATCCGAGGTTGAAGGGGAAGCTCTCTCTGCCCTTGACGCCCTGACCAAAAAGGTGATGCTAGGCTTCACCGGTCATGTCATACTTGAAGCATTTCTGTTTAATGGCCAAAATTACAAGTTCACACCCATTTCAGAATCCTTTTAGGTGTCCGAGCACACCCTGCAGCATGTGCGGCGTGTCAAACATTGCATGGCATGCCTCAATGCACGTGCTGAGGCCTTACATGGTCTTCTGGAAAAGCTGGTAGATAGCGACACTCACATGAGGGACATGATCCTAACAGCAAAACCACAGGTATGGGCGGCGATGTAGTTCTTGGTAGCTTGCAGATTGTTACCTTCATGGTCAAAGCATTGATCTGGGTAGTGATAATATTTAAGCTTTGCTTTCTGGATAGCAGCAGTCACTGTTGCCACGGTCTTGCAATGTATTAGCTCTTGAGTATTTCACTATAGGGCATTTCATTGCAGATTGAAGAGGCCAACCTACCCGAGCATTCTCAAGTATGCTTTGCAGATGTGCAAAAGGTGGAGATGCTTCTAGAGACCTACTCTATGCACATCTACAGCACATACAGCAAACTACAGGTTTTAAAAGAATACGTTGATGATACAGAGGTGACTACATTTGCATCTTGCAATTTGACAAAACTGTTGACATTGTGCATTTGTTGCATGTTGATTATGCACTGCCTGCATTGATTAAGGTGCTTGTTGCATTGGTTAAGGTGGTTTGCAGGACTTTGTCAACATAGAGCTGGATGGCCAACGCAATCAGTTGATCAGGGTAATCAGGCTCAGACTCATCTGCCTCCCAGCAATTTTTGGATTGATTGCATCTGGCCAAACATGCTGATTGGCTCAGTGACTTGCTATAGATTGGGCTAGTATTGACGACGGGTACCTTTGCGGTTGGGCTAATCAATGCTGTTGCTGGTATCTTTGGCATGAATTTAGACAATGGCCACGAGGTTGGCCAGGGAGACAGCCGAAAGATGTTTCTTGTGGTGAGCAAGACTAAATCAATTTTGAGTGTGTGTGCTTTTCTGCAAAGACCGGGTTGTACTGTCTGCTCCTGTCTTATTTGATGCTCTCATTGTCTTTGTGTTCAAACTCCTTGACGTCGTGCTTGTTTGCAGGTCACACTTGTTGTTGTCCCTGGAGCATTGCTGATATTTGCAACAACAATTGCGTTTTTGAGACATAAGAAACTCATAGGCACATGAGCATTTGTTACTGATATCACCTGCAGGCAGCTTGTATCTGAACGCTTGTAGCGTAACTCAAGTTGGCCTTCTTCAGTTGAGGGTGCTTGCTCTGTCACAAATGTTTGTAGCAATGCTTGCCTGGCCTGGACATAAAGGAACACAAACCCCTATTGGCCTACAACCAATGCAACATCATCGTTGACGCGTTGTCTCACTCTGTTGTTTCCTCATTGGTGACAAACGTCTCGATTGCGGGGCTTTTTTGTAGGGTTTAGCCACATTCTACTGGAAAAGATGGCATTTGCTGTCTAGCACAAGGCACGATGCAACAACAAAACCAAAATTGTCCTCCCAGGTACGCTCACACTGACCAAAGCAAAGACACATAACAGTGTTTAGTGGGCACACCGTGAGAAGCAAGCACTGCCGAGGCAAGCAGAAAAGCAGGCCTTAGCAAGAAGACACGGGGGGAAAATAACATAGGAGGCCATAGTGATCATGGCCTTACCTTGCCCTCTGTACCAAGGTTTGGTCTGTACATTACAAGCTTTGGAGGGTTGGCTCGTGAGTGTTTGCATTAAAGGTCTGCCCCTTAAAAACAAGCAGTAAGGGGAGGAAGAGCTGGTAGACCTATGACTTCCCTGAATTGCTTCCAGCTGAGTCAGTCTTTGAAGATACAGCCAGGTAGGTCAGAATAGAAGTACACGGGTTCTCTGCAACAGATGACAAAGCTTGCCAAAATTAACTCGTAAGCACTTGCCGAGATCAGGGTGTTGTGCTTGGTCGAGCTAGAAGGTGCCTTTCCTGGAAATGTCTGCTGAGGGAGTACTTTTCAAGCGAAGCATAACGCAGCAAGCCAGCCGAGAGTCCCATACGAGGTCGCAACTTACACAGGTCAAAAAGCAATGCTCGCCAAGCGGGAGCTTGAATGCGCGCTGTGACATAAGCCCTGGGTACGCACGTGTAGTAAATCACGTGTATCTTAATAGTTCGTACCTAACGATTCCAACAAGACCAGTGCGCACGCCTATCTGTACTCCGTTGCTTACAGTGCGTTTGATATTGCATCCGGGGTTGTCTTCCGAATCTTCCGCGGACTTAATCAGATGAAACAGAAAGCTAGACTGTTTATATTTCCTTTTTAGTCCTTGGCAACGCTGTGTCTGTCTTTTGCAAGATGGAGACCATGAGGTCCAAAAACGCTTTTCAATGTTTACCTTCGTTCAACGAAGCATTGAAAACCTCCGACAGTCCACCCGTTGCTGCCCTTGACTCTCCCTTGATTGCCAGCAAGTCCCCAGAAAGCGAGTACTTTTCCTTACGTCTGGAGGCTCAGCAGTCTTTGGACAACAGATTTCAGCAAAGCTTGGCGGATCAGGGTTTCCCTTCAGCAGCCAGCAATGAAATTGTGGAGACAGGGCAAAGCAATACAGACAGGAAACGACTGCAAGGGCTTGGCTTGTACATACTCAGCACACTGCTGTTATCTTTCCAGGCAACAACAGCCAAAGTGCTTGGTGAGCCCCTGTTTGAGCTGGATTGCTCCCTGTCTTCAGTTACAGGTGTTCTTGTTCGGTGTTTGTATGTAACAATTTACTTGGCTGCATGTAGGCAAATACGGTGTCAGCACGCCTGTGATGGTAATGGCAAGAAGCCTTGCAATACTGTTTGGGGCATTAATACCTCTTATGCATGAAAGACCTTCTAACCTCTGGGGAAGCAAGTAAGTGCTGTATTTTTGTTACTTTCATTACCTTTGTGCTTGTGTTGACAGCTGAGAGCTGTTGCAGGCATGTGATGCTCGTCATTCGTGGCCTGTGCAGCTTCACTTCGATTTCCTTGCTATACTGCTCCGTGCAGCTGATGCCCCTTTCAGATTCGGTGGTGTTACAGTTTCTGTCTCCCATCATGGTTGCACTTGCAGCTCCCTTGTTGCTTCACGAGATGCCCAGCAGGTGCGTGCGCTAGTTTTCAAAATTGACTAAAGTCTGGACTCTGTTCCAAGTAGACTGTCAAGCCACTGTGCAGCCATGTGTTGGCCTGTAGTAGTGACTTGTTGGGCTTTGAGCTGCGCTTGGATACATCATGCAAACGTATGGTTGGCTGGCAACTTTGCTCTTGACAACTGCAGGTTGATTTGGATGTGTGTCCCCCTGTGTGTAGTGGGTGTATTGTTGGTCGCACAACCTATTGGACTGTTTGGGGGCAGCAGTGCAACTAGTGTTGGTGCAGCAGGCCTTGCAGTGGGTATAACCCAGGTATGTGCTAATGGCCTAGATGATCTGTGTGCCTGGCCGTGCACATGCAAAAGCATACTGTCTGTTGGCACAAACACAACTTTCAAACATTTGTCTGTTCGCATGTAGGCAGCTTTTGCAGCTAGCCACAAGATGTGCATCCGCTACTTGAAGGGAGAAGATGCTGATGTGCAGCTCATGTACCTTGGCAGCGTCTCTGTGTTGGGCTCTGCTGTCCTCTGCGTCATAACACAGCAATGGACATTGCCTACCACAGCTCCGGAATGTTTATTGTTGTTGCTTACAGGTGAAAATGTGTAAGCGAATGTGTGGTCCCTCATGACAACTTTGCACAGCATTCACAATGGTTGTTCCTTGAAGCTGGCTACAGCTGTATGTCATATGTGAACTGTGCAGGATGTGCAGCGTATGGATCTCAAATGAGCCAAACGATTGCCTTGAAGATGGTGGAGGCATCTCTTGCCACTGCCATGAGCTATATGTCTGTGGTATGGGGAATGTTGTCAGGTTACCTTGTGTTTCATGAGGTATGATGCCCTGCTGCCCAGATTTTGCAAATGCACTGCAATTGTGGCTTGCCGTTTGTTGATATGATACTTGGACATCATGCAGGTTTCAAACAAACTATCACTTGGAGGTGCCTCCCTGGTGTGCAGTTGTACCGTTGTCTTGGCCCTGGCAGAGCACTTGTCTGCAGCCAAGACCAATCAGCAATCTGTGTGGTGGCACGAAGCATGGACAAAATTCGTTGATCGGAGTGCAGATTATATAAGAAGGCTCGTTTGCTTTTGGCATGCATGTCATAAGAATCGTGCATTTTATGAACGGGTCAATGGAAATGATCCAGACTCATCAAATTGAATCGCAAGTGTTGTGTAAAATCTCTTTACTAGCAATCACTACATCATGCATAATTTGCTGCTAATTGCTTATTGGAACAAATGTGAATCAGACATTTATTACACGCAAACTTTTTAACTAGCCTTTCAATGCTTGTTTGACTTCACGATGAAGGTGTGGGTGAAGACTGTTCAGTGTCAGGTTTCAAATGTCGGGCACCAATCAAGAGGGCCACATCATACACGATCTTCAAACCCCCACACAAGAAACAGCTCCAACGCCACATGTTATTTGCTGCTAAGTAACCTGTTGCCAAGGGGCCAAAGCTTGCAGCTAGGCTCTTGACGACATTGACCACTCCTAGCATGATGGTGCGCTCTTGAGGAAGCACAACGCCAGCAACAAAGCTCTGCCTAGGGGCCAAGTCCATCTGCGAGATGCTGTACCTGCATGTCAGCCACAGGCTTGGCATTGCTTGAGCTTTCAGTTGAGAAGCCATGATGTTGTTGACATCAAAAGCAAAACAGGAAAAAAAGGGCTGCAAGATCACGCAATATCTTGTTATGATGTCTCCATCATCTACAATACATTGCAGGGAAAAGACCAAACTCGCGCCATTTACCTCAAAAGCAGGATGAGCAGTGCTGTATTCAAGGTCAGCATCATTGGTATCATCAGCACCCAACACGTTGGACGGCACGTGTGTGAAGACCATAGTATTCACCATTCCAAACTTTGTCGCTATGGGCCTGCAATGAGAAGATTTTGGCAAAGATACATTGAGTATCTCAAAAACAAGCGGACAGCAATGATGTATATGTACCCAGAAGCTAAGGAGGAGATTCCAGCAATAATGTTGCATACAAACAACAGACCACCCAGAAATACTGTGGACACCCCATAGGTCACCTTGAAGTAGTAAGCAAGCAATGTACCTGCAGATTCTCACAGCATTTACTGAGGTCTTTCCAATAGCACATCTTATGCAAATGTATACAATGACTGGCAAGATTGATCAACAATGTTGCAATTTGCTGACACAATGCTCACCAGTGAGAGGTCCCCCTGCAAAGGAGTCTAAGGCAAAGAGCAAGCTGAGGTGCATCATCACACGGATAGATTTAGAAACATGCCCCACTTCTGGTTGCATTCCTCCCTTACCTCGGTTGGCAATGTCTGATGGTAGTTGCCACTAGTACTTGATTGTTCAGATGGTGACTCAGCTCCTGTATTCAATGGCTGCAGCAGCGCCTTATCGCTGATGGCAACCTCAATATGAGGCAAAGACAACCATTGCTTGAACCCAGCAACAAGGAGCACTATCATTGCGGCACCAATAACGATGTACTGGAAGAACACAGCACGGCAGCTTTCAACAGATGTCCAGTGCTGCTTCAAGTGCAAAAAATCAACAAGCTTGCCAGCCTCAGCTGACCCCAAAGCTGTTGCTGGATATCCCACAAAGTTGTACCAGGCAAACATGGCTGTCCTAGCTGTTGGTGCAACAAGCTCTGCAAGCATCGATTGCTCTAAAGCCTGCAACATACCACAAGTCATGTGAATTTCTGCAACACTCACTGCTGGATATGGCTAACCTGGCTCACCTGAAACGGACCAACCTCGTTGCCTGATGGAGATAAAACCCCGATCGTGGCTGCTGTGGTGAGAAGCCAAAAATTTTGGGACTAGGGAAAGGCAAACATAAGACCTGCCAACAAGATGAGCAAGCATCCAAGTAGCTGCATTCGCCACCTGCCTACTGTATCTGCGATTATTGTTATAGCGAGGCTGATTACAGAGTCACCAAGCAAAGTAAGCGTCAGAAGCATCCCGATACGCTGGTCTGAGAGTCCCAGCTCGTGTAGAGCTGCCCCTCAAAAATTTGGACCCCGCCGGGTGTCAGCAAGCGAAGAGGTTATGATTGTTGGGGGAGCTGTGCTGCTGGTTGTGGGAATAAGTCTTGTTGCTGTACTGCAATAGTTTGTGATGGCTGACATTGAGAGGTCCCTTATCTTTTTGTTACATTGCAGCCAGGAAGTCCAGGCTGTGGTCCTCTTTGACAGCAGGGATGGGACCTAGGCACATGCTTTTGCGTGCCTGACATTTTACAGCAAGTCCTGTTCTGCATACAGAACGTATGGACACTTTGGTTAGCTTTTGCAGAGCTGTTCACAAGGGGTGCAGTTTGTGATCTAAACACAAGTAGGTCCATGACCCTTCTTTACAACAAAGGGTAAACAATGTATCATTGTACCTTGCTGAATTGGCAGACACTTGTCACATGCATGCATTGGTGAGAGTGTTCAGTATGCTTAATCCTGCAGGCAGTATGTTGGAAATGTATTCATACATGTTATACTGCTCACTGTGTGCCAGCAGACATGTCATGAGAAGTCCCAGGAAATCTGAGACCAAGGACAAGATAACATAAATGCAGAAGACCCTGCCTTTGCGACCCAACGCCATTTGTTGTCCAAGCTCGTCTTGGTGAAAAAAGACAAACATGCATGCAAAAGCTGTGAATCCTACAATACAAGATATTGACACATACACCAAAACAGAGTATTTTGTTGCAGGGTCTGCAGCCACAAACAGTGCCTGAGAATGCGCATTGAGGACCATGACAACGAAGGCGAGCAGCCTGAACACAAGCAATTGCTTGACTCTCGAGTTTGGCATCCTTGCAAACATGTTTGAGTGCTCTTCAACGCAGTTCAGCTTGTGCACAGAATATGCTGCCGTGTGTTTCTGACTCCACCTCATTCATTCTAGGCCAACCAACCCAAAGGACAACTTCATTCTGGTGCGGAGCTTGAGCGTGGAGCGGGAGCAGCTTGACATCCTGAGCACGAGTGTCTAGATCACCTCTAAACTTTTGCTTAAGCTCGCGCGGTTGCACTGCACATGGGAAAGTACCTGCAAGATGCTGCCAGCTCTGACATCCGCAGGGTCTCCATGCAGAAGAATAAAAGTCTGCGTGCGCATTTCTGCAGCTCTAGGGCTGTAGACAAAGCTTACTGCTATCCCAAGCACCTGGTGGGTTTATGTTATGCTCCGCGGTCGATGACGTCAGTTGATTTGACCGTTGAGAGGCACGACAATCAACAGCGCTAGTGGGCTGAGTTCGCCGACAATCTAGCCGCGACCGCCTCGAGGCTTGGGCTCATGTTCACGGGACCGTATAGCAGCTTGCGCTTTCTGTGACAGATATTCGGTGGTCAATCCGCAGAAGTTGTGATGGAGCGTCAAGCAAGTCATCAGCTCTCCACAATCTGCTACGAGGAACAGACAAAGTCTCACGAAATGAAAGCTTCTTTCAATGGCATGTTAGCAAGTAGTCTTGTTTTTTTGATGTTGTTGGGACAGCACAAAGCACCAATTCTTCTGATCGCTTCAGCCTGCAGTGCAGTGTTGGGCGTAGTGGCCGAACTGACGTTGGCTCAACTGTATTTGAAGCTACTGGGTGCACCAGAGCTGACTGATGGCGAGTGTACAGTCACTGGCTGGAGAGGGCAGGCCTACACAGACAGAGTAGTCCTAGAAAGGTCGTTTGCCCCCATCATCCTGTGTGCAGACTGTATTGCTAGGGCTGCACCATATGTGACTGCAATCTGTACTAGTTTGGCCGTGGCATGGTATTATCCTGATGATGAAGTCCTTTTCCTTGCAAAATGTTTAGCTTTGATATGGTTGTTGGCATATGTTTTTACATTTTCTGCATTTGCCAAGCTTTTGATGCATGACAGATAATTAGGCCATAGTCATATGCCTGATCATGGTGAATAGGTCTACAACAGTGTGCTGTTTTTTCAAACAATGATGAGATTTCCCCCTGAAGGATATTGAATGCTCTGCTTGGCATGCTTCATTCCTTCTTTGCACTCACGGCATGGCAGTGAGAAACGTTCACGGGCACAAGCTGACTATGGCAAATGATCCTACATACAATTTAAACAAATGAGCATTTAACAGTTGTGATGATTGTGCCCTTCAGAAAATCGCTGCCAAGCATGCAGCCCTTGTCAAACAGTTGACTTTAGGTATGGCCATGCGATGATTGGCGTGCACGATGTTTTCTGAATCATCTACTTACCCTCCAGATCTCCTAGAAGTTTCGCTTGCGTGGCGTCATTCATGTACTGTTCGTCGTGCATGCGCAAGGAAAATGCGCTGATGCACATGATTTAGAGTGTTTGGCTCTCCATGCACTTAGGCAGCAGTATGCTCCTTTGTTTTGCACGGGTGTTGACACTATGCGGTCCTTTTTTGCACAACAAGGTCACATGCAAGTTTTCAAATTTGTTCTAAGCTGTCTTGATGTCCTCCGAATTTGACCTTTGTCTTCTTCTTTATGTGATCAGACTTGTTGGCTGGCTAAAGCATTGTACTCTCTCTCTCTCTTAAGTTTTAAATACGATAAACTCCCGTGTGCTCTCTTGTTGTAACTACGAAACTACAGACGTTTTGATAAGCTTTTCATTTTGATGCCGTTCGGACGCTTTTCAACCTGGAAGAGATTTTGGTTGTAGTCATGTAGTTGTGGAACATAAATCTCGGTACATTTTGGTCTTGGGAATGCTGATCTCCATGCATAGCATTGCACAGTTTGAAGCCAACACGACAAACCACTATGTCTTCTGTATATTATGCCCAACGCTTATTTCATTTAGCATCTTACGGGAGCCAGCTGTGACTCATCAGACATCCCGGCTTGGAAGCACAAGTGAATGTGGTATGTGACAAGACCAAGTTGATGAGAGCTCTGCTCAGAAAAGAGCCTCATGTCCCGACGTTGGCAGAATGGACCAAACAAAGAGAAGTGCTGGCCCCTAATGATGCTTCAAAAAGGGCAGTAAAGAAGGAAATGTTGTTCATTTTTTGTTGCAGGCGTAAAGCAATGATGACACACACCTTGATCCCAGGTTGGTTTAGGTCCGAGCCTATCTGTCTATCTGTCTCGACTCTTGGTGAATGGCTTCTCAACCGAAGTTTGAGGAGACAGAACAGGAAGACAAGGACCCATGACATTGGAGTCAACAAAAATGTTGTCTGTGAAAGAAGTGACCTTTGTGGCTGAAAACTGACAAACCTTTTGTAAGAGAGAGAGAGAGCAAATTGTACATTTGCTGTCTAGCCTACATATCCGAAGGATGTGCCAGATTATTTGAACCCCTAACAAAGCAATAAATGTATCAAGTCGGATTTGTCTGCATGTGGCGGTGTGGAATTAGCCCCAGCAACTCAGGCACACAAGGCATATCAGAGCAGCAATAGCCTTTATGCAAACATGACAAGACCAGCAAACAAGTAAACAGCGGTACATCAAAAATTAATATAAAAAGCACAGTGTCCAGATCCCTCACACCTGCGCCAACTACTCAGGCATGCAAGACACACTGCTGTTGCTGTTCATACTGGTGGGCAGCGAGCCAGCACCGATGCATTGCAGCTCCAGTGTTGGCAACATGCATTCCCCAGTCTTCAGTATTGCTGTCCCCACAACAGGTTCACAGCAGGCTTGTGTCAATGCAAATGCACTTACAAAGATTTGCTCCTTACAGAGCAGTGCAGTTACTCAACACCAGCAGATTCTTAGAGCTGCTCTGCAGAATATGTTGACAGCAGGCTTGTGTCCTTAAATGTACAGTTACAAAATTTGCTGTTCACACAGCTGTGCAGTCACCCATCACCAGTGCACTGCAGCATTGCTCAGGGCATAATGCATTCCCCAATTCTCAGAGCTGCTCTGCAGAATAGGCTGACAGCAGGCTTGTGTCCTTGCACCTATGAAATTTTGTTTCAATACAGCTGTGCAGTGACTCAACTTCAATGCGCTGCAGCACTGCTCAGGCCATTCCTCCTTGCGTCACTGCAACTACACCTATTGTTTTTTACTGTTCATACTGGTAAGTATTTGACAATTGTTTGTCATACAGGTATGCATTGCCAACATGCTGCCAAGCATTGGTGTCACTGAAGACCTATAAGAAGACCTACATGAAGAGCAGACCTGTATGCACGGAAACTCAGTGAAACAAGCCTGCTGTCAGCCAGTTTTGCACAAGTGCCTTGAGCTGCAGGATATGCGTTGTCCTGAATATATAGCCGCAGTGCATTGATGTAGGGTCACTGCGGATGTGTGTGAAGAGCAAAACCTCCATAGATGGCAAGGCTGTTGTCAAATTGTTGTACAGATGTGCCTTAAGCAGCCAGGGCGAGCATGGTGTCCTGAAGAGTACGGCAGTGCTTGCGTATGCGGTCACCAGAGACTTGTATAAATAGGAAGCCTTGATACGGTGGCAAAACAATTGCACAAGACTGCTTTCAGCCTGTTTGGCGCACCTGCATTTGGCAGCAGGGCATACATTGTGTCCCAAACATTGGTCAAATGTATGAGAGCCTAACAACACAGACACGGGCTGAATTAGGAACTAGTGATGACTACATAGCTAGCAGACTATGCATGCCCCATCGATACTTTGTGTGGAACCAGTTTGCAGCAAGCAAATGCAGCAGGGGCTTCGCCCACCTAGTCGCCCTAGGTCTAGTTTCGATGATGTTGCATTACGTGACTTTCAAAACTGTCGTATTAGTAGGCCTTACAAGGATGCACAGGACAGGCTGCTCTGGAGAGACAACACTTGTCTCGCACATACCCATGTGGGGGTGTGTCCATTGCACTTCACTGCATTTCTCTGTGTTTTGTCTGTGTTTTTGCTCTTCAGCTTTGTATATCATAGTATAGTTTCTGGAAATTTTAATAGGATATAGCTATAACTACATGACTACAAGAGAAATGGGATAGAACCAGAAACGACGAAAAAGAGTGAAAATTTGATAAGTTTCTCGAAAGCTTCGTAGTTTAGTAGTTTGAACGAACGGATGTCAGAAATCTTGAGCCAGTTCGCAAACCTGGGTCCAGACCCGGGTCAGACCCGATAAGTCAATCAGCTCTGATACAACAGCAAGGGGTCCAGCCCTTGGTGTACAGCAGCAGTCAAAAGTCTGCACAAAAAGAAAAGAAAAGAAAAGAAAAGAAAAGACTACGCCTTTTGGCGTCAATTTAATGAGAAGCCAAGTATTATACCGGGCTGCCCAGAGATTAAGAGGGTTTTTTTTATAATTTTAACTTTAGCCCGCCCCACTGTTCCTCCTGTTGCCTCTAGCTTGCGACGCATACCTGCCATTGCTCTCCAAGTATCTCCT
>JAABUP010008586.1_pt1 | contig 12956 bp, 20 predicted proteins | sample 5559201 | NCBI WGS metagenome assembly JAABUP01 (sample SAMN10711887, study PRJNA513373) | rock metagenome | isolation source: Antarctica rocks | place: Antarctica | reverse complement strand
ACGGGGTCAAGCGTCAAGTCGACTGTGGGACATGTCGAGTCGACCATTAAAAGTGTCGAGTCGACCCTTTAGGGAGTCGACTCCTTCCCTATATAGAGAGGATTGTTTCCCTTATGGAAACGATCGTGTTCAACTCAATACAAGTTACCAACTACTGGTTTACTCTACACCGCGCACTGGGACCCTTATATCAACAAGCACAAACCTTTAGCCCTAATATTCAAGGCATCTCAGATCAGAATGTAACACAAATGTGGTTGAAGCTCAAGAAGTTATACAAGGTTTAGAACTTTAATGTCAGATACCTTATGTTTATGACACTTTTAAGTCATCACTATAATTTGTTTAAGTTTATTGAGAACTATGTTGATCAGCTAAAGACTTCATCACAATGTTTGCAAGAGATGAATTCTACCTTTTCAGACTGAGTTATACTCACTGGTCTTCTTAACAATCTTGAATTCACATTTAATGCCTTTGTCACAGCTAAATGTCAGTTCATTTGTGTTACAACTTTTACTTTCAATTTCTTAACTGTTGAGTTAATTGATGAGGCTAGAATGAAGAATAATAAGAGCTTCATTGTGATGACCTTTTATGGCAAATCAAAATTGACATCATTGTCACTTCAGTGTTTGCACTATAAGAAGACTGACCATGAGAAACTCATGTGCTTTGTTAAATACCCTCATAAGAAGAAGAAACTTAATGCAGCTTGAGCTGCAAAGAAGAAGGGCAAATTGTCATTATCAGACAAGTTCTTGAGCAAGTTCTTCAACAACATTAAATCAATCTTCAATAAGACTGATGACAATGTCACAACACTCAGCTTTATGTTTGTCATAGGATCACACCTCATGAGTGTGTGAATTGTTAATACTGAAGCCTCTGATCACTTATGTTCTACATGTAAATTCTTTTTTATTTATGAGCCTATTTCTAGGTCTCTTAAAATAATTAATGAACCTGCTCAGATCATTGAAAAGAACATGGTTTCACTATGTTTAGTTCATTTTGATGATGACATACAAGAGGTTATTCTCAAAGACATTATGCATGCCTCTGATTCCTCTGCAAACCTTGTTTTTAGCTGCTGCATACACATTGATGATATCTCTTTTGACATGTGTGACTGCATCTTATGTCACAAAAACAATGTCATCAAATACACTTCTGAGGTCAACAGGATTTTGCAGCTACACCTTGATGATACACCTCAGTCTCATGCCTTTACAGCTAATTGTGAGTTCAAGGTATTGTTTGATACATGACATTGACGCTTGAGCCATTTAGGTCATACAAACATTGAGTCTCTGTTTAAGATTGTCAATGACATAGATCTTAAGAATCTTTCTTGATGACATGATGTCTGTGAACTGTGCATGAAAGTCAAGCAGACTCATCACTCTTACAATGCTTTTATTGAGTGAGTGACTCAATCATTAAATCTTGTTCATTTGAATGTTGTTGAACTCATAATGCCCACTGTCTATGACAGTTCAAGGTGGTTTGTTACTTTTACTGATGACTTCACAAGGTTTACCTGAATGTTTTTCATGAAAATCAAAGGTGAAACAGTCAAGCATATTAAGAACTTTGTCACATTGATGAAGATTGACCATTCTGACTATTCTGTTACATTCTGATCTGAGATGCCTCAGATATTAGGGCTAAAGGTTTGTGCTTGTTGATATAAGAGTCTCAGTGTGCAGTGTAGGGTAAACCAGTAGTTGGTAACTTGTATTGAGTTGAACACAACCCATTTCCATAGAGGAAATAGTCTTACTATATATCATAGAATTGCCGTGCTTGTCTTGCTCTCTATAAAGCAATAGAGCTGATAGACCTATCAAAGATCTATTGCCTTGCTGAGCTCACTATAGAGCAATAAACCTGAGTGAGCTTATGTTCAGATATACACTTTCTTTGTGTATTCTCTAGAACATACTAGCTGATTACAGTCTGACTGTAACACAATTCCTTCTCTTTTAAATGCTAATTTCTTAGTGTCTATATAAGCAAGAGTATAAAGACAGATAGCTTTTTCACTGTCATGTCTTCTCATAAGCAGCACAATTGTCTTTGTCTTGCAAAAACCATTGCAACTTTCAGCTTCACTTCTCTCATTGCTTGTGATCACTGCTTTGCTGTTCTTTCTTCTTGCATTATTATGACAGATCATGCAAAGTGTGCTGAGTGTATCTGTCATGATTGTCTGTGTGTGTTGATATTGTTAGATTTTCTGAATCATGCTCACCTTTGACTGAAATCTAAACTCAAGGTGGCTATGAATGAGCGTGTGAAACAGGTCAAACATCTTTTCAAGCTGAATGCAAAGGTTCTTCACCTTTTCAAGACTTTGAAACAGAATGAGTCTTGTGCAATTGTCAAAGTTCACTGTGTTGCTTTTAAACTGAACAATGATAACAATGAAACTGAAAATGAGAAAAACTCCTTCAATCCTTTTAATCTTGATTTCTTACTGAAGTCAATGAGTTTTAGCTTCTTTATTGACTTTGAGCCTCTCTCTCAAACTGTTGTAGTGTTCTTGCACAGTTAAGTAGGTTTTCTTTGAGTTCTCATGTGTTTTCTGAGATATTGTATTCTTTTCACTTGATGAGATAGTGAGCTTTTTCACTAATCATTCATTTTTCTAGAATGTTCTCAACTTGATACTTCTCATTAAATTCAACAAATGTTTCAATAATCTGAAGTGGTATGAACTGATTGCAACACTGAAGCATGAACACATGAAATACTGAATGTATCTGCATTTTATTGAATAAGTCTAGCTCATAGCTTAATTTCTTTATGTTTCTCTTGATCTTAAACAGTTTTATGCTCTTGTTGTTCAACTTCTTGCTTCTTTGCTTTACACAAATGTTGTTTGTTCTTAGATAAACTCTCTCTTCAACCACGAAAGATTTTACCTCTGTTGTTTGTTCTGTTTGCTGTTGAATTCTGTTCATCAGATCTCTGTGCAACTTCTTGATCTCTGCAATATTTAATATTGCTTTTTAACTTTGTGATTTGTGTGCTTGCAGTTCTTGTCATACCTTTGGGTTATATTTATAATTTGCTCAAAATGATGTTTCTTTTGTGGTTTTGTTTTGTGTGTTATTGTATGCAAACTGTGCCATTGACAACAGTTGTACTCAGTTGTCCTGATTCTTATTGACGTAGTGTCTCAAGTACATTTTGACTGTCTGATTCATTTGTTTGCTCTGTTCATTTGTCTGTGAGTGGTATGCTGTCAACATCTTATGTTTTATTCTGAGTTCTGCTGTGAGCGTTTCTCAAAACTTGCTTGTGAACAGCTTGTCTCTGTTAGTGATAAATTCCTTTGATAGCCTGTGATTGTTAATCAACTCTTGCAGTATGGTGTACATCAGTACTGATGCTGTTGTGGGTTTCTTGAATGAAATGAACATGATGTACTTGATCAGTCTATCAACTATAGTCAATATACTGTTGAACTTCACTTTTCATGCCAAATTCTTTGATGTCAGTAACTTTGTTATGAAGTTCATAGTAATCAACTCTCATGACGCATTTAATGTGTTTAGTCACGTTACTCTGTCATATCTTTTGTTTCTCTGAATCTTGTTTCTGTGACATGAATTGCATCTGATGATGTATTCAGTGATTTGATTCTTAAGGTCACTGATATTGTGTCTTCTTTATATGAGGTCCTCAGTTCTTTTGACTTCAAGATGTTCATCAGCCTTGTCATTGTGACATACTTGTATTAGTTCTTCATCTGTCAAGAAAACTTGCTTCATCTTATATGTTGCTGCTAAGTCTTTTGTGAGGATTTCTTTGTCATCTTCACTCAGAATTTTGATGTGAATCTTTTTTACTTCTTCATGATCAGGTTGTCTACTCAAAGTGTTTGCTTCATCATTCTCATTACTCTTCTTGTAATGGATTTGAAATTTATAATTGACTAACTGTTTGGCTCAGCAAACCTGTCATCAATTCAACTGTTTGATTGTTACAAAGTTCCTCAAATTCTTATGATCTGTGTAGATCTGAATAAACTTCTCAGTATCTGCAAGGTAAGGTCTTCAATCTTGCAGTGCTTTTACTATCACAAGAAGTTCTTTGTCATGAATCTCATATCTTTTCTTCAGTTCTGATAGTTTTCTAGACTGATAAACTATGAGTCTTTGTTGCTCATTCTTAATCTGATACAAGCATGCATCTACTGCAAAATTTGATGCGTCAATTTTCAGTATCTTTTTGCATGTTGAATTGAGTATTCTCAGATGTGCCATACTGTTAAGACTTCTCTTTAGTGTGTGAAATGCATTCTTCTGTTCTTTATCTCAATGTCATCTTTTGTTCTTGTGTGTTAGTTGTGTGAGGGGTTCTGCAATTTTTGCATAATTAAGTACAAACTTTCAATAGTAGTTCATTAACTCTAGAAAGGCTTGTACTAAACTGACTTGTTTTGACGGAGGCCAGTTTCTGACTGTGTCTGTTTTTTTTGAGTTCTTCTTGATTTGCTCAGATTGAATAATATAGTCAAGAAATTTGATTTTCTTTGCTTCAAACTTGCTTTTTGACTTCTTCACATACAAAGTCCTTTCATTGAGCTTTTTCAGTACCTTGTGTACATGACTGCAGTGTGTCTCAAGATCATCTGAGTATATCAGAATGTCATTGAGGTATGTGATTGCAAAATCATCAAGATATTCTCTCAATGTGTCATTGATTAGTCTTTGAAAGGTGACAGGGACATTCTTGAGCTCAAACAGCATAACAGTGTATTTGTAGTGTCTGTATCTTGTTTGAAACACTGTTTTTCATTCTTTGCCTTTCTTCATTTGTACTTGATAGTAGGCTTCTTTCAAGTCTAGACTTATGAACCACTTGACTTTGCTTAACTGGTCTTGCAACTCTTTAATCAACAATAAGAAATAACTGTCTTGTTTAGTTATCTTGTTGAGTTGTCTGTAGTCAACACACAGTCACTTTATGTCATTCTTCTTTGATACAAACAGGATTGAGTATCCTGTCAGTGACTTTGATGATCTGATGAATTCTCTTTTGAGATTCTTGTCAAGATAAGTTTTAACTTTCTTGAGTTGATTCTCACTCATTGAGTATAGCAGCATTCACTTCAACTGCTTGTCATTCAATAGCAGTATTTTATGATCTCATGACTTATGCTCTGATAAGCTCATTTCTGATTGTTTGAGGATCTCATATGCATCTATCATGATGTATAATTCTTTGCTGATTCAATCAATTCTTGAGTTCTTTTCACATAATCAGGGCATCTTTAATATGATGTCATACTTGATTGAATTGAGGACATCAAACATCATCTTTTGTGAATCTTTTAGTATTGTGACTTCAATGTGAACCTGGTTTGTTATTCATTCAAATTCTTCATTGACCATATACATCTGCATAGACTTCAGTGTTTGCTACAGTGTTAGTTCTAGCATTCTTATTGCTTGCTGCAAAATATAGTTGTTGATTGCTTTTGAGTCTATCATTGCTTGAAGAATTCTATTCTGTTCAACCTGAATGTCAATTCATATCTTATGGTCTTTACTGTTCTTCTGAGACATTAGAAGCTTTTTGTTCTTTAGTCTCTTTAAGAGAGCTTGCAGTTTTTTGACTGTACTGTGTTGCTTGCTCTACTTCAGAGGTTCTGAAATCATTCAGGCTCTATTTCTTGTACAATCAGTTGTATGTATTCTCTGCTGTCTTTCTCAATATATTGTTTTGAGTGTAGGCGCAGTTTGTACTGATCATATTCTCACTGAATCTGGTTCTGAAGTGCTTTCACTCTATTTAGAAACTCAGGTGGCATGTAGTCTTCTGAAAAGGTTCAACAATCATCATCTGATGTTGAGTACCCTGTGAATAAATGGATCTTGATTTTGTGACTCTTAGTTTTTCACACAAGTTGTTTCAGTACTGAGTTGATTGCTGTCTGTACATCTTTCATTAACTTGTCAAGTTTTAAGCATGCTCTTGCTTCTTTTGTTTCTTTTTGTTGTTTCTTAAGGTCATTAACTTCTTTCTTGAGCTCTTTCTGCTGTCTTTTTAGCAGTTGTTGACACATCTCTCAGCGCTGATTCTCAGAGTGCTCATATCTTGTTTTGAGTCTCATGTCAACTTCTCAGTTGTTGACATCTTTTGAGTTTGCATTTAAATTCAGAGCTATTCAGATGCTATTGTTGTAGTCTTCTTCTACCTGAGTTCTGTGAGTATCAGTTTCTTTAATCTTGACTTTTTCTAGAATAGTTAATCTCTTCAGTTAACCTGTTGTGTTGTAACTGTTTCATTTCTTCTTGAGTTTCTGTGAGTATCATTTGACTTTGTTCTTGCTGCTCATATGTGTTCAGCACATGTCATCATAGCAGACTATTCAGCTCAGAGCGTTGTGCATTATGTGAATATCTGTTGCTGCAACTTCTTTTCTCTTTTGTTGAGATTTTTTGCAGGTTCTTGCAAGGTGTCTGAGCTTTTCACAGTTATAACATTTGTGAGTCTTTGCTCATTGAGATTGAGGCTTATAAAGCTTGCTCATGCATCATTCTTGCTTCACTTGTGACTGCTGCTCATGATGCTTCTCAATTGTGTTGAGGTTCATAGAGTCACCTCTTCTGAGAATATTATGTCTTTTTCACATCTTTGATGTGTAGTGTTCTGTATGCTTCATCCGTTGTTCTCATTGATGACTGTTGATGTTGATGAAGGTATTGATCATATTCTGAAGCTTCTCAGGTTGATTCATCCTGACTATCTCATCTTTGATAGTCTCATTGAGTTCTCAGTAGTATTGCAATACTAAAGTGTCATCATCTCAATTCATTAGAGCTGCAATTTGCTGAAACTCTGCTGCATACTTGACTGCTGACTTATTCATTTTTAGAATGTGAAGTTGTCTTTTCACTGCTTGTTTCTTGTCAACTATCTCAAAGGCTCTTTGAAGCTCATTCTTAAACTTCTTATAGTTGTCAAATATGAATTTCTTATTGTTCATTCATTTCTTCAGTGTCTTGTTAAGAAACTCATGCAGTTTGAGGTTAACTCAATCAAATGCTGCATTCTTAAGATATGATACAGTAAACAGACCTTTATCCATCTCAAACCTGAACTTTGTCTGATTGAATTCAATATATAACTTGAGCTTGATCAAGAAGGCTCACAGCTTCTCTCTCTCATCTGTGAACACATTGAGTGCTGATACCTTGAGTACATCAATCATTTGCTGAAGGCCTTGAAGGTTGACTTGACTTGTCAAAGCTGACTTTTGTGCGCTGATTGTCATTCTTATATTGTAAGAGTGTTCAAAGTGTTACATTCTGATCTGAGATGCCTTGAATATTAGGGCTAAAGATTTGTGCTTGTTGATATAAGAATCTCAGTGTGCAATGTAGAATAAATCAGTAGTTAATAACTTGTATTGAGTTGAACACAACCCATTTTCATAGAGAAAATGATCCTACTATATATCATAGAATTGCTGTGCTTGCCTTGCTCTCTATAGAGCAATAAAGCTGATAGACCTATCAAAGGTCTATCATCTTGTCAAGCTCACTATAGAGCAATAGACCTGAGCAAGCTTATGTTCAGATATACACTTTTTCTGTGTATTCCCTAAAACATACTAGCTGGTTACAGTCTGACTGTAACATATTCTTTAAAATGCCTTCACACTGACTTTAAGTATAAGTATCTTGTCTTGAAGAACTGGTTTACAGTCAACAACATCATCTGAGAACCTACTGCACCCTATTCACCTGAAGAAAACAGCGTTTCTGAGCAGCTAAATTGCACTATTTGCAAACTCACACAAGCTATGCTCAAAGACTTTGACCTGAACTCACACCTCTGATCAAAAGCCATTAAGACTGCAGTTTATATCAAGAACCAATCTTTTACTTGAGTACTTAACATGACACTCTATGAAGCATGAACAGACAATGTTTCTGACCTCTTAAGTCTTTGTGTCTTCAGTATCATTGCTTAAGCACACATTTTTAAGAAATGATGTCAGCAAGAAGTCAAGTTTAAGAACTGCAGCCTTAAATGCCACTATTTAAGCATGAAAGAAAGCTCAATCTTTTGTGTTTGAGACTCTGAATCAGAACAGGTTCTAAAGTCTCATAACTGCTTTGTTGATGAGAGCATTACTGCTTATGAAAACATAGCTAACATAGAGGTTCACAGCAAGAAAGAGACAACTAGCACTAACAATCATGCTGTTGATCTTTCTTTTGCATTCTCACCCTTGTTGTTGCAATCTTCTTTTGTTTCAGAGAAAGTGTCTGCATCAGCTACACTGCTGCTTTAATTCTCACTATTACAGCAATTAAATTCTTCATCTTCTTTCATTTCAGAAAAAGCATCTATCTCTTCACATTGTCAGTCTGAACTCATGGGTTCAGACCTGCAAGTTTTAAACAAGTTGTCTGATTCAGATGAGCTCAATTCATTGAACCCTTCAGCCTCAGATGAGCTTGATTCATTGAACCCTTCAGCCTCAGCTGTATTATACTACAATCTTTACAGTCACTCAGTTGTTGATGAGTCTGACACACACATTTCATATGTGTATGCCGCAATTTCTATTGACAACATCATCAAACTGATCACATATAAGCAGGCTGTGAAGTCACCTCTGTGTGACAAATGAAAGATGACTATGAAGAATGAAATTCAGTTACTGAAGAATAATAACATGTGGGACATTGTCAATGTGCTGTCAGATCAGCATGTCCTTAAAGAATGCTGAGTTTACAAGGTCAAGTGTGACACTCATGATCAGGTTAGTTGCTATAAGGCTCACTGAGTTGTTAAAGGCTATGAACAGCAGTTTGACATAGACTATGATTAAATCTTTGTGTCTGTCATCAAGCTGCAGACATATAAGACCCTCTTTGTTCTTACAGTACATTATGACCTTGAAGTGAATCAAATGAACATCACTACTGTGTTTCTTTATGGCCTTATCAATCAGGTCATTTACATTGAGTTACCTCACAGCTATGAGCTATTTGACAAGGTTGCTTTGCTGAATAAGGCTCTTTATGACCTGAAGCAAGCACCTTGTCTGTGGTATAAGACTTTACACAACCTTCTCATGTCTTTTGGTTTCTGTTGACTTAATTCTGATCATAGCATGTTCATACAAAACAGTGTCATCATTGCTGTCTATGTCAATGACTTTCTGCTTGTTGAAAAGAATAAGTCAGCTATTCAGAACATTAAACAATGTCTTAATGACACATTTAAGATGTCAGATCTCAATTCTGTGTTCTACTATCTAGACATGAAAGTGAAACAAAACTGTGCTGAATTGTTACGGCCAAACCGTAACCGGTTAGTATGTTCTAGAGAATACACAAGAAATGAGTATACCTGAACATAGGCTTGCACAGCTCTATATGCTCATGGTGAGCCCGACAAGGCAATAGACCCTTAGTAGGTCTATCAGCTCTATTGCTCTATAGTGAGCAATGTGAGCACGGCAATCCTATAGTATATAGTAGGACCATTTCCCCTATGAAAATGAGTCATGTTCAACTCAATACAAGTTATCAACTACTGGTTTACCCTACACTGCACACTGAGACTCTTATATCAACAAGCACAAATCTCTAGCCCTAATATCTGAGGCATCTTAGATCAGAATGTAACACTTTGAACACTCTTACAATATAAGAATGACAACCAGTGTGCAGAAGTCAGCTTTAACAAGTTAAGTCAATCTTCAGAGCCTTCAGCAAACAATTGATGTACTCAAGATATCAACATTCAATGTGTTCACAGACAAAAGAGAGAAGCTGCAAGCCTTCTTGATCAAGCTCAAGTTATATATTGAATTCAATCAGATGAAGTTTAGATTCAAGATGAATAAAGGTCTGTTTACTGTATTGTACCTCAAGAATGCAGCATTCAATTGAGTTAACCTCAAACTGCATGAGTTTCTTGACAAGACATCAAAGAAATGAATGAACAATAAGAAATTCATATTTAATAACTATAAGAAGTTCAAGAATGAGCTTTGAAGAGCCTTCAAGGTAGTCAATGAGAAATGAGCAGCGAAAAGATGACTTCACATTCTAAAGATGAATAAGTCAACAGTCAAGTATGCAGCAGAGTTTCAGTGAATCGCGGCCCTAATGAATTGAGACAATGACACTTTAGTATTGCAATACTATTGAGGACTCAATGAGACTATCAAAGACAAGATAGTCAGAATGAATCAACCTGAAGAGCTTCAGAATATGATTGATATCTTTATTAACATTGACAGTTGTCAATGAAAATGACGGATGAAGTGTACAGAACACTACACATCAAAGATGTAAGAAAAATGTTATATTCTCAGAAGAGGTGACTCTATGAACCTTGACGCAATTGAGAAGCATTGTGAGCAGTGACCATAAGTGAAGCAAGAATGATGCATGAGCAAGCTCTATAAGTCTCAACATTGATGAGTTGAGACTCACAAATGTTATAACTGTGAAAAGCCTGAACATCTTGCAAGAACCTACAAGAAATCACAATGAGAGAAAAAAGAAGTTGCAGCAACAAATACATGCATAGTGCACAACACTCTGAGCTGAACAGTCTGCTACAATAACATGTGCTGAACACATATGAGCAGCAAAGACAGAGTCAAATGATACTCACAGACACTCAAGAAGAAACAAAATGATTACAACACAACAGGTTAACTGAAGAGATTAACTATTTTAAAGAAAGCTGAGATTGAAGAAATTGATACTCACAAAACTCAGATAAAAGAAGACTACAGTGATAGCATCTGAATAGCCCTGAATTTGAATGCGAACTCAAAGAATGTCAATGACTGAGAAGTTGACATGAGACTCAAAATAAGACATGAGCACCCTGAGAATCAGCGCTGAGAGATGCATCAACAACTGCTAGAAAAACAGTAAGAAGAGCTTAAAAAGAAAGTTAATAACCTTAAGAAGCAACAAGAAGAAATGAAAGAAGCAAGAGCATGCTTAAAACTTAACAAGTTGATGAAAGATGTATGAATGACAATCAACTCAGTACTGAAACAACTTGTGTAAAAAACTAAGAGTCACAAAATTGAGATCTGTTTACTCACAGAGTACTTGACATCAGACAGTAATTGATGAATCTTTTCAGAAGACTACATGTCACCTGAGTTTCTGAATAGAGTGAAAGCACTTCAGAACCAGATTCAGTGAAAATATGATCAGTACAAACTGCGTCTACACTCAGAACAATATATCAAGAAAGACAGTGATGAATACATACAACTGATTGTATAAGAGGTAAAGTCTGAATGATTTCAGAACCTTCAAAGAAGAGCAAGCAATGCAGTACAGTCAAAAAACTGCAAGCTCTCTCAAAGAGACTAGAGAACAAGAAGCTTTTAATGTCTTAAAAGAACAGTAAGAACCATAAGATATGAGTTGATGTTCAGGTTGAATGGGATAGACTTCTTTGAGCAATGGTAGACTCAGAGACAATCAACAACTATATTTTGCAACAAGCAATAAGAATGCTAGAACTAACACTGCAGTGAGTGCTGAAGCCTATGCAGGTATATATGGTCAACAGAGAATCTGAGTGGATAACAGATCAGGTTTACATTGAAGTCATGATACTAGAAGATTCACAAGAGTTGATGTTTGATGTTCTCAATTCAATCAAGTATGACATCATACTAAAGATGCCCTGATTACGCAAAAAGATCTCAAGAATCAATTGAATCAGCAAAGAGTTATACATCACAATAGATGTGTATAAGATTTCTGAACAATCAGAAATGAGCTTATCAGAGCATAAGTCATAAGATCATGAAATACTGCTATTGAATGACAAGCAACCAAAGTGAATGTCACTGTACTCAATAAGTGAAGACCAACTCAAGAAAGTCAGAACTTACCTTGATGAGAATCTCAAAAGAGAATTCATCAGATCATCAAAGTCACTGACAGAATATTCAATTCTGTTTGTATCAAAGAAAGATGACATAAAGCAACTGTGTGTCAACTATAGACAACTCAATGAGATAATCAGACAAGACAGTTATTTCTTATTGTTGATCAGAGAATTGCAAGACTGATTAAGCAGAGTCAAGTGGTTCACAAGTCTGAACTTGAAAGAAGCCTATTATTAAGTACAAATGAAGAAAGGCAAAGAATGGAAAACAGCATTCTGAACAAGATACAGACACTATGAATACACTGTTATGCTGTTTGAGCTTAAGAACACCCTCACCACCTTTCAAAGATTAATCAACAACACATTGAGAGAATACCTTGATGATTTTGCAATCACATACCTCAATGACATTCTGATATATTCAGATGACCTTGAGATGCACTGCAGCCATGTGCACAAGATACTGAGAAAGCTCAATGAAAGAGCTTTATATGTGAAGAAGTCAAAAAGCAAGTTTGAAGCAAAGGAAATTAAATTCCTTAACTATATAATTCAATCTGAGCAAATTGAGAAGAACTCAAAGAAGACAGATGCAGTCAGAAACTGACCTTCATCAAAATGAGTCAAGAAAGTACAAGTCTTTCTAGAGTTGACAAACTATTATTAAAAGTTTGTACCTAATTATGCAAAGATTGCAGAACCCCTCATGTGACTAATGCACAAGAACAAGAGATGACATTGAGATAAGAAGCAGAAGAATGTGTTTCACACATTAAAGAAAAGTCTTAGTGAAACAGCACACTTGAGAATACTCAATTCAACATGCAAAAAGATACTGAAAATCAATGTGTCAGATTTTGCAGTAGATGCATGTCTGTACCAGATTGAAGATGAGCAACAGAGACTCATAGTCTATCAATCTAAAAAACTATCAGAATCTGAGAAAAGATATGAGGTTCATGACAAAGAACTTCTTGTGATAGTGAAAGCACTGCAAGATTGAAGACCTTATCTTGCAGATACTGAAAAGTCTATTCAGA
>JAABUP010008584.1_pt1 | contig 12961 bp, 11 predicted proteins | sample 5559201 | NCBI WGS metagenome assembly JAABUP01 (sample SAMN10711887, study PRJNA513373) | rock metagenome | isolation source: Antarctica rocks | place: Antarctica | reverse complement strand
GGCATTCCAATTCAGCAAAGAAAGTTTTTTCCCCAAATATTTTATTTCTGATTTGTTTGAGAGGGAAATACTTATAAATCAGCAAGTATAGTATCAAATAATAACTTAATGAATTATTTCAAATGAACAAACACCACAAAATATTCAACCGCAGTACCCGCAGAACGGGGGGTCCTTCGCCGCGTACTGCGCCGCGCACAACACCAGTGCTGTGCCGCAGGTCCGCAGTCCGCAGTACCCACAGTCCGCAGTACGCGCGGCGCAGTACACGGCGAAGGACCCCCCGGAGACTGCGGTTGATTATACTTCTGTATTATAAATAAGTGTAATGCCATTAGTAAGGATCCAAGGAGACCAACCGTTGCGGCACAGAAGACATAGACCAGCTGTTCCTACAGTTGGCAGACTACTTTTCCAAAAGTGGTAGCTTCAGCAAGAGCCTCCCTATGTTTGCATACCATGACAAGCAGCCATCCACCATCTGGAAGTTCATGGCCCAGTCAGCGCCTCAGCTTAGCAAGCTTGCTCTCCATCTGTTCCAGATCGCTGTCAACTCAGCTGCAATGGAGCGCTTGTTCTCAGCGTTTGGCAACATTCAGACCAAGCGCAGAAACAAATTTGTCATTGCAAGGCTTGAGAAGCTTGCCCAGATCAAGGCCACGCTGCCACCAAAGCCCAGGCTAGTCAGCAAGCAGCCAGCAAGCAACCAGTATCTGTCCACTAGGTCAGTAGTGCGAGATAAAGAGACTATCAGTGCTGAGCTAGCTAAGGTCACCAGGCAGAATGACAGTGAGTATGCTGATGGAGCAGATGACCTAATGGTTGCTGGTGAGCAAGTGACAGAGGTGATAGCAGAGTACAACATGCAGCTGTCTGAGGATGCAAAAGATGATGCAGACTTCCAGCCAAACCCTAAGTTAGTTAGTTAAACAGGGTCCCTCTAGCAGTGTTGTTTGTCAATATGCCTGAGTTTGATGTCAATTTGCGGTTTGATGAGGTCATTGCTTGATAGGCATGCTTTCTAGTTGCAGAGCCTTTCAATTGTCAGCCATAATTACAGTGTAGTTGGTGTCACAGACATTTATCTTGACACTTCATGATGACGTTTGTCTCATTTTTTTTTCCGGGATCTGAAGGCAGATCTGAAACCTGCTCTGCATTTCGAGTCGATTGACACCACTCCGAGCGTCAACAACACAGTATAACTCGCCGCAGCATACTGCGGTACTGCGGCGTACTGCGTATACTGCACGCAGTGCCGCAGATTTTGTCGAGCGTACTGCGGCACAACACTGATGCCTATACAACAGGGCCCATAAGTATCGGTCGGACCAGCAATACGTGCGAGCTCCGACACTATTATGAAGCGCAACTCTGTGTGCAAGCGGCGGTCCTTCCTTCCGAACACAGCAAGTCAACCAGCACACCTTTCTGTGTACGGCTTTACTGGCGCAACAAGCGCTTGCAGCGCATGTATGGCGCCGGTAACAGCAACAGGTCTGTGACACTGAAACAAGGCTGACAGCACGGCCCCAACTTGGCAGCTATGCGGCACGCGAAAGACATACACAACGATAGCCTGTGACACCCTGGGTATTCGGTAAAACTAGCCAGCTTTGACTTGTAGTGTCCAGTTTTATCAGTGAAGCAGCAAGCATAGACCAAAAACGTTTGCACAAGAAGGTCTAGAAGCTTGCTGCCTGAACAAGCTTTCCTTTGATAGAAGGAGAGCCTGTTCAGCCAGCAAGCCTTTGTTTTCAGTGAAGTAACTTGCATATGCACAACACAACAGTGTACTTACCAGCTCCAGGAAAATGCCAGAGTCTGGCCCTCCCCTTGCCCCTTGACTTGGACTTCGACGCAGACGCTGACTGCTGATTGCAGCTTTCTTGCTGAGCAAAGGCTACCCCAACTTTTGGACGAAGTCTAAAGCTTTGGCTTTCAAACTTGGTCACGTGTGATGCAAGACCATGCTGAGTCACTGGGTTGTCATGGTCATGAATGGCAATGTACCATGCCATCTCCAGCAATGCAATTGTCTTATCAAGACTTATGGGCCCCACTGTAGGTATGGTAGCTACCGGAGGAAGCCTTTGAATGATGCAAGTTCAAGTAGATGCATACAATCGGCCAGATTGATAGTATTTCTGGACAAAGCTTGGCTGTCATATGTGATGCATGCCAAGGTACTTGCAAGTGTCTTGGCAAGCAGCCAATGTGACAGACAGTCTATCCAGTTAGACCTAGGAAGGGTACATGTCACTAGTCCAGCCACTCTAGAGCCAAATCCTCGAAAGGTAATCCACTGTATTGTATTATGTATATGTGCTACATATCATAATGTATTAACATAAGCACATCATGAGAATGATCGCAGTTATGGCGACCACCCACGGCGGCCACCCATGGTGGAAATGTAATGATGCATGCAAAATTTGTTCACTATTGGCCCAAGTTAATTAACCAACGTTGTTCAACTCTGTTACAGTTGTTCTTAGGCAACCAGACCCAACAGTTGATGTGCAAAGTCATGAACCACCACTGAAGATTGCACCTTTAAATGCCAAGTTATGTAATGTGTGCGGCTCAAGGCACAGTCAGTAGCCAAGCTGATGCAAGACAACACTATTTCAGCGAAATGATTTGGCATAGTTGATGCCTTGGCTAACTTCAGCCTCACAATCATGCACATACACGTGTACAAGTACCTGGACTCAAGTGCTTAGTGTTGTGTTTGGTCCTGACACCCGCGCAAGCATTGACATTTTAATGCCGTGGCAAGCCGCTTGTTTTGATGATGATCCGGTCTTGTGCAACAGTAGAACGCCCGTCAAGCAAAGACTGCCAAGTCAAGCATGTGGGCAAGCTGGCTCGAGCTCGCCTGTAGTAGCTACTTTGTATTCGGCCAAGTAAACCCCCACAGGACCACCTAGCCTGTGGTTTAAGCGACTGCCTCTCGAAGCAGTTCAATTCCCGGTTTTTCGGAACTTGGTATATGAGCTGACGGCGGGTCAAGTAGGTACAGGCTTTGCCTGGAAACTATATATGCTGCGCAGCGGCCACCCCGGTCTCCTGTACCAAGGTTGCTTCGGGCTTGCACCCGGGAACGCGAAAGGCGTAAAAGTTTTTTTTTATTCGGCCAGGTGGCTTAGCCCTTTTGAGACTTTCACACTCCGACAAAGGGTTGCGCAGGGGATGGTGAAGCAGAAACACCTAGATAGGCCCTTTTGCCAGGGCAAGCCCATTTTTGGCGCCGATTGTGAGAATCAGTCTGTTTCGCTCCACATTTCCTCGGTAAAATCTGGTTTGCCAGATTTTACCGAGGAAATGTGGGTTTACGTTTTAAGCCTACCTTCCCCCATCGCTAGATCACATCAAAGTAGCATACAGCTGGCATCATAAGTCTGCTTACACACATTTGCATTTCTATGGCCTTGAACATTGTTGTGCATTCCCAACTCACATATGAACATCAGTCACCATACCATCAGGGATTGCACACCCAACTCTGCAACCCCAGCTGTTCAGATTCCTGCAAACCCTAGCCAGACTCAAATTTGCAGCCAAGCACGGTATAAGCTGTTGGCAAAAGGCTGACGCAGTCAGCAGTCAAAGTCATTAGGAACTAGGCGCTAAACTCTCGCAATCATTTCTGCTGAGGCTGTGCAATGTGCTGGGTGAGCCTCTGCAAGTGGTTGCACTGAAAAGAAAGGTTTGCTGACTGATCAGGCTCAACCTCTGTCAGAGGCAAGCTTGTCCAAGCAGCAAGCTTTTGCTACCCCTTGTGTAACCAGATACTGCTTCTTGCTTGCTGCTTTGCTGAGAAAAGTAAATACTAGGCAAGACAGCTGGCATGTTTTGCCAGAAGGTTTGACCTTCACAGGATATTGCTTCCTATGAATCTTGCCTGCTGGGCAGCCTCGAACCTGACTGTTGGCTGACACCAGCTTGCCTCACTCACCTGCTTTAGCCAAAGCCTTGCAGCTTGCGTCACAAGCGTTTTCAACGGCAACGGTCACAGCAGCAAGTGCACAGGCTCGTCTGCTAACACTGGCTGGCCTCACCGCCATTTGCACAGCGCACAACATTCACTCTAAGGTCCCTGCTGAAGCAGTGCCATTACTGTAAGCAGACTTTTGACGGCTGCTGTATATAGCAGATCCTAGACAACACCTCCACACAAAAATCCCTGATGCCGCACAAAACGGCTATGCCAACAAACTCTTTTATCCCTTGTGCTGTATCAAAAGCCTCCTCCACAAGTTATTCACATGTGTGTACAAATGCATATTTTCAGCAAGCAAAACATCCTATCAACACAATACAACATGTACCACGCTATTTGGAACAGAGCAAGTCTTCTTGAAGATACAATGAAACCATACAAGCCTATAGTGACTAAAGTAACTACTGACTCATAGTAATCAATTTCCAATGCAAGCTTGGGCACAAACTTACACAAGTTTTTAAGCCACTGTCAATTGTAGTTGCAAAAGGCAGCTGGACCTCAGGAGCGTACGCAAACCAAAAGCCTATGCATCCTGCAACAACAAGACAGCTGTGCATGCAATGTTGCAGCTCATTTCGAGTTCATCCACTCAGTGTAGACATCATACAGCCGCTGCATGAGTCTATGGCCCTCAAAAGCTGCTCTGAAATGCCACTCCTGCCACAACAGCTGCAGCCTCTGGGGATTACCATTTATTCTGCTGATGCTTTTCCTCATGATGCCATGTGACACAAGGTTGTTCCAAGCCATTGAAAATCTGTCTCCATACAAGTTGCCCAGAAGCTGCAATGGGACACAACACAATTGATAGGCGTTTGGCTGAATGCGTCCAACAGTGCAAGATATTGCAAGGTAAAACTGACCTCAATCAGAGACATACAAGCAGGTATATTTCCTTTTTTGCAAATTGCATGAAGCTACTTCTATAGCGCCATGACACATGTGCAGCAAGACTGTCTACATGCCATCATGATGCATGCTTATTGCTTTGAAGGCACATCTTACTCTCTCCTTTTTGAACGCTGAGCAACACATCTTCTCCAGAATGTCCAATCTACAGTAGTTGTGGAGAGCATCTTCCCTAGGAGGCGCATCGGGGTCCTGAGGTATCATGCAACCATTCTTGCTTGCAACTCGTTTCCATCGCCACCCCTCCTGCCCCTCATGCTGGTCATCTGGCACTGGTACCATGATAGTCTCTGCATCCTGCCAACAATCAGCTGCAAATCTCTCACACAAACATGAGCAGATGTCTAGAAAGGCACATACCTAGTTACAACAAAGAACTTGTGGGTAGAGTACGTGCAGAATTGTGCTTACCAACAGATTCAGAATGCCTGTGCACAGCCAGACAGCCAAACATGCGGGGATACAAGTAGCCAGCACCAGAAAGATGTACAGTGATGCACTTATGGTTTAATGCCTGAGCAAGTATAATTCAGAATCTGCATGCTACAAGGTGCCGCAAAGAACATGCTACTTCTGAACAAAGTCATGCTACTGCTGTTGGACCAATGGTTTGAGGCCAGTATGACGACCTTTCACTTGCCAAGATGGATCAAATTGCATGGCAGGCTGGTACCTTGAGCCTCAGATCCACACGCATCAACACAATGGCACCGCACAGAACAGCCATTGAGTCCCGAGGCAACCTCCTGATGCACTGAACCTTGCGCTTGGCATCACCTGCAGACATGTGATGCTTGCACACATGCATGACTCATGCTAGCGTCTTGTATGATCTATTTGACATGTCTTGAGTGCCAAGGCTCTGACATGTGACACACGAGCACTTTTGCTAACCTGGCATTGCTTCAATGTCAAAGCCACTGCTCTGAGGGGCAGGGCACAGAATCTCCTGTTTCATGGCTCTCAGTCTGACCGGGTCTTTTCCATCCCCAAGACTCTCCTCAGCAGCTATGCGCTGTTGCTTTGCCAAGAGGCGCGTTTGGAAGTCTGTGGTGATTTCCTCAACAGTTTGTGCTGCAATCCCATGGGCAGTAGTCAGTACCGGCATCTCAAGAGCAAGAGCTTTGACCTCTGCGTACAACAGAAGCATACAAGGCTGCGGCGTGAAGGTTGTGACATGCCAACGTGTGAGCCTAGAAATCAATCGGTAGCCTGAGTGCAGAAACTTATGCTTGAATGGTATCTGATAGGGGCAATGATGATGCCATTGTTTTGCTATGCGGCTTTGTCACAGGGCAGCTCTCCTTCCAGCTCAGACAAAATTGTCCTAGCAACATACATGCATGGTTGTAGCTTGCTTGCATGAGCCCCTCATGCAGATCTGCCAATTGCCACAGTTTTGCATGCACTTTGCTAGATCACGAATTACCAAAGCAAGAAGCATCTGGAAAGGCACTAGCCAATGTCGAAGTGCTGAGTATCAAATTGAAAATGGGCAAACCTGGTGTGGATTCAAGAACCGCTTTGCGCATCATTGGCAAGCCAATCAAGTAAGATTGCTCAGCAGTTTCACTGCCTTGATCCTGCAGATGATCCCTGAATGCTGTGCTTGTGCCGCCTCTGGCTCCTACAAGAGACAGTGTAACGACTTTGCATGCACCAACCACTCTATCTAAGAGCCTTGAAGGCCACAATGGAAAAATGTGACACCAGTAACAGCCATGCTCTTGCAAACCACCGTGTGGAAACTGTGCTTTAGTAACGCATTGCGACGACTGCTGGTGAAATGCCATTATCGTAAGATGTGATCAAAGCAACCAAAGCAAATGTAAACAAGAACAACACATGATTTGCGCTGCATTACCTGATTCCGTGGCAAGTTCTGCAGTGACATTCTGCCTTGCTTGCCTCTCCATTCGCAAGGCATTCTTGCATATGCCAAATGCCACTGAAATCCTGCCTTGCAACGCTCTCTCCTGTGGCACAACAACCATTTGTTTACATACTGGGCAATTGATCAGCGGTATGAAGGGCACAAATGCATTTGCGTAAGTGTCCCTCTTTGCGCCAAGCATTCCATGTTTCACGCCCATACAGAGGTGTAACATAACTGCAGTATTGCAGCCAAATGCAAATTGATAGCACTGCCATCACAAGTGCTGAGATGGGTTGGGTCCAATTGGAGCCATGATGCCAACACCAACCTTAGATCAAATGTGACAATCATTCTGCAAGCAACAGCAACAAAGCATTGCACGTTCAGAGGTATGACAGCTTGCCTGGTCAAACAGATAGTGTAGGGCTTCTGGATCAAACACTTGAACTCCTTCCAGCTTGCGCATCCGGCGCTTAAACACGTTCCTCATCTCTTTTGCGGTGTAAGCAGGAAAGCGCAAGATCTCATGCTCATCCAGACCAAGCTTGTGTAGGTCTGGTTCACCACAACTGCTGATGACAATCAGTATGAGCCGCGAAGCTTCAACCTGCAGGCATGTCTTGACGGTTGTAGCTGGCCAAGCTGAGAGCCTGGAATTTGCAGGCAAGCTTCCACGTGGAGAATCATGGTGCACAAGAAAAGCTAACGTATGACGTTGCTACCAAACTGGGTGTCAATGATAAACGACATTTGTACGAGAGGAGCAACAGTCATGACGGCCATGCCTTCCACAAAGAAACCGAAGGCGTCACAATGTGTGCTTATCAACTAGGGTTGAGAGCTAAGGGTTTGATGTATTCACGGAACACATGTGGGAATTTGTATACTTTGTCCCATGTCTTTGCATGGCAGGCCAAATCTGGATGGTATAGCTGATTGGTTCTAGGTGGCAAGATACCATAGAAGTGGCTCAAATGCTATGAATGCATGAAAAACAATACGTACCTTTGTCATAGCAAAGAGGTCTTGTATTTGCTTCTTGGCACCATCAAGCCTGGTTGACACCTTCTCCATGTGATCAGTGATGATGACAAACAAGCCAGGACCCGAGCCCTTCTCAGGGGCCCAGGGTTTGGTAACCTCTTCCTGCAGATTTGCATGGTTCCGAGCACGGTCAATCCTCTTCTTGGGATCCCTGTACTCCGGCCTATACACTTGCTGACCTGCAAATGCAACACAAATCAGGTATGATTCAGCAGTCAAGCTTGACAATAGTATGCCGACATGTATACCAGAAAGGCGGACAGCCACACAGACAGATAGACACTCAGACAGACAGACTCTGCATTTTTCCCAAACACACACTCATAACATCTATGTCAATTTCTGAAGTTGTTATTGACTTGAACCTGAAACACTGTTGTCATGCCAGCGTACATGTTGCATGCAAGCATATGGCCATGTTGGTAGCTCTTGATCATGCAAGGCTTGACTAAAGCAAGCTCTGTGCACAAGGAGGCCTTGGTCACCTTGGTCCCTCGGAAAGGTCTTGATAGCATGCAAGATGCGGGGACACCAGGCAGAGGCAGCAGTATCGCTGTATGGGAGGTATATGAAAGCTGGACGATGCCTGCTGAAAGACTCAGCATCAGACCAGTTGACCAGCTTGTGAAGGACAGCCAGTGCTGTCAATGTCTTGCCTGCACCAACAGCCAGTACCCTCTTTGCAAGCAATCACTATGATTCACATGATCAGTTGTTACTTAAATGTCTCCAAGCAGGACCCAACCTTACTACATGTTTCAAGCAGTGTCTCACTGATCAGTTGATAAAAGGCAGTTCGATGGTTTTGCAGTTCTGTTACTGTGCTGACCCACAGATCACACATGTGTGTTGTACAGTATGGTGACATGCACAAGGCAGCAGTGTCTTGCAGCACAAACCTCCTCCAGGGGGTCCAGACAGGACAACAGAGCCAGCCGTCCCTTGCTCCACCAAGTGCTGCAGAGTGCTGCTGAGGAGGGTAAACTGCTTCTTGCGGCCCCTGACTTTCCCGTCAGAAGGCTTGCCGTCATCCAAGGCCTCAAAAGCAGCACCATCCTGTAGGGAGCAAGGTGAACTTCATTGGCAATGAACTTCATTGGCAATGAACTTCATTGGCAATGAACAACATCCAAGATGCTACACTGCAAACAAAAGCCATGCAAGCTGAGCTTGACGCAATGAAGTTTGCTAAAGCAAGCAGCTATCTGCCTGTGATTGACACAACTTCACTTGTATGCATCTGCTGAAGAGGACCATGCTTGCGGCTGATGTGAATATACTCAAAATACAGGCAAAGGGAGTTCTTGGTGCCGCTCATGCAGCTTGTCATGAGCAAAGCAAGACAGAAGCCTACAGAGCTTACTTGGGCATTTCTCTTTGCCTCAGCCTTTGCAGCTGGGGCTTCCTGAGGCTTGACAGCAGCATCTTCAGTAGCAGGTGGCAGTCCATTAAGATGTAACATGAAATTAGCTATGAATTGATCAGTTGAGTCTGCACTCTCAGGCAAAACACTCACTGCTGCAACCATGGCTTGACTGGTCTGCTTGGCGTGCTGCTGGTTGGCATGAGGCTGCAAACTACCGTTGCCGGGCGCGCTGACTTGGGGCAATGCAGAGCCCAGAGGTTGGCGACCTGGCGCCTTGATGACAGGCAGAGCTTTTGCAGGGGGCTTCTTCTTGCCATAGAAGGATGCTACTCTGCTCTTGGCAAGAACGTGGTCCTTGCTAGCAGAAGGTGTAGCAAGGATAGGTGGCGCAGGGGTGACTTCCTGCTCACGAGCAGCAGATGCAAGTAATTGGGGTGCCTACAAACATCACAAAGCTGAGCAACAACGTTTTTGCAAGCAACAATGCATCAACAGCAGCTGGCATACGTGTTGGCTTACCAAGAAATGATACAACTGACAGAGTGATCAAATGATATGCTCCCCTTGAAGATGGCAGCTTCCATTACAGGTCACCAGCTGTTCAAACATGACTACAAAGAACAACACGTTCATTGGTCTAATGTTGATGTAATTGTAAATCTTGGGCGGACTGTACTGTGCCGCATCTGCAGCGCACAAGCACCCTCAAAACAACTTCAACATAGTGCATTTCATTGTTGAACAACACAAGCGTGAACTACCACAGGTGCCATTCACTGCCATGTGAAAGCCTGCTCAGTATCTTACTTGCATGTTGTGATCAGGAACGGCCTCGTGTACACAAGCCTCCTTGGCACCATCACCACTTTCCTGCTCCATAGCCTCACTCACTCCAGAGCTGTGATGAAGAGGAGCAGGCAAGACCGCATGCACTATGCCAACAGGAAGAATGGCACTCCCAATTGCAGCTTTGCTCTGATCCTTGATAAAATCTGCTTGGGGCTTTGCCGAAGGATCAGCAGCTGCACCCCTAGGAATATCAGGAGACATATTCACAACAGGGCCTGTGACAATACCCTGCAACAATGCAGACCGCATGACCTCAAGCATCAAATGACAAAGGTCACAGCAATCTTGCAATGCTGATGGCATTATAGTGTCATGTTGCTTGTGTTGACTACGCAGCCGCTGCAAGGTTGGTATCATATCAGACAAGGTTGTACATGTCAGAAATGCAAAAGCTTGACGCAAAACAATGATATGCTTTGCTAAAAGGCAGGTAGCACAGCACTGGGCATATGTAGTGTGCAAGAGGTTGCCATGCGCAACATGTCAGGCACACTGCATTTACCCAAGATGCACATTCAGAAAACCAGAAAAGCGTGTACATCAATGCAACTGTTCCATGCCCAAAGAACAGACCTGGTCGGGCTGCAATAATGTCTTGGAGGCCTTGTTGCTCTGAGGCACAGGGCTCCCCAGCTGGCACCATGGCTTTGGCTTCAGGCAGGAGTCTGAAGCATGAGTAGCGGCACATGTTTCAGGAGTAAACAGCTCAGACCCCATGAGGACATCCGAAAAGGGATCTGGCTCATCATCCGAATCCAGACTCAATATCAAACGCGGCCCGTCTGGCTCCATTGATGACTCTTCAAACATGCTGCCTTCTGTGGTAGCAGCAGCGTCCTCAGCTAGGCGCTGCAACACGATTGCAACATTTAGCATGTGTTTCATGGGCATGCGCTGCCATGAGCTTTATCGCAAGCCCCTAAGACACACTGCCGCTGTGAAACTCTGGTATAGCACATGAGTTGCAGAAGAACAACACATTTGGGCCATGGCGTATTCTCACAATGTGACTGCAATCTCTCTTCATCTGTCTCCATATACCAAGAGGGCTCGTTGCCAGCTTTGGTACAACAGCATGCACAGGATACTTGTCTCGCCAACATCAAACTTATGGCATAGAGCTGACTGACAAAGCATGGCATGGCATGTCATGGCAGACACAGCAGCAACAATACATGCTGCTTGCTTTAGCTACACAAAGCCACTCTGCTTTTAATGACGTTCAGGCAAGAACGCAGCTGCAATGCATGAGGCTGATCAGATGGGCGCATGTCAGCCGTAATGGTACTGAACAACGTCGACTGTCGACCGGGCCAGCATGCAACACGGCAATATCAAGGAAGAACACCTGTGTAGCTCTTTCTTGTGTTGAGAGACAGAGAAGTTTTACATTTGACAATGCCAGTGTATGTGCCACTGTGTTGGTTAAATCCTGCATAGGCTGTCTCCTCTTGCTAGCATCTGTGGTTGTCTTTTGCCGCTTGTTGGGCACCTGCATGCACACGTTGCTGATTAGCATGTACAAACGTTTTTGACTCAAAATCTCAGTTGATCATAGCCTAATTCACAATGCAAAACTGTAGTGCTCTAGAGCTCCAGCTTCAAATGCCGTGGAGGTTGGGATAACATGCATTCAAGTTGGTGCCCTTTCAGAGCCAAATTTGGGGCAAACTTGGAGCTTTGGACAGACCTGAGGCTCGAAGCGCGTCATCTGAGCAGCTGGGACATGATCCTTGGGGCACATACCCAACTGAAGATTGAGATCAAGCTTCATGTCTCTGTGCACAGGTTGCTCTTTGTGCCAAGTTTGTTTGACCATGGCAGTGACTCTTAAGAGCAAAGTAGTTGAACTTCAGCACATTGTCGGCCTGTATTTGGCATACGCCTTGATCATGTCATAAGAGCTTTGTTGCTTGGTGGCAAATCATAAGTTTGCAAGTCTGCACTGCTGTCTTCTAGCTTACACTGTTAGGTGGTAGGATGAGGACATAAGAACAAGCAGCAAATGTCATAGACTGACCTCCTTTTCTGCCGAAGAGCATGACCATTCAAGTCCTGGCTGCTGCTGTACAGGTGTATCTTTCACATAGTCAACAGGTAGTACGAAGTCACGACTTTAATCTCACCAGCCAGGTTTCAAGACCGTGGATTCCCGCTATAATTGCCAAGAACTGCTCTAATGAATATAGACTTATGCCCCTGCACGAGTAGGCTGCTGTGAAAGCCGTCAAGGTGGCATGCCATGCCGTCAGAAAAGCAGGTCGGTCAGTTCACCTAACGACAGAGCGCAGAGTTGCGTGCGACAATCCTCTGGGCAAAAAGAAAGCGACCGTCAGTAGGATACCTCCGAGCTTGATTGATGAAGAACGAACGTTCGTACACCGTTATTGTAGCAGACCTACGTCCTATGTGCGTGCCGTACAAGCGATTCTAAGCAGCTTCTGCATTGGCGAAGGACTTCCTAACGTTGCATGTTGTTACCGATTCTCTGGCGCACAATGCGGTGTTCTTAACAGCGTTTAAGGGTCGATCGATCAATTTCGTTTGTTATCTTGGTTGATTTGAAGGCTTCGAATCCGACTTTCGAAATTACCATGTGCTCAAGCATTTGCTCTAGGTTCGCTTGTCGGCAGCGCTCTCCTCCTTGTGCCATGGCACAGCAGTGAGGCGAAGTTTGTACAGTATACGAAAAACGTAGAATTCACCCTCATACAGCTTGTTGTGATCCGGAGCTTGACATGTGCATATGCAGACTTGCGACAGTACTGTGAGCGGAACGTGTACTACACAAAAGGCTTTCATAGCATGCTATGACCCTGCTATGACCCTGCTATGAACCAGCTATGAAACGTATCATAGCTGGTTCATAGCTAGTTCATAGCCGTGCAAGTTGTCGGAGCGGCTCGAG
>JAABUP010008582.1_pt1 | contig 12963 bp, 14 predicted proteins | sample 5559201 | NCBI WGS metagenome assembly JAABUP01 (sample SAMN10711887, study PRJNA513373) | rock metagenome | isolation source: Antarctica rocks | place: Antarctica | reverse complement strand
TAGGTAGGCAGGCAGGTGGGTGGGTGGGTGGGTAGGTAGGTAGGTAGGTAGGTAGGCAGGTGGGTGGGTAGGTAGGTAGGTAGGTAGGTAGGTAGGCGTCTGTTCTAGTTTGACATGTTTCAGCCATGCAAAATTTGAACATTCAAACATCCAATCAAGAGAATCAAACAGGTCATCATACATCCTATGACGCAACTGTAAGGTCAGGTTTTGGTGATGTGGACTTGCAAGGCGTGCCAGACACAAGCTAAGCGCCAGAAAAGAAGCATGTTTACTTGAGCAGGTGGTGGCGCTTGCAAGGCTGCCACCTGCTGCTCCAGTTCTGCTCTCTGGGCCTGCAAGATCTGTATTGTCTGCGATCCCACGAAGATTTGTCACAGGTAGTTTCATACATATTTCAGTGAGTTGATGTCAGTCATACAGTCTGGCAACAGCTTCTTGTATCACAAAACATGAAACTACACTGAAGGTGAAATACAGCACTCGTTCTTGTTCAATGACAAATGACTGTACTGCTGAGCAAGTCAGTAGACAGGGGCAGGGCAGGGCTGAGCAGGACCTTGGCAGCTTGGGAGGAGGCAGCTTGTGCCTGGGTGAGGTCTTGCCACACTGAAGCCAGATCCAAGGACAGGCTAGAGAGCTGTGCCTTCAGCTCCTGATTGTCCGATGCCAAGGTTGACAGGCTGGCAGACCTTTGTGCCAGCTCCTCCTTGAGCTGCTGCACCTCCTGAGCATGCTCCTGCATACCACTGACTTTGTCACCCAACACAGTACTGACAGCACGCAAACGCCTGGACACTTCTTGCAATGTGTTATGTTACATGTTTAACATCCTCAGGCAGGCCCTGGCCACCAGCTTTGACCTAGCCTGACTCACGTGGTCACACTGTCAGCAAGTCTTGCTTTTGACAGCATGCATGCTAACCCCAACTCTCTCACTAACAAAATGTATCACTCATAGAGCATTTTGCCATACAGCAACGACACAAATCCTCAGGTAGCGCTATTGGCACAAACGCCAAACGACAAGTTAAAACAAGAACTTGGTGGTGATGGATAGGAGGAGGTGGTCACAATGGTGCTCAGTCTTGAGGGACTAGCAAGTGCGGTGTATCAGCGTCAGTAAGGAAGTTGTGACTGCAAACAAGTTCTTGTGCTAAAAAAGACCCTCACAGACCTGTTGCGGCTGCTGAGCAGTGGCAGTGGCCTTTGGGAGCATGAGCTGGGCAGAGATGAGCTCCTCAGAACGAGGGGTGGCTTCAGCCTTGAGTGCTGAGGATTGCTGCTTCAATGGAATCAGGTCCTGTTAACACCACTCATCTCATCCTGTCAAAAGTTGCAGTCCTTTTGGTTGGAATTCTATGTGTCTTTATGATTGCTATATTGTCTGTAAACAGACATAGGAAGAAAAGAAGTATGTACAGACTGTAGCTTCTGGTAGTGTTGCAAAAGACAGGAGCAGGCATACGTCTATGACCATGGCCTGCTTCTGAAAGAATGAAACACTGTCGCAAGCCTTGACGAGAGAGCATGGACGCTGTGAAGCCTGTCTGTGCCGTGCTGAGACGATGTCAGCTGAGTCCGGTTGCTTGATCAGAGCTGAGCGCTGCTGGACACGAGTCATAAGACACAAGCAAAATTCCGTGGTGTGAACAGTCGTTGTACCTGAGCAAGAAATCACGCGAGGGGCCTTCAGCACAAGTGGTAACTCCAGAGCGAGGATCAGGTCAAGCTGTCCGCCCAGGCACACGAATGTGAAAGGGCATACAGGAACTCGAGCCCAGCTCTGTCTGTAATGGAGGCCGTCTGCAGCTCTGCCTGGGTGTCTCTGGGTGTTGTCTAGCAGTCACTGCTACCGGTAAGTTACTGCTCTGCTAGGCAGTGTAGGTTAGCTGACGTAAAATACAGTGGTTTTGCCGAAAAACCATTATCCTGAATTATTTGATAAATATATGACATTACTTTCATACCTATTGGCAGTGCTTTTGTGCTGCATGGCTGATAAGACTGTTAGCATGCAGACTTGGCTCTGTCTGACAAGAAAAGCTTGGCCAGCAACTGCAGGATGTTGTCCACCGTGATTGACAACAAAAATTTATTGCAGAGCATCATTATTGTGCCTGAATATCCCTCGATGGTTGCAGCAAATTGGCGTCACATTAGAGGCGGATGACAAGGCTGACAAGTCTGCAGCTTTGATCAAGAATTACACATGTAAGAAGAGCCTTAAAGACGTTGGGAAGCTATGGATGCCCTTGCAGAGGTGAGTGCAATTGGCTTCTGAATCAGCCATTGATCTATGACGTTTGCAGTATTGCTGGTGTGGCATGTACAAGGCACGTTTACAGTGTTGAGCAGGCTGCAAGAGTGCATTGGTATATGATCCTGCAACTTAAACAGCAACTTTCAAAGACAGGCACTTTTGGGAGTGTTGCAGGTTGCTGTACCAAAATTTTGCGCTCTACTAATTGGAGTTTTATACATGGGACCTTTCACACTGCAGCAAGAACTTGTTTGATCGTGAGACGAAATGAAATATGCTGGAACTTATGCACACGACAACAGCACAGGCATTGTACAGAAAGACTATCGCTCAGGATTGCACCTGGTCACCAGATAATGCTCCGATATCTTATGTACAGAGAAAGATGCTGTCTAGTCCTGAGAAGGATCCTCCAGGGTGCAGAAAAGGCTGGATGCCTGATCTTCAGTCAGCTCCAACTTTCTGCACAATACCTGCAGTTGCAACCATAGTACGCTTTGCTGCGCCAAGCTACAAGGGCAAAAGGGAGAGTGTTTGCACAAAGGCTGTGTGGGTGTAAGAAACCCTCACAGTGCCTAAGCCCCTAGTGCATCTCAAATCTGGAGGACCATAACCACTGTGGGTGCACTCCTGACCTTATAAGGTTAATTAAGACACCCCTGTGTCACTTGCACAGTAGAGTGCCTCTGTCGCATGCTAGGCAGGATGCTGCCATGCAGTGTTGCTTTCAGCAGTCTTGGTTTGGCCAGAGTGCCTGTACAAGTAATGGCAGGCAGGGGAGCTGCAGTACAGGCTGTGTCATGCATACATTCCAGGTTGTGCAGTGCGGCACCTGTAGCTGCTGCAGCCTAAAGTCATGCCCCAGGGATGGATTGCTGAGACAGGGCTTCAGCATGTTGGCAAAAGCCGCAAGTGAGACTGACAACGGCGCTGAAGGGGAAACAACAGTGTCTGCTGCCTCTACCAATGCCTTCACCAGCACCTCTGCATTCTGGCGGCCAGCTGCAGCCGTGAGAAGCTGCAGCACCTGAGTGTCGATGCAGATGGCATGCACCTGCGACAAATACACAGCAATGAACATTACACGTTCCAGTGCTGCTGTGACAGCTGACACCTATGCAGCGAGTCTGAGGGGACAACTTTTGCAGGTAGTCAAGAAGACACGTGCGAGTCCTGAGGGGACAAAGCTGTTTAGATGAAAGATCACTGTCAGTGATTTAAAGAGAGAGAGCTTGCGCAGAGTAATGCGTGTGCATGTTGTCAGCAGAGGCAGCACTTTGTAAAGACAACTCACCGCAACTTCAGTGATGTGTGGCTTGAAGCAGCCAATGACATCAGGCACCAATGCCTGTGCTTCTACAGAGGCCTCCTCTGAGGACTGCAGGCTGGGAAGCATCAGCATGCGCTTCAGAGCTCCAGGTGCCACCAAGTGCATGTGCACTGCTGCCTTGGCCAGACGCTTGAGCAGCTGCAGGCACAGCCAAACTGTTTTGAGGCACTTGCAGGTGTGGCTGTTTCTGTCATTCAGGGTCCAGCCCAATTGCTAATGCTGAGAATAGACACCTGGCCCCTGCTGAGCCTGCGTCTATCTTGTACAACGAGTGGGTGACACCTGAGCTGTTTGTGCAGCAAATGTTTGACCGACATGACACTGACTGTCAAAGTCCAGCAGAAGAGCTTGCACATCAACCTTGATCTGCATGTGCAACATGACGCACTGATTGCTTGGCATGCATATGCTGACCAAAAGCGAGGACAAAACAGTTACCTGCTTGGCTCCCTGTCCAGGGAATGCACCCATCAGCAGATCTACCATCATGTGATACATGTTGTTTGCACAAAGGCCCGCTTCCTCACACCATGGGTGTACTTTATCAGAGTACATCTCTGCCATCCCATTCAGCAGGACTGATGCCATCCATGCATCTCCTGGCTGATCTCGCTGTAAGGCCATACGGGACTGCACAAACACCAAGATTTGCTAACAAGCCAAAAGGGGGAGGGGGGATGGTCGGGGGGGGGGGGAGAGACTGCCCAGGCAGATTTTGCATTGCATGACTTGCTCTTTATTTGGAGACATCAAAGTCCGTGTAGACCCAAACGCGACACCACAAGGCAACATGCAGAGAAGCTGTATCAAGAAGATTCCGCTGAGCTTTTTCCAGGTTTTGAGCTGGTCGGCTGCAAGGTTCTAGCAGCATGTAATATCAGCAGTGAACATACTTGAAGCCCCCTGGGGGGTCCTACCCAACAGTAATCTGAGACTGCAGAAGCTGAGGCAATGCATGTGTGCACAGGATGTGCATCATGATAAGAGCAATGTTTCAGAGCATTGCGAGCTTGTACCAGCGCAACAATCAAACTACTAACTGGCCCTCTTCGATGCTCATGATCAAGAAGATGTCGGCGCCCCATTAGGCCGCTAGCCAACATAGTGAGCTCATTACATGTTGGATTCAGCTCTAACACGTACTGCAAAACGTAGCAAGTATCCCTTGCTTGCAGCAGATCATCAAGGCATTCCCGCACCCTGCTATGCAGCCACCCTGCATTGCAAGCAGTGACTTCTCTGTGATGCTTTATCAGAGTATTGCATGAGAAGCATTGCATGATATAAGCCTGCTACACTATGCTTTGCACCGCTGTCAAGGTGTTGCTCTGTGTTACTGCAGTGTGATTGTTCTTTCTGTAGATTGTTGGATGTGCAAGGGCATACTAGCTTGCCACAATAGTATGCACGTGACTAGCACATAACAAACAGTGCCTGCAAAGGCATACATGTGACCACACGCCTACATCAAAGCTGATGTCAAGATGCAGACAGCTCGCTTGACCTAGAGCACAGTGAGTTTGCCTTTCACCTGCACAGTTTACGCCATGGTCGGTCAGCGACAGCAGCTTATGCATAGACAAATTCTGAGCCCACTCAGGTGGGATTTCTTCCTACAAGCAGCAAACATGACTCAGAGGACGCAAAAAGGTTGATTGGTCATATGTATGGTCATAGTCACACCCTATACTGACCTTGCTTTTTTCAGCTGCACAATCAAAGCACAAAGAGGCCCATGCGGTCGGGAAAAACTCTGAGCAGGACTACAGCAAGTCAGCCTTGAGCCCAACTAATATACAAACGAGCGTATGACATGTCCTGCTTGCATACAGCATGTAGATGTAAGCCCAAAAGAAATACCTTGCATGTGTCGTGTGGGTTTTGGGTGTAAATGGTACTTTATGCATGTGTGCACACACAAAATTGTACCTGTGCCTGTGCAATGAGCTTCTTGAGCCCATCTCTAAGCCAGGCTGCAACAACCACGATATCCAAGAGCTTGAAAGCTGCCTCAGATGACTGGATGGCCTCTTGCACCAAACCCTGCTCAAGCTGCTCCTGGATAAAGTTGCCAAACTTGCAGATTCCACCATCTGATACGGCTGTTGCGACTGTCTCGGGAGAATAGCCTGCAAACACATGATGCTTCATTTTGTCACAGTGTGATGCAGCTGCCGTATGACAATGTGGACGTCTGTATATGCTTGCAGGCAAAATTATGCTATGCAATCAGTGACCTTTGTGCATACTGGCAAGGGATGGGATCTGTTTGTTGCAAGCACCTGCAATCTGCATGCCAGACAGGCTCAAAATGACCATGCTTTGTTGCAAGAGCAAGACCATAAGCATTTTGCAAGGGAAAGTTTGTAACCAACTGGCTGCTGATGGCAACACACGGGCCAGAGCAGCACAGTCTGGCAAGCCAACATTGTGTTTGCAGGTACAATTTGCTTGATCATGTTGGCAAACGTGCTGTGTCGATTTGTTCTTTTGTCACCAGAGGACCAGCAAGGAGCCATTATGGACCAAGGCAACCACGTGTCGCAGCATCAAATCTGACCTGAGGATGCAGGTCGCAGCCTGGAGCTGCCGGTATCCAATGACACTCCTGCTTTCCTGCATACCTCCAGGAGATGTGGGGAACGAGGCAGCAGTGCAGGCTCCTCGGATGTCCATGCCGAGAATTTCCTCTGCGCGACCAGGTCTTGCACATCACATCGCTTGACATACGACTTGGCAAGATAAGCCTTTCTGAGCCGTTTCGATGCACGTTGCTGGCCAAACAGCGTTGCACACCTCGAGTGGAGAAAGTCGCACCATCAGGCGATATTGCCTGTGCAGGCTCACCGCACGACGTGAAGAGAGGAGGCACTGTAACTTCGTCAGTCAAAAAGATATCACCAAGGTATCAAAAGCGTCTAATAACAAGATCGTGAACACTAGCAACTCCGCTGACCCCGGAGACACAAGAGAGCGAAATTTGCTCCGAAACCAGCAATCATGTCACTGCTCTGCCACTCTTCACCCATAGGTGGTGAGAAGGAAGACATTCACCACTCAGTTGTGACGCGAAAACAACAAGCATGATCTGGCCATGCAACATGTCAGCTGGGTCAGTAATGCCTTGTCTCTCAATGCCTGGCACTCAAACACAGCAGTGTGAGGACTCACCTGGAGTGAAGCACTTCAAGCAGAATCCAGGCGCTAGGATTGCCACAATGGCATGCTCACCAATAAGCTTATGCGTACAACCTCCAGCTCTGCATTGTCAAAGCAGGCTGTAGTGCAAGGACATGCATACAAGGCTGAGCAAAGCATGCGAGTGCTTTAGAGATTGTCCTTCTGGTTGTGATGGAGCAGCAGCTGTCAAGCTTTGATGACACAAAAATATGGAGTGCGAAAACGCAGCAGCAAAGGGGTTGTGTGAAAGACGCATGCCGACTGTGCTTATTTATTGCTACAAGGTTCAAATAAAGCATTGATGTGGAAAGCAGCACGACTTGTTGCTGCTTGCCCAACAAGCGTAAGATTAAAGCAAATGCAGGCATGAGCACCATGAGACTTGAAGAAGTTGGGCGATGCTGTATGTGCAGATAAAGCATATCTGCAGCTACAAATGACAAGGTCATGTCATCAGCATTAACATACCTCAAGGCTAATGCTGCTTGGTCTTTGACTTCAACACCACATATGCCGAATCACAGGTGAGTCTGAACATCTCCATGATGCAGAGGTCCTGCCACCACTCTGAGGAGTGTAATTACTCTGTATCAATCAAGCACCTGAGCATAAGTCCAGGCAAAGTCCTCTATACCAGCATCTATGCCATGCCAGGGTGTGCTCAGAAACTGCAACAACCTTGTACAGAGCACAGATGAGCGGAGATTGCAGTGTGTTGGTCCAGTGCAGGACTGGGTTGCAGCAAGAAGCACAGAGAGCATCGCTGCTGAGCATCAGCAACCGTCAGCCAAGACAAAGAACATCATGGAAAAGGTGGTCAGCACTCACAGTCATCTCTTCCTGCCACACAGCACCTCAACTTCGATTCTGTTCAGAAAGCCCGTGGCTGATTGTCTACGAAATGAACTTGAGGACGCCAGCAAAGACTTCTGCTGGTAGGCCTGCATACAGGCCTCTTCTGTATCACCGCTGACGCTCGCAGTCGAGAAACTAGAGTGCTAATCAGATAAAGCCCGTATAAGTGTCTTGGCTGCTTTGCCTACCTTGCCACGGAAATACGTCTGAACCCGACCAGCTCTTTGAACATGATCAATGTGTGCGGACGCTACAAACAAACGGGTCTTGTGAGCCATTTTGTTATGGTGTGTGATCCTGGAGTGAGCAATTTTGCCAGTGCTAAGCAGCGTGTAGACGCGGTGGATAACAAGATGACCGTAGCAGGACAAGGCGAGCTTCAATAGACACAAGGTGGGGGTGTAACTACCATATCGATGAGCCAGGCAGCGAGCATACAATCAACCCCCCACGCAGCTTGCGTCACAAATTTAGGTCTGGACCAGGGTCTGAAGTCCAGACTCATTGCATTATTATTACTCGGAATTCCAGTACCTTTTTCACCTGAATCCGGAATTTAGGTGAAGCCCTACAGAAATTCCGAATTCCGGTGAATCACACACCTAGGATGCTGCTCTTGAGGCAGTTCGGGTTTCAGGTTTTCAGGAGCTTGGACCTCGGATTCATGGCGGTTTTAGCAGGTACAGGTTCATGCCAGATTGAGCTGCAGCGCAGTGCTTGTCATACCATCTAGATCTGCACACCCTTGAGTGATAACGATGAGTCTGCTGTGTGGCTCTCTGGGGCAGGATGGGGCATACCTACCTGGCTGATGCAAGAGGCAAGGCTGGCATACCCGTATTAGGTTCGAATCAATCACTTAATGTGCCTGCTTGCATGCACACACATGACATGCTGCTCTCAAGGCCATGTGCATTTACGCAGGCAAACACATTAAGTGCAGCGCTATGACAAGGTCATTTGATCTGCCGCAATTCCAGCAAGCTGATAATGTCTACATAGTGCATGTCAATGTAATCATGTTGCGATATTTGATGTCACTGCCTTTTTGCACCATGTCTGCATCTGCAGCTGCTGCACCAGAGTGCGATCAGACTTGCACCCTGTGCCAGCAGACAAGGTTATGCAGCTCTTAGTGACAAAGGAAAGTGAACAAAGTGTATTTGCATGATTGTGAGAGCATGCGCAACACCGACAAGTTTCACAACATACCAAAAGGTCATATTACAGATTAGGTTTTCATGGCCGAGACAGGTCAGGTGCTTGATGCTGTCTGGTGTTTGCTCAGGATGAGCTTGAGTTCAACAGGGGCAGGTCTGCTTGTAAGCAAGTTTTAGCATGTCAACATTTGTACTGACATGCGGCAAGGCTTTCTTTTGCACTCTTCGACTTTTCAGTAGGGAAGCTCCTAAGCCAACTTGTTCTATAGGCAGGTAAGTCAGATCCCAAAATTAGCCTCTGCTGCTTCAAAGCTCTCCACTGAAGACTCTCCAGCTTGATTCGGTGAACCATGAGCCCCCTCACGGCTTGATCTGCTCAATTATGCCTGTCCTCAATGAGCTGCTATCAAGCCAAAAAGCAGAACACAAGTGACTTCATGCGACCCCTTCAAACTGCTGCAAGTCTGTTGCATGTAGCAAACCCTGACAAGGACTGGAATCAAACCTATGTTGACTGCCCTGAGTGCTGCAACTGCCTGTCAATGTCTGCAACACAGGAGCTGTCAGACTGTCAACATGCAAGTCTGTCTGCAGCATTGCACATAGCAGGTCAACTAGGTCATGGGTTCACTGCAGATTATACTGCACAAATGCACACAGGATATCAACCAACATACAAGGCTGATGTCGTGATGAATGGCATCCTATTGTGGACACCTGCCCTTGAATGTTCTCTGTCTGCTGCGTTCCCCTCAACGCCTTGCTGCCAACTGGACCGCCTTTTAAAGCCTCAGAATGCAACTCATCGTGTTGCCAACCAGATTTCAACTCATCGTGTTGCCAACCAAACTGCTGAATGATGCTTTCGAAAGTACCTGGTCCAGATGCAAGAAAGAGAGAAAGGAAAGGAAAAGAACGGAAAGGAAAGGAAAGGAAAGGAAAGGAAAGGAAAGGAAAGGAAAGGAAAGGAAAGGAAAGGAAAGTACCAGATGCACATGCACATGTTGTTGGGTCAAACAGATCAGATTGTATGTCACAGGCTGCTGGGCGTGAGCTGGGGTCCACCTGAAGGCACTGGGCGACCAGGCCTTTCATAATGTTCACAGCCTGCTGCTCCTGTGCATTGCTGACAGGGAGCGGAAAGTACGTCACCTGCGGTGTTAGCACTGCACTCAAACAGACATCACAGCTGCAGCAATCAAAATCATGTAGCGCTCGCCAGATCAGCAACTTCACAATGTCGCGCACATCTGCTCAGAAGCAGAATTGTCTTCAAGATCAAGTGCTGATGTAATGCAGGTGGTGGCAGTACCTGTGGTCTTGGGGTAGACCAACCTTGGCCGGTCTACCTCAAGACTTTGACTATGCACCAAAGTAGTTGAATCCTCATGGCTGGGCCTGCAGTCGCTGGCCTTCTCAATTACCAACATCCACTGGCCCAAGGTTGTCTTGAAGAAGAACACTGGCACAGCTGCAGACTGAGGCCCACACGCTGGCTGTCCTTGCTCATCCCAGCGCTGTGCCCAACACTGCGCCAATGTTGGGGCAAGCAAGGACAGCCACGTGTAAGCCTCAGCTTGCACCTGCAATGAGGAGCAACAGCCTTGGCAGAGATAAAGTGCAGGAGGGTTGCAAGTTGCTGCCATGGTGATGCATTCATTAGCCAGCAACTCTCCGATTGCCAAACATGCACAGGAATGTGATGCTGCTGCTCTGACTGCCTCAGCGGTGTCTGTCATCCAAGGATGGATTACAGCATGAAAGCAAGATGCTTGATACAGAGAGTGCCTGCTTGTAGTGTTGCTCAGTCTGCTGGTCTGGCTGAGTAAGAAAGCACAGCAAATTTGATGGTGTACATTGATGGCACAGATCGGCATTCCATGTCGGTCAAGATGTAGAGCGCAAAAAAAAGGCAATGAAGGACAGCACTTTTGTCAGCACATATAGACAGCATGGACATTGGCAGTGCCTCTAATCAACAGCTTGCAGCTTGACCTGCCTGTAGGTTACCTCAGACTACCAGCATGGCTGTGCAGGATGAGGGCAACATAGAGTCAGGACAACACAACAGCCATCATCAAAGGCATTGCAGCATGCCCCTGCTGAAGACTGAGCCTGATCATAGAAACGTCATCCCATCTGAACAGCCAGTGGTTCACAACGAACAATGTCCACACGGTGTTGGGCAGCTGCTCAAATGCACTGATGCACCCTCTCAGCATCCAGCACTTTGGGTGCAAGTGGCGACGACAGCAGCAAGCTGGCAGTGGTGCATACTGGAGCAGTGTGTCCAGACACCTGGTGTAAGTGGCTCTTTGCAGCAGTCATCACGTCTATACCTGCAGCACCAGAGTACATTCAATCTTGCCTCCTCTGCTGTCTGAACAAGCCCATCTCAGACACACCAAGTCAAGTTTGAAAGCGCTTGGACAACAGTTGCAGTGAATTTGAAACGCATGCATGACACTGACAAGAGCGACACATTCCTAGAATAGCAGCAGAATGCTTCACAGAGTGAAACATGCAAGACGCCATTGCTCATGCTGCTGATCAAGCACTACACTTATGGCTGGAAGTGCACAGCATGACTAAGCTCACCGTGTTTGCTATGAGACATGAGGCAGACAAGGTTGTGGACTATCAGGTCCAGCATCTTGAGGCTGTGCTGCAGCATTGAAGCTGGGTGAAGAAGATGTAGTGAAAGCTAAGAAAGGAATGTCGCAGGTTTGCTGTAGGGTGAAGTGCGCCCCAGCCATGATTGCTATTGGTCCTCGGTCTGTGGAAGCGCAGTCAAATCATCAGCAGCTCAGTATTGCATGATGGACAGGCCATACAAAGTGGTGTTTCTGACAGGGAGTGAGGGAGGGGGGAGGGGGATGGAATGAGTGACTGAGTCAGTGAAGGGCCTGGAGGAGGGGGTAAACTGTGCGTGTGTACACCTTTTGCTTACATCAGAAAGCAACAGCAGGCATCAGACATGATGTCTTGCATACTGTGGCTGCATACAAACAAGTAGGCTGCTGTCAAGAATGTGCAGCTGAAGGCATGTGGCCGCATGGCAACATTTGCCAAGGTTGACCGAGTTTCCCTCCAAAACTGCAGGCATGCAGAGCAGTATTGCATCAGAGACTGCCACTCACCTTGGCTCGAACCAGTTCCAATATAGCAGGGTGCAGGCTCACCCAGTCGTGCGTGCAAATCTTTGTTCTCTAAGTAACCCTCCTGATCTTTCCCTCCAATGGCCATTTTCAATGGCACTGCCACCAAGTCTGGAGGAAAGTGGAGGGGAGGAAAGGAAAGGAAAGGAAAGGAAAGGATAGGAAAGGAAAGGAAAAGAAAGGAAACACCTTTCGGCGTCATTTTGATGAGAAGCCAAGTACTCTATCGGGCTGCCCAGGCACCATGTCTGGAGCAGGTGACTTTCCTGACCAGCTTTCAGCAGCTGCAACCCACCACCCGGCTATGGGACTTGACCAGCTTTCAACACCTGCAGACTGCCAACCTGTCATGCAGCGCAGCTAGGTGATTTGCAGCTGTTGAAAGCTGTTAAGGTCTCACAGGCGCCCAAGCTGGCAAGCTGCGGCTTTGCCGGGTGCTGTTGTCAAGAGCCTGGGCTGACTCCGAGGGCAAGGCTGCATTCCAGCTGCCATCCCCCTGGAAGAGCAGCCACATATGATGGGAAGACATGCAGAGTGACAGCATGCATTGAGCAGCAAGTTGTCCTGACGACAACTGGTCTCTGGTTTAGTCAATGTCTGAAAGCAGATTCATTTTGAGCTTTTGGGAGCTAGGCAAGGCCAGATGGCAAGGCATGGCAAGGCAATGTAAGGCAAGGCTGGGCAAGAACTTGTCTGGGAAGTCTTTGGAAGTCAAAGGCAAAAGTGGTGCAAGCTCTAAAAGAGCTGCAGAGGATATAGGGCAGGAAGCATCATGACAGATGGCAGAACAGGAGGGAAGTGGCACCTGCAGACGTGGAGAGTAGATGTCCCTTGGGCTGTCTGCAGCCAAAGTGTGGCGGAAGGGCTACTGCCCATGAACATGTGCCAGCAAAGTGTCTTGCTCCCCAAGCCACCCTCAAAAAGGCTGGTGCTGGCAAATGCGCTGGGCACAGGGCGGCCATGTCGCCCATGGGGCTCTAGGCTCCGAGTGACAAGAAACCAGTGGTGCACAGAGCT
>JAABUP010008466.1_pt1 | contig 12964 bp, 24 predicted proteins | sample 5559201 | NCBI WGS metagenome assembly JAABUP01 (sample SAMN10711887, study PRJNA513373) | rock metagenome | isolation source: Antarctica rocks | place: Antarctica | reverse complement strand
GGAAGCTGGGCCAGTTATCCTCGTCAGAATGGTCTGGCGGTGGCGCTGCGGGAATTGGGGCGTATCGAACGCACGCTGTTCACGCTGGACTGGCTGCAAAGCACGGAACTGCGGCGCCGGGTCCAGATCGGTTTGAACAAGGGCGAGGCGAAGAACGCTTTGGCCCGCGCCGTGTTTTTCAACCGGGTGGGGGAACTGCGTGATCGCCGCTTTGAGAACCAGCGTTACCGGGCCAGTGGCCTCAATCTCATAGTCGCGGCTATAGTCTTATGGAACACCAGCTATCTGGAGCGGGCGGTGCAGAGCTTGCAAGCGCATGGGCAGATAGTAGACGATACGTTATTGACACACCTGTCGCCATTGGGCTGGGAGCACATTAACCTGACCGGGGATTATGCCTGGCGACAGAGCAAGCAGGTCGAGCGCGGCAAATTCCGGTCCTTACGCCCGTTCGCCAATCCTTGACGTACGATGTTTTCCGTTTCGTGAGCAGACCCCCTGCAGGACGATGGCGCGCGTGGACGTGCTACGGGCTTGCGAGGCCATCAGCCTCTCCCTTCCCCGTCGCCCTCGACGCAAGCGCTGAGCGCCGTGGTCTGGCTCGGCATGCGCTGAGCCGCACCGCACCGGTTGCCGCACATCAGTCCGTCCCTGCCCCTCGACGCAGGGGAGGCACAAGCGCGGGTTGACCCCCTGCAAGGCCAGCGACGGGCGGTAGAACGGCCCCACGATCGTCCCGCCGCAATTCGCGCAGGCGATGTGACGGCCGTGGCGGGTGTGACGACTCCGCCCGCTGCGGTACGTGCGCGACCACAGCCGCGTCGTGCGGTCGCGCCGGTCGGTGATGGTGGCGAGGCCGGGGCCGGGGAAGCCCACGACCACGAACGGCAACTCATCCATCACGCCGCCTCGCTTTCCGCGTCCAGCTGCACGAGCGTTGCCTGTACCTGCCGGACCGCCCGCCAGTCGCGCAGGAGTACCCGCGTGGCCTCGCTCGTGTCGCCCTGCGCCTGAGCGCGTTCCAAAGCGGCGATCTCGCCCGCGATGGCGGCCGGACTGTTGAGCCAGGCCAATGCCTCGCACAGGCTGCCAGAGACGCGCCCGAGGTCGGGACGGCGCTGCGTGTTGACCATCAGCGCACCGCCTGACCGGTGGCGTCGAGCGCCCGCCGCGCCTCGGCGATCTGCCGCCACTCCGCCATCAGGAGCACCACATCCTCGGTGCGCTCGCCGCCGTCCCAGCGCGCCTGGAAGCCGCTCAGCCGTGCCGCGATCGCCTGGCCGTCTTGCCGACGAGCGATGCCCTCGGCCACCGCCGGGTCGAGCGGCGGGGCCTCCGCCTTCGGCGGACCGTAGCGCACCCCGCCCAGCGTGAAAGCGGCCGCACCATGCGGCACCGGTGGCGGTACGCGCATCGCCTGCTGGTGTTGCCAGCAATAGCGCTTGCCGAGCGCAGGATCGATGCGCGCGGTGCATTGCTGGCCGCGATGGTCGAGCTGGTTGCACTGATAGGGATCCCAGTCGTCGGCATCATCGTCCGCGTCGGCCTGCTCGGCGACCCGCACCGGCCCGGATGCAGTGGCGTGGTAGCTGATCGGTCCCTCGGGATATGTCGGGGTCGCCGCAAGCGCTTCCACCGGCGTCGGCGGGATACTCTCGGGCTCGCCCTCGCGCACCGGAATGTCCGCCACGGTGTCCGGTTCGGGCGCGGGCTCGTCCACCTTGTTGCTGAACTCCAGGTCGCAATCGGCGCAGGTGACGACCGTGCGGCGGCGCGGCGAGCCGCAGCGCGGGCACGGCTCGCGCTTGCCGCCCCAACCGGCCTTTTCCTCGCGTACCGGGTCGATACTGATCAGCTTGTCGAGCGCCTCATCGGGCCTCGTGCGCGCATAGGTGACGGTGCGCCGCTGGCCGGTTTGTTCGTCGTATTCGGTGACGAGTTTCAAATCGAGCAGGCCCCACTCCTCACCACGCTGACGATGGGTCCGCACCGCCGCTTCACCCTTACCAACCGAGTCGGCCACTGTCCGAGCGGGCTGGCGCACCCAGCCCTCGGCGTCGGCACGACCATTCGCCTGCTCACCGGCAATGTGGAGGATGCAGGCGGTGAGGGTGTCCCGCTCGGCCTTGATCGCGCCGTTCCTGCGGATCTGGACGACATTGGCGAGCATCCTCTGCGCGCCGGCATACTTGCGCTGCCACTCCTCGGACACGCCAGGGGACACGACGCCGATGACAACACGCCAGGCGGGCAGATCGATCGCGCTGTACGCGTAATCGCGCACCGCCCGCGGCCCCAGGTCGCGCAGGAGCGCGTCGGGGTCCACTTTGGGCGTGCCGGGCTCGCGCGGGGGCTCGGCGATCGCGACCACAAAAGGTGCCGCCGCCAGCTTCTCCGCCTTCTGCAAGCCGAGTCGTCGCCCGGCACTGCGTTCCTGGCCTTCTTTCGGGTCCTCATTGTCGATATGGAGGGCTACCCGCTGCACCCCAGCCGCCTGCATCTCGGCGATGTGCCCCGCGCTCAGTTCAGCTTCGCCACGCAGGCCCACGGCGGAGAGACCCGCCGCAAGCAAGGCCATTGTCTTGTATGCCCCGCCCGCGATGTGCAGTGTTTCACCCGAGCCAAAACCGCGTAGGGCGTCGTGGTTGTAGAACAGGTCCTCGACGCTACGCTCGGCATAGCCGCCGCGCAGGCTCAGCTCCTTCGTCTCGCCGCGCCCTTTGATGCCCGCGCCGCGCAGGTCGTGTACCAGGCCGTCGCGGAGATAAGGGATGACGAGGCGACCGAGCAGGGACCGCGATACGGTGCCGTCCTGGTTGAGGACGCCGGCGTCGATCGCCTCGCGCCGGCGTCCTGCGGCGTCGATTGCGGCTAGGAGCGCCGGGCCGTCGCAGTAGCCGATCCGCTGCGTGGTGGCGATCTGCGGACCCAGCGGGCCGAACCGTCGCACCAGCTCGTCCACGGCGAAGTCGGGCAACGGGGCGCAGGTCGCCAGCACGAGGGCGTACACGGCGCGATCGGCGATGACATTGCGCTGGGGGGCTTCGGTGGGCTTGGGGCGGGCGGGGCGAGGCTCGCGCGGTTCGTCGGTCAGGCGGTGCAGATACATCTCGCCGAGCGCGGTGGGAACCGTCTTGTACGCGCCGTCCGGCTCGCGCATGCACCCGGCGATCATCCCATCGGTCGTGACCTTGCAATACCCGGTGCGCTGACAGATCGGGCAGGGAGCATGCCGCGTGACGCGGTCCCATTTCTCGGTGTATGTGGCCGTGCTCATGCCACACCTCGCCGGCGCAGATCCTCGGCGGCCCGGTTGATCCGCGCCATCGCGGCGGTGGCGCGCGCCTGCTCATGGGCTGGTTGGCGGTCGGGGTGGTGGAGTTTCGCCAGGGTGCGCGCGGCGGCCTCGACCAGTTCGGGCGGCGCGCTCGGGCGGAGGTGGAGCACCTCGTAGGGATCCGCGTGCAGCGGACGCGGCGGCGGCGGTGACGCCTTCGTGCGCTCCTGGCTGGTGTACTCGTCGACCGTGGCGTGCGGGAAACGGCGCAGGAAGCGGTCGAGGATGCGGTCCGCGTAGGGGACACTGATCGTCCACAGCCGCTTGTCGGGGTCGTAGGAGCGGTAGGCGACCGGGACCGCCTTGCAGTCCTCGACCATCGCCGCGTCGTAGGGAAAGACAAATTCGGTGCGTCCGAGCTTTTCTGTCGCGGTGGGATACACACTTGCCATCGGACCAAGCTCCTTGGCCTCCGTAGCACCGATCGTGCTATCATGGGCCCAGCTGAATCGAGCGGCGAGAGGCTTCCGGAAGTTGCGATCTCGCGCGCTGGCCCGAGAGGCCGACGACACCGTTAGTGGGCTCCAATCCCGCTGACACCGGTCGTCGGCTTCTCTTCGTCTAGACCGCCACCGGCGGCGCGATCCCTGCCTTACGGACCGCGCGCACCTGGCGGATCACTTCCACTTCCGCTCGATCATAGAAACGACGACCAAGGCCCTCGATGCGCGTCGCGGGCGGAATCACGCCTTGCTGCTCCATATGGCGCAAGGTCTGCGGCGAGCAGCCCACCAGTTCGGCGGCGCGTCCGATCGATACCAACTGGCGGTCGGTTGGGGCTAGTACTTCCACGATGGCGCTGCCTTTCACGAAAACCGCATATTGCTTGTGTACGAACTATAATGTCTCCCTTGGTTGGTGTCAACCGATCCCCCATGTGGAAAGGGTAAGCGACAGTATTTGCCTTGTCTATAGTGTCAAACGGTGAGTATGTGACACCATGATAGGCTGTCTTGGTGTCATTCGGTCGGCCGTTGCTCCGCTCCCCGCGCAGGCACCGTATGGAGGCCATCCGTGGGAACGTCGAGGGGATACTTGTGCTTCCGTCCATGCGTATCGGTCAAGACTAATGTCGCCTTGATGACCTCGACGCCGAGTTGGCACCGATACTGATCCATCAGCGACCAGACCTGCGCGCGCAGGGCCTCGCGCGATTGCTGGGCGATGTATGGCACCCCAACAGGTTGCGGCGGCAGAGGACGACCGTTCAAATCGAGCGACAACTCTTCGGCTTTGAGACGTAATGGTCCGGGCAGCTCGGCTAACTGCAAGCCTTCTTGTTGCCAGTAGCGCAACTGGAGGACGAGACCGACGATCCAGCGCGGATAAACCGCACGCGTCGCGCCCTCATACCAGCGCCGAACTGGGCGGGGCAAAACACCACGTGCCTCCCAGAAACGCAGATCGCGCTCGGTGACTCGTACACCCAATTCGGCGAGGAGCACGAGGGCCTCCTCGCGAGTAACTAGGCGTGGGGGGGGAGCCTGTCGATCCTGCCATGCTTCCCAGGTCTCTAGGCGCGATTTCTTCTCTGCCATCAGAACGGGCAGTAATGCTGCTCGCACTGGCGGCGCAGCTGCATATCGGCCAGGTTGAAACAGCCGCCGTCGTCATCGACCGGGCGACCACAGACCGCGCAGTGCGGCACCGGACGCCGCTCGCGCCAGATGGCAAGGATCTGGGCGTCACGCACCAGTACGGCCAGATCGTCGGTTTCGGTCGTCCGGCGCTGCTGGCGCAGATAGTCGGCGATCGCGGCGTGCAACTCCTCCACGGCGTCAGCCCCTCTCCGCCGAACCAGGCAACGGGATCGGGTCGTGCCAGTGTCGCGCGGCGGCCAGCCACACGGCGATCGCGTTCGCGCCTCGCGCCGCCGCCTCGGCGTAGGTCGCCCCATGCGTCATGCAGCCGGGCAGGTCCGGCACGGTGACGAGGTACGCGTCATCCTCATCCGACCACGCGATCTCCATCCGGTAGTGCGGGCGGCCTTCCCACGCGCCCTCGATCTGCTGTGTCTGCATGCTCACTCGCTTTCGGCGGACTGCCGGGCCGCCTCGACCGCCACGATCGCGGCTTTCACCTGCTTCTCCTGGTACGGCTGCGCATCGTCGCCGGGGCGACCGTCGATCGTCAGCTTGTTGCGCGGCGCGAGCGGGTGCCGCCACGCCGCATGATCGCCCTTGCCCCGCCCGGGCAACTCAGCGAAACCGGCGTCTCGTAGCTCGCGCAGGAGCTGGCGTAGCTTGCGCGGCATCGGCTACGCCGTGCGCTGCTGCTTGGGCCAAGGGTTCTCACCATTCTGTAGTAGTGGCAGCGCAAGTTCAGCGATGAGCCGATCGCCGTCGGGAAGCGCCTCGGGGAGCAGCTCCCGCACGCGCTCATGGGTCACGAGCGCGCCGCCTGCGCTACTTCCTGGATCGGGTCGGTCATTGCTACAATCCCCTCGCTCGTCGGTGTGTCACCACCACGAGCCATAGAGCGGCCTAGGCGTCCCCTAGGCCGCTATTTTTGACCCCAGCGCCTCCTGCCCAACGATTACGCGCGCTACTGGCCGAGGTCGGGGCACAGGCTTGCGTAATGCTTCAAGATCCTCACGCTTGATGCGGATCTCACGCGAGCCCGCCACCTGATAACGAGTCACATTGTGGTCTTTGAGCAACTTGAACATGGTGGCACGCGCCACGCCGATCGCTTCGGCGGCCTCTTTGATGGTCAAATACTCTTCCTCTGCCATCTCCTCCCTCCTCCCAGCGGTATGCCGCAATCCCTCGCTTATGGATGGCCCACCACATCATCACCATTCTAACGCTATGATCCCCGATCGGTCAAGACTACACTATTAATAGTCCAAAACACTTGACAAAAAGTCTATAGTAAGTATATGGAAATGGCTCGGTGGTGAAACTGCCAAGAACCCCCACCGAGCCATCGAGTTACCGGGGCAGAAGCCCCAGGAAGGCAAGTATCCCATGAGCGCCCCGACCGCCGCCACGCCGAAGAGTGCCGCCGCGCACGCCCCGGACGAGCTGCACTTCGTCACCCTCGACGCCGCCGGCGCGATCGCCTACTTCCGGAGTGCCAGCCAGCACAAGGCCGGTGCCCACAACGTGACCGCGCTCGACCTGGACACCCGGGAGACCTTCTGCTTCTGTCGCGGTGCCGAGTTCGGCCACATCTGCTGGCACCAGGTCCACGCCGCCGCCGCCTGGCGGAAGGTCGCCTACCGGGTCCGCTGCGCGCGCATGGATCGCCCCACCCTCGAAGCCCACGGCCACAGCCTCGCCAAGTACGTGATGCAGGCCGAGGCGGCGCACCAGCCGTACATCGCCGCCCAGCTGCGCGAGCGGCTCGACACGGCGCGACAGGTGTGGCGGGAGCGAATGACGAAGGTCATCCCCTTCTCTTATCCGTTCGATGCCGCGCCGTTGCTCGCCGCCTAGCACTGGCGCGGGGTGGGTGTTCAAGATGAACACCCACCCCCGACGATCACGGTATGGCTATCCACCATCGTCCTCCTTCGAGGATACGTTAACTAAGGCTACCATCTTGGATACCCATCCCCGGGTCTCCATCTTGAATGCCCATCGGGGCGACATAGCCCCTTAGGAGCTACCCACGATGACCATCACGATCGCCGCCCCCGTTACCACCGCGCTCACGGCCCTCTACGCGGAGCTGGCCGAGGAGCTCCCCGACGTGCTGTCCACGCCGTTCACCTTCGCCGCCCTCTGGGCCGACCTGGCCTGCATCGCCGGCGAGCCGGTGCCGGCCGACGTGGCCGCCGTGCTCGACGCGCCGCGCGACCTCGTGTCGGGTGCGCCGCCTGTACCGATGCGGCGCGGCTCCTACGCCGATCACCGCCTCAACTTCCCCGAGCTCTACGCCGACTGCGTGGGACCAATTGGTCCCACGCCTACACCGCCGTAGGCACCCCCGCCACACTGTCGTGCCCGCCCCTGGAGGATCGAGACCCGTCGCGCGAGGCGCGACGACAACAGGAGGGCCGCACCGATGACCACCAAGAATGGGCAGCGTAGCCCCTCGCAGCGCCGCATCGACGCCGAGGCGCGCCGGTCCGAGCACGTCCACCCCGACGGCCCGCGCGGCGTGCAGGAAGTGCCGGAGATGTTCCTGCACGGCCTCCGCCGCCCCCTCTGCTTCGCCGTGGAGGGCGACTGCCTGGCCCCGCTCGGCATCGTGGACGGCGACGCCGTAATCGTGGATCAGGCCAACACCCACCCCAAGCACGGCGAGATCGTCGCCTGTAAGCTGAACGGGACGCTGCTGCTGAAAGCCTATCTCTGCGCCGACACGGCGCTACCCCGCCTCGGCTACACCGAACGCGGGTGCTTCCTCTCGATCCCCGTCATGCCCGCCGACACGCTGGAGATCATCGGCGTGGTGGGCGCGACCATGCCGACCGGGCGGCGCGCGTGGCCGGACGACGCGGAGGAATGGGCGAAGGTGCCGATCCTGCGCGCCGCCGACCTGCGCGATTTCCCGTACTGGCAGATCGACAACGCCACCGGCGAATGGGTGCGCCGTCGCGCGGACGGCACGGAGATCGCACATCGCCCGCTCGCGCACGTCACCGGCGCGGAATAGCGAGGGGGCATGAGCGCCACCGACGATCGCACCTACGCCGAGGTGGGCCGCGCGATGGCGCGCTGGCTCGCCGACAACGACCCGCACGCCACGCCGCTGGCGGACTGCGCCGGGTTGCATCTCGCGACGCACGCCGACGCCGCGCGCATCGAGCAGGCGCTGAGCGACCACCTGACCGCGTTCAGCAACGGCTTCGTCGCCGGGATGGCGTTCGTAGAGGATAACCCCGGACTATTCGGATCAGGGCGGTTGCCGGTGCCATCGGAAGACGCCGACTGACACCAATTGGTGTGACGATCGCGCGGGTCCGATATCAACCCGAAAGGAGTCCCGATGACCGACGCCGCCTATTCCGACGCGGACTACCGCGCCGACCTGCTGGCGATGACGCTGGCGCTGCTGCCGACGCTCGACCGGTGGCTCGCCGAGGTCGGGCTGACCAGGGCCGAAGCGATGGCGCTGATGCGGGCGGGGCAGCCACCGCCGCCCCGCAACGCAAAAGGAGACGACCATGAGCACGAGTGACGACCGCCCTGCGCCGCGTGTCCTGCCCCCGGAGGCCGAGCGCCTCACCCGCCAGTTGCTCGCCATCTTCCGCGACCCGCACTCCTACATCGGCAAAGTAATCCCGGCTGATATTGCCGAGCAACTTGGGGTAGACGAGATGGGGCAACCTCTACCGAAGCGCTAATCTGTCCGACGTTCGACAGCTGGTCCGGGGCAAATACGTATTTGCCCCGGACCTTGTGCTATGCTGCGCCGCATGAATGACGAACGGAAGGCACCGGAATATCCGCCGGAAAACACCGGAATGCGCTGGCTTCCTCTTGCCGATGTCGAAGGACTCATCGGCAAGAAGGAACGCAATGCGCGTTACTGGCTGGAGCGCCACGAGATCCCGAGTCGCGGCGAGCGCCCGAAGCGCTTTTCCGAGCAGGCGATCATCGTGAAGCTTGCCGAACTCGGACAAGCGTTTCGGCAAGCACCGGAAATGCCGCCGGAATATCCGCCGGAAAACACCGGAACGCCATTCGAGCCGCTCGAGGCCGCCTATCGCGTGACCCCGGCCGAGATCGCGCAGGCGGTGAGCCGCACCAGCGCGCAGTATATGGGCGATCTGCGGACGATGCTCGCCGAGGTGGGCAAGGTGTACGAAGGCCAGCTGGCGGCGAAGGATGAGACGATCGCCGCGAAGGATGCCGCGCTGGCGGCGAAAGACCAGGCCCTTGCGACGGACGCATTGACGATCGCCGAGTTGCGCCGCCGGGCTGAGGCCGCCGAGGCGGCGGTCGCGCGGCAGCAAGCCGAGGAAGCGCCGCACGCCGCGCAGGAGGCCCCAGGGGCGCAGGAAGCCCCCGGCGAGGGTCAGGTAGCCGCCCCCGACCTGTGGGCGCGTGTGCGGCGCTGGTGGGGCGGGACGTAAGGGGCGTATGGCATCGATCCGGACGGCTATCGCGCTGGCCCTGGTGCTGATCAGCCTGGGCAGTCAGCTCGCCACCCGCCCATCCGGGCAACAGCCGAAGCGTCGCGCGCTCCTCGTCGGCCGCTGTTGTGTCGGCGCGCGACTGCGCTCAGCGCGCGGGGCCGGTAGGGTCGTGCTGACCGCAGGCGACGCCCCCGGCGTGTGGGGGTGGGGGTGTCGCTGAGGAACGGCGCGGTGGTATGCCGCTTGTATAGCGGGTGGTGGGCATCGATGGCGCGAGCGCGCCGTGCCCAGCAAGTAGGAGGAGGCAGCCCATGTCCGCCGCGAAGAGCAGCCACCCGTCGCACGAGAGCCACCACCAGGCCGCCGCCCACCATGCCGCCGCCGCGCACCACCACCAGGAGGCGGCCCACCACCACCAGCAGGGGCAGCACGAGCAGGCCAAGCAGCACGCGACCGCCGCGCAGGAGCACAGCGAGCAGGCGCACAAGCACACGCAGACCGCCCGCGAGCAGTCGCACAAGTAGGGGCCGCGCCGCGCGCTACAGCAGGGGGCAGGGCGGGGCACATGCCCCGCCCCGCCCCGCCGTTATGCCGTCATACGGCCGGTCGTGTCGCGCGACGGCCTGCGCCGCGCGAGTTGCCCGGTGTGCCGGGCGCGCGTCCCGGGACGTGGCACACGTCCTGCATCAGGGCTCCCGAGACCGGGCGCGCCGGTTCACCCGCCGAGCACCGGGCGACGAGGGCCGAATACCTGCGGGTGTGGCCCGCCGTGCCCCCTCTGGGCGTGTCGTTCGGTCGCGTGCCCGGTCCCCCTTTGTCTCCGCCGTCCCACGCCACCGGCGCGCCGTGCCCACGGAGCTGTGGCACGCGCCCTGCATCTGTGGGTGGCGGGTGCACCGGGCCGATCGGGGTCCGGTAGGCAAGAGCAGAGGGGGACCACATGGGCATCTTGGCATGGCTGATCCTGGGGCTGATCGCCGGTTTCGTCGCGAGCAAGCTGATGGGCGGCGGCGGCTACGGGATCGTGGGCGACATCATCGTCGGCATCATCGGGGCGCTCCTCGGCGGCTTCCTCTTCGGACTGATCACCGGCCGCTCGGACGGGTACAACAGCCTGGACCTCGGCTCGATCATCGTGGCGATCGTCGGGGCGATGATCCTGATCGCCATCCTGCGCGCCGTCTCCGGGAACCGCGCCCGGGTCTAGCATCGCGCGGCGCGCGCACAACGAGCGCACCCAGGGGGCGTGGCCGATGCCACGCCCCTTTTCTCGTGCCCCCCCGGCATGGGGGTGGGTAGTGCAGCGCGCCGAGCAGCGTGGCGGTCTGTGGGAGTTGCCTACAGCGGGGTGGCCGCGATCGTCGCCTCGAGTTGCCGCACGAGCAGCACCGGTGGGTCGTCCGCCTGGCACCCGATGTGCGGCGCGAGGCGGGCCAGCGCCGCGCGGATCGCGGCCTCGTCGTGGGTGTGCTCGACGAGGCCGAAGACCGCGACCTCCAGGTCGTCGTCGATCGCCTGCTCCTCGGGGGACAGGGTCAGGCGGTGCCGTTCGAGGAACGCCAGGACATCCCCCTCACAGCCCAGCGCGCGGAGCGCCGCATCATTGCGCCCCTGGCGCGCGTCGTCCGCACAGTTGACTTTCCAGAACGTCGCGAACTCCGCCGCCGCCTCGCGGAACCGTTGCTCCTCGGCCTGTTCGAGCTGGTCGAGCCGTTGCGCCGCATTCATGCCTGTCCCGCTCCTTCCTGTACCGCCTGCGCGGCCTCCAATGCCTGCAAACGCTCTTCGAGTGTCCCGACCTGGTACACCGCCACGATCGCGCGGGCCACGCTGCCGATCGCCGTGGCCTGCCGCGGCTCGATGGTTCCGGCCTTGGTGCCCTGTAAGGTTTGCAACAGCGTGAAGAGCACGGGGCGCAGCACGGCGGGGACCAGCTTCTCGGCCCTGGCGGCGGTGGCCCGACCCAGCACCACCCTTGCGCCGCGCCGCGTCCCGCTCGGCGGCTCTGGTGCTGTCGTGCGCGTAGCAGAACGACCCCGCGCCCATCACGCGCGCGGCGCAGGGGCTGCCGTCCTTGCGCTTCGCGCCGCACCGCTTCGCTTCGCTTCGCGACGCTTCGTCCATCACCTACCCTCCGATCATGCCCGGCGCGGGCAACCCCTGCCGCCGCGCCACCGCCCGCGCGCCGTTCCGCGCATCCTCGGCGGCGAGGATCGCCCGCCCGGCTGCCGTATGGCCGAGGAGTGCGCGCCGGCGCGCGGGCGTCATCCGGCCAGTGCTCGCCGGCGGCGTGGTCGTCCCGAAGGTGGCGGCGGGGGCGTGGAACTGGCGTGGATCGGGGGTCTTCGGCATCGTCGTTGCCTCCTCGTGCTGGTGTGGTGCCCAGGGGCCAGCGGTCATGCTCGGACGACGACCTGCGCCCGCAACTCCCGCCGCCGCTGGATCAGGTGCTCGCGCGCGCTCGTGAGTGGCAGGAAACTGGCCTGTTGCACGCTGTAGCGCCGCTCGGCCTCCTGATACGCCTGTCGCGCCGTCTCGCGCGCCCGATCGGCCTCCTCCACGGTCACGCGCTGCGCGATCAGGCGGGCCGCCGTCGCGTCGAGCTCCTCCTCGACAGCGGCAACCTCGAGCGGCACGAGCGCGGCGCGACCGTCCGCGATCAGCACGGGGAGCATCTCGCGACGGGTCGTCAGCTGCATGACGGTCGGGGCGTCGCCGTCCGCGCTCGCCTGGCGGAGCCGGGCGGGGAGCGTGGCGCGCTCGGATTCGAGGGCGGCGACGTGCTTACGCTGCTGGGTCAGGTCGCTCGGCGGGGCGGTCGCGGTCTTCGTCATGCTGGGCCTCCTTCTCGTACAACACAACGCCCACCGTGGAACCGGATGGGCGCTCGTGCGGCGACCCGGTGACGGTGGGCGGGAGCGGGGAGGTATCCCCGCTGGCGGCCTATGCTATTGGGTCGAGTGTACGCCTCAGGCGGCGGTGTCGTCGGCGGGATCGTCCGGCCCCAAGTAGCGATTGATGGCGGCCAGTTCCATCGACCGCGCCCGGCGCAACTCCTGCAAGAGGGCGCGGGTGGCCGGGTCGGTCACCCGGAGCGGCGGCGCACCGGGCCGCTCGTGCCGGAGGATGCGTGTCGGCGGTCGCTGTCGATTCGTGCCCTGCTCGCCCATCGTTATGTCCTCCTGACGACCGCGATAGCGGAAAAACACCCTACTTTCGCCCTACTCGTGCACCACTCCTGCACCACCCCAGTTCGTACGCCATGCTCAGGGCACGCCAATTCCGCTTGGCGTGCCCTGAGCGCCGGTCGCCTACGCGGGGGGCTCCCGACGGCGGATTCACACGAAGAGGAAGCCGACCCCCAGCGAGACGAGCGCGCAGGCCAGCCCACCGAGGGCCGCCGTCCAGGAGAACCCGCGCAGCACACCCCCGATCAGCCACCAGGCGCACCCGTTCGTGAGCGCCTGCAGGGGCCTGCTCACGAAACGGAAAAGATCGTACGCGAAGGCTGCGGCCGGGCCGCAGAACGCTGGGAAGGATACTGGCCGCTGCGGCCGTCTTGGCGCGCGGGGGTGATCCGGCATGGCAGTGCTGTC
>JAABUP010008580.1_pt1 | contig 12966 bp, 8 predicted proteins | sample 5559201 | NCBI WGS metagenome assembly JAABUP01 (sample SAMN10711887, study PRJNA513373) | rock metagenome | isolation source: Antarctica rocks | place: Antarctica | reverse complement strand
AGCTGGGGGCCCCTGGACGGCGCGGCGGGAGCTTCGGGGACGACCGCGACGACCTGGACCGGAGCGGGCGAGGGCAAGGCCGCCGGGGGGAGGTCGCGGGCCCGGGGGAGCGAGGCGGCGATCACGCCGCCGAGACCCATCGCCAGGCCCAGGGCCGGCCAGAGGCCCGGGGCGAGCCGGGGCCGGGCGAAATCCCGGAACGACGGCCGGGGGACGGCGTGCCGCGACTCGCGGATCTGTCGGGCCAGGGCGGGCCAGAGCGAGGGGGCGTCGAACCGGGCGGGCGACTCCAGGGCGACGGCCCGGAGGGCGGACAGGGCGGATTCGGAGGCCCCCAGGAGATCCCGGCAGGCGGAGCAGCCGATCAGGTGACGCTCAACCCTCCTCCGCTCGCGGACCTCCAGCTCGCCGCCGGCCAGGAGCGGCAGGCGGTGGCGGACCCATCGGCAGCGATCATTTCCCATGCGTGGCCTCCCGTCGCGTCAGGTCGTGTCGGCGCTCCCAGTGTTCGCGGAACAGGTCGCGGGCCTTGGCCAGTCGCCATCGGACCGTCGCCTCGCGACGGCCGACGATGGCCGCCACCTCCGCCGAGGAAAATCCTTCGAGGTCGCGGAGCACCAGGATCGTCCGATAGGCCATCGGGACCTTCTCCAGGACGAACTGCACCTCCTGAGCCAGTTCCGCCCGGATCCTCGGGTCGGGGTCGGGCAACTCGAAGGCCCTCCGGCCGTCGTCGGCCGACCGGTCGATCGAGGCGGCGGCCGGCGGCTCGTGCTTCCGGAGCGCGTCGAGTGTCAGGTTGACCCCGATCCGGAACAGCCAGGGGCCGAACCGCCGGGCGGTGTCAAACCGGTCGAGCCGGTTATAAACCTTCCAGAATGTCTCTTGCGCCAGGTCGCGGGCCAGCTCCTCGTCGCGGACCAGCCGGACCAGGACGCGGATCAGGGCCCGCTCGTAACGGGTCACCAGGGTCGCGAAAGCCCGGTCGTCGCCGCCCCGAGCCTGCTCGACGAGCCGGGCGTCGCCGGCCTCCTCGACCTTCGGGGGGGCAGCGGGGGCCCTGGGGGGATCCGGGAGGATCGCCGCCCCCGGGTGGTCCGGGCCGGACTGGATCGGGGTTTCGGTCGCATTTCGCATCGCGTGCCCTCCTGCCGCAACTTATCATACGTCCGAAGGGAGCCCGACGTTGGGACTTTCTGCCGGGCGACGTCGCTCTTTCTTTGTAGACTATCTTTCAGGATGGTGGCGGAGGCCGTCGCGTCGGTGGGCGGCCCGATGGTCCCGCCTCGTGCTTCCGGGTCGGAAGTCTTGCAAATGCGAGGCCGCGATCGATGAGGGATCACGCCCGCCGAGTTCTCCGGTCGCCCCGTCATCCCCCTGGGATCCCATGATCTGCCCGACCCGACCGATCTCGCCCTGCCCGCCGGAACTCCGGGGCGACGCCCTGGAGATCCTCTACCGCCGGGTTCCGGCGACGCTCCGCCCCCGGCTGATCGCCGACGCGATGGCCGAGGCGGAGTCGGGGCGGGTCGACCTTTCGGGCCTCTGGGTGGCCCGGCGGCGGGGAAGGCTGACGGGGGTCCTGCTGACCCAGCCGCTGGCTGGCCGGGCCGCGGCGGTCTGGGCTCCGGAGGTCGAGTCGATCTGGGGCCGGGCCGCGCTGGCGGCGGGCCTGATCCGCTCGGCGCTGGCCGACCTCCGGGCCCGAGGGTTCCGGATCGCGCAGGCGCTGGTCGACGCCTCGGCCCCGAGGACGGCCGCGGGCGACCTGGCCCGGGGCGGGCTGCCCCGGATCACGGCGCTGACCTACATGCACCGCGACACGGCCCGGCCGATGGGGCGTCCCCTCGGGCCGGGCCGGCCGGCCTTTGACTGGCGGCCGTTCGGCCCCGAGACCGAGGCCGACTTCCGGGCCGTGCTCCAGGCGACCTACTCGGGGAGCCTGGACATGCCCGAGCTGGAGGGGATCCGCTCGCTCGACGACGTGATGGCCAGCCACCGAGCGGCGGGCCGGTTCGACCCGACGAGGTGGCGGGTCGGCGCCCTGGGGGGCGAGCCGGGGGCGGCCGGGATCCTCCTGCTCTCGGAGGTCCCCGACCGGCCGAGCTGGGAGGTTGCCTACCTCGGCCTGACGCCCGAGGCCCGGGGCCGGGGGCTGGGGCGTTCCTCGCTGGCCTACGCCCTCGACCTGGCCCGGGCGCACGTCCCCCGCCTCGAACTCGCCGTCGACGACCGGAACCACCCGGCCCGCAGGCTCTACGACGCCGCCGGCTTCCTGGCCTTCGACCGCCGACACGTCCACCTGGCGATCCTGAACCGGGGGTGAGAGCCGGCCCGGCGGGTCGGGGATCGTCGGGCTGGGGGACTGAGAGGCGACCCGGGATCGAAAATGGCTGATGGTTCACGACGGACCAGAGCGAATCCATCCCAAGCCATCCCGGCGCCCTTCCCCGGGGCTCGCTTCACCCATCAACCATCGTCCATTTGCCATGCCCCATGGCCACGACCCGGAAAATGACCGGATCGCCTCTCAGCCCCTGGGCTTGCTGAAGCGGCCGGTCGAGGCGTCGTGGCGGATGATGTCGCCTTCCTTGAGGTAGACCACGGCCTCGGCGATGTTGGTGGCGTGGTCGGCGATCCGCTCCAGGTTCCGGGCGGCGTTGATCAGGCGGAGCCAGGCGTCGAGGCGGTCGGGGTCGTCGCGGATGGCCTGCTTGAGCTCCCCGATCACGGCCCGGCGGTAGCGGTCGACCTTGCGGTCGCCGAGGATCACGGAGCGGGCCAGGGCGACGTCGCCCTGGGTCAGGGCGTCGAGGCTCTCGCGGACCTGCCCCAGCGCCTCCGAGGCCATCGCCTCCAGGCCGCGCGGCAGGGCCCGGCCGAGCGGCTCCTCGGCGAGCTTCCGGGCGCGCTTGGCGATGTGGCGGGCCAGGTCGGCCATCCGCTCCAGGTCGCCGTTGATCCGGAGGATCGCCGCCACCCGCCTCAGGTCCGAGGCGACCGGCTGGTGGAGGGCGAGGACCTTCAGGCAGTCGCGCTCGATCTGGACTTCCCAGCGGTCGATCGACTCTTCCTCGAACTTCACCTCGGCGGCCAGGTCGGCCCGGCCGTCGCAGAGGGCGCGGACGCTGGTGTTGAGCGTCGTCTCGACGACCGCCGCCAGCTTCAAGATCTGGCGCCAGAGGCCCTCCATGTCCCTCAGGAAATGCCGGCCGAGCGTGACCCGCTCCGCCTGCCACTCCTCACCCCAGGCTGCCCCCTCTTGCTGCTGCATCAAATCCCCCCTCTTCTGCGCCGTCGCCCCGGTTCTTCTTCTTTTACGAGGCGTCCGTCCCCATCGTCCTGGCCCGGCGAAAATCGATTCCCGAACCATCCCATGCTAGCACCGAGGGCGAGGCGGGATAAGGGCAAACGGGCGGAGGATGGCAAATTTCGCCAAACCCCTGTCGGATTTTCGCGAAGTCGATCCGTCGACGGCAAAGGCCCCCGGGATGTCCCGGGGGCCTGGGTCGAGTCCAGGGGCCTCGGGGCCCTCGGGGATCGGGTCAATAGTGGCGGCCCTTGAGGGGCGGGCCGACGCCGGTGGGAGTGATGTAAATCGTGTCGGGCGGGATCCGGTCGCCCGGGCGGTAGTAGCCCAGGTCGTACTCGGCCTCGGTCGGCGGGTCCATCAGGAGCTTGTAGGGGAGCGTGCCGACCTGGAAGCAGAACTTCCCGATCGAGTAGAACGGCTGGAGGATCTGGTTCCGCTGGTTCGATTGCCGGGGATCGTCGAGCGGGTAGGAGAAGAACCGGCCGATCGGGCCGAGCGACTGCTCGACGCCCTGCCCGTAGCGTTCGAGGACGGGATCCTGGAAGTACAGGGTCATGTGGCAGGTCCCGGCGGCGGCCCAGTACTTCCGGTTCGGGTTCCACTCGCGGGCCCCGAGCGGGACGAACTCCTCGGGGACGGGGATCGAGCGGATCGGCCGGGCCTCGGTCGGGCTCGGAGCGCGGATCAGTTCGAGCCGGGTCGAGCCCTGGGTGGGGCCGCTGGCGTCGGTGGGCGAGGCACCACCGATCCCGCCGGGACCCGCGCCGCCGCCGCCGGCGCGGTCGCCCGAGGGGCGCTGGGCGATCTGCTCGATCTCGCGTTGGAGCCGGGGCGGGAGGATCGGTTCGGCCCGGTCGGCCCGGCCCAGGGGGGAAGGCGAGGGGGCGGCCGTCGGGCCGACCTCGCCGGGGAGCGGCGGGAGCGGCGGTGCCTCGGGCGCCGGGGGTGGCTCGGGCGCCGCCGACGGGGACGGGGCGTCGGGCTCCGGTGGCGTCGGGGCCTCACCGGGCGGCGGGGCGAGGGCCAGCCGGGGCGGGGCGACTTCGGCCGGCATCGGGACGGCGGGGGCCGGAGTCGGCTCCGAGGGCATCGGGGCCGGCGGCAGCTCCAGGGGCAAGCTCGCCTCCGCCGGAGCGGCCGAGGAGTCGGCGGCGGGCATCGGGGCCGGAGCGGAGGGCTTCGGCGGAGGCGCGGGGCCGGCTGCCGGCAGCTCGACGGGCACGGGCACGGGGACCGGGCTCGGCGAGGGGTCGGACGCGCCGGGAAGCTCCAGGCCGATCGGAGCCGGGGCCGCCGTGGGGAGTCCGGCCGGGAAGATTTCAGGGCCGGCCGGGGTGGCCGGGAGGGCCAGATCGGGGCTCGCCGGATCGGGGAGCGGCTCGGGCGGAGCCGAAGGGCCGCCGGTGAGGGCGGGCTTCGACGGGAGTTCGAGCCCCTCCGGAGCGGCGGCCGGCGGGGCCGGAGCCGGAGCGGCCTGGGCGGGGCTGGAGATCGGGGGCGGCGCGGGGAGTTCGGCGCTGGCGAGCAGGACCGGCTCGGGCGTCGTCGGCCGGGCCAGGGCGAAGGCGCCGGGCTGGACGGCCGCCCGCCCCTTCACCTGGGCCACGACCCGGGGAGTGTTGACCGCCTCGCGCATCCCCTGCTGGGCCTGCGCGATCCCCTTCTTGAGCGTCACGCGATCGGCATCGCTCAGCTCCCCCTGCCGGGCCTCGACCGCCCGGAAGAAGCTGAGCGCCCGGGCGTATTCGCGGTACACCAGGTAATCCATGCCGTTGCGGAGCAGGTAGCGCGTGGCCTTGGACGCCATCATCGGGTCGACGGGTTCGGCCGAGGCCGAGGACGATAACGATGACAAGCCGAGGGGCGAGGGCGCCCGGGATAGGGGCGAGGGCCCTCGGGATAGGGGCGAGGGCCCCCGGGGCGGTTGCTGCGCCGGGGCGATCGCGGCCGAGAGGCCGATCGCCGCGAGCGCCGAGCTCAAGACCAAAATAGGGCGACGCAAGCCACGCCTCCTTGCTGGCTAACCCCGGCCCGCCAATGTCGGCGGGCCCGGGGGGGTGCGTTCTCGTCCTCAACCGACGACGTTCCGACCGGACCTCTCAAACAGACAGCGAGTGACCGAACCTTCCCTGGCTCGTCCCCGTTCTTTCCGTGCTCAGTTGCCGGTAGCCGGCTACTGACTTGCTGATGGATCGGCTCAGGCGGGCCCCCGGCCGTTCTCGTTCTCGCCGGAGAAGCTGGAGTAGTTGGGGGCTTCCTGGGTGATGACGATGTCGTGCGGGTGGCTCTCCTGGACCGAGGCGCCGGTGACCTGGATGAAGCGGGCGTTGGTCCGGAGCTCCTCGATGGTCTTGGTCCCGCAGTAGCCCATCCCGGCCCGGATCCCGCCGACGAGCTGGAAGACGTATTCGGCGAGCGGCCCCTTGTAGGGGACGCGCCCCTCGACCCCCTCGGGGACGAGCTTCTGCGAGGTCGAGCCCTTGGCGTCCTGCGACCGGGGCGACCCGTCCTGGCGATAGCGTTCGTGCGAGCCCTTGGCCATGGCGGCCAGCGAGCCCATCCCCCGGTAGCTCTTGAAGCTCCGGCCGCGATAGATGATGGTGTCGCCGGGGCTCTCGGCCAGACCGGCGAAGAGGCCGCCGATCATCACGGAGTGAGCCCCGGCGGCGAGGGCCTTGGTGATGTCGCCGGAGTAGCGGATTCCACCGTCGGCGATGATCGGAACCCTCCCGGCGGCGGCCCGGGCGGCGTTATAGACGGCCGTGACCTGCGGAACCCCGACGCCCGAGACGACCCGGGTGGTGCAGATCGAGCCCGGCCCGATCCCCACCTTCACCGCGTCGGCCCCGGCCTCGATCAGGTCGCGGGTCGCCTCGGCGGTCGCCACGTTGCCGGCCACCACTTCTATGGAGAAGTCCTTCTTGATCCGGCGGACGGTCTCCACCACGTTCCGGCTGTGCCCGTGGGCCGAGTCGACGATCAAGACGTCGACGTCGGCTTCCAGAAGCGAAGCGATCCGCTCGAAGTCATGCACCCCCACCGCCGCGCCCACCCTGAGCCGGCCCCGGGCGTCCTTGCAGGCGTTGGGGTAGCGGTGGAGCTTGTCGATGTCCTTGATCGTGATCAGGCCCTTCAGTCGATATTCATCGTCAACCAGCAGGAGCTTCTCGACCTTATTCTTGGTCAGAATCCGGTCGGCCTCCTCCAGCGAGGTATCGGCGGGCGCGGTGACCAGGTTGTCCTTGGTCATGACCTCCTCGATCCGGAGTTCGTTGGACTCCAGAAACCGGAGGTCGCGACGGGTGAGGATCCCCCGGAGCTTGCCGTTGACGGTGATCGGGACGCCCGAGATGTTGTGCCCGCTCATGATCTCGCGGGCCTGGCCGACCGTGGCGCCGGGCGGGAGGGTGATCGGGTCGACGATCACGCCGTTCTCGGACCGCTTGACCTTATCGACCTCGCGGGCCTGCTCCTCGATCGACATATTCTTGTGGATGACGCCCAGCCCCCCCTCCTGCGCCAGGGCGATGGCCAGCTCCGCCTCGGTGACGGTGTCCATCGGGCTCGACAGGATCGGGATGTTCAGCGGGATCCTGGCGGTCAGGAAGGTCCGGGTGTCGACCTGTCTGGGGAGCAGCTCCGAGTACCCGGGTTCGAGCAGCACGTCGTCGAAGGTGATCCCCTGATAGGCGATACGATCCTGCACGGGAAAAGCCTCCGGGGCCGCGACGACGTGGGGAAAGATCCGTCTTCTTCGTCGGGCCGGTTCGTGGTGCCTTTCCCGACTGATTAGACCGTCCCAGGCCCCGGAGGACAAGGCCAACCGGGGCCGAGCGGTGTACGGATGGGCGATGGCCAGGGTTGAGTTTGACCAGCGGCGGGACGGGCCTCGCCCCTCACTTCGGCCCTTCCTCGCCGGATCGGGGTCGGGGTGACGACCCGGCCGGGCTCGACCGGAGCAGGGCCTCGAAGAACGAGCCGGTGCCGAGGGCGGGGTCCGAGGAACCGGATCGGCCCCCGGTGCCCCCGGCCGGCCCGGAGCCGCGTGGCGGGCTCGGCGACCGCCAAGGCCAGGGCGGGCGAAGTGGCGAACTGGCCGAACCGGGCCTGCTCGATCAGGCGGCGGGATCCGAAGGCGGGAATCGTCACGGCGATCGAAAGATCAAAATACGAAGATTCATCCAGACGCCTCGAACGGTTCTCTGGTCACCGCCAGGTCGCCGAGGGAGCGTTGCGTGGTTTCCCGATAGGCCTCCAGGATCAGGGCGACGGCCTCGCGGAGGTCTTCGCGGGCCTCTTCGAGCGTGGCGGCCTGGGTGTTGGCGCCCGGAAGCTCCTGGACGAAGGCGACGTCGCCCTCGGGCACTTTCATGAAGACGGCGGTCAATTCCATCGGGCCCTCCGGACTCAGAAGCTCGGGACGAGCTTCCTGCGCTCCTCGTATCGGGTGCTGTGCTTGTGGTGCCACTCGTTCCGCTGGACGCTGAAGCCGCGGTCGATCTCGTCCTGGGCCAGGTCGGCCCAGGGGGTGTTGGGGTGGCGCTCGATGACCAGCTTGAAGAGGCGGAGCGCCTCGGCGTAGACCTTCTCGGTCTTCTCCTTGGGAGCCTTGGTCTGGTGCGAATGGTCGAGTGACCAGTTGACGTAGAGCTCGGGGCCGGGCATCTGGCTCGGCTTGGGGGGCCGAGCGGCCATCTCGATGAGGTTGGCGCGGTACTCGTAAGCCTTGATCTGATAGGCCACGATCTGGGCCAGCATCAGGTCGTAGGCGGCCTGCCAGCGCTTCTCGTGTTCGAGGTTCCGGAGCTTCTCCAGTTGCCGGAGCCGCTTCTCGATGGCGATCAGGAGGGTGAGCCGGTCGGTGACGATGGGCAGTTCCTGCTCGATCGCCGGGAGGAGCTGGTCGGGGAAGACCGGGAAGTGGTGGCGGAAGTTGTACTTCTTGGTCTCGGTGATGACCTCGAAGAGGGTCCGGCGGAACTCCGACTTGGTCCGACGCTCCATGTAGGCGGCGCGGCTCTCGTAGTCGGGGACGTACTCCTTGAGCGTGGCGATCGAGTACGCCTTCTCGCGCTTCTTGATCCGGAGCCCTTCCTCACTAGGCAGGAGGAAGTAGATTCCGGCGGTGTCCTTGGCGAGCCGGGCGAGCTCGTAGGGGGCGAAGCCGGAGGGCTGCTCGTCCCATCGGGGGTGGATCCCGTCGTACTGGAGCGACTCGAGGTCGGCGGTCTCGGGCCCCCGGTGGATCCCGACCCAGTAGACGTCCTTGGTGACCGGGTCGGTGTAGGCGATGGTCAGGTGGCCGGTGCCGAAGAGCGACTGGCGGCCGATGACGTAGATCGGGACCTCACGGTTGACGGCGACCTGGCGGGCCTCCTCGACGAAGTCGCCGTCGTCGCCGGACTCGTCGGTCACCAGGACGATCAGGAGCTTGCGATCGGCCGAGATCAGGTTGCCGTAGTGGGCGATCACCTTGGCGACCGCCGACATCGTGTTCTCCTTGCCGGTGGTGTCGATCCGGAGGTGGTCGATGGCCCGGCCGATGAGGTCGATGTCGGCGGTCGGCTTGTCCTGCTCGAAGTGGACGTCGTCGCCGAAGCCGACGATGGCGTGTGAGAGCGGCGGGGCGGTCGACCTGGGCTTCTTGCCCTTGGGGGCGTCCTCCTTGGCCTTGGCGACGGCCGAATCCTCGTTGACCTTGAGCTCGTTGACCACGCGGTCGAACTTCTTGCGGATCTCCTTCTGGTCGTCCCTCATGCTCTCGGACTCGTCGAAGAGCCAGACGACGGTCACCTTGTGCTGGGTGAGGTGGCGGAGGATCTCGCGGGCGATCTGGTCCAGCGCCACGCCGACCTCGCCGACGGCATTGGTGACGTCGCCGCCGATCTTGCCGCCGCCGCCGAGGTCGCGGCTGGGCATCGAGGGCATCATCTGAAGGCCCGAGGGGACCGCGATCGTCGGGATCGAGGGCAGGCTGGTCCGCTCGCCCAGGGTCCGGCCCGTCTTGGCCACCGCCGGGGTGCTCGACGGCGCGGCGGCCCCGATGTTCGAGGCGAAGCCGACGCCCGAGCCCTGCGAGTCCGAACTGGTGTCGCCCACCGCCTGGTCGCGGGGGGCGTCGGACGGGTCGGCGTAGATCTTGGTCAGCTCCTCGGCGGCGTCGGGCCGGCCCAGCGCGGTATCGAAGTTGGCGATCTTCTTGATGACCTCGCCCGAGGTCGTCGCCACCGCCGCCAGCCCGCCGAGGATCCCGACGTGGATCAGGGCCGAGACGACCCAGGCCGGGGCGTCCCAGCGGCGCCGGGCGGCCCGCCGCTTCCGGCTCAGCTTGGGCCCGGCCTCGGCGGCCTTGGCCCGGGCGGCCTTGGGGTCGGCGGGGGCCGGATCGGGCTCCGGCGAGAACCCGGCGGCGATCTGGGCCGCCTCGACGGCCGGGGCGTTGGCGATCTCTTCGGTCGGGATCGCCTCGGGGGCGACCGGGGCGGCGGTGCCGGGCGTGGGGGTGGGGGTGGGGGTGGGGGTGGGGGTGGGGGCCCGATGATCAGCCAGGTCGTCGATCGCGTCGCCCGACGGCGGAACCGGCACGTGAAGGTCCATGACGCTTCGTCCCCAATGCCAGGAGCCGGGAATCCCGGCCGATCGACGGCGATCCGACGTGAGTGGGTGTTGGCGCGGCCCGCCGGGGGCGATCGACGTCGAAGGCGGGCGGTCCGATGGCTTCCAGGGTAGCACGGGCCCCGGCCGGTTCCCAGGGGGGTCCGGGCCGGCGCCGGCTCAGATCTTGGGGATTTCCTCGGGCTTTTCGACCTTCTTCATGGCGGCCTTCTTCTTGGCGGCGGCCTCGGCCTCGTTCCGCTTCGGGGGGGGCGGGACGGTGGCCTCGACCCACTTGAAGCCGAACGGGTCCTTCATCTCGCGCTGGGCGAGCAGGGCCCAGGGGGTGTTGGGGTGCTCGTCGACGACCCGCTTGAGGAGGGCCTTGGCCTCCTTGGCGACGTTGGCGACCTTGTCGCCCGAGATGATGTCCTCGGTCGGGGTCAGTCGCCAGGCGTTGGACTTGGCGTCCTTGAACTTGGGGGCGTCCTTCTTCATCCTGGCGCAGGCCGTGTTGTACTCATAGCAGCGGATCTTCATGGCCAGGAGCCGGCCGCGGATCAGGTCGTAGTGGGCCTGCCAGCGGCGGGAGGTCTCGCGGTCGCGCTGCTTGACCGCGGCGGTGATCGGGACCAGGGCCTCGTCGACGGTGTAGGCGATCCGGGCGACGGTCTCCTGGTTCTTGAACATCTGCTCCTTGAACTCGGGCGAGTCGGCCGCCGGGAAGGTCAGGCCGGGCTGGCCGGGGAGCTGCTGCTGGGTGATCTGGGCCGCCAGGATCACGGCGTTCCGGATCGGGTCCTTCTGAAGGCTCCGGGCGTACTGCTCGGCGCTGACCCAGTCGGGGCGGTATTCCCGCATCGTGTTGGGGTCGAAGGTGAGCCGGCTGGTCCCGAGCCGGGTGATGAAGTAGATCCCGTTGGTGGCCCCGGCCAGCCGGCTCAGGGCGTAGGGGCCGAAGCCGGCGTCGAGGGTCTCGTACTGGTCGCCGCCGTACCAGAAGGGCAGGTGGATCGTCTCCAGGGCGACGCTCTCGGGCCCCTGGCGGACCTTGAGGTCGCGGTAGGTCCGCTTGGTCTTGGGGTCGGTGTAATCCATCTTCCCCTCGACCTTGCCGAACAGGGCGGGGGAGCCGAGCACATAGACGGGGACCTTGGCCGCCGAGGCCACGGCGATGGCCGGTTCGAGCTGGTTCTCGTCCTCGCCGACCTCGTCGGTCACGACGATGATGACCGTCTGGTACGCCTGCCCCTTGCCGTCCTTATACTTGCCCCAGCTCTTGACGATGGTGCCGACGGTGGTGAAGGTGCTTTCGATCCCGGTGGTGTCGAGCGGGACCTCGCCGATGGCCGAGACGATCGCGGCCACGTCGTTGGTCGGCTCGGGGAGCATCGCCTTGCGATTCTGGCCGAAGGCGACGACCATCGTCATCAGGGCGTCGCCAGCGGCGAGCTGGTCCTTGTCGAGCTGGGTGATGTGCGAGTACACCTGGCCGATATGCTTGGAGAGCTTCTCGCGCTCGACCTGGAGGCTCCCGGAGGCGTCGAACGCCCAGACCACCAGGGTCCGGCCGCGTTCCAGGCGGTTGAGCAGCTCCATGGCGACCCGGTCGACCGCCCCCTCGACCCCGCCGACGTGCTCGGCGGCGTTCCCCTTGATCGAGACGGTCTGGCTGAGCGTGGCGGCCGAGGGCATCACCAGCTCGCCGGGCCGGGTGATCTCCGAGGACTTCAGGTTCATCGCCAGCCCCTGCCCGTCGGCCTTGGTGGGCACGGCCACCGGCGCCGAGCCCGCGTTGGCCAGGGCGGAGAGGGTCGGAGCGCTGGAGCCGATCGCGTGGACCACCGCCGGGGCGTCAGGCTGGTCGGTGTCCTGGATCTCGGATTTGTCGAACGAGGGAATCGTGGTGTCGACGACCTGGCTGGAGATCTCGCGCTTCAGCTCGGCCTGGGCCGCGATCCCCATCAGCCCGAGCCCGACCAAAATCGCGACGTGGAACGCCAGGCTGACGCCGAAGGCCGGAACGTCGCGGTGGAACCGCCCGAGCCCGGGGAACCGCCCGTCGAGGCGATGGAGCAGATTGGACCACACGGTGCGGCACTCCCCGAGGCTATCCCCGACGCCCCCGGCGCAGGTCGGTCCGACCACCTTCATCGCCGATGCGAGGCCCGCGGAGATCCTGCGACTCCCTGACTCCATCCATTATCCTAACCGCAGGCGAAGCTTCGAGCAACGCCCTTCTTCATCAAGACTTTTTCCCGGAGTCGATCCCACCCCCGCGACGATCCGACCGCACGATGGGAGCCACCGATTGAGAAAGTCTGGACGGAAAAAGCGTCCCCAATCCGAGGAGGCCGGCCAGGGCATGCCATGATTCTAGGTCCCGGCGACCGGGACCCGCCGTCCTAAAAAGGGGACATTCAGATTTTCGGCGAATTCAAATCTGAGTGTCCCCGTTTCTGTGCCTTTGAAGGGGTTCATTCACCCTGTTTCAAGGGGCCGGAGAGCGGAAAAATGAATCGACACCATTTCCAGCCCTTCCTGCTCCGATGGACGAACGATAGATGCCTCAGCCGCCTAACGACCAAGCTCAGCGGACCCGGACACGGACCACCGAGCTACGATGACGGAGAAGGCGCGGCCCGTGGCTGGGGCCCGCTGCAGCGCGAGGTTAGGCTGTCACAGTTGGCTCAGCAAGTGATCGTATTCCGCGTGCGAGCCGATCCAGAACCACGATGATGTCGTTGCCCTGACGGAGGCCCACCGTCCGATAGTGCAGCCCAACGCGAGCCGAGAAGATTGGGCGGGTGGGATGGACCTGTCGGAATCGCAGGCCCGGATGATGTGGGTTTTGCTGAAACAGCGAATAGGCTTGCCGAGCCTGTTGGCGGACCGACTCGGGCAAGGCCCGGTACAGAGCCAAGAACTCGGGCAGCAAAAACGAGTTCATAGTTCTAGGAGTTACGCAGTAGTGGGTTTGTGTCCACGATGAGTCAAACGGCTGCGTTTGGTACAATAACCGTTATGACGAACGACGTTAAGTGCCGCGACACCGACTA
>JAABUP010008578.1_pt1 | contig 12967 bp, 13 predicted proteins | sample 5559201 | NCBI WGS metagenome assembly JAABUP01 (sample SAMN10711887, study PRJNA513373) | rock metagenome | isolation source: Antarctica rocks | place: Antarctica | reverse complement strand
CGAGCAGCGCGCCACCGGAGAACGGCGACGAGGGATCGATCGCGAGCACACCCACCCGTAGCCCGGCCGCCCGGTAGGTCTGCACCAGCGCCGAGGTGGACGTCGACTTGCCGACCCCGGGTGATCCGGTCAGCCCGATCACCTGTGCGTTTCCGGTGTGCGGAGCGAGCGCGGCGGCGACCTCGCGCAGCTGCGGGCTGGCGTCCTCCACCAGGGAGATCAGCCGGGCCACCGCCCGCGGCTGACCGTCTCTGGCCCGCAGGACGAGGTCCGCGACGTCCGCCTGACGGCTCCGGAAGCCGCCGGCGGGAGCAGCCACCTCTGGAGTCACCCCCGGGCGGGGACGCGCACGATCAGGGCGTCGCCCTGGCCGCCACCTCCGCACAGCGCGGCCGCCCCGACTCCGCCGCCCCGGCGAGCCAGCTCCAGGACGAGGTGCAGGGTGATGCGGGCACCGGACATGCCGATCGGATGCCCGACGGCCAGCGCACCCCCGTTGACGTTGAGCTTGTCCTCGCTCACACCGAGCTGGCGGGCCGACACGATGCCCACCGCGGCGAACGCCTCGTTGATCTCCACCAGGTCGAGGTCGGCCGGGGTGATGCCCTCCCGCGAGCATGCCTTGGTGATCGCGCGGGCCGGCTGCTCCTGCAGCGCGGAGTCGGGGCCGGCGACCACGCCGTGCGCGCCGATCTCGGCGAGCCAGCTCACACCCAGCTCCTCCGCCTTGGCCTTGCTCATGACCACCACGGCGCAGGCACCGTCGGAGATCTGGCTGGACGTTCCGGCGGTAATCGTGCCGTCCGTGCGGAAGGCCGGGCGGAGCTTGCCGAGGCCCTCAGCCGTGGTGTCGGCCCGGATCCCCTCGTCTGCCTTGAACTCGGTGGGCTCGCCCCGACGCTGCGGGATCGAGACCCCGACGACCTCGTCGTCGAACAGGCCGTCCTTCCAGGCCCGGGCGGCGCGCTCGTGGGAGCGGGCGGCAAACGCGTCCTGTTCCGCGCGGGTGAGCTGGTCGGTGTCGTTGCGCTGGTCGGTGAGTAACCCCATCGCCTGGTCGGTGAACGCGTCGTGCAGCCCGTCCAGCGCCATGTGGTCCTTAATCGTCACATCGCCGTACTTGTAGCCCTCGCGGCTGCCCGCCAGCAGGTGCGGGGCCTGGGTCATCGACTCCTGGCCCCCGGCGACCACCACGTCGAACTCCCCGGCCTGGATGAGCTGGTCGGCGAGCGCGATGGCGTCCAGACCCGACAGGCACACCTTGTTGATGTTCAGCGACGGCACGGTCATGGGGATGCCGGCCGCGGCCGCCGCCTGGCGGGCCGGCAGCTGCCCCGCGCCGGCGGTGAGCACCTGGCCCATGATCACGTACTCGACCTGCTCGGGAGCGACGCCCGCCTTCTCCAGCGCGCTCTTGATGGCGATGCCACCGAGGTCGGCTCCCGAGAACCCCTTGAGTGAGCCGAGCAGGCGCCCCATGGGAGTACGAGCACCAGCGACGATGACAGAACCAGACACGAGAGCCTCCAGCGGCGGTGCGGGCAGGTGGTGGGACGAGGGTACCCGCGGCCACCGACGCGATGCTGAGGGGACTGATCCGACGAGCCCCGGTTACCGTTGCCCCATGACTGACCCCTTGCCGTTGCCCGGTCCGCTGGTCACCGCCATCGACCACGTCGGGATCGCCGTGGGTGACCTCGACGCCGCCATCGTCTGGTACCGCGACACCCTCGGACTAGAGGTCACCCACGAGGAGGTGAACACCGAGCAGGGGGTTCGTGAGGCCATGGTGGGTGTGGGCAACGCGCAGATCCAGCTGCTCGCGCCACTCGACGAGCAGTCCACCATCGCCAGGTTCCTCGACCGCTCCGGACCGGGTCTGCAGCAGCTGGCCTATCGCGTCACCGACGTCGAGGTCGTCTCCCAGGTACTGCGGGACAAGGGACTTCGGCTGCTCTACGACACCCCCCGGCGGGGCACGGCGAACTCCCGGGTGAACTTCGTGCACCCCAAGGACGCGGGCGGGGTGTTGGTGGAGCTCGTCGAACCCGCCATCGACCCGTGACCTCCACCACGTCGAGCCGAACCACATCGCACCCACCGCCGGCGCTGCATTACCAGTCGGTAACCTTCGCGCACTCGACACGACGCCCCCCGGGCACGTCGAAGCGACCAGCAACGAAAGGCGAGTGGACGTGCAGCAGATCCTCGAGGCGATCCAGGCCGATGAGCTCGCCGGAATAGGAGGGCTCCCACTGCCGGCGTCGTACCGGGCGGTGACCGTGCATGCCGACGAGGTGGACATGTTCGCCGGCCGCGCGACCCGGGACAAGGACCCGCGGGAGTCCCTGCACATCGAGGAGGTGGCCACCCCCGAACTCGGACCGGGCGAGGCGATCGTCGCCGTGATGGCCAGCTCGATCAACTACAACACGGTGTGGACCTCGATCTTCGAGCCGGTCTCGACCTTCACCTTCCTCAAGCGCTACGGCCGGCTCACCGAGCTCACCAAGCGCCACGACCTGCCCTATCACGTCGTGGGGTCCGACCTCGCGGGCGTCGTGCTGCGCACGGGTCCCGGGGTGAGCGCGTGGAAGCCGGGTGACGAGGTGGTGGCGCACTGCCTGTCCGTCGAGCTGGAGAGCCCGGACGGTCACAACGACACCATGCTCGACGACCAGCAGCGGATCTGGGGATTCGAGACCAACTTCGGCGGCCTCGCCCAGCTGTCGCTGGTGAAATCCAACCAGCTCATGCCCAAGCCGAAGCACCTCACCTGGGAGGAGGCCGCGTCCCCCGGGTTGGTGAACTCCACCGCCTACCGCCAACTGGTGAGCAAGAACGGCGCCGCGATGAAGCAGGGCGACGTGGTGCTCATCTGGGGGGCGTCCGGTGGTCTCGGCTCCTACGCCAGCCAAATGGCGCTCAACGGTGGCGCCATCCCGGTGTGCGTGGTGTCCAGCCCGGAGAAGGCCGAGGTGTGCCGCGCGATGGGCGCCGAGCTGATCATCGACCGCAACGCCGAGAGCTACCGGTTCTGGTCCGACGAGCACACGCAGGACCCGAAGGAGTGGCAGCGCTTCGGTAAGAAGATTCGCGAGCTCACCGGCGGCGAAGACCCCGACATCGTGTTCGAACACCCGGGCCGGGAGACCTTCGGCGCGAGCGTCTACGTGGCCCGCCGGGGCGGGATCATCGCCACCTGCGCGTCCACGTCCGGATACATGCACGAGTTCGACAACCGCTACCTGTGGATGAACCTGAAGCGAATCATCAGCTCGCACTTCGCCAACTACCGGGAGTCCTACGAAGCCAACCGGCTCATCGACAAGGGCCTCGTGCACCCGACCCTGTCCCGGGTCTACCCCATGGACCAGGTGGGTCAGGCCGCCTTCGACGTTCACCGCAACCTGCACCAGGGCAAGGTCGGCGTGCTCTGCCTCGCGCCGCAGGAAGGCCTCGGTGTGCGCGATGCGACGAAGCGCGCGAAGCACCTGACCGAGCTCAACCGCTTCCGCGGGATCTGAGCGCAAGCGAGTGCTCACCGGGCCACTACGCGCCGGTAGCGTGACCGCCATGTCCACCGACGCCGACCGGCCGCCACCCGAGACACCGTTCCGGGTCGTGCGCAAGGGATACGACCGGGCCCAGGTCGACGAACACTTCGACCGTACGGACGCGGAGCTACGGGTCACGGCTGCCGATCGGGACGCCGCAGCATCGCAGGCGGCGGACCTGGCCAGCCAGCTCGACGCGACCCGGGCCGACATCGACGCGTTGCGGTCGCGGGCTGACCGCATGTCGGTCCTGCCGAACGACACCGAGGGCCTCAGCGAGCGGCTGCGGCGGATGCTGCGACTCGCCCAGGACGAGGCGTCGGAGATCAGGGCCCGCGCGGAGGCCGACTCGGCCGAGGTCCGCTCGGTCGCCGAGCAGGAGGCGGGCGACCTGCGGGCGCGGTTCGAAACCATGATCGCCCAGGCCGAAGAACGTCGCGCGGCGATGGAGGCCGAGTACCAGGCCACCATGGACGCCGCCAGCGCCGACGCCGCGCGGATCGTCGAGGCCGCAGCCACCGAGCGGGACACGGCGGATGCGGCCGCGGCCGACCGGCGCGCGCGGATCGCCGAGGATTTCGAGCTGGCCATGGGCAGCAGGCGCGCGGAGGCGCTGCGGACGTTGCAGCACGACGAAACCACGAGCAAGGCAGAGGCCGAGCGCCGGGTACGCGACGCCACCACCGAGGCCCAACGGCGCCTGCACCGAGCCACCGAGCAGGCCGAGCACCGCGTCACGGCCGCGACAGCACGCGTGGAGGAGCTGAGGCAGCTGCGCTCACGCATCGGCGACCAGCTCGACGACGTCCGCCGGTTGCTGGAGCGGACGATGGCGACGCTCACCGCGCTGCCGGAGGAGAATGCCACGACGGACGCCGGCGCGGCTGCGGTTGCGGGCGACGGCCCCGACGATCCCGACGATCCCGATCATTCCGGGCCCAGCCAACCCTGAGCTGGGTGCCCGTCGACGCCCCTTCACGACCAGCGGCGGGTCAGGCCCCGTCGGCCGCGCCCGGCCCAGCACCCGCGGTGCCAGTGCCTGCGCTCGTCGGCCCCGCCGAACTCTGCGCTCGGCCACGCCACCAGGTGGGCGACCCCCGGCGTGATCGGGTGGTCGCAGCCGGGACAGCGGTAGGTCTTCGTGGCCTGCGCCCCGCTGATGGTGCGCACCTGCCAATCCTGCCCATCGGGTCCGTTCTCCACGCGGGAGGCGTCGGTGCCCTGCCCTGGCGCCGGCCGGTCACCGGGCCGGCGTCGGCGGTCGGTGTTGCGGCGGGGCACGGCTATCCAGCGTAGGCGCGGTGATCGCGGTCAGCTGTAGTCGCGGAAGCCCTTGCCCGTCTTGCGGCCAAGGCGGCCCGCCGTCACCAGGTGCTCGAGCAGGGGTGCCGGGGCGAACCCCGCCTCGCGGAACTCCAGGTACAGCGTCCGTTGGATGGCCAGCGACACGTCCAGGCCCACCACGTCGAGCAACTGGAACGGCCCCATCGGCATCCCACAGCCCACCTTCATCGCGGTGTCGATGTCGTCCGCGCTGGCGTAGTGCGCCTCGAGCATGCTCACCGCATCGTTGAGGTAGGGAAACAGCAGGGCGTTGACGATGAATCCAGCCCGATCGCCGCACGTCACCGCCACCTTCTTCAGGTCCAGGCACAGCTGTTGCGCGGTGGCAACCACGTCGGCGTCCGTGGCAATGGTGTGCACGATCTCCACCAGCTTCATTGCCGGAGCGGGGTTGAAGAAGTGCAGGCCTACTACGTCACCGGGCCGCGACGTGGCGGCCGCGCACTCCACCACCGGCAGCGACGACGTTGTCGTCGCCAGGATCGTCCCGGGCTTGCACACCTCGTCGAGGGTGGCGAACACCGAGCGCTTCACCTCGAGGTCCTCCGCGACGGCCTCGACCACGAGATCGGCGGCGGCGAAGTCCTCCAGCGAGGTGGTCGCGGAGATCCGGGCCAGTGCGGCGTCACGATCGGCCTCGGAGAGCTTGCCGCGGTTGACGGCCTTGTCCAGCGAACGGCGTATCGCGGACACGGCGGCGGTGGCCTTGGACGTGCTCCTGCCGCGCACCGCGACGTCGTACCCCGCCTTGGCGAACACCTCGACGATCCCGGTGGCCATGGTGCCGGTGCCGACCACACCCACCGAGCGGATCGCCCGGAGGGCGGCGCCGGGCGCCAACGTCGCGGTCGGGGTGAACGCGTCGGCCACCACCTCCGACGAGTCCGGCGCGGCGTAGGTGTAGAAGCCGCGACCGGTCTTGCGTCCCAGCAGACCCGCCGTGATCATCTGCTTGAGCAGCGGGGCGGGGGCGTGCAGCCGGTTGCGCGACTGGTGGTACATCGTGTCGAGGATCTCGTAGGCCGTGTCCAGGCCGATCAGGTCCACCAACGCCAACGGGCCCATCGGGTAACCGCAGCCGTACCGCATTCCGGCGTCGAGGTCGGCACGGCTGGCGTAGTTGGCCTCGAGCATGCGCACTGCATGGTTGAGGTAGCCGAACAGCAGGGCGTTGGCGATGAACCCCGCCCGGTCACCGATCACCACCGGTGACTTGCCCAGCCGCTCGGCGAGCGCCGTCACGTCGTCGATCACGTCCGGCTCGGTCACCACGGTGCGGATGACCTCCACCAACTTCATCACCGGAGCGGGGTTGAAGAAGTGCACGCCGACGACCCGGCCGGGGCGCGCGGTCTGCACGCTGAGCTCGGTGACCGACAGCGAGGAGGTGTTCGAGGCGAGGACGACCTCGGATCGACACACCTCGTCCAGCTTCCTCAGCACGGCGGCCTTGAGCTCGAGCCGTTCGGGCACGGCCTCCACGACGAAGTCGACGTCGGCGAGATCGGGCAGGGACGTGGTGGTGGTGATGCGCCCGAGCAACGCCTGCTGCTCCGCGGCATCGAGCTTGCCGCGGTCGACGGCGCGGCCGGTCGAGTGCTCCAGGTGGGCGCGTCCACGGGCAGCACCCGCCTCGTCGGCCTCGACGGCGATCACGTCGAAGCCGCTGCGCGCGAAGACCTCCGCGATCCCTGCACCCATCGTGCCCAGCCCGACAACACCGATCGTGGAGAACTCGCGCGCCACTGGTCAACTCCCGCTTCGTCGAGGGTCCGCCCCACCGTGATTCCAGCGCACTGATCAGCACAGCGCACGAGGCGCGGGTAATCACCGGATGGTTGCACAGCAGCACGTGGCCGCCGGACGCAGGGGCGCAGGTTCGAATCCTGCCCGTGGGGTGGAGCAGCGCCAGCCCGCCGTCCGGCGACACGAGCAGGCTCTCCGAGTCTTCGGGAGTGTTGCTGGTCCGACGAGCGGGCGGCACATCGGGGAGCCACCAGCGCGTTCGTCCGGACGACACGCTGTCGATCGACGTGCCCGACATCAACCAACTCGATAGTTCCGCGAAAAGGCGGGCGCTGGCCCTCCTGGATCTCATTCAGCACCGTCGCGTGGAGTCGACACGGCTCGGCGACCTCCGCGACGTTCTCCTGCCCGAGCTGTTGTCGGGGCGGATTCGGGTGCCGGAGGCTTCGGGAAGTCGTGGAGGCGGTGGGGTCAGGGGTTGCAGGCGTGGCACGAAGGCCGCCTATTCGTGCACAATGACGTGTGTAGCCTTATGTGTAAGGGGGCGCCGATGGCCACGAACCTTGCGATCGACCCCGCACTGTTGGAGCGTGCCCAGGCGGTTGGCGGCGAGGCAACGAAGAAGGCGACGGTCACGCGCGCACTCGAGGAGTACATCGCCCGCCGCGAGCAGGCCAAGATCGTCGAGTCGTTCGGGACGCTCGACTGGGACGACTCGTTCGACTACAAGCAAGCCCGACGTTCCCGCGACCGCAAGCTCGGACTCTCCGACTGATGGCGGTGTTGGCAGACACCAGCGTCTGGTCTCTCGCGTACCGCCGTGACAACCCACCCGACCGCCCCGAGGTCGAGGCGCTACGACACGCACTGACCGGGGGAGAGCGAGTGATCACGACCGGCCTGGTCCTGCTGGAACTACTTCAGGGCTACCTCCCCTCGCAAGCACAAGCCACCATCAACGCCGCGTTCGACTCGCTCGAATTCGTCGAACCGACCCGGGACGACTACGTTGCCGCCGCAACGCTGAGCAACACCTGCCGGCGGAAGGACGTCCAGCTCGGAACGGTCGATGCGTTGATCGCCCAGCTGTGCATCGGCCACGACCTCGTCCTGCTCAGCACTGACGCTGAGTTCCGACACGCCGCCCAGCACGTCCCGCTGCGGGTGTGGTCGCCGTGACCCTCCTGAACGAGTCGACGGTCGAGCTGGCGGCGTAGGAGTACCTGCGCCAGCTCGGTTGGTCGACTGCTTTCGGGCCGTCGATCGCGCCCGATGCACCGTGCGCGGAGCGGTCGTCGTACGAGCAGGTCTACCTTGACGACCGGCTCCGGGAGGCTGCCGCGCGGATCAACCCGAGCCTCGGCTCATCCGTGATCGACGAGGCGGTCAAGCGGCTGGAACGGGCGAATCGCAGAGTGCGATCGCTGAGAACTTTCGCGTGCACACCCTGCTGACGCGGTGTGCCGGTCGAACACCGCGACGCGGACGGCGCGGTCCCCGTCTACAACAAGATCGTCGCGCTGCGACCCGACTGGCACAGCGACGACCCCGACGCCGGCCGCATCAAGGTCGTGATGACCGGGTCGGCGTCGGACCCGGCGGCGTTCCAGCCGCACCTGCACCCGAAGGACGTCCGCAAAAGGCTGAAGCTGCGCGCCAAGAACCCGACGATCCGCTGGAGATCGTCATCGTCCGAGACATGTGGCTCACCGGTTTCGACGCCCCCGCCATGCACACGATGTACGTCGACAAGCCCATGCAGGGCGCCGGGCTGATGCAGGCCATATCGCGCGGGTCAACCGCACCCTTCGCGACAAGCCCGGCGGGCTGGTCGTCGACTACATCGGTGTGGCCACCAACCTGCGGCAGGCGCTGGCCGAGTACTCCCCCAGTGACCGCGACCAGGCCGGTGTGCCGATCGAGGACATGGTCGCGCCAGGCGCAGTCCGCTGCGCCCGCTCGCGAAGGTCGACGGTCCGTTGTACGAACAGAAGCAGGTGGGACCCCTCCACGGTGGACATCACCAAGAATCCGGCGAATCCGGCGGTGGCGCGGCAAGCCGACAGGTCAGCGCCGGCCGCGGATGAGCCTGATCAGGCCGAGCAATTGACGCGCCGATCGAGGCCTGCGGTCGAAGCTCATGAGCCTCAGCGGCGGCCTGAACCGTTGCGAAACGACGCTGTGCGTCCTGGTGAACTCGCGAAGACCGTCGGCGCCGTGGATCCGCCCGAACCCGGAATCTCCCACCCCTCCGAAGGGAACCTCGGCGATCGCCGCGAAGGAGATCACGCTGTTCACCGCGACCATGCCCACCCGCAGCCGGCTGGCCACCTCCGTCGCCCGCGCCTTCGCGAACACGGATGCACCCAGGCCGTAACGGCCACCGTTGGCGAGTGCCACCGCCTCGTCGACGTCGGTCACACGGTTGATCACCAGCACGGGACCGAACGTCTCCTCGGTTACCGCCGGGTTGTCCTCCGGCACGTCAACCAGTACCACCGGGTCGACGTAGGGCGCGCGCACCGACGCGAGCCCCCCGACCGCAGCACTCCCACCACCGTCCAGCGCGGCGGCCACGTGCGCGCGCACCACGTCCACCTGCTCGGGCAGGGTCATTGGCCCGTAGGACGAGGCGGTCGCGGCCCCCGGACGTAGCGCGCGCGCCTTGGCGGTGATCAGCTCTACCAGGCGGTCGTGCACCTGTTCCACGACATACACCCGCTCCATCCCGATGCACGTCTGGCCGCCGTTGGACATCGCACCCCACACGGCGGCGTCCGCCGCGGCCGCCAGGTCCGCATCGGCATCCACGATCATCGCGTCCTTGCCACCACACTCCAGCAGCACCGGCGTGAGGTGCGCCGCGCACGCGGCCATCACCTGCTTCGCGGTGCGGGTCGACCCGGTGAAGGCCACCTTGTCCACCCCTGCGGTGCACAGTGCCGCACCGGTCTCGCCCAGTCCAGTGATCAGCTGGAGCACGGGGGCGTCACCGGAGCTGCCCGACACTGTCGCGAACGAGTCCACCAGCCACCGCCCGACACCCGGAGTCAGCTCACTGGGCTTGAAGACCACGGCGTTGCCGGCGGCGAGGGCGTAGACGATGGAGCCCATGGGGGTGAATGCGGGGTAGTTCCAGGGCCCGATGACCCCGATGACCCCGAGCGGCTGATGCTCCACCGTGACGCGGTGGTTCGCCATCAGCAGGCCGGGCGACACAGTGCGCCTGCCCAGTACCTTCGCGGCATTGCGCGCGGCCCAGTGGACGTGGTCGACCACCAGGGCGACCTCCAGCCGGGCGTCGTCGAGTGGTTTACCGGTCTCGGCGGACACCACTGCGGCGAGCTGGTCGGCACCTCGAGCCAGCACCCCACGCCAAGCCAGCAGCCGGTCGCGGCGCTGCTCCCACCCCAGCGCCGCCCAGTACTGCGCACCTCGTTTGGCTCGGTCGACGGCCATCCGTACGTCCGCGGCCGTGTGCCGCGGGTAGGCCGCGATCACCGCACCCGTCCGCGGGTCGAGGGAATCGAACGTGGTGTCGCTGCCGGCCGTCGCGGCGATGGTCTGCGGCATGGGTCCTCCTCGTCGTGCGGTAAGCCGGACGTTTACCCGCCCGTGAGCCGGCGCGGTCAGAACAGCCGCATGTCCGTGGTTTCGGTACCTCGCAGGGCGTCGTAGTCCACAGTGACACATCGGATCCCCCGGTCGGCGGCCAGCGTCCTCGCCTGGAGCTTGATCTGCTGGGCGGCGAAGACGCCGGTGACCGGTGCCAGCCTCGGGTCGCGGTTGAGCAGGTCGAGGTAGCGAGTCAGCTGCTCGACCCCGTCGATGTCGCCACGACGTTTGATCTCCACCGCGACGCTGCCCCCGTCAGCGTCGCGGCACAGCAGGTCCACCGGGCCGATCGCGGTCGGGAACTCCCGGCGCACCAGGGCGTAGCCGGGTCCGAGCGTCTGCACGTGCTCGGCGAGCAGCACCTGCAGGTGCGCCTCGACCCCGTCCTTCACCAGCCCCGGGTCGGCACCGAGGTCGTGACGCGAATCGCTGAGCACGTCCACGAGCGAGATGACGAGCTCCTCGCCGGCCTTGTTCGTCACCGTCCAGGTACCCGACTGTTCAGTGGTCCAGCATGGCGGGCTCATCCACATGAGCGGCTTGTACGCGCGGTCGTCAGCGTGGACACTCACCGACCCGTCGGCTTTCACCAGGAGCAGCCTCGTCGCGAGGGGGAGATGGGCCGTGAGACGTCCGACGTAGTCCACCTGGCACTCCGCGATGACGAGACGCACCGCGTCAGCGTAGGGCAGGCTGACCGGTGTGGAGGCCGTCAGCAGCACCGCCGTGTACACCAATGCCTGGATGACCGTGCGGGAAGACACGCTCCTCCGCGCCGACGGCTCGCCGGGCGTGTACGGCGTGGTGGACAAACCGGCCTACGCGTTGGTGATCGCCGCCGAGGGCGACCGCGTGCACCTCGTCGAGCAGTACCGCTATCCGCTGGGGGCACGGCGGTGGGAGTTCCCCCAGGGCACCGCTGCTGGGCGCGTGGTGCTGGCCCCCGACGACCTGGCCCGGCGCGAACTGCGGGAGGAGACGGGACTGCTCGCGCGCACGATGACCCGGCTCGGCACGCTCGACGTAGCACCCGGGATGAGCAGCCAGCGCGGAGACGTCTACCTCGCGACCGGCTTGACCCCGGGTCCACCCGAGCGCGAGGTAGAAGAGCAGGACATGCGCTCGGCTTGGTGGACGCGGTCCACCATGGAGTCAGCGATCCGTTCGGGTGAGATCAGCGACTCACAGTCGATAGCCGCCTACGCGTTGCTGCTGCTGCATGAACGCACCACCTCAGCTCCACACAGGTGACCGCTTCTCCAGGAACGCCGCGCGCCCCTCCACAGCGTCCGGGGTCTGCGACGCGGCGGCCATGACCTCGATGGCCAGCGCATATGCATCGTCCTCCGGCCGGTCGAGTTGGGCGCGCAGCGTCTGCTTGCCCAACGCCTTCGACGAACGGCTGCCACGCGTGGCCCGTGCCAGCATGTCCCTCACGGCGCCGTCCAGCTCCTCGTCAGGGACGGCCCGGTTGATCAGACCCCAGGCCTGAGCCGTGACCGCATCGACGATGTCACCGGTGAGCGCCATCTCCATCAGCCGTTTGCGCCCGATGGACCGCGCGACCGGCACCGCGGGGGTGTGGCAGAACCACCCGCCCTTGCCGCCGGGTAGCGCGAAGCCGGCCGACAGCGCGGCGACAGCGAGGTCGCACGAGGCGACCAGCTGGCACCCGGCCGCGGTGGCCAGGCCCTGCACCCTTGCCACCACCACCTGGGGCACCGTCGCCACCGTTCGCATGAGGCTGGTGCACAGCTGCAGCAACTCCCGTACCGACTCATGATCCCGCGGGTGCACGTCCCGAAAGTCGTGACCGGCCGAGAAGACCGAGCCCTCCGCGGCGAGCACGATGCCCCGCGCGTCGGACGCGCCAACCTCACAGAACGCATCCCGGAGGGCAAGCAACATCTCTTCCGAGAGCGCGTTGCGCTTGGATGGGTTGGCGAGCGTGATCCAGGTGGCGTCACCACACCGCTGCACTGCGACCGTCATGACACCTAGAGTTCCACACCATCGGCCAACCGAGTAGCCCGAGCAATGCCTGACGGCCCCGAACCAGCGGTTCGGGGCCGTCAGGTAATGGTGTTCGGCGGTGTCCTACTCTCCCACACCCTGGCGGGTGCAGTACCATCGGCGCTGGAGGGCTTAGCTTCCGGGTTCGGAATGGGACCGGGCGTTTCCCCTCCGCTATGACCACCGTAACAAGGTGAAACACACACACATGGCCCCCGCCACCTCCCCGGGAATGTATCCCCGGGGGGTTGGGGGGGTGTGTTGTTTCAGATACTGCACAGTGGACGCGGGACATCACGGGTTGTGGTAAGTCCTCGGCCTATTAGTACCAGTCACCTCACACACCTTACGATGCTTCCAGTTCTGGCCTATCAACCCAGTGGTCTGCTGGGGGCCTTAACCCCTCATGGGGGTGGGAAACCTCATCTTGGAACGAGCTTCCCGCTTAGATGCTTTCAGCGGTTATCCCTTCCGAACGTAGCCAACCAGCCATGCCCCTGGCGGGACAACTGGCACACCAGAGGTTCGTCCGTCCCGGTCCTCTCGTACTAGGGACAGCCTTCCTCAAGTTTCCTCCGCGCGCGGCGGATAGGGACCGAACTGTCTCACGACGTTCTAAACCCAGCTCGCGTGCCGCTTTAATGGGCGAACAGCCCAACCCTTGGGACCTACTCCAGCCCCAGGATGCGACG
>JAABUP010008577.1_pt1 | contig 12969 bp, 18 predicted proteins | sample 5559201 | NCBI WGS metagenome assembly JAABUP01 (sample SAMN10711887, study PRJNA513373) | rock metagenome | isolation source: Antarctica rocks | place: Antarctica | reverse complement strand
GACTCACTCACTCACTCACTCACTCACTCACTCACTCACTCACTCACTCACTCACTCACTCACTCACTCACTCACTCACTCACTCACTCACTCACTCACTCACTCACTCACTCACTCACTGGTCCACTAACCCACTCACTCAGCACATCAGGTGGCACATAGTCGGGCAGCTTACAGTCTCGAATCACAACATAGCCTCAGCATTGCTGCTTTTTGGGTATGCTGCTGATTCAAATACCTGATGCCGTGTCATGCATGCATTTGGGGGAAAATGAGGACAGCATTGATCTGCTCTGCTGCACAATGGCTAATAGAAGTCACCTGGATGATTGTCTCAAAGTTGAACTGTGTGCCATTCCATAGGGTGAATTCCCCACTCTGGGTTCCAGTGATGCAGCGCCTGCCCTCAGGTGTCCAGATCAGTGAGTTGACTGAGGTCCGCATCTGACACAGGCAGTGACACAGATTTGCATTACACACAACCTCAGGCACAGTCAGTGCCTGATAGCAATGTATTTGCAGAGCATTGCATGCTGCTTCTGACAAACACGACGGCGAGGGAAGTGGGCGCAGCTGGCTGGATTGCACGAAAATTATCAAGCAGCGTGCTTGGAAACATCAGGGTTGCTCTCAGTCGTGGGGCTGACCATCCAGTGTATGCTGCTCACCTTGTTGAGGCTGACATGAACGAAGCGTGTGTTGAAGTTGGTGGCTGGCTGGTGCGCATAGGCAATGGGTGGCAGCACCTGCAGGTGTTATTGAACGCACTGTCATATGAGGTAGATGCTGCAATCATGCCAATGCTGCTGCACATGCTGAAAGCATGCCAACGCTACTGCACATGCTGCTGCACATGCTGAAATCATGCAGATCACTGCTGTATACTACGTTGTGGGCCACAGGCAGCAGCACTGTGTTGTAAAGCTGGGCCTTACCTCCAAGCCAGCAGCAGGTGTGGGTTGCATGATCCATGCATCTGCAAAGCTGGGCGCATGGAAACGACTCTGCACAAGAAACAATGCACATCAGAACCTCTTAAGAGGTTTCTGCACCAGTAGTAATGAGCCATGTGCACATACCTGCAACAGCTTCACATATGGCCCTGCGAGGTCCACTGTGCGCCTGTTGTAGACAGAGAACAGGGCTGAGGAACTGTGAAACAAGGCCAGGCCCCCTTTTTTGCAAGAAAAGCATGCAATGCAGAAATCTACCTTGCCACAGACGGCTGTATTGTCTTCTCACCCTCAACTTGTCCCTCATGCCGGGGACCCTCAGGCCTAGTAGCAAGCGCCTTGTTGATGTATGAGCTGGTGTACATAGCCATGGTGCCCAATTGTGTGTTCTGTAACACTAGCTACGGTGAAAGTCATGTGATACATGTCTGGACGACATGACGTTTGAGGTCTCTGATCAGCGGCATGGAGAACGCATGCATCGAGCCCAAATAGCTCTCATAACCTTCTGGTTGTCCAGTCCCATGTATTACAGATGAGCTACAGCTGAACATCAAAAAAGGTGCGTTGTGAGCCTAGAGTTTTGCGCAGGCCGACCAAGCGTTTCTATAGCTCGACATGTAGGCTGATCAGTTGTGTGATCTTCTTCTTTGGAGTGCCCTTCGCCACGCTGTCAACCACATGCCACAAAACGCTCACAGTCAACTCAACTATTGCTCTGCTATCGGTGTGTTTCAGGCACTGGCTATTGGCCTGCAGCACGCAGGTCCAGATTCCGGAAGCGCACCGTCTCAGCTGGTCACCAGCTTCATTTTTACTTGCAGTGGCAGTATCGCAATCAGCAGGCCCTTTTTCAGCTTGGTTGCGTACCTGCTTTTGTGTTGAGAGTTTGTTAGCTCAGAATGGCTTCCAACGCAGCCATCGAAGGTGCTTCAGGAGCCATGGGAGGCATCATAGCTTTGCTTGCGACATACCCCTTGATGACGGTATTGATCTAGTCCAGACCAGTGCCTTGACTGCTGGGTGTTTTGCATCAAATTTTGATATGAAGCATCAGCCGTTAAGATTCGTATGCTCATGCAATGCTGTTTAAAGAAAGTGCGGCATGTTTGCAACTAGGTGTCCACTATGCAAGCGACACGTGGCAGGACGACAGATATTGAGCAGCAAAATCTGACTGTGCCAGCCAAGAAGCGCTCTGGCTTTTTGGCAGATGTTGCAGAGGTGGGAGGTCATTGCACCATTTCTTTGTTCCTGCAGCATGCTTGTGCTTCACGATTGCTGCTTTGCAATAACAAACAGCACAGGTTTGGGCTGAGTGCACTTGTGGCCAAACTGTTATGTCTGTTGCAGCTTGTCAGCAAGCACGGCTGGACAGGCTTGTACAGGGGCTTGGAACCTGCTCTACTGGGCACAGCTGTCAGCCAAGGCGTCTATTTCTACCTGTACTCTAGCTTCAGACAAATGGCCGTGACCAGACTGCAAACACAGCAGAAGACCAAATCTGTGGACATTGGTGTTGGAGGCTCGTTGCTTGTGGCCGCCCTTGCCGGCTGTGGCAATGTGCTGTTGACGACTCCAATCTGGACTGTAGCCACCAGGATGCAGGTATGCTGTCTGTGTGCATGCTCAGTCAGACACAACCAAGACTACAAACAATGTCATAGTCACTGCACACATCTCTGTGTAGCACTTGCACATGGCAACTGCTTCGTCATGCCAAAGATTTCCTCTAGCAGCTGTGATCAGCCTGTCTGCTCTGCATCTATGAAGCAGCATAGCTGAATAGCAGTGCTTATGATGTTGTCGGTGGTGGCGCTCTTGCATTTCAAGAATGGAATTTGTATGAGCAACATTCATGTGGCGCGACAGGCTCAGCAGAAGAAGGCTGATGGGCTGCCGGACCCCAACAAAAGGGAGGGACCTGTCAAGACTGCTCAAGACATATATGAGGAGAAGGGCCTTGGGGTGATATTCTGCATGATACCCTGTTGCAATGTCCCTATACCGAAATGGGCCCTGGCATGCCTGGACAGCTTTGATGTGGACCACAATGTTTGCATCTGCTTTGTGTGGTGCTACGTCTAATGGCTCTGTCATCTGCTTTCATCTTCTGCAGCACATCATTGCAAGGAAGCAAGTTTCTTCTGATGCTGATGCTGTCTGGCAACCAAAAACCTTTTCTTTTCAGACTTTGCATCCATGCCTGCATGTTGAAGCCCCTGGCGTGGGCATCCATGAGCAGAAACTCTTTGTGAAGCATACAACAGTTGGTGCCTAGCCTGTGTCAGCAAAACGCAATTAAAAAGCCTGCCCACTGAGATTCCCTGCACTTGTACTGCTGCCACCAGCTGTCAGCGTGAGTCCCTCAAATCTGGCTTGTATGCTGGCTTCAGGGTCTCTGGAATGGCTGCCTGCCTGCTCTGATCATGGTGTCCAACCCCACAGTGCAGTACGTCATATATGAGTGGCTGGTGGCACGACTAGCAGAGTGGAGAAGGAGCACAGCGGTTGCAGGTATGGTGCCGTCACATGCCAGTGAAAAGCCGGCATCGCAAGCATGCTTTGCACAGTCAAGTCGGCATTGCAGGGTCTTTGCCAGCAGGTCTCTGCAGCTGTGAGACACCCATGTGATCATGCCAGTCTTGGTGCTGCCAGTTCAGCCAGCCAGCGCTCCGCATCACTGCCCCATCTGGTTTTAGCATTATTAAGTTTCACTCATGTGTCTTGGCTGCAAACCAGATGGGGAAATGCTAAGTAGCACAGCTGCTTCCTGCCAAATGTGCCAAGACAGTGCAGGTATTGGGTTTGCATGGTGATGTTATTCATGACTAGGGCTTAGGCACACCTAGTAGTAGGTACCTGGCAAGAATGATTAGCTGGAGCGCCTGTAATTATTATCATTCTTGTTATTACTGTTATTGTTACATTATTTATTATGTTATTCGTGCCACAGGTAACAAGGTGCCAGGGAAGCCCGGGGCCGGAGAGTTCTTTGTGATGAGTGCCCTTGCCAAGCTGGGCGCCACCATCCTGACCTACCCCATCCTGCTGGTCAAGTCACGCCTGCAGGCAGCCAGCAAGCACACACACGCTGACCTGCAGTATTCTGGCACCTATGATGCCCTGAAGAGGATATGGCAGAAAGAAGGTCAGCTGCTGATTTTGCCATCAAGGATGCAGACCGCACAATGTATGCATTGTAGAAAAGAAAAAGAAAAGAAAAGACTATCCCTTTCGGCATTAATTTAATGAGAAGCCAAGTATTATACCGGGCTGCCCAGGCACAGAATGGTTTGTGTTGGTAGCCATGAAACAGCTGCGAGCTTTGTCCATTGCACTGCACACGTCTTGCAACTGAACATCATCAAGCAACAGTGGCATCATGTCAGAGACTATGTACAGACGCTTGTCATGTTTTGGTGTAGCTGGAATGTCTGAGATGCTGTGTGATGCAGGCTTCCTGGGTTTCTATGATGGTCTGAGGGCCAAGATTGTCCAGAGTGTGCTGGCAGCTGCTCTGTTGATGTCCATCAAGGAGGAGCTGACAAACACTGCCAGAGTCCTGCTGGCTGGTGTTCCTGAACCAGTTGTGGCTGTCGCTGAGAAAATCAAAGATGCAGCAGAGATTGTACAGATGAATGCAACACCAACCAAGTAGTGATGCATTGCTCCCTGGGTTTTCAAGGTGGAGGCATGAGTTTTTTGACAGTACATTGCACATGCCTGTCGAGGATCCTGTCCTGTAATGAATTTGTTGAATAACTGTCAGTTCCTTATTTCGTGCAGTTCAGTCTTGTGCGCTTGAAGAGTGGTCTGTTGTGTTGATCATTGCTGCAGGGCATGTGTTTGAGATGTCATGCTGCATCTATCCCTGCGCTTTGGTGTTGCTTTATTGTGAACAGCAGATGTTGCATGAGTTCATGTGCTTGCCAGTGCTGCTTTGTGACTCCATTGACAAATGGGGTGTAGGACAAGGCCAATGACTGTTCCTTTCAGCTAGCAACCACAGGCAGAGCAACAGTACTTTCTGGCTCTTGAGTACTGGACTAGCTCTTGTTGTGTAACAATACATGCAAGCCATCATCTGCGAGGATGAACAGAGTCTGCAACAGCATCGATAGTTCCAGCGACAAAGAAACTCATCAGACATGGACATTGTACTGCAGAGAACAGATCTGTCTAGACTAATTTTTGGCACGTGATGCCACACCTTTTGGCACAGAGAAATTGTGCTACACCTGTTGGCACAGAGAAACTGTGCTAAGGTAATGTAGCCCTACAAGATTGTGCCAGTCCTGAACATGAATCAGCTGACAGACATACTACTTTCATGATAAAGTTACCAAGCTGAACTTTCTATACTTGACTCTCAGTGTGAATGTGGTCCTGCAGCAATGACTTGCTTCACTGATGGCACATTGCAAGGGCAAGCTTCCCCTTGGGCAGTAAGCTGCACAGTGCTATGATGCACGCCCACAGAACTGCAGCAAGCTGTCACACGGCGCAAAACAGCTGCTGGGCTACTATCAGTGGTGATGTCTATGTGAACAGCCAAAACCACCACCCCAGGCTTTAGCGCCCAAACATGCAGGTCGTGTATGCTGCACACCCCTGGCACTTTACTTAGAGCCTCTTCTAAACCTGGAAGGTCAAAACCACGAGGAACACGTTCCATGACAATGTCTGTGATGTCACGTACCATACCCCTAGTGGTGCAGATCACAGCAATTGCAAAGATGAACGTGCAGATGGGATCAGCAATGTGGTACTCTGGCTTCACCCAGATGATGATAGCAGCAATAACCACCCCAAAACTCTGAACACAATCTCCTAAAACATGAATGACTGCACCCCTCATGCCTAGGCTCATATGGCTGTGACCATGCTGACCGTGCCCTGGAGCTGCATGAGCAGTGTGTGTCTGGTCTGTCGCATGCCCTGCTGCTACATCTGTGTTGCTGTGGTCATGGTCAGTATGATCATGGCTGTGCTCAGCATGTGCATGGTCATGTACATGACTGGCAGACCTGCGCGGTTTTGCTGGGCTTCCGTGTGTATGGGCATGACCAGCATGATCGTGCCCATGGGTATGATGATCATGATCTGCGTGAGTGTCATCATGCCTGGCCGTACTTGCCTTCTTGGGCGCATGACTGTGTCCATGACCGTGATCATGACCGCCGTGACTGTGTCCGTGATGCCCGCCAAGAATTGCCAGGTTGACCAGATTGACTGCTATGCCGGTGATTGCAAGAATGAACATCAGCTTGCCGTCAACATGCTGTGGGTGGATGATCCGAAGGACAGCTTCATAGACCAGGATGCCGGTCACTACCCAGATGATGAGCACTGACATCTGCGCAAAAGATGAAACAGCTGGGTTTGAATAAACAGCCAGGTTGTAGGCATGTGACTGCACGAGAGCATCCCGCATGACAATCTCTTCAATGAACGTTGCAGCATGGGGCAAAAGTGATATGAGTTTGTCAGTGAGTGCATGATCCATGCACAGTGGAAGAGCTCACCATACTGCCAAGCACTTCTGCACGATGGTACCCAAACGTGTGGGAGGCTTTGCTTGCTCGCAAAGCATATGTGCCAGCACAGATTGATATGACAAAAGCCAGCACATCTGAAAGCATATGTGCTGCATCTGTCAGAACTGCTAAACTGTGGGCATATATTCCGCCCACTACCTCGCCAACCTGTGCAAAGCAAACGCCCGGTTGGAAGCAGGTTGAGTACTGAGGGGCACCGCCGTGTCAGCATGTAGTAGAGAAGCAGAACCGCAAGGCCTCTGGATGCTCAAGCATGTGCGAGAGTTCCCGGGACAGCCAACAGCAAGCTGTACTACAGGATGTGCAGTGAGTCAGCAGATCACACCATGAAGAGGGTGCACAGGACAATGGCTGCGATCAAACGCCATTTCCCCTGAACTCCTATGCCGTCCTTGTTTGTGGCCAAACGGCAGAGTGGATCCCGAATGCCAGCTTCCAATATCTCTGGTAACCCTTGTTGTGCCTCTAGATAGTGCTCTTCGTCCTCAGTGTCACTTCGCGAGGGGCCAGCTGCCTCCCCTGTCATCTTGCAAGAATCGGCAAGCAAAGCTTACTCTGCTGCAGGGCTACTGTTTGTTTGGTCTTCACACTGCATGTGTCGCACTCCCTCGGAAAGCAACTCAGCAATCATGCAGTCAAGCAGGTATGCGTTGACTCGGACACCAGGGAATGTGAATGTTCAGCACCAACAAGTGAGCTCTTGCACGCCTGAGCATTGGCCAGACCACATAGCTGCATGAGTCCGCTGCCTTTGACTACAGCCATCCTGTTACACACATGCTACATCAAATTTGCAGTTTGGATTGGCTGTGCTTGCTGAACCATGATCAAGATATAAAGTAGATGTCTCAGTAGAGCAATTGCAGCAGTTGTCTCAAAAATTCGAGATGATTGATCATCTGCGCAGACATCTGTTTACCTCCACATTTGAGATAACCATCTGGTAACACGCCACATATTTGCAGTGATGACATGGTCACAAGGAGCAGCAGCCAGGAGTCAGAGCAACCCTTGATCATGTGTTCCTGCCAAAGCAGCCATCAATGCTTGGTGTCCAGGTACAGAGCCAAGGCACCCATCAATGCTTGTTGTTCAGCCCAGATCATCTGCTACATGTCTGCATACTTGACAATATTCAAACTGCTGTTTAAACTGCAGTAAGACTTGCCACGTGCACTTCCAGTACCAGTTTGAACATAGAGGACAGCCTCCAAAGTGAGGTATGCTTTGCTGAAGAGTGCAGTTTCGGGAACTTGTCATCGGATTCATATCACTAAGAAAAAGTGAGGTATGTAACCTAGGCCTGATACCTTGAAACGGTTAACATGCCATGACAGCATATGTGTCAAATTGGGGTGTACCGACATACTGCAGTCAATCATCAGCATACTCCACCGCACAACACCCTTTGAGTGTATGACGCAACATGAACCAGCTGTAGAAACTCATCAGAGCCATCAATCAGATCTTTGTCGGCTTGAGCTAAAACCTGGCAGACTTTTGCCCTTTGCAGGTCCTTCAGTCCGTGGTCTTGCAACAGAGCATTCTGCAACTCTAACAGTATCTGCTGGGCCTGCAAGGACAACTGCTTGTGTCACTTTTGTGTCTGAAGCAGCTTGTGTTTCAGGTACAGACAGCAGCAGAGTGCACAGTACTGACAAAGCAGCAGTCGTTCAAGAAAAAGACCGTGTATAACACAGAGAGCTTCAGCACACATTACCCAAGATACAGCCATTCTTTCAGCTCCAGGTGTCACAGCAGCAGACTTCTGCTATAAATATGTAGCATTTGCAATGACTTGCTAAAGCCAATGGCCACACAGTTGTGCCCAGATGTGCACATCATTGGCAGCAGGCATACATGCAAACTTAAACAACAAAAATGATATTGTTGTCAAGGCATTGCACAACAAGATTAGGCCCACACAGACATGACAGCGTGTGGCAGCAACACATACCGGAAAGCCATCAGCGATAGAGTTTGTGATAGCTTGCTGAACCTCTGCAAAGCTGTTGCTCCTGCACGCTTTCATGAGGGCATCAACTGCAGCCTCAGGAACAGCCCCTGAGACATCTAGGATGGTCTGAGGCTCCACAGTCAACCCCTGATAAGGTCCAAGGCAACATGTTGGAATTCGTGCATACACTGTTTGAGTTTGCACCCAATGCCAGCATCCAGGCTTCATGGATACTCAGCCAGGACACTAAAGTACTATTTCTCTCAAAGCTTTGTTGTCATAGGTGCGCAGCTGTCAAGCAGGTTAAAAAACAAGAAGAGGGAGGCGTATAAAGCATGCACATTTTGTGGTGAAGTAACAGCAGGACCAACCAGATATTGAACGCTCAACAGCTAAAAACACCCAGGGGTAGCATGTATATACTGTCCGGGGGTTGCAGGCAGGCATGGACTATGTACCTTCAGTCTGACAGCGCTCTGCAATGTGGTGATGGCTTTGCGCAAGTCTCCTACAGACACGCGCCCCAAGGTGGACAACGCCTCATCTGAAAGCTCAACACCCTCCACTGCACATAGGATTCCGTAACATTAGGCTGGAAGGCAAGAAAGAAAAGAAAAAGAAAAGACTATGCCTTTCGGGTGTCAATTAAATGAGAAGCCACGTATTATACCGGGCTGCCTGGCAGCCCTGCCTGGCTGGGAGGCAATTCAAAGGAACAGATTTGCTGTTGTTTGTTGTTCAGACAGGTACAGCTGTCAAACGGCACAACAGTGTGTGCGATACATTGCCTCAAAAGGTACCATCTCTGCAACATGACGTGACTTGCGCTGTCCAGCTGTGACTCAGACTACGCTGAACAGCTGTTTGCTGCAGGTCAAAGACAGTGGTACTGAAGACAGGTGGCAATGCGGGAAAAACACAGCACAAGATGAAGACATGGGTGGGTGCAGCGCAAAAGAAGGGCACCTTCACAGATATGGTGGATGCGCTTGCTCATGATGTCTCCATGCAGAGGCTTGAATCTGAACTTAGCACATCGGGACGCCAGAGGCTCAATGATACGCGACACATAGTTGCAAATGAAGACAAAGCGCGTCACATTGGTGTGAGCTTCCATGGTGCGTCTCAAAGCATTTTGCGCATCCTGCAGGAGACAAAAGTTGAGAGCAAATCAACATAAGCAGCAAGTACTGCTGCAGACCTTGACTCAGCGCCCATTCTGCCTTGTGGTGCAATTTGAAGGCATGCAATCAGTGGCTTTAGACCATGAAGGTACAGCAGGGACTGGTAGCAAAATCTGCAACAACAATGGCAAGCATGTCTCTTTGCGGTGACAAAGAGTGTGATGCATTGCTTGCCTGTGTCATGGAGTCTGCCTCATCAAGTATGAGCAGCTTGTATGGCGGACATGGGTATCCTGCCACAGGAAACCCAACTGCTGTAGAGGCAAAAGCCTTGATTTTGTCTCTGACAACTGAGATCCCACGCTCATCACTGGCATTGAGCTCCATCACACGAGCTTTCATGAGCTCTGGCCTGCAAAGTGCAGCCACAGCATGAAGCAATATCTTGTCAAGGCTGCTACATATTCAAGCAGGCTGTACAGTTGTATGCAGTCTTGCAACCCATCCCTCGCATAAGTTCTGTAATGTAGCAGCACAAAGCAGGAGGATGCATGAGCATACACCAGGCTCTTACCCATACAGCTGCCTGGCAATTGCAAGAGCTGTAGACGTCTTGCCGGTGCCTGGAGGCCCATAAAATAGCAGATGTGGCAGCTGCATGCAGGACATGCCGTGAGATAAGCTTACTGCTGCTTACTTTGAGCTGATATTAATGTGATAGATCATACGATCAGTGACTCAATGAGCAGCATTGAGCGCTGGTGGACTCACGTTAGCAGATTGCATTGCTTTCTCAAGCGTTTGCACAACTTCATCTTGGTATGCTACCTCGCCTACGTTCTTAGGTCGACTGCAGCAGAGTCACAGAGTACGCTTGCAGCAACGGCTCATCGTGTCTGTCTTACTTAGACAGTAGCCGGCTGTGCTTACTATTTGTCCACCCAGGGCTGCATCGACAGTGCCATGAGCCGTCCGTGAAGAGCAGAAGCTGGATCAAGCTGCTCTGGCCTTCAAGCCGATCATACACATAAGCACACAGGAGCTGCCCTGCAATGCTTGATCAATGGCGAAGATTTACTCCACTGGAAGAAGCAAATGATGGTGCGATCACACAGTGTGTTTCTCTCACACGCGGGTCGAATACACGTGCATGCGCTGTGTAACAATCAGGCAAGCCTTGACCAGTTCATCAACATCTGCGTGTGCCTGCGAACGCAAAAAGACGTAGATGTAGAGCGCAAAATTACAGTGGCCCTGAGCTTTGAGGCTTGGAGCGATGCGCAGTGACCATAATTCCGCTTTGCTGCAGAACTGCTTCTTAAGCAAAGAAGAAGGAGGGGATTATACATTTGAACTTGAGTGGAACTAATGCATCAGGTCAATTGGTCTTGGTTGCTGACACCTAAGACAGTTCATCATCATGACCGCTGGCCCTACGACCTTTGAATGTGACCACCATGTCAAATCTCCAACTGGCCGATCAGCTCATGAGCTGTACAATCATAACTTGCTCAAGGGTAGTCCAAGTCCATGTGGCATATATGTATATAGTGAAGGTTAATTAAGATGCTGTCATATTGGACAAGCAAGCAGGAGGCATACAATCACAACAGCCAGCCAATCATTCAGTTAGGCACCCAACATGGACGCAGGACTGAACATGTTCATGTACAGAGGGAATAATTGAAATTGTAGTGGCCGTGACAAGAACATGCCAGGTATGGCGGTGAGAGTCACTGCACGTAGCTTAAGGTAGTAAGGAGTGAAATTGCACACGGTACAACGTCATGGCACAACAGCTCAGGAAGCAGGCATAGCCATTTCCCATTTCTTGCAGATGGTTTGTTATGTGTTCTTTGCATGCTATGACAACAGCAAGCCTACAAGTGAGCCTTGTAGCCTTTTGGCTTCAGTCGCTGAAAGTTGTCTTTGACATCCTGCTTCTGCTGCTGTCGTAGCCTGGTACAATCATTGCTACCTAAGGCCCGTTGTTGTGCTTAGCACCAGAGTGTCAAACTGTCTTGGGATACTGTAGCTGCACATGCGTTGCAGGTCTGAGCTATACTCCTTGTCCAAACCCAGCTCAAATGACATACTTTGAGAAAGGCAGGCAGTCTCAAAGGCCCACGTTGTCAGTCAGCACACGCTGCAAGCTTGGAAATGCAAGCTTTGGGTTCAAAGCCAGGCGGTGTAGGGCCAGGTAGTGCTAGGCCAAGGCATCCTGCGGATACCTGCGGATACCTGCGGATAGATAGATACATCATGTCACAATCTGGGGTTGCCGCAGAAAATGCCTGACGAGCCACTCACAGTGACATTTACCTTATATCTCAAAGTAGCTAATATACGCACGTTGTACTACAAATTCCTGCCATGTCTTCACGCCCTGCGCTTCCAGCTCAGCTTTGGAGAGCTCTACCTTGACCAAGGCTTGGCCAGTGTAGCATTCTATTATGTCTTCCATGTCGTCCACTGTGATATAATCCTTGCTCACATCGGCCGGAGGATACATCCGAAAGAGCTCTGGAGTGAAGGTGGAGCAGGACAGGGAATCCGTGTGACCAGAGGCTTGCGACTGCGCAAGTCCTGAACATGTGCGGTAGATGCATCCTGTTGCAGGAGAAAGACTTTGTGATCGCTGAGACCAACCGACGGTGTGAGCAGTCTCTGTGCTGTTGTCCAGAGCCATGAGGACAGTGCACTGCGCTGAAGACGAATAACACGACTTGCGTGCCTGCACCTCACAGAAGATTCGCCACCAATTGAGGGGAAAGATCGTGCTGAAATTTGCAAGGCTAAGGACAGGTCGTATGGTTGCAAGGGCCTACCTGGCTGAAGTCGCTGAAGTGGTTTCGGAGATCATTTTCAAAAGTTGCATCAACACAGACTCACAAGCACTGCATGGCAAAGTATGCAACTTGAACCTGTGCGGGAAGGAATATCAACAGAGTCACTAACTGATGAGGGATCAACTCCAGGCACCATGGTGATGCAAGGTGACGTTCGAATCGTTGATCCATGGCTCATACAGGGTGCTTCACATCTTTTATTAGCAGCTGTAATACATGCAATATTCTGTGGGGCATAAAGTGAAAGAATTGCAGTCGAAACCTGTTCCAATGTTACTAACGAGGTCTAGAAGGTGCTTGGGTGCCCCATATGGTTTAGATGGTGCTTGGGCGCTGTTTTCAACTTTGTGACAAGACTATGTAAGTCACTGGGTCATACCCTATGGTCAGTGATGGAATGAGCTATGACTATGACTTATAGGTAGGGTTTTTAAGTAGTAAAATGGTGTAGTAATGTGCTTTCACAGTGCGCTTTCTCACTTTGAAAGTGAGCAGCTCTGAGCAACTTCGTTTAAGGTACGTGAG
>JAABUP010008576.1_pt1 | contig 12971 bp, 7 predicted proteins | sample 5559201 | NCBI WGS metagenome assembly JAABUP01 (sample SAMN10711887, study PRJNA513373) | rock metagenome | isolation source: Antarctica rocks | place: Antarctica | reverse complement strand
CTAAAGTGTCATTTAAATCAATAGTATAAGAATTTAGGACTACCAGTCATATGATTCAAAGCATCGGGTCGCTCGCTAATCAGCTCAACATAACTTACCCATCAACTGTAACCTCCTGTTCATTGCGTATCTTGAACTGGCAACTAGCCTGAGAGAAACCACAGCTTCAACAACAAAGATCATCACGATTCCTCAGACAGCAACACAGCCTTTGCCAACAAACAATCACTCTGAGCGGCTAGTCCGTGAGCACAGACAAAAGTTGCAGAAAGAAGATATACACTTAAAGGTGAATCTACGCGACCATAAGAAAGGATTGTTGAGATACTTCAGTTGCTCAAAAGCCTAGCTATGGTGACACATTTTTGTCAGCTGTGGTGGATCTGCTCACAAGAAAATGATGCTACCTTTTGTTTATGAAAAGCTGACAAGCGTTGCTCTGTGCTGTGCTTGTGCTGTCACTTGACATAGTTGATGCCGTTTCAGCGTCACAGATCCAGGAGGCTTGGAGTGTGAATTTGAAATGATCAACTATATCAACGGTTTAATTATCTCAGTATAGGGTTTTAGTGTACAAATGTTGTTGTACATGAATCTACTGAAGAGGATGAAGGTAGGTAGCAACCAAGCTGTATTTTTGCTACCACAATGTGTTATGGCAAGTTGTAGACAATACTTTTGATGATATTTTTGTGGATAAACCTTGGCACAGCAAGTAACTACACAGGTTGCCTCTTCTCTGTTCTTCTCTATACACTCAGCTTCTTTCTTTGATATCTTTAACTTCAATATGATGGGATGAAATCTTGCACAGCAAGTGATCTACATGAGTAACTTCTTTTCTATCCTTATTTCTTTACAGCCAGCACTCTTTCTTTTATGTCTTCACTCTTCTTTGTTGTTCTCTTCATGTCAGTGTCACAAAGCAGATTTGTCACAGACACAATAGGGCTCAACAAGCATAAGGCTCTGCGACAGGCGGAAGAACTTATTCCACTAGCCACCAAGGTGTTTCTGCACGTAAAACACCACTTTCTAGATAGTTTTCCTTAAGAATCAAGACATAACTAATAATTAGAAATCAATCATATCATTTGATCCTAACGAAATTCTTACATAAAATTCTTTTCTGCTGTCAGAATCTAACTTCATAATACAAAAGCTCTTTTATGATTGACTGAGCTCTTCTTTGTGATATATTACTGGTCTTTAAAATTGATCTCACATGTATTTCAAGAAAATCCCCCAGAACACACTGTCACTTTCTGGCAGCAATGTTGTTACACTTGGCTTCATCACCTGCTTGGATTCTGGTCCACTTTGCTACCGCCAACACTTCAGACACGCTCATGCATGAGACTTTCAGTAATAGTCAGTAATAGCTCAAATAACAAGATGGGTGAAGAAAATTGAGCAAAGGATGTGAATGAGGCAGGAGTGTTTGAGAGCACAACTTGAGTTGTCTTGCTTAGATTCGAAATTTTCTGTTTTGAACATCTTCTAGTGTTGTTGCGGTCGCGATCGCACAACCCCACATTCACTATATATTCACTTAGAACTCAACCTCGCAAGTCGGGTATGCCTTTTGCCTTGACTTAGTGGTTCAGATCCTATGTCCTTAACAAGTGTAGTGAAAGGGCAACATAATCAGATGTAACTTCGCAGTAAGCCAACCTCTAGTGCAGCTTTTCGAAGGTGGCATATAACCCGTCATTTGGAAGGCCACCATGGTAATAACTCAACGCAAGTTAGGACGGTGGTGTCCGTAAGAAAGTCAATCTTTTGGGTCGATACAAACTTGAGATTTCTCATATCTTGAAATGGGAGGTTACTATGCCCCATGGAGTGGTATCCCTGAAGCGATCGACTTTCTCAAAACAGCTGTGATTGGTGCACCCCTTGGAGGGAGGGTCGAGAGCAATGGTTTAATGTAACAAATCAGCCTTTTCGCTATAGTAAGGAAAGTGACAATCACCAAGACTTCCCTGCAGGCCCTTCAAACACCCATTCTTCGCCTCTTTGCCGTCCGACCAGTCAAGAGGATCTGTTATAGTAGAACTGAAAAGTAGTAGCGGTAAGTAATAACATAGACTCGGGCTAAAGTCGATCAGGCGCGCAGTCGGGAAAAGTGCGTAAGATGGCTGGATAGGCGACCGTACCAGCACAGAAAGCCCGATTACGCGCATGATCGGGGCAGGCGCTCCTAGGGGGGCGAGCAAACCGGCAGTCAGGCAGCGTTGAAGAATGATTGTCAAATGTGCAGACTTTTCCTGGTCATGTGACTATGCTTATTAAACATGGTGTTGCTAAAAGGACACGTAACACCACGGAATATAGTTTAGCCGTACCCGTAAACCTCCATAGAAAAGTCGCGTTAGAACGCGCATAATAATCAAGCAATTTATCATACGATCCAAGTCCTTATTAGGAGGATATATTACCTCCTATCTTTGACATTGATACTATTCATTAGGCCGAAACGGACGAGACAAGCCAAGCTCGCTGAGAATCTACAAGAAACTACTTGAGTCTGGCTTGCTGCACAAAGCTGAGAACAAATATGTCTAAGTCGGTGCTTTCGTCTGTATTCGTGGCGTAAAAGAAGGTGCGCGAGGACTGTAAAGCTGCCCAGACGGGGACCTAACTATAATACGATACGTCGTCTAATTATTGTAAGCACCCACGCCCCACAGCTCGAATCTCCATCCCGCCGGACCGTCCACCATACCAATCCTTCTCCTTCCATCTCCGTTCCTCTCATCAAACAGCTCCTCGACTTTCTTGACTCCGCCCTTCTCCGGCTCAAATGCTGCGGCTACCATTCCAACATTACTCAGCCTCGCCTGAATATCGGTCAACTCCTTGCCTGAGCTCCCACCCATGCTTCCAAGGGCCACGGCAGCGAGTATGACGCCTGTCAAAGCAAACACCAGATTTGAGCTCAGGAGTGTAAAGAGAGGCGCTTTGGGGATGCGAGCAACTAGCTGCGATTGACGTAACTGAAGCTGGTTGGCTGGCTGCGCCTCCATCACTCCTGCCACGACCGACATGGCAATCTGAGAATATGAGACCGCAAGCAAGTCAGCAACTCCTTGTGCAGTTTTCGCAAGCCCGGCGTTGATTGCTGCTTGCCGCATGGCCCATCTGCCTATCGTTGTGTACGCTAGGGCCGCCATGAGAAGGTCCGCAACGGAGTTGTTGGCTTTGGTGATTTCGTAGTAATCCAGAGTGCCGTTAGCAAATGAGTAAGTTGCGAGATATGCAGTTGATGTGCAGGCCATTACCCAGGCAATACCGCCATGGACAGGAGTTACAATTTCAGGGTCCGCTCGCAGAAGGTTTGTGGAATCTGAGTCGAGATTTGCGGCGTTCCAGTAGAAAGGATTGCTGGAGATGGAGAATTGATCCGGGGCCGTGGTATTTGAAGATCTTGAGGAGTCGGTGAAAAATCCCATATACCACGTATCGTAATTTAAATCTCCTTGAAAGGAGCCGCCGTAACAATTGAAGGGAGTCGATGCACCATAGAGAGCGATGAGATTGCACTCCTGGCTGGCTGGTACACACTGGGTTGATATTGCAATAGTAGAAGCCTCGAAGTCTGCATTGACAGCGAGATCAGGGAGCCTTGCTGGACCTAGAAACACACTTGGTGTAGAGGACCCGAATACAGTGGTTACGCTATGTTCCGCCGAGACGTTGCTGAGCGTCTGCTGTGCTTGATCGGCTCCTGGGCGTTGTTAGCACAAGGTTTCACCAATATCGACATGGCGATTTCAACCTATCAGAAATACTTTTGTGGCTGCTGGATTCAATATGCATCCTTCTGCAAATGATCCGTTTGTGTTGTAGCAAGATGATGGTAATGCCATGCTGAACAAAGGAGGAGAAGAATCGTAGGATTCGATTTGGATGTATTCAATCGTCGTGGTAGTTACATGAAGCCAGGTGTCTGCTACTACGATGCAAACCCTAGTAGACTTGTCAGATCAAATTTGTAGGAGAACGTTCCGAACTTACCCAAGGAATAAAACTGCCAGCGTAACTAGGATGGAAGATTTGAGAGGGCCAGTGATTTTCTCTCTCCTTCCCTGCCAGCCGAATTGATACTTCATCCAACTCCATATCGCACCAAATCCGCCCCCTTGCAAGAAACCCAAGATCAGACTTAGTTGAAAGGGAGTAGGTAGCTCATGGTTTCGATGAGTGAGCGAGGACTTTTTGATCGTTCGAGCGACTGGAAATGAGACTAGCATTATTGCGAGTCCTGTTACAGCTTGCGCAACACTGCTGCTCCAGGACGCGATGGTCAAGAATGTCGGAGCGCTAATGTTGACAAAGAAAACAGATGGGTCATCTTGACTTGGAACCGTGAACAAAGTGCTGGGACGGTTTGGAGGGACTTGTTTCGCTCTAATAAGAACCACTAGGGCAATGGAGAGGACGACAAGAGGCAGGGCAACAGCGATTCCAGCTAAGCAGATGTTACGGAAGCCTCCTGTAATTCGTCCTCGAGTGACGTGCTCGTTGCGAGGACCTTCCTCGGTTTGAACGATAGAGTGTTTATTCTCTTCCATCTTGAAAGCTTGACAGAAAGTAGCTTGAGAGGGAGGAAACGGGAGGAAACGGGAGGAAATGGGACCTTTGTTTGAAAGTCATTATGAGGTGGAGGTCTGTGACATATAGGGAACGTGAACGTAGTGGATGGCTGGGAGTGCGGCCACAATCTGGATTGCCGCATCCGTATGTCCGAACCACTAATCAGATATGCCTGACGTGAATCTAATGTGTAGGGCTCCCCACATTTGCAGAGGCACCACGGACACTGGCAATCGCTATCAGCCTGAGATGGCGCTGATCAAGCCAGCTGAAAGTGGCCATTAAGGTATGTAAATAACTGTAGGATCTTCCTAAAACGCATTAGAGAGGTTTTGCAGCCGTACAAATCAGAGTACATGTTCTCGACAACACCCTTCATAGTAGTGCGATCGTATTGGAGCTAGCAGCAGACACTACAGCAGGTAACGGAACGGGTTGACCATTGGCGTGATTGCTGAAGTGATTCTCTGGTGTCGTTGTTAGCATTATTGTTCCACCTGTTCGGTCACCCTACTGTACACCGTAGTTTAGTGGATTTCTCGCGTACAAGGTGAGAATCAACTCAATTAAGTTCGGTAACCCTGGTGTTAGGGTGAAGGCCTACCTAAGCTATGTGGATGTTCTAAGTACACGTGCAATGTTTGCGATGGTCTCGCAGCAATTGGCGAAGTAACCTCACAAGCATGTTTGTGGAGAGGCACATCTGGAGGTCCGTGTAGTCCGATCGCTTTACCCACCAATCGTCCAAGTACCCTGTTGCCTTTGGTACACTGCGGCCCTTCCGGACTCCGTTACGATTCGCTGGGCGGTGCTATTTGTCGGCATGAGATACTGTCAGAATTTGAGCCAAGACGGGCTAGTTGTCTTAGTAGATAACACATTTTTCGTGTATTAGATTAACAACAACATCAACTTTTCGACAGATACCACCTAAAAGTATCTGGACCTCCAAAAGTTAGGAGCTTAGTGATGTTTGCGCCTTATGAGCGCAAACATAGTGGTCTTTTGGCTCAGGGAATTGCATGTGTCGCTAAGCGCTCGCGATGGCAGTGAAGTTCTTCAGAGGTAAAAACATTCTCTCCTTGCAGAGCCAGGTCCAACCCGAGTCCAAAATCCCAACTCCTTACCTATACTTGCACACTGCTCATTCAATTCCTGGGCGTAGGTGCTATCATTCAATCGAATTTGACTCTTTCCATCTCCGAGTGGTCATAAACCAATTCTAGAAAATGCAGTAGCTTACACTACCGTATGCGCTTCTCTTCGCTTCGGTAGATCACTAAGTCACCTATCGCATCTCACGCCGATCACGTGCTTTGTTACGGCTTGAGTCTTGTCTTCGTGCTTCACCTGTACAGACTACCTACATCTCCTAAAGCGGTTTATGTACGGATGCAACTAACATAAGTCCTGTCAGGCGCTAATGCAGTATGGAAATCTATGTTTAATACATTCAATTATCATCACTCTAAGGTCTGAGATTAGTGGTACCTTACAGTGAATCTTGCACCCACAACTAGCACTTGCAGCTATGAAGACGCCTGAATGGTGCCCATGTCATGTTTCAGTATCATAACATAGATTTTCATACTGCATTAGTGCTCAACAGAACTTATGTTAGTTGCCTCTGTAGGTGTTGACTTGATGAAGATCACTAAAGTAACAGAACACTCTATACTTTTATTACATGTTGACTCAGTAGATGAATACCTTAAACCCTCAATAAGAAAGCTGCATGCATGTTAAAGAGTAAAAAATACTAACCTGAAGTTAAGTTCTTAGATGTCACTGTTAAATCACAATGACTAGTGATAAATTTCAATTTTCTCTTATTACTTTCTCATAAGCAAGTCTTTGTCTCTCACAACCTTCTTAAAGTAAATACATGTTATGTTTTTATCAAGAAGTACAGTGATCTAGCTGCTTTCTTGCTTCTTTAATCTTAGTGTAAGAGGTTAATCTTAACAGTGTACAGAGATTATCTCTTTTACTTTCTCATGATATTTAAAGTAAAATGACTGCAGTCAACATTGTCAATATCATCTAGGTGTTGTTTACTGCATTAATATCAACTATTATCTGTATACAGATTATTCTTTCAATAGTTTTAACAAAAGATTTCTCTCATATTAAAGCTAGAAATTTAACTTGTTAATATAAAGATTTTAATGCACAATCTATGATAAATCAGTAGATAGTACCTTTTTCTCAATGAGATAAATTGAACATGATTGTTTTCAAAAAAAACAAGTATATTTATATAAAAAAAAGTCTATATAAGTGAGAGTATAAGAAATTGTTTTATTATCTTTTAAGATGCTTTTAAAATTCAAGAATTATCTTTTTCTTATTAAACTCATCAGATTTCATGAAAATTCATCTTTCATTTCTTATGATCACTGTCTATTTCTTAACACTGTTTGTGTTATGATGACTAATCACTTTAAGTATGTTAAATACACTTATTATGATCATCTTTGTGTCAGTATCTTCTTAAAGTTACTGAATTAAACACATAAAAAGTTAAAGTCTGAGTTAAAGATGATCATTAAAGAATGTGCTGAGTACTTTGTCACTGTCATAAAACTTAATGCAAAATTGACTCACTTGCTTAGTTAAATAAAACATAATAAATTGTTGTTTATTCTTAAAGCTTAAGATATTGCAATTAAGTTAAGTTAACAATAATAATAAAACAAATGTTGAAGTTCAATATATACTGATCTAAGAAGCGTCACTGTGCATGTGCACTTTTAACTACTTTCAACAGGTTATGAGCTCAGTTGCACCTTTGTTATGCTATACTGTTGAAATCACCAATTGTGAAAACTTAAGTTATACTCAACAGTTTATCCTAGTTGAGAAGGAAAACTCACTCTCACAGGTTGTTGATTCAATTCCGCTTTCACTCAGTATATTTTCACCACCTTGTTATTAACTGCAGTATATATTGCAGGGGTGTGTTAAAGTTCAATATATACTGTTTTAGAGAATGTCACTGTGTGTGCGCACTTTTGGCTGCTTTTAACAGGTTATGAGCCCGGTTGCACCTTTGTTGCACTATACTGTTGAAATCATCAATTGTGAAAACTTAAGTTATTCAGTTTATTCTAGTTGAGAAGAGGGGCTCACTCTCACAGGTTGTTGATTCAATTTCACTTTCACTCAGTATATTTTCATCACCTATTAACTGCAGTATATATTGCAGGGGTGTGTTGAAGTTCAATATATACTGATCTAAAAAGCACCACTGTGCATGTGTACTTTTAACTGCTTTCAACAGGTTATGAGCTCAGTTGTGCCTTTGTTGCGCTATGCTGTTGAAATCACCAATTGTGAAAACTTAAGTTATTCAGTTTATTCTAGTTGAGGAGAGGGGCTCACTCTCACAGGTTGTTGATTCAATTTCACTTTCACTCAGTATATTTTCACCACCTATTAACTGCAGTATCTATTGCAAAAGTGTGTTGAAGTTCAATATATACTGATCTAAGAAGTGTCACTGTGTGTGTGCACTTTTGACTGCTTTCAACAACAAAGACTGAAACTTCTTAATCAATGTTATAGCTGATTGACTTAATGTCTTTTTTCTTCTGAAACTCTATACTATTTTTTTCTTAAAATGTTCAAGCACTCACAAGACATTCTTAAGGTTTTCTGTAAATTCTCAGATATTTTTTAAAGTATAATATTCTTTTCATTTCACAAAATAAAAAGCTTTCTCACTAATCACCTTTTTCTTTAAAATGTTCTTAACTTCATATTCTTCATTGAGTTTAATAAATGTCTCATTAATCTGAAGTAATATGTCTTGATTGCAGTGTTAAAGCATAAATACATAAAATACTCAGTGTATTCTCATTTCTTTAAGTAAGTCTAGCTTATAGCTTAATTTCTTTATGTCTTTAACAATTTTAAATGATTTTATGCTCTTGTTGTTCAATTTCTTACTTGTTCATTTTGTACAAATGTTATCTGTTTAAATATAAATTTCTTCTTTAACTCTAAATAATATGATTCTTATTGTTCTTTTTGTTTGTTACTGAATCTTCTTCATGAGATCTCAGTGTAGTTTCTTTATCTCAGTGATATTTAATATTACTTTTTAACTTTGTAATTTATGTGATCATAATTCTCATCATATCTTCAGATTGTATTCATAGTTCATATAAAATGATGTCTTTTTAATAATTTTATTCTTTATGTTACTGTACACATATTAAGCAGTTAATAACAGTCATACTTAATTGTTCTGCTTTTTATTGACATAGTATCATAAGTACATCTTAATTATTCAATTTATTTATTTTAACTGCTCATCTATCTGTAAATAATATGTCATTAACATTTTATACTTTATCTTAAGTTCTTCTGTAAACATTTTTCAGAACTTGCTTATAAACAGCTTATCTCTGTTAATGATAAACTTTTTTAATAGTTCATGATTGCTAATCAATTCTTACAATATAATCTATGTTAATACTGATGTTATTACAGTCTTTTTAAATGAAATGAACATTGTATACTTTATTAATCTATTCACTATAATCAATATGCTGTTAAATACTACTCTTCATGCTGAATTCTTTGATGATAACAGCTTTATGATGAAGTTCATAGTGACTGACTTTCATGACTTACTCAGTGTATCTATGTATGTCACTTCATCATATTGTCTGTTTTAATTGATTTAACACCATTCCCCTCTGATAGGCTGCTCAGCCTACCACTTTTTTGTATGAGTAAACAAAAATAAAATACCGGATTTGACCCAGCCTATCACTTTTTAAAAAACAAACTGGTAGGCTGGTCTGATTTGAGCTATCAGGGCACTTTTGAACACTTTTTGATTTTTGTCTGAAAGTGTAAGTGAATGGGGACTCTTTGACACAAAAACCATCTAAAAATGTCAACAGACAGTGAAGTTGTCAATTTTCTTGAATATTTGAAAATTTGAACTTTGGGTGAAAACTGATAGGCTGGATCTTTTCTTATGATTGTGACACTTTTGAAGACACTTTTATTTTTCTCTAAAAGAATAAATAATTTGTCACACTGTGATGAAAAAATCATCTGAAAATGTCAACTGACAGCTGAGTGATCAATTTTTCTCTTACAATTTAACTTTGTAGCTGTACATGAAAACTGGTAGGCTGGGTCTTTTCTGACTGTTGTGAAACTTTTGCAGACATTTTGATTTTTGTGTAAAAGATTGCATAATTTGTAACATTGTGATGCAAAAATCATCTGAAAATGTCAACAGACAACTGAGTGATCAATTTTCCTCTTATATTTTAACTGTGTAGCTGTATATGAAAACTGATAGGCTGGGTCTTTTCTGATGCTTGTGACACTTTTGCAGACATTTTGATTTTTGTCTAAAAGACTGCATAGTTTGTGACATTGTGATGCAGAAATCATCTGAAAATGTCAATAGATAGTTAAGTTGTCACTTTTTGAAAGTTTTAGCTGTGTAACCTTGTGTGAAAACTGGTAGGCTGGGTTTTTCAGACTGTTTTGAGACTTTTACAGATAAATTTTTTTTGTGCAAAAGTGTACACAATCTGTGACATTGTGACTCAAAAATCATTTGAAAATATCAACAGACAGTGAAGTTGTCAATTTTCTTTCACAGTTTAAAATCTTGACTGTATAACTTTGAGTGAAAACTGATAGGCTGAGTCTTTCTTGACTGTTGTTACATTTTTGCAGATGTTTTGATTTCTTACTTAAAAATTGAATAATTTGTAACATTATAATGTAAAAATCAACTGAAAATGTCAACAGACAGCTGAGTTGTTAATTTTTTGAAATTTTTAGCTGTGTAACTTGTTACGTCCCGACCGGAGCTTCCTCTGGTATAGGGTCTAGGGGTTTGAGCTTGTGATATAGGGAGCGCAGTACACTGGTTCACTGAACGTGTTCGTAGTTCAGTGATCCTGTAACCTGTAGATAGTATTGGCTAGGTAACTAATTGAAGTTGAACATGACCATTTCCTTAAGGGAAATGTCCGTTCCTATATACTACTGGATCGCCGAGCTCGCCGAGCTCACCGTAGAGCATGTAGAGCTGATAGACCTATCCTGGGTCTATCGCCTCGCTGAGCTCACCAGCGACCTTGTCGACCTGGGCGAGCTTATACTCCTATGTACGCTCTTACTGTGTACTTTTGTTACTACATAACTGTTCTAGGTTATGGCCGTAACACGATCCCCCTCCCCCTCAGGCACTAGTCCTCTAGGCCTATATAAGTGAGAGTATGAAGCTGTCAGCTTCTTTCAATGACATGCCTTCTCACAAACAGAAGAACCGCTTGCACCTTGCAAAGACCACTACCTCCTACGGTTTTACTCCTTCTATTGCCTGTGACCTTTGTTCCTCTTTGTCGACTCTCTGTGTCGTCATGGCTGGTCATGCAAAGTGTTCTGAGTGTACCCGTCGTGGTCATCCTTGTGTGCCGGTGTCGTTGGAATCTCTTAATTGCGCGCACCTTTGGCTGAAATCCGATCTCGAGGTGGCTATGAGTGAGCGTGTTGAGCAGACTGACCGTCTCTCTAAGCTGGATGTGAAGATTCTTCGCCTCTTTAAGACTTTAAAACAAAATGAGTCTTGTGCAGTTGCCAAAGTTCGCTGTGTTGCTTCTGAACTGGGCGACGATAATGATGGTATAATGGATGATGAAACTCCTTCAGAAGCTCCTGATCTCAACTCTCTTTTGAGTGTGATGACTTCTAGTTTCTTTGAAGATTCTGGGCCCCCTTCTCAAACTGCTGAAGCGTCCTTGCACAGTTGAGTAAGTTACTCTTCGGTTCCCATGTGCTTTCTGAAGTGTTGTATCCTTTTCACTTAATGAGGTAGTGGGCTTCCTCACTAATCATTCTTTTCCCTAGAATGTCCTCAACTTCGTACTCGTTTTCTGGTTCAACAGGTGTTGGTTTGGTTTGAAGTGGTATGGACTGGTTACAACACTGAAGCATTGATGCATGAAATACTGGATGTATTTGCATTTCTTCTGGTAAGCTTAACTTGTAGCTTAACCCCTTGATGTTTCGCACAACCTTGAAGGGTTCAATGCTCTTGTTCATCAGTTTCTTGCTTTTGCCTTTGGCTTGTATGTTGTCTGTCCTTAGGTATACCTTCTCTCCGACCTTGAACGGTTCTGCATCCGTTTCCTGTCCTTTTTGCTGCTGTATCTTTGTCGTGAGATTTGCGTGCAGTTTTCTCATGTCAGCAATATCTAATATTGCTTTCTGGCTTTTAGATCTGTGCTTTTGTGGGTCTCGCCATACCTCCGGGTGGTATTCATAATTCGCTAGAAATGATGTCTTTTCCGTGGTTTCACTTCTTGCGCTGTTGTACACAAACTGCGCCATGGGTAATAGTCATACCCAGTTGTCTTGTTTTGCGTTGACATAGTGTTGTAAGTACATTTCTACTGTCTGGTTCATTCATTCGCTCTGCCTGTCTGTCTGTGGGTGATATGCTGTTGACATGTTGTGTTTTATCCTGAGTTCTGCTGTAAGCGTTTCCCAAAACTTGCTTGTAAACAGCTTGTCCCTGTCGGTGATAAACTCTTTTGATAGTTCATGATTGCTAACCAATTCTCTCAGTATGGTGTACGCCAATACTGGTGCTGTTGCAGTCTCTCTGAACGGAATGAACATGGTGTACTTTGTTAATCGGTCCACTATGATCAATATACTATCGAATTTTACCTCCCATGCCGGATCCTCTGATAGCGGTAGCTTTGTGATGAAGTCCATTGTAACTGACTCCCATGGTGCATTCAGTGCATTCAGTCTTGTTACTCCGTCGTATCTCTTACTTCTTTGAATCTTATTCCTTCAGCATGAATCGCATCTTGCGATATACTCTGTGATTTGATTTCTTAGGTCGCTGATGTTGTGCCTTCTTCGTACGAGGTTCTCTGTACATTTAACTTCTAGGTGTCCGTCAGCCCTGCTGTCATGACATATCTTTATGAGTTCTTTATCCGTCAAGGGAGTATTCTCCACCTTATACATTGCTGCTAGGCCCTTTGTGAGGGTTCCTTCCTCATCTTTGCGTAGGATTCCAGCGTGGATCGTTTTCACCCCTTCGTGGTCAGGACGTCTACTCAAAGCGTCTGCACCACCATTCTCATTACCCTTTTTGTAATGGATCTGAAATTCATAGTCTGTCAACTGCTCTGCCCAGCGAACCTGTCACCGGTTCAGTTGTTTCGTTGTTGCAAAGTTCCTCAGGTTTTTGTGATCAGTATAGATCTGAATAGGCTTTTTGGTTCCCGCAAGGTAAGGTCTTCAATCTTGCAATGCTTTTACTATTGCAAGAAGTTCTTTGTCATGTACCTCATACCTTTCTTCTGGTCCTG
>JAABUP010008575.1_pt1 | contig 12974 bp, 15 predicted proteins | sample 5559201 | NCBI WGS metagenome assembly JAABUP01 (sample SAMN10711887, study PRJNA513373) | rock metagenome | isolation source: Antarctica rocks | place: Antarctica | reverse complement strand
CGGCACGACCGGCAGCACGTCGACCGGCACGACCGGCAGCACGTCGACCGGCACGACCGGCAGCACGTCGACCGGCACGACCGGCAGCACGTCGACCGGCACGACCGACAACGGGGTCGCCTCGGGCACGACGGCAAGCAGTGGCACGTTAGGCACCAGCGGTGGCAGCACCGGTGGCCTGCCGTTCACCGGCTTCGAGCTGACAGCGGCCCTGGCCGTCGCCGGCGGCTCGATTGCTGCGGGTACCGCGGCCGTGGCGTCGAGCAAGCGTCGTCGCCGGGTGACCGAGTCCGTCTGACCTGAGCAGCCAGCACGCACCGGGCCATCAGGGCGGCCGATACCGCACCTCCTCGACGACGAGGGCGCCGACTGTTGGTCGGTGCCCTCGCCGTCGTTGTCTGCGTCCTCGTGGTTTGCGGATGGCTGGGGTACCGGGGCTACCGAGCGCGGACTCACCTGCTCGACGTGCGGGCGCAGGTCACCGCCCTGAAGGCACAGGTATCCGACGGCGACACCCGCGGCCTGCAACCGGCGCTGACGAGCGTGCAGCACGAGGCCGGCCGAGCGCGCGCCCTGACCGGTGACGTGGTGTGGCGTCTCGCCTCGCACCTTCCCCTCGTCGGGTCGACCTTCCGTATGAGCGCCGGCCTTGCAGCGGTAACCGACGATGTGGCCCGCCGAGCGCTGCCTCCGCTGGTGGCGAGCGCGTCCACCTTGGATCCCCATCGCATTCGACGGCCAGACGGGTCGGTCGACCTCGCCCCCATGGCGCGTACTGCCACTCCCCTTGGGACGGCGTTGAGCGCCCTGCACCGGGAAACCGCAGCCGTGTTGGCGCTGCCAGGCACGGGCACCATGGCCGCCGTCAGCACAGCCCGTACCCAGCTCCTGCACCAGCTGACCGACCTCACCGGCACCGTCGACAGCGCCCGACGGGCGGCGACAGTCGGGCCGGCGATGCTTGGCGCCAATGGTCCTCGGCGCTACTTCGTCGTCCTGCAAAACCCGGCCGAGGCCAGGGGCACGGGCGGCCTCGCCGGCTCCTACGCCGTGCTGCTTGCCGACCGGGGCCGACTGCATCTCGAGCGCAGCGGCGACGATGGCGGCCTCGTTGACTCCGCCACCCCGGTCGTCGAGCTGGGCCCGGAGTACCAGGCGCGATGGTCGGACTTTCACTCCGACCGCGCCTACAAGACCGCCAACTTCACGGCGCACTTCCCGTGGGCCGCGGCCGTGTGGCAGAAGCTGTACGAGCGGCAGTCCGGCGAGAAGGTCGACGGCGTGCTGGCGGTCGACCCGGTCGCGCTCGGCTACCTGCTCAAGATCACCGGCTCGGTAACGCTCTCCGATGGGTTTCAGCTGAACGGCGGCAACGTGCCCACCTGGGCGCTGTCGGACGAGTACCGGATGTACCCGAGCAACGATGTTCGCAAGGCGCGGCTAACCGAGCTCACGCGGCTCGCGTTCGACAGGATCGCCCATGGCAACGGCTCATCTGCCGAGCTGCTGAAGGCGCTGGGCCGAGCGGCGGGCGAGCGCAGGGTCCTGTCTTGGGCAGCACGGCCGGAGGAGCAGGCAGCCCTCGCCGGTACCCCCCTCGCCGGTGAGGTGCCCGCATCGCCAGCGCCCTACGCGGGGCTGGTCGTCAACGAGGACGCCGGCACAAAGCTGTCGTACTACCTCGACCGCTCCGTCGACTACCGCACCACCGCGTGCCGCTTGCCGGACAAGATGCGGCTGACCCGCATCACGGTCCGGCTGACCAACAATGTCCGCCTCGGCGACCTCACCGACTACGTCCGCGGCGCGGGCTACCGCGCCGGCGTGCCCCGCGGTCAGGACCGCATCTACCTCTCCGTGATGACGACGAAAGGTGCGGTCTTACGCTCGTCGACCCTGAACGGCAAGCCCTTTCCGCTCGGCCAGCGGCAGGAGCTCGGCCACCCGTCCTTTTCGGCCTATCTCGAGCTGCCCGTGCACCAGCAGCAGGTCCTGACGCTCGAGCTCGTCGAGCCCGACCCGGGCGGCGCCGCAACCGTGCCGGTTCAGCCGCTCGTCCGGCCGATGGCGGTGACGGTCGAGAACGGCCGCTGCCACTGACCGAGGGACGGGGCGGCGTTGCCCGCTGTTACCGGCGGATCGTGTCCTGGCCGAACGGCAGGTGCGCCTCGATAGCCGGGAAGACGACGATCATCAGCAGCGCGACGACGAGGCAGAACAGCACGAACGCTTGTGCGGCCCGCGCCCCGCGGCTTCCGGGCAGGTGCCGCCACAGCCAGCCGTACATCAGCCCGCTCCGGCCGGCGCTGGCAGCACGTCGTTGACGTTGAGCTCCGCGCTGACGATGAGCCGTTGCGCGGCCGAGAAGCGCGGTGTGCAGGTGGTCAGGGTCAGCAGTCGACTCGTCGGCATGACTCCGGGTCGGTCCGGCACCGGGTAGGTGACGGCGAGGTCGCTGGGGTCGACGTCGCGGGTGCCGGTGACACGGTAGCGGTAGACGCGGTCGCGCACCTGCAGGTCGATGGCGTCCCCGGGCTGTAAGGCATCCGCGTCCCAGAACGGGTGGCCGTAGGTGGTGCGGTGTCCGCTGATGACGACGTTTCCGATCTGCCCCGGCAGTGCGGTGCCGGGGTAGTGGCCCGGGCCCATCTGCAGGTCGCTCGTGCTGACTCCCTCGACGGCCACCCAGTGGTAGCCGGCGCCGAAGCGCGGGATGCGGATGACGGCAAAGCCCTGGCCGCCCTGAACGGCTGGCGGCGGCACGATGCCGAGGCGGCTCTTGGGCGGCCGGGTAGGTGTCGTCTTGGGACCGCCCTTGTCGCGGGTCGGTACAACCTCGGGCTCGGTCCAGGTGCGACTGAGTTGCTGCTGCAGGCGTTGTTGGGTAGCAGCGGCGCGGTAGTCGGTGACCTTGAGCTCGTAGATGGCGAAGAGCAGCACCAGCACACCGAAGGTGATGAGCAATTCGCCGACGACTCCGACCGTCGCCAGGAACCAGCCTCCGCGAGCCGGCCCTCGCTCCGCGGCTGCGGGGCGTGCGGCTAGGTCAGCTGCCGTCGCGCACCGCCGCTTCCGCCTTCTCGCTGTCGACCCTGCGATGGCTCGCGACGGCGTTGTCGCCAGAGAGGCGGGAGGAATAGTAGCCGCCGTAGCCGTACCCGTAACCGTAGGAGGCGCTCTTCTTGCGAACGGGGATGCGGTTGAGCACCACCCCCATGACGTGGGCGTTGACCCGCTTCAACGACTCCACGCTCGACGCCAGCGCCTCACGCTTGGTGTGCCCGACGCGGGCAACGACCAGCGCGCCGTCGGTCAGCGACCCCAAGACGGCAGCGTCGGTGACCGGCAGGAGCGGCGGGGTGTCGAAGACGACGACGGTCGCGCGCTGCAGCAACGTCTCGAGTAGTTCGTGCATCCGCTGGCTACCGAGCAGCTCGCTCGGGTTCGGCGGCGTCGGCCCGGAAGTGAGGACGCGAAGGGTCAGGTTCTGCCGCCAGGTCTGCAACGCCTGGTCGATGTGAGTGGTGCCGACGAGGACGTTGGTCAAGCCGACTGCCGGATTGAGCCCGAGGAGCTCCCCCACCATGGGCCGCCGCAGGTCGGCATCGACAAGGATCACGTGCTCGCCGCTCTGCGCCAGCGCAATGGCCAGGTTGGCCGCGACAGTCGTCTTGCCCTCGCTCTCGATCGACGAGGTGACGACGAACGACTTCACGCTGCTGTCCACGGACAGGTACCGGATGTTCGACCGCAACTGTCGGAAGGCCTCTGCCCGCGGTGAGAACGACTCGTCGGAGACGATGAGCGGCCGGTCCTTGACCTTTTCGTCCTCTCTGAACCCGGCGAGGACGGGGGCGCCGACCAGCGCGGCGACCTCGTCGCGGTCGCCGACCGTCGTGTCGAGGTTGTCGCGAAGGACGGCAAGACCGACCCCGAGGGCCAGACCAGCCAGCAGTCCGAGCGCCAGGTCGAGCTTCTTGTTTGGCGACACCGGCACCCTAGGCAGGGCCGCGGGCTGCACGGTGCTGACCTTGACCGGAGAGACTTTCTGTCCAGCTGTCGTCTCAAGCGTGTTCACCAGTAACGAGAACTGTGAGCCGACAGCGTTGGCGACGTCGCGTGCCCGCGTCGGGTTGGGGTCTGTAACGGTCACATTGATGAGAACAGTGTCGAGCGGGGCGCTTGCCGTGATCTCGCGCTGCAAGTTGCCCGCGCCATCTCTCAGCCCGAGCTGCCGCTCCACGGCGACTACGACTGGCTCGCTGTTCGCGATCGCGGCGTAGGACTTGACTCGCTGCTGGCTGAACAACCCGCCCTGGTAGGCACCCGCTGCGTTCGACTGCTGGTCTGCCGCCGCAACGAACAGTTGGACCCGGGCCGCGTACTTGGGCGTTTGGGTGTACGCGAGGGTCGCGGACGCCACAAGAACGATCAGTGTGCAAGCGGCAACTAACCACCACTGCTCACGAAGCACTCGGAGATACTGCTTCACATCCATGAGTTCCCCAGGTCAGGTGTAGACAAGAGCCGCTCCCTACACCGTCGACCGATATTCGGAAAGCGTCACCTCTTGCACGCGATGGCCTTGCCGTCGAACTAGTGTCCCGCTGTACGGCGGCTCACGCCAGGTAGAGGCCTGCCTCGAGTGATACCTACGACGAGCACGCAAGGCGCTCGCTCAGCAGTGGTCACGCTGATGACGGTAAGCCGTGAACCACGTACGTGAACCCCGTCTTAGCCGTGTCCCACCGGAACTATCGAGACTTAGCTGCCCGCCGATAGGCAGCTAGTTCTGTTCTCGGCGTCCCTCGTAGGCGGCGCCTACGTTTCGCGGCCAGGCTGCGAGTGAAGGTGACGCGGTGGTCACATCGGTGCTTGGGCACCTCAAGTTGGCGAATCACGAGGTCGACCTCGACCTCGGGTGGACATCCCTGGTCGAAGGCGCCCGGCGAAGCGCTGACGTCGTTCGCTGGTACGACTGTGCGGGTACTGACGAGGCCTCGGCAGACACTCCGGGCACCCTTCGGTCGCTGGGTCGGCTCGTCTTCCTTAGGCTTTCGCTCCCACCCGTCATCGCCGGTGCTGTGCTCGAGTCGACGCCGTCGGCACCTTGGGCATCTGTCCCCGCGCAGGCACAGATCGTCGCTGCCGACCCTTGCATCGTGAACGGGCTGTACGACGCCGCCGCGGCGCTGCACCAGCACTTTCTTGGGGCGACGTCACGGGACGCAACTCCCGTCGTGACCGCCCTGCTGCACCTAGCCAGGCCCGGGCTGTTCCCGGTCCTCGACCTACCGATACGGCGGCTGTACGACGAGCCTGCGCAGCGCGCCTGGGAAGCCGGCGAACGTCGAGCAACCTCGCCGACGCGGCGCTCCTACTTGCCGGTTATTCGTAATGACGTTCTAGCTGCCGAAGGTGTCATTGCCAGCTGGCGCAGCCGGCTTGCTGCTTCCGAGGCGGTTGAGGAGAGGCGGGTTGCTACTTTGAGCGACGTCCGGCTGTGGGAGATCATGGCGCACGGGCTGGGCAGTGAAACGCCTGCACACTCGTGAAGACCCGCGTTCCAACTGGTCGCCCAGGTGAGACGGTGACCAGCTACTACGAGCCGCTTGACAACACGGCACGAATACACGTCGCCGGCCACCGAGGCCTGGTTGGAAGCGCGCTCTGGCGCCTGCTGAAGTCGAGGGGCCACACCGGCCTGATCGCCCGGACGTCGACAGAGCTCGACCTTCGCAACCGGGATGCAGTCTTCGACTTCTACCAGGAGACGCGGCCCGAGTACATCGTGCTCGCCGCCGCAAAGGTCGGTGGCATCCTCGCGAACTCCACGTACCCGGCAGACTTTCTCAGTGACAACCTCAGGGTCCAAGTCAACGTGCTAGACGCCGCCGCCGCCTTGGGCGTTCGCCGGGTCCTATTCCTCGGTTCGAGCTGCATCTATCCCAAGCTTGCCGCACAGCCGATAGCCGAAGAGGCGCTGCTGACCGGGCCGTTGGAGCCGACGAACGACGCCTACGCCATCGCGAAAATCGCTGGGATCGTGCACGTCCAGGCCCTGCGGCGCCAGCACGGCTGCTCGTTCATCTCGGCCATGCCGACCAACCTCTACGGACCGAACGACAACTTCGACTTGCAGACCTCGCACGTGCTGGCAGCGCTGCTGCGCAAGTTCCACGACGCCAAGGTCGAGGGGCGCGACGAGGTGCAGCTGTGGGGTACCGGGTCCGCCCGCCGCGAATTCCTGCACGTCGACGACCTCGCCCGGGCCTGCGTGCACCTGTTGGAGCACTACGACGACGGAGCGCCGATCAACGTCGGCACTGGGATCGACGTCACCATCCGCGAGCTTGCCAGCACCGTCGCGGATGTCGTCGGCTTCACCGGCCGGCTCAGCTGGGACGCCAGCAAGCCTGACGGAACCCCGCGCAAGCTGCTCGACGTGCGGCGCATCCGCGAGCTCGGTTGGGAGCCACGGATCTCCCTGCGGCCTGGGCTCACGAGTACTTACCACTGGTACGCGCAGAAAGCGGCAAGCGTCGTCGCCGCCTGAACTCGGTCGCGTTCCGGCCGATGAGCCACTGTGGGAAGGACTCGATGACGAAGACCGCGCTGATCACCGGGATCACAGGGCAGGACGGCTCGTACCTCGCAGAACTGCTGCTCGACAAGGGTTACGAGGTGCACGGGCTGATCCGACGAGCATCGACGTTCAACACCGACCGGATCGACGGCCTCTACCGCGACCCGCACGAGCCGGACCGCAGGCTCTACCTCCACCACGGTGACCTGGGAGAAGGCACCGGCCTGGTCAACCTGTTACGCGACGTCCAGCCGGCGGAGGTCTACCACCTTGCGGCCCAGAGCCACGTCAAGGTCAGCTTCGAAATGCCCGAGTACACGGGGGACACGACAGGCCTCGGCACCATGCGGCTGCTCGAGGCCGTTCGAGCAGCCGACATCAACACCCGCTTCTACCAGGCCTCGAGCTCGGAGATGTTCGGCTCGACGCCTCCGCCGCAGCACGAGCTAACACCCTTCCACCCGCGTTCCCCATACAGCGTTGCGAAGCTTTACGGGTACTGGGCAACCGTCAACTACCGAGAGGCCTACGGGCTGTTTGCCAGCAACGGGATCCTGTTCAACCACGAGTCCCCGCGCCGCGGGGAGACGTTCGTAACCCGCAAGATCACCCGTGCGGTTGCGCGCATCGTGGCCGGGCTCCAGGAGAAGGTCTACCTGGGCAACCTCGACTCCGTCCGCGACTGGGGCTTCGCTCCCGAGTACGTCGAGGGCATGTGGCGCATGCTGCAGGCCGACGAGCCGGGCGACTACGTCCTCGCGACGGGCCATGCCATGACAGTCAGGTCGTTCTGCCAGGTCGCCTTCGGTCGGGTCGGGCTGGACTGGGAAAAGCACGTCGCACACGACCGCAGGTATGAACGGCCATCAGAGGTCGACGCGCTCATCGGTGACGCCGCCAAGGCCGAGCGCTGCTTGGGGTGGCGGGCGACGACCTTTGGTGAAGACCTCGTCAAGGTGATGGTCGACGCCGACGTGCTAGCGCTGGAAGACGAGCGTGCCGGGCGGCTGGTCCGCATCGACCGCTGAGTCGTGTTGTTGCCGAACCAGCGCCTGCCCCCGCCGTCGAGTGCTGCCAAGATGTCTTCCTTCCACGTGCTCGTCGTCTGCACGGGCAACATTTGCCGGTCTCCGGCGGCCGAGCTGTTACTGCGGCGTGGCCTGGACCAGCGCTGGGGCCAGCTAGGGGCCGATGCCGTGACTGTCGGCAGTGCCGGGCTCGGGTGCTACGACGGCTGGCCGGTGGACCCCCCTGTCGCCGAGCTGCTGCAGGAACTCGACGTCAACGGGTGGAAGGCTTTCCGGTCCCGCACACTGACAGACTCCCTTGTCACAGCTGCGGACCTCATCCTCACCGCCACGCGAGGTCACCGCTTCCGAATCGGCGAGCAGTGGCCGGCTGCGTACCGGCGTGCGTTCGCCCTAGGGGAAGCTGCTGAGTTGCTGAGACAGCTCGACCTGGCAGCGCTACCGACCTCTTCCGACGATCGCAACCGCGCTCTCGTCGACTGGCTCGCGGACGAGCGAGGCGTGCGCCAGATCGCGGACAACTACGATCTCGCCGATCCGTATGGCCGGCGTACCGCCGACTACCGGGAGATGATGCAGCGCGTTGTGCCCATGACTCAGGTGATCGTCGACGCCATGGCTCCCGCTCCTCCCGAATAGGCCCACCCCCGCGCCTGAGCCGTGCTCTGCACGACCCGGTTGTTATTGCGGCTGCCCTTCCGATGTGAAGTCAAGAGAGCTCAGGCACGCCTGAGCCGCAAGGCGAAGGGGTCTGAGGGGCTGTGGAATGACCGACGTGCTGGGGCCGGGGCGGCGCCAGGTCGAGGAGACCGTGCGCCACCTGCGGTCGGACGGTATGCCCCGCGACCCGCAGGCAGGACTCGCCGAGCCCGCTGACACCGCCGTGGCTGACACCGCTTCGACCGAGGTAGAGCGCACAGCCGACCAGGCAGTCTTCCCCGCGGTCGCCGCCCGTGGCTGGGAGCGGCACCTCAAGGCCGTTCTGCTTGTCGTCGATGCGGTTGCGCTGATCGTCGGCATCGCTATCGCTGACGTCTTCCGCGTGACGTTGAGCACCGGCCATAGCCGCGACAACGTCATCGCCTTATGCCTGCTGCCAAGCTGGCTCCTGCTGCTGGGCGTCGGCCACACCTACGACAGTTGGCGCACCGGCAGCGCAGGAGAGGAGGCACGGCACGTCATCACCGCCAGCCTCCGTACCGCCGGGCTCATCGCCATCGCCTGCTACGGACTGCGGGTGACCCTCTCACGGGTGTTCCTGCTGGTCGCCGTTGTCTGCGGAACGTTGACGCTGCTCGGTGGCCGGGCAACTGTCCGTCTGGTCCTACGTCAGCTGCGCCGGAAGGACCAGTGCCTTCACCGCGTCGTTGCGGTTGGCTATGTCGTCGATGTCGGGCATCTCGTCGAACAGTCGCAGCGCGCCGCCGGCGCGGGTTTCAGGATCGTCGGAGCCTGCGTGCCCGAAGGGACCGACTGGCTGTCCCTTCCGGGTGGTCAACGCCTGCCGGTACTTGGCGGGCCCACGGATGCTGGCGTCTGCTGCCGCAGCGTGCGCGCCGACGTGCTCGCGATTGTCTCCGACGCGGTGCTCGACCGAGGTGAGATGCGGCGCCTCGCCTGGGAGCTGGAGAGCACCGACACCCGGCTGCTCGTCGCCCCGCGCCTGACCGACGTCGCCGGGCCACGGATCAGCGTCCGACCGCTGGCCGGCCTGCCGCTGCTGCACGTGGAGCAGCCGCGCTTCTCGGGTCTGAACCGCATGGTTAAGGCGGTCAGCGACAGGATGACGGCAGCGGCTGCGCTCGTCGTGCTCAGCCCGGTGTTCCTCATCGTCACGCTGGCGATTCGGCTCGACTCCCGGGGTCGCGCCTTCTACCACCAGCAGCGCGTGGGCCTGGACGGCAGGCTGTTCACCTGCTGGAAGCTGCGGACGATGTTCTCGGGTGCAGACGAGCGCCAGGCTGAATTGCAGCACCTCAACGAGCACACGGCCGGTTTGCTGTTCAAGATCCGAAACGACCCCCGCGTCACCCGCGTCGGCGCCCTGCTCCGCAGGACCTCTATTGACGAGCTGCCCCAGCTGTGGAACGTGGTGAAAGGGGAGATGTCGCTCGTCGGCCCGCGGCCGCCCCTGCCGCACGAGGCCGACGGCTACGAGCAGGATGTCCGCCGCCGGCTGCTGGTCAAGCCGGGCCTGACCGGACTCTGGCAGGTTAGTGGGCGCGCCGACCTCAGCTGGGAGGAGTCGGTGCGGCTCGATCTGTTCTATGTCGAGAACTGGTCACCCGCGCTCGACCTAGCCATCCTCGCGCGCACGGTGCTCGCTGTTATCACCCGACGCGGGGCCTACTGAGACGCGCTCACCGCGGCGGCGACCTCCCACCGCTCGGTCGACGTCGGCTCTTCGAGCATCGTCTGTCGAAAGCCGCAGTCGTGGCAGAACCGGTAGCGATGCAGGTCGTACACCGGCGAGTGTCCGAAGCGGCGGGGACGGCCGCTGACCACCACATGCTGGCGGGTCTCGCGCCTGCACATGGTGCACGTCGCAATCACGTGGCCGCCGCTTCCCTGTACACGGTCCACGCGTGGCCCCCTCAGCGACGGCCCAGAGTAGGGCTCTCTTCACGGTAGGCCCGGCCTACGGCCTGGGCAGACCCCGAACGGGTTGCAGAGCGGATGGGTGACGCACCGCTGAGCCTGCTGTGAGCACGAGGGCGGCGAAGGCGAGGTTGTAGCCGTCGACGACCCACTGCAGGTCCTTGGTCGAGGCGTGCAGCTGGCGAGCGAGGTCTGGTAGCGCGACGTTGACGATGGTGACGTCGAGGTTGATCGCGAACACAGCCAGGCAGACGGTCGCCAGGGCCGCCCCCCGCGACGCGACGAGGAAGCGACAGCGTTCATGGGGCACTCATTTCAAGGGATAGGTGCCGCCGCCGGTGAGCGGTGGCTGCGCTCAGCGGCGACTGGTGGACGCGCTGGGTTAGCGCGGTGGGCTAGGAGGGTGCCGCGGCGGGCTCGACGCTCAGGCGGGTCGCACGTTGCGCCGGGCCAGGCGAACCGACGACCAGCGGCGGATCTCTCACCCCTCCTCAGCCCCTCGTGGCGCACAGCCGAACTCGTCGAGGCAGAGCAGGGTCGGGCCGGCGTAGAAGCGCATGGTGGTAGCCCAGCGGCCTTCGATCGCGGCGCGGTGGCAGCGGGAGGCGAGGTCGGCGCTGGTGAAGTAGGTGCGGTAGCCGGCCTCGGCGGCGGTCCTGGCCAGCCCGACCGCCAGGTGGGTTTTGCCGGTGCCGGGTGGTCCGATGAGCAGCACGTTGGTGGCGGTGTCCAGGTAGCGGCAGGTGGCGAGCTCGCCGGTGAGTTTGGGGTCGACGCCGGGGGCGGCGTCGTAGTCGAACCCGGCTAGGGTGGCCGGGGTCGGCAGGCAGGCGAACCGCAAACGGCTGGCCAGGCGCCGGGCGTCGGTGGCGGACACCTCGACCGCCAGCAGCCGTTCCAGGGCGGCGGTCAGGGTGAGTTTGTCGGCGGCTGCCTGCTCCAGCACGGCGGGTAGCGCCTCGGCGGCGTCGTGCAGCTTCAAGGTGGCCAGGTGAGCACGCAGCTGCTGATAGACACCAGCCTGGGCCATCGTCGAAGGCGGCGGACCGGGCTCAACCGTACTCGTGGCGGTGCTGGTGCTGGTCATGTGAGGGTGTTCCTTCCAGCCGCGGCTGCGGCGTAGGCGGCGAGGTCGACGACGACCGCGTCGTAGGCGGGGTCGTGGCGGCCGGTGAGTTGGGCGGCGGCGGCGCGGGCCGCCGCCCCGGGTGGGATGCGCACCTTGGCCCGGTGCGGAACCGCCGGGCTCGCCGCAGCCATCGCGGCGGTGTTCAGGGCGTGCACGTGCACATCGGTGCGGACCATGGCCCCAGCGCCGGGTGGTGCCAGGCGGTGGCGGGCGAGCACGACCCGCCCGCCGAGGTCGGTGATGTGCAGGTGCTGGTCGCCGAGGCGGACCCGGACCCCGACCCGGGCGGTCGCCAGCTCGGGGGCGACGGAGTAGAAGTTGCCGGCGAACGCGACCAGCGCCTGAGCTGAGACGGTCCGTTCGACGGCGAGCTCTGCCGGGTAGGGCATCGGCACCGCCGCCAGGGGTTCGCGTTCGGCCACGGTCGCGACGGTCATCTTTCCGCCGGCGCCGCCGAACCGCATCGACGCGGTGATCGAGGCGCCGGACCGCGGCTGGACCTCGGCCACCACCCTTGCCGCTCACGTGGGGGCGGCGTCGTTCACCGCCTTCGTCGCGCAGGAGCTGCACACCCCCCACCCGCTGATCGACGTGCGGGTGTTCACCCACCGGGCATTCTGCGCGGCCAGCGCCGCCGTCGCCCTGACCTTCTTCGCAATGTTCGGGTCGCTGTTCGCGCTCACCCAGTACCTGCAGCTCGTACACGGCTACAGCCCGCTGGCGGCCGGACTGCGCGCCCTGCCGTTCGCCGCCGGTGTCCTGGCCGCGGCGCCCGCCGCGCCGGCCCTGGTCACCCGCCTCGGCGTGCGGATCGTCATCCCGGCCGGCCTGGCCAGCATGGCGACCGGCCTGCTCGCCCTGTCCTTCGTCAACCCCGCCAGCGGGCTGGTCCACGTCTCGGTCGCGGTGGTGCTGATGGGCGCCGGGATGGGCCTGGTCGTCGCCCCCGCCGGCGAGTCCATCATGAGCGTGCTCCCCGAAGAGCAGGCCGGCGTCGGGTCGGCGCTCAACGACACCCTGCAAGAGCTCGGCGGCTCCTTCGGCGTCGCCGTCCTGGGCTCCCTGGTCTCCGCCGGCTACCGCCACCAGCTCACCGACGCCTTGCACACCGGTCTCGCCGGCCAGCTGCCCGCCGCCCTCACCGGCCCCGCAGCCAGCTCCATCGCCGCCGCCGACACCGTAACCGGAGGGCTGCACGCCACCGCGCCGGCCCTGGCCAACGCCCTCGCCGCCAGCACCCACACCGCCTTCACCACCGCGATGATGAACCTCGGGAGTGTCCGAGAGACGGTGTAACTGGTCCTGACACGCCGGGTGAGTCCGGCGGGGAGGAACCAGCATGAGCGACACGATCAACGACATGCCGACCATGATCGACCAGCAGCAGCTGGCGCAGGAGCTCGTCGAGCTGTCCGCCGCTGGGGTGCTGGACTGGTCGCGGGCCAGCATCGACGGGGTGTCGGTGCGCGCCAAAAGGGGGGTGAGCTGACCGGCCCGAATCCCACTGATAGGGGCAAGCCGGGATCGAAGTACCACCTGTTGTGTGACGCGAACGGACTACCGCTGCACGTGTTGCCCTCGGCGGCCAATACCCATGACAGCTTGCTGTTCGAGCCGTTGCTGGACACCAACC
>JAABUP010008574.1_pt1 | contig 12975 bp, 13 predicted proteins | sample 5559201 | NCBI WGS metagenome assembly JAABUP01 (sample SAMN10711887, study PRJNA513373) | rock metagenome | isolation source: Antarctica rocks | place: Antarctica | reverse complement strand
ATTCCGGAATCTACTCCTATGTCTCTCCTTTGTACTTAACGTCTACTCGTGTACATAGACAATATCTCACAAGCGACATTTGATGCATGGCTAATCGAGTTTGCTGTTTGGGTTTCGTTATACTGTACTAGAGCTTCCGGGTACATTTTGCAGAGAGTAGAATCAATACATTAGATAGATTAGGTCTGCTGACTTGCATGCAACCGTAGTAACAATTATTATTATGTTGCAGAGCAAGAACATGGTAGGTTAGTAGTTCCGTTACCACTGCGCAAGGCGGTTTCTGTTATTCGTTTGAAGTAATCTCAGCCTTACGGAATACAATAACCCATAAAGCGAAGGAATGAATTCGTAGAAGGCTAGCGAGCTGCTTACGCCGACGTCGTACATCAAGTCTTTGACTTGAACAAACCTCATCATGTTGCTGCGATAACGCTATGCCCAAGGACAAGTCACATAACGGCCATAATGGAGCAATCATTGGCCAGGACCACGAGGAAGCTCGCTCGTTACTGTCGGGCTCGATCAACGACGAAGACGATGAATGCACTCCAAGCCCTCCAATCCCCTTGATCTCCATGCGGCAGTCATCTTTATCTCGCCTTTCCACAAATGACCCGCCTCGTACCCCCCGGACCGCAAATCGTGTTCGTTTTAATCTCGAGGATAGGATAATCAGCGAGGCTGTACAGATTGATCCACGTGCGTCCGGCGATGAGGCTGAACACTTCATGGATGAGGAGGACTATACACATCAAGCTTCTGCTGGCAGGAGGAGTAGTACTGGGCAGAGGGCACCTCTTCTTACCGATGTCGAGGCTCCAAGTGTGACGGTTGCGAGCGCCGATCTAGGGTTCAATGCAGAGGATCTGCTGGAAAGTGCTCGGCCGAAGAGTGGGATGAGGAATGCTTTTATGAATATGGCGAATAGTATCATGTAAGCTACGGAGGAAGATGATACTGCCCCCAGTCCAAAGACTTAAGCCCACATACTGATGTCTTTATAGCGGTGCTGGTATCATTGGTATGAAAACAGCTTTACTCGTTCGATTCTAAGATCCATGGCTTATTTGGAAGAGAAGGCCAGGCCTACGCATTCCGGCAAGCTGGCTTGATGATGGGTGTCATACTTCTCCTAGCCCTGACTATTACGGTAGAAATGCTTTAAAGCTCATGTGTCGAAGTATTGCGGTGCTGATCCTCAGGAATAGGTTGACTGGACCATCCGCTTGATTGTAATCAACTCTAAGCTCAGTGGCGCCAACTCCTTCCAGGCTACTATGGAACACTGCTTTGGCAAACCCGGGCTCGTTGCTATATCGGTACGTTCATCGCCCTTTGCCAATGACAATCACTGACATTTGGATTTAGATTGCTCAGTGGGCTTTGTACGTAATCAATTCCTAGCTCTTGAGTAAAGCTGATACGTTTTAATTCAGTGCTTTCGGCGGCATGATAGCCTTCTGTATCATCGTTGGCGACAGTATCCCCCACGTCATGAGCGCACTTTTCCCTGCATTACCAAGTACACCTTTCTTATGGCTTTTGACGGATAGACGAGCCATCATAATTATCTTCATTCTGGGTGTCTCTTACCCTCTTTCTTTGTACCGCGATATTGCTAAAGTATGATAAAACCCTCTGGGTCTTGGGGAGCTTATAGCTGACTAGCACCAGTTAGCGAAAGCATCTACCTTCGCGTTGATAAGTATGCTTGTTATTATCCTCACCGTAATTACACAAGGAGCACGGGTTTCCAAGGATCTTCGGGGTAACATCAAGGGCTCTCTTTTCGTTCGAGACGGCGTGTTCCAGGCCATTGGCGTTATATCTTTTGGTAAGGACCCTGGGTCTCCGTCGATTGTGATTTGTACTGATTGTTTCCAGCCTTTGTTTGCCGTATGTTCAGTCTCCCCTCCTTTGGGTGTGATTCGTTGACAAATCAATCAGACCACAATAGCCTTTTGATATACGGTTCTCTTAAGAAGCCTACTATGGATCGTTTCGCGCGCGTGACGCACTACTCCACCATCATCTCCATGTTGGCATGTTTGGTGATGGCTCTTGCAGGGTTTTTGACGTTTGGGGACAAAACTCAAGGGAATCTTTTGAATAATTTCCCAAGTGATAACATTATGGTCAACATCGCTCGCTTGTAAGAGATGATATGGCCCTGCAGACGTTCTTGCGATGCTGATGACAGCTTAGCTGCTTCGGACTCAACATGCTCACCACGCTCCCTCTCGAGGCGTTCGTCTGCCGCGAAGTGATGACTAATTATTGGTTTCACGACGAACCATGGAATCCCCATCGGCATCTAATATTTTCTACATCTCTCGTAGTCACGGCCATGACGCTGTCATTGCTAACATGTGATCTTGGAGCGGTATTCGAATTGATTGGTGCCACCAGTGCTTGCGCTCTTGCCTACATACTCCCTCCGCTTTGTTACATCAGGCTAAGTACCCGAAGCTGGAGAACTATTCCAGCAATGATTTGTGTTGGGTTTGGAACTGCTGTTATGGGAATTAGTCTAATCCAAGCAGTGGCGAAGATCATCAGAAGTAAGTAATTCCGACCAGTGCGCAACGGTAGCTACTGATAGCTGGTGGCACAAAGATGAAGGAGAAACACAGACTTGTCGATAGATGGCTATGGCGGAGCGGAGCTTCTTGTCGCTATTTAGATCACAGCTACTTCTAGAAGCCTTCGCGCGAGCAGCAGGTTTTGTTCAGGATACCAGTCAAATAGGCTTTTCGTTCTTGAGGACAGTGCTAATCAAGCACTCAGCGCATTCCCAGAAAAGCCCGTGGCTCCCGACGTTCGTTGTCCGGCCCATCTGAATTTCATGGATGAGGTGAAACGACTATGGCGCTCTGTCGCTCCCCCCCCCCCTCCCCACACAAACCTCTATGTTATGATCTGCATCACTGCTCGTTACTGTATTTGATGTTCAGCTCCTACCTGTCAGGGGCTATTGTCCAGCGTGCTTGAAGGTAAGTCGCGCAACCTTGATACTCCCTGTGTGAGGGCTTTGGCAAGGGCTCAGTCCGAGGTGAATAGTCGAAAGCTTTGAATCCCAAGAGCAACCCCAGCATTCCTGCACCGCCATGATGTTGGTCACCATGCCCAGTACTAGATTGCACTAAGTAGCGACAACTTCCACATCTAGCATTCCAGATTATGGTCCGGCATCAATTGACTAACCTGATCTCACAACGACAGCGACTAAGAACGGTAACATGTTCCCTTGCCACCAGTTCCTACAGTTATTACAGCAATACATGTTGCGAGACACCGTTGTTAATTGTAGAAAATGCACAGAAAGTTATGTTATGAGAAAAAGGATCTCATAGCCAAGTCCAGCGATACACTGGTTAGAATATCTCCCACCTCTTCAGTACATGCCCTTCCTTTTGTACTTCTGATTCCTTGTAGAGTCTCAGCCTTAGGTCTATTGCTACCACCTGTTGGTTTCCTAACATGCACAATCCCGCCATCCTTTGCCAGAGCCCTGCACCAATGTATCTGGCTCGTGTTTGTTGTGTAAACACCAAGATAGAGTTGAGTAGCCGGGAAGCATCGGTATCTGCAACAGAGACTATGGGCGCGTTCCCGGTGAATGAGATGAGCAAGATCTATCTGCGATGAAGTAATCCACTTCCATCCCACAAATCGCCAAAACTCAACAACTTCTCCAGAATCCGGCATTCTTCTTGTCGGAAGTCTTTGATGTGCTCAAGACCGGGGCAGCATCTTCTCCGTTGTCCTTTTACGAGAATTGCCGGACTGCATCGTTCAAACATTGGTTCAAGTTAGATAAGGTACCTACGGTAAACAAACATTGTCTTCGTTGAGCATCTATCGTCCTGACTTCCGCTCAACGCACAGCACACGCAAGGCTTTCCAACCATTAGACCTCCATACAGCACCTCTGCCGCTTAAGACGCTGCAATCCGCTACAGCCGCCAGGAGCTCCATCCTGCGCGCTGCGACGCACAGCTCCGCCCCAGAGGTCGACACACACATCTCCACGCCAGCCTTCCGCCCCCGCAAAATCGGACGACCTCATTCGCCGGTGGCATCCCCTCATCGGACAGTTTCTAATGAATCTGAAAACCCCCGCTAGCTTTATGAATCTGTTGTTTTTCCTTCGATGAATGAAGGTTCTTCTACATAAATATTCAAGCTCACCAGATCAACATCATCTTCCACTTTCTCATCCATTTTTTTTCAACACAGCCCGCAATTTTGTAGGCATCAACAGGTTTAGGAAATGGCGGATAGAAGAAGACGCGAGATGCGTGTGACTGATGACGACGAGTACGAAGACGGACCTCCTCGATCGGTTCCTCGTCAAGGGGTACAAGAGTCTCCAGCAGAAGAAAAAGCCAGGAATGATCGCATGATAGAAGTTCAGTTGGTTCGTGATATCTTTCACTTCCCTCTACCGACACTAACTTTCCCCTCCTAGGAGGCTTTGGGACCCGGTCGTCGACATAATATTAGCACGAGGGATCACCCGGAGAATATGATTGAAGTCGATCTAGACTTCCTCCAACGTCGGCGGAGAATCAATCAGAGCGGAACTGCAGAGAGTAGAGTGGCTCCAGAAACAGCGGAGAAACTGTCTTTGTGGAATAGTAAGTTTTGCTATGGTGTAATAATTAGCTCTACTGAATGTTATAGACGCGCATGCTTCTCTTAAAGACGACGGAACTGCCGATGAGGGTCTTCAAGATCTTGCCGCAGGTCAAACGCACCGGGCGAAGCTGATGGACCAGTCTCCTCAATGCCACGACATCACCCGGGGTGAGGGAGACGCTGGTCGACGAGGATTTCCCAGAACTCGTGCCAGAGCTCGCGGTGGCCGTGGAGGAGGAGTGATTGGCACTCGTGGAAGAGGCACTCGGCCGTCAAGAGGTCCCTCGGTAGGCATTGCTCAGCCTTTGCCAAGATCTCCAGTGGTGAGGTTGCCACCTGCGGCGTCTGCTCTACAGGCTCTTCGTTCAAGCACGGCTACTTCTTCGAACGAAGGTCGCGAGCAATTCCGTCGACGAAACGAGGTTCCTGCCAATGTTAGAGAGCTTAGGTAAATTGGGGTCAGGAACTCAAGCAGTTCCTTCAGCTGATCACAAGTAGGACTAACCACTATGACGGCCAGCTTGCAACTCCTAGTGACTTTATGGCATCCTTAACGACCCATGGTCTCCTTGCATCAACTTCGCTTCTTGACGGCCCAGCAGAGGATGAGCTAATCACGGGCGGCACTGTACAGGCCAGTGCTACCGGAGCTGCACCATTGGGTACAGGGGTCGCAGCGGCAGATGCGCTTTTCAAGTTCATAGAGGGCGATGCTGCCAATGCCCCTGGTCCATCAACCTCCATTCAAGCAGACTCAACCCTGCACGTGGGAGATCTCCGAGGGCTTGAGATGATCGAGGGTTCGGCGCATTTGGAAACCGAGAGAGATATGTTCCGTTCGCCACTAGTAGAGTCATCAATTGTTATTACATCACTCCGGACGGAAGAAAAAACCAAAGAACCAGGAATGTGGGAAGGATATATGAAGACGGACTTGCACAATCTATTCCCATCGGCCAAGAAAGGGACGGCTCAGAAGCACATCACCGAGTATTATAAAGCGACAGCAGTTAAGGAAACCGATCAAGATATTGTTCAGTCGACTTCTGAAGCAGTAGCAGTAAAAGGAAAAGGTCGGGCCAACTCATCGACTTCTGAAGCAGATGAAGGACCTGCTCGAAAGGTCCCTCAATCGACGGCTCAACAGCTTGAAAGAAGTCATGACGACTTCACCAAAGCCGTTCAAGACGGCTTTGATCCCACGAACCACATTTTCACCGGTTCCTTATCCAAGTCTCGCTGGGCTCCTCGAGGACGGTCAGCATCCACGTTTCCAGCCGCCACGCTTCCTATGCCGCCTCACCTTGCACGCCATGCTCCTCCTCATGATCACGGTGCTGGTGTTAGGTCTCGGGTTCAGGCGCGAGTCATCAACGCACCAGGCTCCGTTACCGCTCACACTGTACCACAAGCATCAACCGGTCAAGATGTTGGACCATCACGTCCAGCACCTCGCGATGACCCCACAAGAGACGTAGCTCCTCAAAAACATGGTGGAGCCCGCGGAGGTGCTTTAGCCCCGAACCCAACCCGCCAACTCCCAGCTGGTGCCTCAGCGACAGTTGCAGGTCATGGCCGCGGCCGTGGCGCTGCAGTTTGCATACCTACCGCTGCGTCCAGCGGTGTCATCAGACCAGGGGTAGGGCAGTCGATATGGAATCGTGGTGGGTTATCTAAGAAAGGATGACGATGAAAATGAAAACACGGTGCCAACGAACCAGTGGGTTACCTAAAATGCCATTGGTGATCTTAAGCCGCAACCAAGGCCATTTCCATTTTACCCTACTTCACTTTTTCGAATTTCGTCGGGCTATCAGTTGCCCAAACTCTCATACGCTTACCAGAGCAAATTGCCACGCTGAAGGGAATGAGCTCATATGAGCGACTGGTCTATCATCCATGCTCGTGTTCTCACTTTCCAGGAACGCGAGTCTTCCTCCATCACATGGAAGAGATACGGCACCATAATAGCTTGTGGTGCAGCACTTCTTTCCTTTGTACCCCTGCAATTGACGAACCCACTTTACGACTTCGTTCAGCGTCTCTCATTCGAGGCCAAAAAGCGATGTTGATCTTTCACCTTCAGTTTAGATAGCTTGTTTGTACGCAATTGTTTTCGGCTGTGGCACGTTGAGGTGTCTTATTCAGATCAACTTTAGACACAGAAAATGCGATGCAATGTACTTTGATTCTTGATTTCAAATGTTCTGATGATTCCGAGTATCAGGTGCTAAATGGAAGAAATGGGCCTCGAAGCAAGCTACCTTGACCCCGTTCAATAGGATTTCCAGCCCGATGAACACTGCTCATGCTTCCTATTGTCATTTGTTCACCAAACGTCCCCAGGCCCCCAAGCACCCAGCATCACACAAACAACCGTGAACCCGCCATGCTTTACTCAAAAGACGCACCCAACGAACCTACACTATTGCTTCGTTCGTACAACACATCTGGTCCTTTCGAAGGCGGTATGTTGAGAGGTCCACTTTTTGAACAAGCTAGACGCTAAAGCAGGAGCTGATGAAGTGTAAATCTGATTATTGCTGAAAGGTAGGTAGGTATGTTTTCTACGGAGTACAGTAGGAAGCTATCTATCTTACGTTCTGTGCCGCAATTGGCGCTAGCCCCAGATAGGCTAGCGGGAAGCGTTCCTAATCAGGAACTATGTTCTTAGTTGGAGGACTACTCCTCCTGCTCCTACTATTGCTCTTACTAAGGTACAGCTCCTATTGCTTCAACAGGAGCTTCCCCCTTCCAACATTCAGATTCATGGTGGCCTCAAAAGCCGTGTGCTAATTCGGAATGGACCGGAGCAGACGGAAATAGGGGATGGTAGTCTCCGCCTTCATAGGGCTGATAGGGCTGGGGCCCGCTAGTAGAGTTTTACCTGCTCGCTCCTAGATAGACTCCTACCAAGCTTCAACCTACATACCAAAATGCCCCATATGACCTCGTCCAACACATACATGGCGAGCCCCGATGCACTCCCTTCACCTACAATACCAAAACTGGAATGGACCATCTGAAGACAAGCCGCATGAAGACGGATCTTAGCCACGCGGTTTTCGAGCTCAATGGAAGACTTGATTGGACGCAATGGGGCAGGCAAGGTTCCTACGCGCTTGGTTGAATGGCCCAGGATGTGTAACGCTACAGAGCAAAGCTTGGTAAGAGTGTAGAAGCGGTACTCACAAGTCACAAGGAAGTCATTAAAATCAAGGTGTGTTGGGGTCTAACAAACCTGCGGTTTTTTAGGAGATTTCCATGCTTAAGAGGATGAGAATCTGCTGCTGTCGATCCAATTACTGAATTCTCGTATGTCTCACAGAAAGAACCGACGGGCAAAGGGCCACGAACGGTCTAAGCGTATGCAAAGGGGCCGGATGATATGTTCCCGCCCAATCATGTTCCCGGCTCCGCAAAGCATCCTAAATCTTCTAAACCTCTTGGCGCCATTGAAGAATGAAAGACAAGCTACGAGAAGGCATGCAAACGCTGATCGAAAACAGACCCCTTCAAACCCTCTCAAAAAGCGCCTAGCACCACATCTATATCGCCCAATATATATTGTTTTCACAGGATTGCTGTTCTAGCCATTGATAACGCCTTTATTGCACTCTGCGTTTTGTAGGCCCGGTCCGGTCCTTTGGCGCTTAGCATCACGGCCTATGTCAGGCGGAACATTGACTGATGCCGCTGTCACATCCTTGAGTGGTTGGGGACTAGAATAACACCAGTGAGCAAATGAGATTGGCAGAAGAGGGTTCGATAAGACTTACTGCACCAAGTTCCCTTCTGCGGGTCTCTTCATCTGTGGCGGCTTGTAGGACCCCCGGTTTTGCAACGGGCTCGCCGCCCCACCTGGCATACCCACCCGACGCGTCTTGTCTGTCTGAGGATTCCCAAAGTTAGATCGAAATGGTGGAGCAGGCATCGGCGCCGCTCCGATCAATTCCCTCCCTACTGGCTTTGTCTTCGTGTGATCGACACCGGCAGTTTTGCGGATAGAGGGGCTCTCTAGGTGGGGGTCGAATGCTGGGGCTTTGATGAGCCTGCCTGAGACGCTCTGGACCGATTCTGCGGCTCGGGCGGTGAAGAAGCCTACGGGTGGGTCATGGTCCGCAGTGTTTGAGGAGTCGGTGGAGGATGCGCCGTCAGAAGGCAAATTTTGCGGTTGTCGATCACATTGCTGGCTCAAGGAACCGGGCTCAGAACGCACTGTGGCTCTAATGTTCTGTGGATGATTAGGGGAAAGCGATTGTGGTGGGTTCTGGGGCTGTCTGGATACTGCCTGTCCTTGCTGGTATGGTGGTGCTCTGTGCGGCTGTTTCTGGGCTTGTACTAGATTGCTCGATTGCGCTTGATCTAAAGATCCAGCACTAAAGCATGTGTATAATCCTGGGGCTGAAACGGAAGCCAGTGGCCGTCTCTGGGCAGGCGGCGGCGGCGGCGGTTGGACATCTTTTCCAGGTGTCACACCGGCCGCATCACTTCGAGTAATCTTAGGCGGACTAGGCCTACATTCGAAGTGAGTAGCGGTCATAGAAGGTTCGAGAACAATCTCATCAGGATGCTCCCCGTGTGAGACACTTAGGTCAACTTCATCGAACTCATCGCCTGACCTGATTAGCGCTTTTATAGAATATAGGGTCGTTGAGGTGGTTTACTCCCGAACTCGTCATCAGGCTCTCCCATAGTGTCTGACTGATGCGTTAGTGCCAGACATCCATCATAGTTGAAAACCACCTTACGAGAGCCGGACACAGCAAAGATCTCTTTCTTGGCCAGAGGGAGGTCAGGCTGTCTTGCAGGGCTGTCCTCAAGGGGATCTTTCTTCATAGGGGCGAAGTCAGGGTGTCTGTGAAGATTTTTCGGATCCCATTTCGACTGTTACATAGTCAATATCACCTGTTCCGATGTTTACCGCGCTACGTACCGGTGCAATCTTGAGCTTCGTGACTCTCGCTACGTAGTCTTTGTCATAAACACAGTTCCCTAATATGTTTCCAAAATTCCGAAGGGCTCTCTTCAATGCGTCCGTAGTGCCTTCTTTCTTCGCTTTTTCGAAGGCCGCAGCTTTGCCTTTGCAATTCTCGATATGTCCATAACCCACATCCTTGCACCTGATCAGCATATTCTCCTGTGAGACGGGATTCTTCACCCCATACTTCGTGGTAGGTGCCGTCTCGAAGTGTAACACGAACAATCACCGACAAACCAAGACTGATTTTGCCTGAAGTCTGGTGCTCATCGACCTGCCTTAACTTTTAGTCTTCCTATCGATCCGTCATTAGAGCCACCTTCTTACGAAGTCCACTTGGATGTTCATAATTCCACTTGACCATCCATTGAACCCGAATACTTCGTTTGCCAAGTTGATACATTTGTCTGCGGATAGATAGTGTACTTTTCCTCCACCAGCTCCTGGTCTGGAAGAGATGTACTCAGGCCCTAGCTGCTTTTCTAGGCGACTCGAGAGCGTAGCTATTTCTTTGGCGGTATACTCGCTGATGTGGGACTTCACTTCCTCGAACGGGTTGACTGACGTAGCAGCAGCTCTGTGCTGTTCCCCGGGCCTGCTTCTTATCAGAGAGTAAATTTCAAGGAATCTGGCACTTACCCCGGCATCATGATTGCTCTATACGCTTCAGCATGTCACCAAAACACCTCATTCTTAGTTGCTTGAGACCGTCACGACTCGCGGTAGGCGCGGGCTAGATAAAGCTTAGCCTGTTTCCGCGTTATCACGTGATATTAAAACTCCCAAGTACACGAACTCGATGGCAAATCTCTACTGGTAGTCTACAGTACTAGCTAAGAATACCACACAAACAATATAGATTAGTTATGGTACTCACCTAGAGTACCTTCGGTATCGCAAATGCTTTGAACATCTACGGTAACTCAGACCAAGATATATTCCTCGATACCTATGCGCATCTACTCCTCATAAGTCCATCTTCAGGGCCAGCTTCTGTTAAAAGATCAGGAACAGCTTTCTGCTCAAAGTCTTTAATCTTCACAGTCATATCTTCTTTAAACGTATCAACTGTTCTCCAGTACTGTAGGTAGCATCACCCCAAAACCTATGCTAGTCATGTGACATGATGTTCAGACTTTACCTTACATACTCGTATCTAATTCAACAAGCGATGAGAGCTACCGGGACTCAGTATTGACAGCGTTTTAGTCGTAGGATGCTACATGTTCATGCCTATTGGTCGTGAGGTTGGGAAGAAGTACACTGTGAACGACTGTCACCCTTGTCCATCTAACCTCGTCTTGAAAAAGAACAAAGACCCCGGGAACACCTGCTATGACTTATCCTCCAACACCTCGCAGTAGCCAATCCAACCACTCAAACGAAATACCGTCGTCCAGAAGTGAAGAAGTGGCGTGAATGCCATCATTTGACAATTAGCGATGCACTAGGCACCAGTCCAAGCTCTTTCAAAGTAGCACCAAAGTCGACGTTGTCGAAAACCTTCCTTGGATAGTTTTGGGTAAAACTCTGTACCTCGGATCCAGTCTCTTCAGTTAATTTCGAAGCGACTTCGAAGAGTGTGGTTTCGACCGGAAATGATCTCTGAATGTTACCGCCGGAGGTTTGAAATCTTATGCGGGACTCGGTATATGTAGACGCTGGCTTCGATGCTACTGGTCTTGAACTTGTTAGTGGTTGCACGGCGGCCGGTGCCGCTGGTGGTGCTCGCCCCTCCCGTTCCGCTTTCTCCTTCTCGGCCCTGAGTCTTCGCTCTTCCTTGTCTACTTCAATCTTGGCTTTAATCCTCGCCTTTGCCGCTATTTCGTCCTGTTTTTCCTTCCGCTTAGCAGCAGCTTCTTTAAGCTGCTCCTTTTTCTGAAGATCTTCCTTAATATCCTGCACCTCTTTGGTGCTTTTCCGACGTATCTCCTAATAGACTAGGTCAGCGCAAGCTTTCGTGTATTAGGTATAGAGTACCGTAGTACAAACCTCGTTCTTTTTCTTGTCTAATTTATCCTGTTCTGACATCCCCTCTCGCTTCTCGGCGAGCTTCTGTCTCAGCTCTGCGAGTCTGGCCTTCTTATCCTCCTCTGTCAAAGGTGCAATCTCTTCCGTAGACTCGGCGAAATTAACGTGTTCCGTTCTTGAAGCATGAATTTCCGCTTGCGCCTGGCTCCGGAATTTCTTCCCGCAATCGTTGCACACCAGACTGTGAGCTACTTCGCCTGGTTTGAGAGCGATAGGTTCGACGCTCGGATCGGTTTCATCCTTTAAATCGGCAGCTTCTGAGGCGTTGATTTCCTCGATTGTTCTATCCTGACTCGCTTCCAACCACTCGAGAGCTCCTTGTACTGTACATTGTGTAAGCAAGTTTCTACAGGCAGAGATACACATGGTACGATCGTATAACGAATATTTACTTACAGCCCCCTGACTTGTTAACGGCCAGCTCGGCTCTGGCATTGTCAAAACCCATAGCGAGGAGAGCATCCAAATCGCTGGGCGCCATGATGGCTAATTGAAGTGTTGGGGAACCTAAGCAGGTATTAGGAAAGGAAGCAGTTCGGCGATAAACGAGCCTGTGGATGGTAGTACCCAACAAAGGATGCTGCTGAGCTCAGCTGCTCAAGCTGATAAAATAGATATCTAATCTATACGGAACAGCCACTGTGATGTTGGTTATAACTGTTGCTCAGTCACTCTCTCAACGCTCTGGCTCTCTTGTGTTTTAATGACATGGCTGTGATGGGTTTGTTAAACAATGGAAATTGGTGAGACCGTGAGAGTCGACGTCATTCACAGGGTCCAGTATCGTTGATTGCGAAACCTTGTTCGTTTTTTAGGATTTGCCGAGAGCCCCACCAAAATTTTCAAAAAGTGCAAAATAAGAACCAGATTTGCAGAATCAACTTCACTGCCCCCCCAGTGCTTCATATGTAGTATATTCAATGCTTGATATGTAGTATATTCAGTGCTTCATATGTGACCCATTCAGCGCTTCATATGTAGTATATCCAGTGCCCCATATGTGGCCTACCCAGTGCTCCATATGTGACCTACCCAGTGCTTCATATGTAGTATATCCGATGCTCCATATGCGACCTATTCAGTGCTTCATATGTAGTATATTCAGTGCTTCATACGTGATCTATTCAGTGTCTCTTATGTGATCTACCCAATGCTTCATATGTAGTACATTCAGTGCTTCATATGTAGTATATACGATCTATTCAGTAAGTCGCATAAGAGGCACTAGATAGGTCACATATGAAGCACTGAATAGATCACGTATGAAGCATTGAATATACTACATATGAAGCTCTGAATATACTAAATATGAAGCACTG
>JAABUP010008573.1_pt1 | contig 12975 bp, 14 predicted proteins | sample 5559201 | NCBI WGS metagenome assembly JAABUP01 (sample SAMN10711887, study PRJNA513373) | rock metagenome | isolation source: Antarctica rocks | place: Antarctica | reverse complement strand
CACCTTCAGTTGGATAAAAAACGACAGGTGTTTCGTCAAAAGGACATCGGTTTGGTAGTGCATATGCATTTGCTCCATGGCCAAGCTTCGTAACAGCAGCACCCCACATGCGGCTGCTGTGACAGTTACAACTTCAGTTGGAACAAAAACGATAGGTGTTTCATCAACAAATATTATCCTTTTAGCAGTACATAACCATGTGCTTATGCATCTGCATGATGCTGCCTGCCACACTCTGCCCGTTTTATGGCTGCAGCCTGAAGGTGGTCTTTGGAAACAGCATAAGAAACATCCTTGCAAGCAGCAACTGAAGATTTCTTGGTCATTAAATACAGGACAGCCTCGGTTACAGATTACAGAACAAATTTGGTAACAGAATGCAGGACGTCCTTGGTAACAGCATTCAAGGCACCGCTGTTGTGACAGTGCAGATGCTGAGGGCTTAGTAACGTTTTCACGTGTGAGCAATGCACTACAGTCAAAGTCCACATGTGTGAAAGCCATGCCCATGCATGTCAGAATCATGACATGCAGCAACGCTGTTGCCACATGTCTGACCTAATGCACAGTAAGGGTAGCTGTAATTATATTCATTCGTTCATTCATCAAATACATGTCTTCCCCTGGGGTCAGATACACAACTGCATGTACCCATACAGTTATGAGTAGCGCCCTGTATGGGGTCCTGCTGTGGCAGTCAAGTAGGTGTAAATTCCTTTGTTAGTCCAATCAACACATGTCTTCCCCTAGGGTCAGGTGCACACAGTTCTGAGTAGCTCCCTGCTTGAAGTCCTGGCTTGGCAGTCGAGCAGATGTGAATGTACCATCATGCGCTGTTAATGTGCACCGTAATATGCACCGTAATGTGCACCGTAATGGGAGCGTACCGTCAAGACCCCCATGACCTTAGTAAGGCAGTTATTGCAGCGCTCGAGAGACCAGCGCTTAGGCGCATGTTGCAGATTGATTGCTTCCAGGCCAGAAATGTCATAGGCTAGCCTGCTGGCTGGCATAGGCAGCATGTTCTGTCCCAAAACCCGCAATCTGCTCCTCTTCTTTGCGCTCGCTGTCCTATCTGCGCAGCCAGAACAAGTACTGCCTTCAGCAGTTAATAGTAACAATACCAATATCAATATCAATACTAACAATGATGATGATGATGATGCTGATGGTGATCATACTAATAACAATGATGATGATGATGACAATGATGATGGTGATGATGATGGTGATGGTGATGGTGATGGTGATGGTGATGGTGATGGTGATGGTGATGGTGATGGTGATGGTGATGGTGATGGTGATGGTGATGGTGATGGCGATAATATCAGTAATAACAATGAGCATAATGATGCTTTCGCTTTCCATCTCATGATGAGCTAGGTACATGCAGGGCACGTTTTGTCTCTCCAGAGCGGTTGTTTCAGCAGTAGTTTGGTCTTAAAAACGCCACCTAGATATGCCACTGACATACACACCGACATGGCGGCATTGTTACACAGCCAAAATGCACAACAGTGTTGGAGCTGGCCATCACACTGCTTGGACTCAGCGATACAGCTTCTGAGATCGTGAGCAGGTGCTGCAGTGTAAGTGAGATTGGATTCAGGACTCACCACTAGCTTTCAATAGCTGAAGCCAAGGCGGCAACATATATACATGTATATACATGTGTGTGTCATGCACAGCGCCTACCACCACTACACATATGTGTCACTGCCAGGTATATGTCACACTGACGTATGTATGTCAATATGCAAACTGTTGTGCACAATGAACAGGAATGTGGACACAAATAGTGAGCTTGGGTGCAACTGATGAAGAGCCGCGCGTAATTGTGAATGAGCAAGAAGAAGAAGAACTATTACCGCCTGCCTCCAACACAGCCAGTGCCAAGGCAGCCCTGCCAGTCAGCTGTGGCTTGGCCACAAGGCTCTGCTCCTGCTGCCCCCCCTTAGACTTGCCTTCTTTGCCTCTTTTGCTTACCCTTTTCCCATGGGCCGCTGCCTTCTCAATAGGCAAGTCTGCTGCTGCCAAGGGCTCTGCTTGCCTTTCGTTTGCATGCTGCTCTGTGACTGTGTGGGTTGCACCTGCCAGCTGCCTACCATACATATGTGCCTTGCAGATACTTGCTGTGACGGCAGATTGGCTGTGCTCAGTGGGAGCTGCTGCCAATGATGAAGGGCCAGCTCCCAATGATGAAGGGCGAGCTGCCAATGATGAAGAGCCAGCTCCCGATGATGAAGGGCCAGCTCTCAACATTGAAGCCCCAACTCCTGTCCCAAAAGGCACGTTCCCCAGAGCAGAAGGCACAACTGGCGCTGTAGAGGCCAGATGTCCTTCGGCTGTCGGCCCATACAGCAAGGTAGAAGGCACATCAGTTGCGCCCAACTGCCCCTCTCTGACGTCTTCCTTCCACAAGTCATGCTTGAGCTCAGGCTTGAGATCATTTGCCTGCATCTCTGCCTGCTTCAGCAAAGGGGCGAGCTGAGCCAACTCCGTTTCCATGGCGACAAGGCTCTGTGGGGCAGCAGCCTGGTACCCAGGCATCACAGCTTCTGCAAGATCACCCTGAACAGCACCTGAGAGAGCGACTTTGCTCTCCACAGCACTTTTGCGGCCCTCAGCAGACTCCAACACGTTGTGCTGAGCTGCCTGTGAGTCTGAGCGCACACAGTTTACGATCTGCTTGCTGCCGTCGACTGTCTCAGCATCCATTGGCTGATCTCCTCCTGCCATCGTGGCTGCTGTCGGGGCGCCTGCAGTAGCAGCTACTGTGGCAGCTGCTGTGTCAGCTTCTGTGCTGGTGCTAGCTGACAGCTGAGCTTCTTGGGCAAAGAGGTCGGCGGCTGCTTGTGGCTTTGACAGCAGCCCCAGCATGGCCTTCAGAAGGGCCCCCAGGGTGTTGCAGTCGGCTTCGACAGCCTGCAGGACTCCAAGCTGTCAGAAAAAAGGAGCTCACGTTCTTTTGGCTCTTCTAAAGAGCAGCCCAAAGATGAAGTAGAGTGGGCGGCCCTACAGGCAGGGTAAGGAGAGGAGCTAGGGATAATTTCATCCTTGACCTTGCCTGCGCAAGTGGTTCAGTGGCTGAACTATCAGCGAGGCGTTATGCTCCTCAATGCCATTGGCTAATCAGCTTAATCCTTGGCTCAGCTTTGCTGTACTGCGGCCATGCAGAGCTGCCTACGCGCTGCAACTAATAATAAGAATAATAACAATCATAATAAAATAACAAAAATAATAATAGTTTTACGCTTTCCAGCTCATGATGAGCTAGGTACGTGCAGGACAAGTCTTGTCTCTCCACGCTGTGACTGTGCCTTCAGATCCAGCAACAAGCTGCACTCTTGACGCTGCATGTAAGCTTTCTGCTACCGCACTGACACAAAATCGTCGCACACCCTAGAACTTGCTATCTTGCACTACGCCATAACATACCGTATCACAGAGTAAACACTGTGAAGTCAATGCATGTAACAAGGAAAGTGCGAAGTATCACGAGCAAATGTTGGCCTGGCTTGGTAACAATTACATCCCGCAGGGCACTGTTGAATCAATTTTGCGAATTGGATTTGAGCCAGCACGGCATGTATCATGGCTTCTAAACATGCGTCCAACCATACACAAGACAAGAGGGCACAGGATTGGCATATACACCTGACTCAGCATCACGTCTGCCGTGGCGTGGCACTGAAAGCAGGGCTGACTGGACATGAATCATGAGCCTGGTTGACAACATGATGAGGACTTCCCTTTGTGCACATTGTGTAGACATGAAGCTGGGAGTGCCTTTACCTTGTAGCGGGCAAGGATAGCAGGCATGGATGATTTGACCCCGCTGAAGTCAGCCAGCAGCAGCAGCAGCTTGGCCCTGTGTACAGCCTCCATGGCCTTCTTCCACCTGCCAGCACAACATGGCTCACATGTTTAAAATAGCATTATCATCATAATAGTAATGATACTGACAATAATAATAATAGGAATGATAGTGACAATAGAAATAAAAATAATAATGATAATGATAATGATAATGATAATAATAATAATACTAGTGCTATCAATGATGATGATGACGACAATGACAATGATAATTGTAATGGTAATGATAACACTTTCCGGCTCATGATGAGCTAGTACAAGCAGGGCAAGTCTTGTCTCTCCAGAACATCCTATAAACCAGCAGCAGCTGCAGTATGCTGTCTATATCACAAGGTGTGTTCAACGTTATCAATGTTGTGATGTGTGATGGTTCACACTGCATGATGTATGACGGTGTCTGTGCAGTATGGTTGCCTCTATTTTGCAAATTGCAAACCCTTGAAAGCATATGCACCACTGACGTGGCATTTGTTTGCACCGGGCTGTCATACCAGGTTCTTGCATTATGATCACTGCAGTCTGCATTCCCAGCAGCCACATGGCCAATAAAGACAGTTGACAGCTACAGTCATGGCAGAGATTATAGGTGTGCTGTATGAAACTTGGTTTTTGTCCTCAGGACATGCACCTCAAAAGTTGCAGGGTTGCTAGAACAGCCCTACAGAGCACAAGATGCCTACCTGCAGCTGCAAAGTACCTGAAAAGATGTTCACTTGAGATTTGCAGCCTGATAAGTTTCAAACAATGCCTCATGCTCTGGGTCAATGATTGCTTACTTGCTGTGAGTGATGTTGAAGGCACCTCGGCCGTACTGATAGCCCCATTGACCATACCAGGTCGTCTTGTGGGCGGCAGCATGCAACACCCTCAGCTCCATGCCTCCCTGCAGCAGTTGCCACACCACATCAGCGTGGTAACACCAGGGCCAAACTTGCTTCATACTCCTCACTTTGATCCTGTACCGCATGTTGTAACTGTCCTGGTATGATCAATACAGTATACACTCTGTTGGACGTGATGAAAAGAGGATATACTGTGCCGGTGTAGCATGTGGCAAGCACATTGTGCCAGCAATATCTGGGCTAGTGTAAATATGCCTTGTACACTGAAGCAACATGCGCCCAGATTGGATTTGACCTACACTCCTATGTAGCTGTCACCTACTGCTGGTGACGCCGTCATTTACTAGACAGCAAGGCAGTATGGTTCATGTCAAGACGTGCAACAGTCAGGGAAGACAGGAAGTGGACACATCTACAGAATGCTGAGTTTGATGCCTATACAACGGCAACATGCTGATATGACCTGCATGCATGTAAGCAGTTAGAAGCAGGCAATGATCAGCAGGCCTCAGCAGCAGCCAGAAAGGCAGCGTCTGTTGCAACTCTAGCATTTGCCCATGCTGCTGATGGTGATGCTGACAGCAGCTTCACATGCACACCTTGTTGGACACGTCCTCTACGCTAATCTGACGTGCTCGAAGCAGATGACAGAGGCTGTCCCATATCTGCATCAGCTGCTTGCCTGCATGCCAAGTGCTGAGCAGTGAACACAAACTTTGAGCTTTCAGTACAACTGACAGCAATGACACACTGAATAACTGTGTGAATGTGCCTGCCTGGAAGGGGTGAACGCTGCTGATGTGCCAAGAGGCAGGCAAAACATGCAAGATGACATTTTTGGAGCCGGAGTCTCAGCTGGAAAGCATACTGCAGACTTGGAGTAAAGCTCGCAGCAGTGAATGCACTGTGGTGCCCGAGAGATGCTGGGCAAGCAACATGCATCATCATCATCAATGTGCCAATAGCACATTTGACATGCCACACACCTGTCAGTTGGTTTGAGCCCCCCTCGCGTCCGTTTACCCTGGCCAGATGCCCAAAGCCATTTGCATGAATGATGCCATGCAGTAAGTGCGCATGGCTATCAAATGCCGAAGGAGGAGCTGAGTACGCTGCAACAGCAGAACTGTTGCATGAGCAGTCACAAAGCTTATGCAGCTTGCTTGAGCTTGTTGGCATGGTTCGGGGTGCAATTCCAGAGACACAACCTCATGCACTGCTGTGCAAGACCTCTGCCAATTGCAGAGCTGTAACAACATTCAGCAGCAAATACCCTCTGGCATGGGGAATGCTGCAGACTCTTCTGGGGTGTGAGCAGTGACAAAGACTCCCTCATATACAGGTACCACGAAATGGTACTTGTGCCGTGACACAGGATGATTTTGCCAGCCTGCACAGGGTAGGCAGACTGCGAGTGGTCTGAAGTGTCCCTTCGGAGCCTAAATTTGGACCAAGCAAGCAAGCGCACCAATAATTCTACATTGGTCGCAGATCGGAACGGTCTCCTCTCCAAGCCGTTCCTTGTAGACATGTAATTGCAGCGTGGTCTGAGCCCCCTGCAGCGTGATAACCCAACACGAGACACTGGGGAGACTTGGCACAGGTACAGGTTGACCGTACTCGATGACGAAGATGCCGATGATGCGGGGTAATGACAAGAAACAACATACCCAGTAAGCAGTACTTTAAGACACTATATTCTGCTTTGACAAAAGTTACACCTAATGCAAGACCCTCACACATCTGATGAAACATCAGTGCAATCATGAGTGATCTGACCGTATCTGCACTACTGCTGATACCAATTGTGATCCCAATGAAAATGGAATGGAATATGACACCGGCTTCAAACGTGGTAGATATTACGGTGTACTCCAGGCGTCGCTTCTCCCTTTGCTTTTCGCTGATCTCCTCAGGATCAAGGCCAAGTTCCACAGATGTGGCTATGACACCTGAGTTTGACTCTGACGTCCCAAGTTTTGCTGTGAAGTATTGATTCAAGTTCCATTCCAAAGTGAAAGCAAGCATGGATGAAAAGCTTGCAAACACAAGTGCCCAAGGGTATGTAACAGATAGGCCCAAGCATGGATCGCTCAGCAGTGGTATGGCATCGCCTAGCACATGTACATAGCCTGTCACCAGGACAACACCAGCTGCGAATGCCCTGACTAAAAAGTACGCTTTGTTGAGCTTTGCTGTGTATGTGAAAAGAGGCAGGAACACTGCATGCAACACAAAAGCTTGTTAGGCACTTGTGTGCGAAGACGCACAGACATAGCGGGCGAAACAGACGTTGTTGAGGAATTGCACGAGCTAAAACGCTGCTCAACCGCACATGTCTAAGGAGATGTACCTCCAATGCTACTGACAGCCAAGATGCCAAATAAAGCACCCAGACGAAGACCGACAAGAGGCTCGTAGAAGCTATTATTGGAGCTGCAATCCAGTGCTGGTGTGGCAGCAGCCACCGAATCCGCCATGCGCCTGCAGCAGACAACCGATCGTTATAAAGGATCGGCGGCGAAGGGACATGCCACATAAGATAACTATCGCAAAAAGCTTCAGCGACCAAGTAAAAGAGCAGTCGATGCTAAGAAAAGCCGGTCTTGCCAAAAACAAAAGAGCGGAATTTCACCTGGCGCAACAGCGGACCAGCCAATTTTACAACCAACCCACAGCAAATTGTCAATCACGCTGCAAGTTGCCTTCCCAATCGATGCTCACAATTAACCTCCTCAGGAACCCTAGCTAGCTGCTTCACCGGTACCTTTGCGTCATCGTGGAGCCCTTTGTGTTTTGGTCTTGCTGCTTGCAGGATCCTGGCCGGCAACCTGGCCAGTGTCAGCGTAATGGCGTGTGTGCCGCTCAAGTGATGCTGCTTTGGAGCTGGGATCAGCTACAAAGGCATGGCTTGCAGCGAGCTCAGCCGGTCCCTGCTATTGCTCAGTTATTTTGGTGCGCTTCTTGCGCATTAAGATTGAGCTGTAAATCCTGTTGTATGGTCGTGACCTGATGTCATGTCTCTTCAGCTCTGCCTGCAGTAGGAAAAAACAGTAGCACGTGCACCAGTGTCAAGTCTGCAACTTGTTTCGTGCATGCTGTCGCATGACATGCAGAACTCGAAACGAGCTTGCCCATCTCGATAATTCACAGTCGGCCTTCCCACGCAGCCTTGTCTCTGCAAGTCCTGAATAAGCAATCACTGAAACTCCCACACCAATCTATGCTTGAAACGCAAGACTAGCAAGTTATTGCTGCATAGTACGCCTAAGCAATGTCTGCATGGCCTCAGATTGCAAAGTTCACTCACCAGGCATTTCTTGTCAAATCTAAATGTGCAGCCTGTACTCAAAGAGCTGAAGTTGCCTTGCTGCGACAACAACACTTGCACAGTACAACAGCTAAATAGGGATGACTCGTGTCAAGCAAGGCGCATGCTAAGTCAACCACAGAGCTGTATTGCAAAGCAATGTGCATGCAGCAGTAGATGTTTGAAGCACTCAACATGAAACCTACCATGCATAGTCAGCCTCAAGCTGATCAGAATTTAGCTTAGTCGTGATTGGCCTAGTGTACAAGGCATACCCCGATGGTTGCCGGCATAAATATACATTCCTGTCAAGGCTAAGGCCCTACCCTGTGAGGGGGCATCAAATTGCATAAACGTATGAATGCTAACAAGTCAAATGTGCAGCTGTTTCCAGCAGACTGAAGCACATCCCAGGGCAACTAAAGACTGAAAATGGTTGCCAAAAAGATAGTGCAAGTGCATTGTTCAAGGTTGAGATGCAGACTGTCAGAAGCGCCAACATCACATTGCCAATTGACAATTTGTGGAATCATTTGTTGCCACTGCATGTGGCCATTACCATTACACAACAGTGCAACCATTGTTCCTAACAAACACATAAGTAGCAAGGAGCTGCATCAAAGGAAGCCATTGGGTATCACTTCTGCTCAACACATGGTGCGGCCTCGCTATGTCGCTGAACTGGTTGTCATGGGACTACTTGATTTTGCAGACATAAGTGCTGCTGTGGTGCTGTAGTACCCCAATGTGGCCAGAATGCAGCTTTCCTCTGTTGACTGCTTGACTATGCGCTGGCTATGCCAACCCTCAGTGCATTGTGTGTTGTCACAACAAGAGCCGATCCTCAGAGGTGACTGGTAGGACTTGTATATGGTCACCGCTTGAGTCCAAAATGATGATAAAGACAGGCTGGCCTGGAGCATCAGCAAAACCTGGAATTGGCATGGACATGGTACCAGCAGTGGAAGCGCTGCCATGTGAGAAGCTCAGCATATTGTTTGGCAGATCAAGCTTCCCCAGTCACCAGCCTGCCATCCTTCACCATCACAATGCTGCGCTTTGCCGTTTACAAAGCTGCTGTGATTGCTCCATCCGTACGTATTGATTTGTGACCAGGGCAGAATATGTGCCATGTCCACGCTTTTGCCAATCCATTCCTCTATTCCTCATCCCTTCCTCAAGCACATGTACTTTGCACTTGAGATAGCAGACTGGTGCTTCTAGCTGGGAGAAAGCCACACTCTTGAATGTAAAGTTACTGTCAGGAAGAACTGTTGCTCTGTGTTGGTCTTGGGACATTAGCACGCCCTTTGCTGCTGAGACTAAGGTTGGAAAGTCAGCTACTGCAGCTTTCATGGCAGCTGTGAGTCCCTTGTGTTGCTCTAGCTGCAGATATCTCACCAAGCTGTCAAAAGGCTCTTGTTTGTCTGACTCAATTCTGGGAGACCACTTGCTGTCTATGCTGTCAGCAATTGCCCGCATCCTGAGACATAGCAGAATCTGCTGGAAGGAGTATGGGTCAAAGTCGAGAAAATTACGGCCTTGGTCATCTCTGCTAAGAGATTGTTCCCATCTTTCACTGAACCTGGCTGCTAATGCAGAGCCTTCAGCCTACATAGCACATAGACCAGAAGGACAGTGCGCTTTCAGTACATAGGCAGCACGCATGATATGCTCTACCTTGAAACCTGTGCTCAAGGGAGTGTGTTCTGGATGGACCTTGTGCGTTTCACAGCGCAGCTATGCAAGTAACATTGCAGCGTGTGCAAACAACAGCAAAAAAGAGGTGGCCTGCATATGCTGCAACAAGGCACACAGACCTGGGCACTGACCTGAGTCAAAGTGGATCGATTGGTGCCGAATGCCGTCCCACCGACATCGAGAGTCAGGATGTCGTTGTCCGCAACAGATATGTGCTGCATCTGCTCCTTTTCTAGATCGAGCGCTTGTCTATCGCGAGCCAAGCTCGCTTGAACCTTCAGGAAGTCAGTGAAGTCAGCAGCGCGGCAGAGCAAGAATTAAGCCTTCAAACTCCACTCACAGAAGCTTGAACATCATGACAATTTCGTTGCGCATGACTGCAAGGACTGTCTTGCTTCGATGTCCACCTGATCCAGCTCTTTCTCCCTGCTCTCGACGAGATCGTGCACCTGCCTCAGCAACGACGACGGACCCTCACGCATTCTGGGATGATTCAACTTCAAGTTTAATCATGTAGGAGGTGTGTGCATGCATCGCAAGACTGTACTATACGGAGCTGTTCGAGCCATTTGGAGCCTTGTGCGTTACGCGGGCGCGTTACAGGTTGGCTCAGCCTGTTTATTAGTCGCCCACGGATGAAACTCAGTATCCTCGTGTGGCGCTGGTTTTTCACCCTTGACTGCTTGCTGCAAACCGCCCCTAGTGATGTGTTCCGCAGTGTTCCGCACTAGGCCGCAGCAGTCGTTACGCGGCACAGCTCAACTATAACTGACTAACTTGCTCGCAACTTGCTCGCTCACTAGCCGATTCGTGTATGACATGGCTGCACGGTGAGCATATGCAGACACAGCCAACGCTGCGTCACGTTTGTGCCGAAGCTGTAGGCTCACACGCGCAAACTTGTTTGCTAGTAGTGTGTGGGCTGCCAGCTGCTGGCAAGACCAATATAGCAGAGCACCTCAGGGCCAGCCCCCCATGTAAGATGCTGTTTCACTGTTGCCTCAAGCTATCTCAGAACAGCAAAAGACAGCAGTGAGTGCTCAGGCAGCTGTGCCTCCCATGCAGCCCAAGTGGTGTGCTCATGTGTCTGTTTTGACGAGGTTGAGCGCACGAAAGGTGCAGTCAAGCAAGATAACTCAGCTCAGATACTGCGGTTGCATGCTCAGATATACACATGGTACCCTGCTTGTGCCAGCAGGTGGATACTATGGAAGCGAGCAAGCTTTGACTTTTGACGCAATGGCTTGGAAGGTGATCTGTCTTCTGTGTTTCTGAGCGTACAATACACCACACAGAAATCTTGCATGAAGCTGCTGAGTCCTGTTTTGTTTCATGTGTTGTCAAGCAACCGCCCTCCGGGCTATGCCATGGCTTGTCTAGCTGCTTTGGGCTGCTAGTTGTACCTGTATCACCCAACATGAGCCACGATGACATGAAGTGTTGAAGCTGCTATAAGCATGTGATCTGCAACATGCACTGCAACAACTGCGCCCAAAGCTGTGCTGTTTATTGGGCATGCAGAAAGCTAGAGAATCAGCAATGAGTGAAGTAGAGCAAGAGCTGCATTCTGCAACAGCTTCATCTCCAGATCGCTTGGTCATTGTGGATGACAATATGTACTACCGGTACAGACGCACAGCATTGTCACCTTATTACATGGCATTCGACGGCAATTGGGCGGTGTTGAGATGCCCTTTTGGAAGCTCCCAGACAAACTTGATGTCTGACCTTGCTGCACTGTTGACAAAACTGCGGCATGACTGAACTGCTGTGTTGACTATCCTTGTGGCACTGAGCTGCTGAGGGCGCCATTTCGAGTGATACAGCCCTTTCAAGTGAACAAGCCTACAGTGTAGGTGTACTAATGCAGGAGCATGCGTCATGACTGTCTGCAGCTGGCTCGCAAACACCAAGCAGCCTACATACAGCTGTACATCAGATGTCCAGTGGAAATAGCTCTTCAAAGGAATGCGTCACGCAGTCAAGATCAGAGAGTGCCTGAGGCTGTCATGCGACGCATGGCACGCGTTTTTGAGGTGCCAGATCCACGGAAGCATGCATGGGAGGCACACACCATAGTGATGGAGAGCAGCAGGCTGGAGATGAGTTTCTCCAGGTAGAGCCATTTGACGCTGTCTTCACTTGCGTACGAAAACAGCTGTATAGGATGAGTCTGGTCAAGCATGACACAATGGCCAAGCACAATTAGACCTGAAAAACCAGTCCACTGCTAATGTTTCAATCAGAAACAAGAAGCATCTGACAGATTGTGTCATGTAGCGACGAAATATGGCAGCAGATTCTAGGCACGTGGAAACATCCAGTACAGCAGGTCGCTGATGCTGCAACCTTGGAGCAGACTAGGCAGCATGGTCAAGCAGCCAACAACCTGAGTTTACAGCATCAGTTGGACCTGTTCTGCAGAAAGACAGTATCTGAAACGATGCAGCAGTTGAAAGCAGACAAGGTACACACTCTGATGTCTTTAGGCCCTGACTGCTGCAGTTGGACTATTATTGCATGCAGGGTGTGCTGACTGTCCGCATGTTTTGTGAGTGAGGGTACCCAGTTACCTGGATGTGCTCTTCTGTGTCTCAGCTGCATTGCTTAGGATCTGCACATGATGCAACAGAAGAGCTTTTGAAAAAGAATTGAATTGAAACGTGCTAGCGCTATAGCAAACAACCATGAGCAAACAACCATGAGAACGTGCGATGCACCTGAGGAGCAAAGCCGCATTGTGTCAGGATGCAAAATGTTGTGTTTAGGAGTTGCTGCTGCTGTAGGGGATTGACCAGCATCAGCTGGCAAGCAGAGCTCAATCACTGAATGCTGCAAGACAAGCAGCTCTGGCTGCACTCAAAGTATCTGTTCACTCCGACTCAAAGGCTGAGTGTGAACGCCAGCGAGTTGCTTTCATGAAGGTGTGCAACAACACAAAGCAATAAACAGATGCGCAGGCTAATTCAAGGGACCCTTTTCCTATTGTCTGAAGCAGCAAAGTTGTCCTTTCCAGGTAGGCGTAAGTGTTGACAAACTGATGAAAGCACTATGATCTGACTGCTGTATCACCTACAGCTATGCATGCATGGCTGGCAGCTGCAACAGTAACAAAGCAAGCAGGCAGTGACATCACAGCCAAATTGTTTTTGCTCAATGGTATGCTGCAGAGGGTCTGATGGTCTGGCTTCAGCTTGACTTCTGTGTGTGTGTGTGTGTGTGTGTGTGTGTGTGTGTGTGTGT